>ERZ1673960.8-NODE-8-length-172435-cov-799.089250_pt1 | contig 172435 bp, 165 predicted proteins | sample MGYA00580190_ERZ1673960 | MGnify/ENA primary metagenome ERZ1673960 (study PRJEB41334, sample SAMN05608106) | rock metagenome | biome: terrestrial subsurface; feature: shale formation; material: shale | place: USA: Pennsylvania ...
AGAACACCAGCTCGTTGGGGTGCTCGCCCTTGATCTTCAGGTACTGCTGCATCATCGGGGTGTGTTTGGGCTGTTCGGTCTGGGGTGCTGGCATGGGCTGGTCCGGTTGATGTTGCCGTTGGATAAAGCCGCGATTGTAAGAAAATACCGGCTGCGATGAAACGTAAAAGCTCCGTTGATTCGGTACGGATTCATTGCAACCTAGGGAAATCTAAAACCAAAAGCCAGGGAGCCGCTCCCTGGCTTTTTTACTTTTTAACAGCTCGACGATCAGAAAGCCCAGCGTAACTTCAGGGACACACTCTGGCTCAGGTAGTCAGACCGATACTCCGCGTCATAGCTGGCACTCAGTTCCGCACCAGCGTCAAGAACGTGGGTCAGACCAAAACCACCGGTGGCAATCCAGGGGTTGGGGTCAATCCCGTCTGTTGTGAACTGGGCACTGGGGGCGCCAGCGTAGCTTGAGGTAATGCTGGCCTGTTCATTCAGCACGTCGTAGCCCAGGCCCAGGTTCACTCCCAGCTCGGTCGACTGGCTGACAGAATGGGACAACTGCCCTTCCACACCCACTACCAGGGCTTCGGTGGTGTTGCTGTCGACATCCAGGTTAAGCAGCCCCGCCCCGGTCTCACGATAGGACTCATCGCGAATCCAGGTATAGTCTGTCTTCAGGCCCGCTGTCGCGCGATTGGCGCTATTCAGGTCATAGCTGCGGGAAAGCCCCAGCCCCAGGTGCGCGGTGTAGCTGTCGTAATCGGCATCCGCCTTGGTGCTGTTGAACTGGATGGTGCGCTCACCCTCGTTACGGTTCTGGCCAAAGTCGACCTGGAAGGTCACATCCGTTTCATTACCCAGATCATGAGAGCCGTAACCGATCAATTGATAGCTGTCGACATCCAGTTTGTGGGGAGAAGTTCTTGAGTTTCCGTCTACACGGGTATTGGCATAAGCAAAGGCAATACCGACCCGAGTCTGCTGCCCGAACGAGCCATCAAGGCCAAGAACCAGGCCGCCGGTGTCGGCGTCGTAACCGGAAACACCATTGCGATCATCCTGCTCGGTGCGGGTACCAAAGGGCTTGATCCAGAAGTATTTATCCTGGAGCAAGGCATCGCCGGAATTGAGACCGGTGCCGGTGGAACGACCCAGGACCACACGTTGACGGGCCTTCACCGCCCCGTTGATACCATAAAGCGCGCTCCGCGCTGCCATAAAACCACCCCCGGTCAGGAGTGGGAGCGTTTGAGAAGCTGCTTCGGAGACTTGCTGCTCCGAGCTAAGGTTGGCATCGGTGAATAGCGCTAGAAGTGCGGGCGTCTCATCAATAATTCGGGCGCCAGAGATTGCCGGTGTGTTTTTCAATGACTGGGTGGACTCAAGAACACTGAGTCCACCCACGTTGTCAGCAATGGCCGCGGCAATATCGGAGCCAAAAATGTAGTAATAGGTATAAGTGATCGAACCGTCAGAGTTAACTGCTGGCGCGTAGTATGCGAGCCCTATCGTGTAGTCACCGTTTCCATCATCGGTGCCAGCATAGTAGTCTTCCGGGTCTTCGCTCCACGAGCTTGTAATACCGGTATTGACGTTTGATTCGGCCGCAGAATACAGGCCGATCACGTACTTACTGGCCTGCGCCTCAGCATAAACCAGATTCTTCGCCGAAACGTCACCGTTCCCCCGAATGTTATTCGTGGAACTGCTATCGCCTGATGCCGCTTGAGCATCCGGATCTATATAACGGGCAAAATAAACATCCGTCAGGCCCTCTGCTGCTTTGATCGTCGTCGTAAGTTTGACCCGCTTATCCGACTCGTTGAAGCCGACTGTATTCACAATATCAAAAAGTTTGGTCCCGCCATCCGAATAGGACCCTGCCCAGGAGACGCCTTGATAGGAACCGCTTGATACATCAGAAAGAGACCCGCTTAACCTGTTGTACATGCTGGCGTTGTTGCTGCTCACAGAATACGTCGTGCCACCAGAAGTTGCCTTGACGGTAAAGCCTTCAAAAGCAGTGCCGGGAGTCAAATAATCGTAGGAAGTATTGAAATTGCCGCTGCCCGTATCGTCGTACAGGATGCCGGGTGAGGCATTATCCCCTGAACCCAGGGTGCCATACTCATTTGTCCCGATTCTGATGTAATCGCCGGTCAATGCAATCGGTGCCGCCCATGCCGGCACTGCACATATCATAGATATCGCCGTCACCAGGGCCTTCTGTTTAAAAGCCCTTTTCACATCCGCTGTGTTAACTCGTACTTTGCCCATGCTTGATCACCTAATTTCCCTAATATTTGTTGGAATAGAGGATGCATTTGAGTACATCAGAATGCCGTTGCCAGCCACCATGGGAGAGGCCACTGAATCATCGTATCCCGGAATACTTCCGTTGTTGGTCAGGTTGCTCAGTGATGAGTGTTGGGTGCTGCCTGCAGCTGATCCAAGCCCAATGACAACACCTCCCACGGAGCTATTTGCGCTACCGTCGCCCCCGAGAGTGACGTTACTGCTTACTTCCAAAGTATCTGCGGCGGCATTACCAACTTGGACGGCGTAGGCCTCGCCGGTGCAGTTCGCAGAGGCGTTGTAAATTTCGTTATCGGCCATCTGCTTGCCACATAACGCTGCGGATTCACCGGAATAGCCGGTTCCAAGCAGCCCCGCAATGGCAACCGAGAGGGCGGTGAGACGGGGTGGTAGGTTGGTGGATGTCAGGGGAGGCATTGTAAACTCCAGTTCTAAGTTAATGGTTGGTTGTCGTGGTAATTGGTTAGCGAGCAAAATTTATGTTTAAAGCTTTAAAGGCTGTGATCTCACTCTGGAAACTGAGATAAAACGGTGAAGAAATTGTCAGTTAGATTTCTTTTGTTATTCATGGTTGTTTTGGTGATAGCCAGTTGTGCCCAGTTGCCTGATGCAGCCCAGCGAACACTCAAAGCCGATCAATTTGCCAATTCCCACCATTGGCAACGCATAACTCTGAAAACCGCCCACTTCGCTCTCAGGGCTTATGGCCCGGAGCCGGTTTCGGAACGTCCTAGCCTGACGGTCTATATTGAGGGCGATGGCCTGGCCTGGGTTACCCGTTCCCGCCCATCCGCGGATCCGACACCAATTCAGCCAATTGGCCTGCAACTGGCATTGGCTGACCCGGAACCGAAAGCGGTATATCTTGCGCGACCCTGCCAATACGTGAAGAGCCCTGCGTGCCAACCCGAGTATTGGTTGGATAAGCGTTTCTCGCCGGAAATCATTGAGGCTACCGGCGCTGCGCTGGACGAACTCAAAGTGCGTTATAGCGCGACCACTCTGTTGCTGGTTGGCTACTCGGGCGGTGGCGCCGTTGCCGCTCTCCTGGCAGCGGAGCGTGATGATGTGAAGGCGCTGGTTACCGTGGCTGGCAACCTTGATCACGAGTTCTGGACCAACTATCACCAAATTTCTCCCCTCAACGGTTCCCTGAATCCGGCAGATCGTGCTTCAGGCCTTGCGCGTATGCCTCAGTGGCATTTCGTTGGTGGCAGCGATGCGGTTATTCCGCCAGAAGCGCTTAGTGCCTACACCCGGCAACTTCCCGGTTCGGCCCCGGTCGTTCGCGTAGTCAAACCTGACTATGGCCATCAGTGTTGCTGGGTAGAATCATGGCCCACATTGATCCGCCAAGTTCGTGATGAGCTGAGGGCCTCTGAATAGGCTTATCTCCTGGATTCGTCAGGCCGGGGGCTCAGAGAATCTGTATTGGAGATGGGCTGGTTCATCTCAACGCTGCAATTATTTTTTTAGAGGGTAATGTGCGTGATGCCTTGGAAAGATGTCAGTCACAAAACTCACAAATCTCTCGGTGTTTAGCTTATTTCTGAAATTTATTCTTTGAGAGGGTCCACAAATACCAGGCCCTTGCCGAATATTGAGCGTAGCGGCAGGCTGATGTTGTGTTGGCGGGCTTTTTTGCGCAGACGGCTGAGGATGACGTCAATGCGGTGGGTGTCTGGGTTGTCATCGTACTTGAACATCAGGTCCAGCAGCGCTTCTTTGGAGAAGACTTCACTGGCAGACCGGCCAAGTATTCTGAGTAACTCGTATTCCTGGGGGGATAGCTGCATGGTCTCTCCGGCTGGTGTCGTGAGACATTGCCGGCTGGCGAGCAGTCGCCATTGACCTCGGACGCTTTCGGAATAGTGTGCTATGCCAGTGTCATCTCTTTCATGCTGCATGCGCTGCCAAAGAGCTTCTATTGCCGACGCCAGCTCAGAAAAGTTAACCGGTTTAACGAGGTACAGGTCCGCACCAAGGTTGAGCCCGCGTATCCGGTCAGGCTGCTGGCCGCGAGCAGTGACTATGATTACCCCGAATTTGCCCACACCGGTGAGGTATTCAATCACCTCAAAACCATCTTCGCCGGGCAATCCCAGATCAACCAGCACAATGTCGGCGGGGTTTCGGTGAAGCCTTTTCCAGAAGCTTTCTGCACTGTCTGCGCCCCAAACGGTATGCCCCCGGTGCTGGAGAAAAAACGTCAGTTCCTCCCGGAGGTCATCGTTGTCTTCAATAATTGCGATGGTGGGCTGTTGGGACACCATTGGTCTAAGCACTCTTTAAATTTTCTTGTTTAAAGAAAAACGCAAAACAGCTGCCCTGGGATGAACTAATGAGTAGTTTTAGATCCCCCTCGTGGGCTCGGGCAATCTGCCGCGCTACATACAGGCCGAGACCGGCACCCCGATTGCTATGTGTGCCACGGCGATAGCGTTCGAAAATCTGTTCGGCGTCTTTTTCATTGATTCCCGGGCCCTGGTCGCAAATGCTGACAGCGATTTGGCCATCGCGCTTGCTGCAGTCCACCTGAATGGTTCCGCCCGCCGAGTGTTTGACGGCATTATCGATGACGTTGGAAAAGGCAATCCGCATCAGGGCGGTATCGATTATAGCGGTGCATTGCGAGTCCGGAAACTGATCGGACGGCTGCCCCTCAATGCTCAGTATGAGTTTGTGGGTATCGGTAAGCTCTACCAATGCCGCTGCTGAGTCAATCACTTCGAACAGATTGGCGGGCTGCGGTTCCAGGTACAGGTTGTCTGCCGCCAGCCGGGCATCGGCCAGGCAGTTATCGGTGAGTTGGACCAGCCGGTCCGTCGCTCTTTGAATCTTGTTGTAGCGTGGGGTTCGGTCCTGGTTATCCGACTCCAGATACCTCAGGTTCTCGAGGCTGCCTGAAATGATGGCCAGCGGGGTCCGGAATTCGTGGGACACCATGCCCATAAACTGGCGTTGGTGGAAGCTGGCGTCCCGCTCGGCTTTGAGTTCGCTGGCTAGTTGGTGCTTTTCCAGTTCCTCCAGCTTTTTCTCCCTGACTCGGTACACCGCGATCGACATCACCAGCAGCATATTCACAAGCAATGCATACTGCCAGATAACGTAGATTTCGGTTTTGAACGGTATCCAGCCAAAGGCGGAAAACAGCCCGAGCAAGCTGCCAGTGATGCAGGTGAGTGGGCTCAAACCCAGCAAGAGGGTTGAAGGTCGATAGCGGTCCAGGTGCCACACGTAAAATACGGACCCGATGAAGATGAGTGAGGTGGGCAGGTAAAAGAGCGTCTGGATTTTTACAGCCAGTCCATACAGATCCAGTGGGATCAATACCATGAGCAAGAGGGTTATGGCGCCAATCGTCATCGTGATTCGATACGCCCAGGGCAGGTGGCGTTTCATGTCGACGGTCTCAACGCACAGCCAGAGCAGCAGCACATAGGAGGTCAGGGTCAAGGCACTGGTCAGGTAATGCTGGAGAGGGACGCCCAGGGTGGGCACTAACCAATTGATGTAACCCTGGATGCTGGCAACAAAGACGTAAGTCACCGAGAAGGCTGCGACTGACCAGAGCAGGCGGCCGCCCAGAACCACGGCTAGTATGATAGCCAGTATGCTGGAGATGGTGACCAGGCCGAAGTAGAAACTCCAGAACGATGTGGTTGCTGTAGCATGGTTCAGGAATTTGTCGGGTTGCCACAGGGTGGCCTGCAGTATGGTTGTGCTGCTGCTTTGAACCCTGATGATAGCTTCGTAACCGTTCTGGTTCTCCGGTGGCGGAATGATGAATACCGGATTCCGGTAATCAATATCCGATTGGCCAAGCAGTAAATCGCCGGTTTTTTTCAGCGTCCAGGATTGCATGGAACCCTTTGGGCGATAGTAAAGGCGGATGTCGTCGATAAAATTGGGGCCCAGTTCAAGCCAACGTGCCTGGCCGTCAAACAGCGTGGGCGGGAGTTCGAATTTGACCCAGAAAGTATCCGGTACATAGCTCTTGGAAAGAGTCGCAGTCTCAGTGGCCGACACATTCTCAAGTGCTTGAGCCGCCTCATTAACTGTCAGGCGGCCGTCGGTGTCTTTGATGACGCTGTAGGGAATGTCAGGGCCCAGCATTCGGGGGTGGTTGTTTGCTGAGGCGCTCTGGGGCAGCAAGGAAAAGGCAAGAAAAAACAGGAGCCATGCCTTTATTGGCCTGCGTGTTTGCATTGGTAATATTGCCTGCACGCAGACACTCCTTTGTTGGCGTTTGGGTCAGAAGCTTTGATGGGTGTGGTGGCGAGGCGTTCAGCCTGCCGGGCTTTTGGTGTCGCAATTGTACGTGAATGCCGTTTGCCTGCGTAGGCTATGATCATTGCGCAAAATGGCATTTTTCGGCGGAAGTAAACGTTGCGTTGATATCGGGTTTCGTTGGAGGAAAAATGGTGGTGACGGATAAGGCATTGCAAGAAGCAGGCGCAGCACTTGGCGATCATCTGAAGCATCATGGCCAGACCATTGCCACCGCGGAAAGCTGCACCGGTGGCTGGGTGTCAAAGGTCCTGACGGATCGGGCTGGTTGCTCCGAGTATGTTGAAGCGGGCCTGGTAACCTACAGCAACGAAGCCAAACAGATGATCCTCGGTGTGGATCCCCAAGTGCTCGACGAGCACGGTGCCGTGAGCGAACCAGTGGTTCGGCAGATGGTTGCGGGTGCTGTCCGCGCAACCGGAGCGGATGTCGCGGTTGCCATCAGTGGTATAGCTGGCCCAGGTGGGGGCAGCGAAGAAAAGCCAGTGGGCACGGTCTGGTTTGCCTGGGGCAGCGGGCCGGTGCATATGGAAACCAGCGTCCAGCATTTCGAGGGTGACCGGGAAGCTGTGCGCCGGCAGGCGGTTTTGTATGCCTTGCAGGAAGTTACCCGCTTTCTCGAACCTCTTTGATTTTTCGCGCCTGCAGGGGGTTGGTCTCTGTGAGCGCTTGTGTTTTAATACTGTTCAAATATACAGGGAAAGTGCTGTACAGGTTCAGCGCTTTGAGATTTCAGCTGCTGGCAACCGGGATGTACCAGTAGCCAGTTAACGAGGGTTTGGATGATGGAAGACAATCGCAAGAAAGCACTCAGCGCAGCACTTGGCCAGATCGAGCGCCAGTTTGGCAAAGGCGCCGTCATGAAAATGGGCGACCAGCCCCGTGAAGCCATTCCAGCGGTTTCCACCGGCTCGCTGGGCCTGGACGTGGCGCTGGGGATTGGTGGTCTTCCGTACGGCCGTATCTGTGAGATTTACGGGCCTGAGAGTTCCGGTAAAACCACGCTGACCCTGCAAGTAATCGCCGAGGCTCAAAAAGCCGGAAAAACCTGCGCGTTTGTCGATGCCGAGCACGCACTGGATCCGGTTTACGCGGAAAAGCTGGGCGTTAATGTGGACGAGCTGCTGGTTTCCCAGCCGGACACCGGTGAGCAGGCGCTGGAAATCGCTGACATGCTGGTTCGCTCCAACGCGGTTGACGTGATTATCGTCGACTCCGTGGCCGCTTTGACCCCGAAAGCGGAAATCGAAGGTGAAATGGGCGACAGCCACGTGGGCTTGCAGGCCCGCCTGATGTCCCAGGCGCTGCGTAAGCTGACCAGTAACGTCAAGCACGCCAACTGCCTGATGGTGTTCATCAACCAGATCCGTATGAAGATCGGTGTAATGTTTGGCTCGCCGGAAACCACTACCGGTGGTAACGCGCTGAAGTTCTATTCCTCCGTTCGCCTGGACATCCGCCGCATTGGCGCGGTGAAAGACGGCGACGAGGTGACCGGTAACGAAACCCGCGTGAAGGTTGTGAAGAACAAGGTGTCACCACCGTTCAAGCAGGCCGAGTTCCAGATCATGTACGGCAAGGGCATCTACCACATGGCCGAAGTGCTGGACATGGGCGTGAAGGAAGGCTTTGTTGATAAGGCTGGCGCCTGGTACGCCTACAAGGGCGACAAGATCGGCCAGGGTAAGGCGAATGCCGCCAAGTTCCTGGAAGAGAACCCGGAAATTGCCAACGAAATCGAAACCAATATCCGCGAGAAGCTGATGCCGAAGCCGGTACCGAAGGAAAAGCAGGAAACTGAGCCGGCTGATGCCAACGGTGAACTGCTATAAACTTCCTGTAGCTCCCCGGCCAGCCTGAACAAGTGCTTGATCTGGCAGAGCTGGGGCCGCCTTCCCGGGAATTTCGAAGGCCAGGGATGGCCTGAGATAAGCGCACATGGATGTGCTTGTAGCGGTTCCCGGGAAGGCGGTCCCAGCTTTGCCGGCACTAAAACCGAGGCAGTGTCTAAGCCGGGGAGGTCCAGTCGCTTTTAAACTACAATTTTCTCCTGCCACCAAAACCGCGACAGCCCGCCCTTCAGCCACTACAATGGCCAACTTATTGTTATTTCAAAACGACACTGACGGGATTCCATCTTGAAGTCATTGCCACTGCACCAGTTGTATAAATCCTGCGTTCTCAAAGATCTGCCTTTTAAAACCACCCGGCAGCTCGAGCCCCTGTCTGAGATTGTCGGCCAGAACCGAGCCCAGGAGGCGGTCCGTTTTGCGCTGGCGATGCCCCATGGTGGCTACAACGTGTACGCGGTGGGCCGCAACGGGCTGGGCAAGCGCACCATGATGCTCCGGTACCTTGAGCACCATGTGGATACGGATCAGCAGACCCATGATTGGTGCTATGTCGCCAACTTCGAGGAGCCCAGAAATCCGAAGCTGTTGAAGCTGCCCTCCGGCATGGGCACCGAGCTCAAGCAGGACATGGAAAAGCTGATGTCCCGTCTGGTGAAGATGATCCCCCAGACCTTCGAGGGGGATAACTTCCTGGAGCGGGCCGAAAGCCTCAAAGACGAGTACGGCAAGAAGCAGGAAGACGAGCTTGAGAAAGTGGCCGAGCAGGCCAAACGCAAAAAGGTGCGCCTGACGGTGACCACCCCGGGTGGCTATCGCCTGGTGGCCATGAACGGCGAGGAGCCACACACGGCGGAGACTTTTCAGGAGCTTTCCGAGGAACAGCGGCAGAAGTTCGAGGAGGTCATCACCAAGCTTGAGAAAAAACTTCGCCAGGCGGTTCGCAAGCTGGCGGACTGGGAGCAGGAATACGCCGAGAAGCAGCAGGCTCTGAACCAGGAAACGCTGGAAGCCATTTCCGGCCACCAGATTGATGAGCTGACGGAAAAATACAAGGATTTGCCGGATGTGGTGGCGCATCTGGAGGCGATTCGCGGCGATCTGGCCGAAAACCTGGATATTTTTCTCGACGATGATGACGAGCAGGCCGCCATTGCCTATGCCTCGCTGGAAAAGAAAATGCCCCGGCGTTATCTCGTCAACGTGGTTGTGCACCAGAAAAACAACGAGGTGCCGGTGGTGGTGGAGGACAATCCCACCTACCACAACCTGTTCGGCTACGTGGAGAATGTGACCTACAAAGGCACCGTCTTCACCGACTTCTCCCTGATTCGTCCCGGCAGCCTGCACAAGGCCAATGGCGGCTACCTGTTGATGGACGCCATCAAGGTACTGGAGCAGTCCTTTGTCTGGGACGGGCTGAAGCGTGCACTGCGTTCACGTTCGATCCAGATCAATTCCCTGGAGCGGGAACTCACGCTTTCCGGCACCATCTCCATTGAGCCCGAAGCCGTCCCCCTGGATGTAAAAATCGTCCTGTTCGGCGACCGGGAAACCTGGATGCTTCTTCAGGAGCACGATCCCGAATTTGCCGAGCTGTTCCGGGTGACTGCCGACTTCGAAAACGAAATGTATCGCAGTGACGACAGCCAGATGCTGTACGCGAAATTCATCGCCAGCCTGGTGGTGGAAAAAGAGTTGCTGCATTGCACCAACAAGGGCGTGGCCCGGATCATCGAACACAGTGCCCGCATGGCCGAGCATCAGGACCGGCTTTCGCTGCACGCTGCCGATATCGCCAACCTCCTTCGTGAGTCCGATTTCTGGGCGCGCCAGGCCGGTGCCAAGCTGATTTCAGAAGTGCATGTGGAGCGGGCGCTGGAGAGTGCCAAATACCGTAGTAGCCGGATCCGGGACCAGTTTTACGATTCCATCCGGGATGGCACCACGCTGGTGTCCACCACCGGCACCTGCGTGGGGCAGGTGAATGCGCTGTCGGTTCTTTCCACCGGCGGGTTTGAGTTCGGGCTGTCCAACCGGGTTACCGCCACCTGTTATTATGGGGACGGCGGCGTAATGGACATCGAGCGGGATGTGAAGCTCGGTGGCAATCTGCATTCCAAGGGCGTGATGATCATCAGCTCCTGGTTGGCGTCCCACTTTTCCGTGGACGACCCCATGCACCTGTCGGCCAGTCTCACGTTTGAGCAGAACTACGGCGAAGTGGACGGCGACAGCGCTTCATTGGCGGAGCTGGTTGCCCTTTTATCGTCCCTCTCGGGCGTGCCGGTACGCCAGGATATGGCCATTACTGGCTCGTTCAACCAGTTCGGCCAGGTCCAGCCTATCGGCGGCGTGAACGAAAAGGTTGAAGGGTTCTTTGCCACCTGCGAACTGAAAGATGGTCTGACGGGTACCCAGGGCGTGATCATTCCTCACACCAATGTCCAGAACCTGATGCTGGATATGGAGGTGGTCAAAGCCTGTCGCGCTGGCGAGTTTTCGGTGTATCCGGTTGCTACGGTGGAGGAGGCGATTACACTGTTATTGGGTAAGCCTGCTGGCAAGGCCGACGCCAAGGGCCGCTATCCCAAACAAAGCGTTTTTGGCATTATTCAGCAACGCCTGGAAAAAATGCGCGAACATGAACGCCAGGAACACGCCCGGGACGAGCACAAAGATCCGTCCATCCACTGACCGGTCAAATAATAAAACGGACAGGCCAATAACAAACGGACAGGAGAAAACCGATCCATGACTGATATCCAGCAGACTGTGTATGTAGTAGAGGACGACGAGGCCGTCCGTGATTCACTGGAGTTGTTGTTGAAATCCGACGACAAGCCGGTGCAAACCTACGAGAGCGCCAGTGCCTTCCTCAAGGACTACTCCGACCAGATGGCCGGCTGTATTGTGCTGGATATTCGTATGCCTGGCATGGATGGTATGGAGCTGCAGAAGAAACTGAACGAAAAGCACTCCATCCTGCCGATCATTTTTGTGACGGGTCATGGTGATGTGCCCATGGCGGTGGATGCCATGAAAGAAGGCGCGGTGGATTTCATCCAGAAGCCGTACCGCGAGGAAGCGTTGCTGGAAAAGATCGAAGCCGCCCTGGAGCAGGACCGCGAACAGCGCAAATCCCTGGATGAGAAACAGGAAATCATTCGTCGGGTTAAAAGCCTGACGCCCCGCGAGCGTGAAATCATGGACCGGATGATTGCTGGCCAGGCCAACAAGGTGATTGCCATTGAGCTGGAGATCAGCCAGCGCACCGTGGAGATTCACCGCTCCCGCGTTATGCACAAGATGGGCACCCATTCCCTGGCGCACCTGGTCCGTATGGTGTTGTCAGTAAAGGACCTTATCGACTAGCCGGCTGAGTGTCGTCATTATGCTGTCACTTTTTTAACCGGCTCTGTGTCTATGACTGATGTTGTCACCGAAAACCCGGAGGTGACGGTCCTGCTGGTGGACGATAACCCGCAGAACCTGAAAGTCCTCTATGAGACCCTGAAAGACAAAGGTTACCGGCTGCTGATCGCCAACGAGGGCGAGAAGGCGCTGGACCTGGCCCACAGGCACCACCCCGAAGTCATCCTGCTGGACATTATGATGCCGGAAATGGACGGCTATGAGGTGTGTGAACGCCTGAAGGCCGACCCCGATACCGCCGACTCCGCCGTGGTTTTCCTTTCCGCCCTGGATGACCTTCAGGCCAAGGTAAAAGGCTTTTCCCTGGGCGGCGCCGATTACATCGCCAAGCCTTTTGAGTCCCAGGAAGTCATTGCCCGGGTGAAAACCCATGCCCGGGTGATTCGTCTGGAACGGGAGATGCAAAGCCGCAACCGCGAGCTGCAGGGCGACCAGACCCGCATTCTCAACTCCATCAGTGAAGGCATTTATGGCCTGGATGAGAATGGCATTATCGAATTCGCCAATCCGGCGGCAGCGACGATTGTTGGTTGTCCCGCCGAAGAGTTGATTGGCAAGAGTTTCTTCGAGCTGCACTTTGCCAGTGGAGACGAGGCGCCCGAGACATTGCCGGTTATGGCTACGTGTCAGCAGGGTGTGGTGGAAAACCAACGTGATATCCAGATGCTCCGTGTGGACGGAACCACCTTCCCGGCCGAATATCGGGCAACCCCGAAGCTCCTCGATGATGAAGAGCTGCATGGTGCCGTCGTTGTGTTTCGGGACATCAGCGCCGAGCTGGAAAGTGAGCAGGCTCTGGAAGATGCCCGGACGCTGGTTCAGGAACAGCGGGATCAACTCGCCCACACCTCTCGCCTCACCACCATGGGGGAAATGGCCGCCGGCTTTGCCCATGAGGTGAACCAACCGCTGACCGCGATTACCAACTATGCCCGCGTTTCCAAGCGGATGATGGCCAAGGAGCAGCCAGACCTTGACCTGCTGCGCCAGACCCTGGACAAAATCGAAGCCCAGTCCCACCGCGCGAGCGAGATCATCCGCCGAATTCGCAAGTTCATGAAAAAGCCGGCGACAGGCAAGGAAGTGGTGTCGGTACCGACCCTGCTGGAAGATACTCGTCAATTTGCTGAAGTGGATATGCGTAACAACGCCGGCGGCATTGAGGTTCAATTGGAAGAGGGCCTGCCTGATGTTCTGGCCGATCCGATTCAGGTGCAGCAAGTAGCGCTGAATCTGATTCGCAACGCCCTTGAGTCAACCCGGGCTGCTGAATCCGATGCGCCGGTGGAAGTCAGTGCCCGGCGTTGTGGCCAGCATTGCGTGCGCATTCAGGTGCGTGATCACGGCGTTGGCGTGTCGGAACAGGCAGAGGAAATGCTGTTTCACCCGTTCCACACCACCAAGGACGACGGCATGGGCATCGGTCTGGCTACCTGTCGGTCGCTGATTCAGGCTCAGGGTGGGGACATTGCGTTTGAGCGTCCGGAAGATGGCGGCGCCTGTTTCTATTTCACCCTGCCGGTGGCTGGTGTTGAGGGTGAGCCCTGCACGCCGGATGAGGCCTGAGCCCAAACGCGGGCTGGCCCTGAAAAAATATTCAGAAAAAACGTTTGAAAGCGTTGACATAATCGGGGGCATCTATATAATGCGCCCTCGTTGTCACCAAGCAGTCATCAGCACAGCTTGGGCCGACTACGCGGAGCGGTAGTTCAGTTGGTTAGAATACCGGCCTGTCACGCCGGGGGTCGCGGGTTCGAGTCCCGTCCGCTCCGCCATTTATTCCCCCCTATTGTTTTAATTTTCCCTGTTTTTCGATTTCAGCTTTTCGCGATCCTCGCCTGGACTGGTCCCGTACCACCGTCTGTAGGCCTTGTGAAACGCGGGTGGGTTGGCAAACCCCAGAAGCCACGCGATTTCCGCCAGCGAACTGTCCGTCTCCTTCAGGTAATCCCGCGCCAGATGCTGACGTGTCTTGTCCAGCAATTGCTGGAACCCGGTGCCTTCTGCCGCCAACTGCCGTTGGAGAGTCCAGGGCGTGGTTCCCAATTTGGTTGCCAGTGCCGCCAGTGTCGGTGTTTTGCCCTGCAATAGCGGGGTCATCAGATGCCGTACCCGGTCGCTGACCCGCCATCCCCGGCGAATCTGTTCAAGTTCCCGTTCGCACATCGCCCGAAGTTTGTCATGCATGCTGGCGTGAGCCTGTACCGGAGTACCGTGCCAGCAGGCAGTTCTGAAACGAATTGAGTTTTCCTTCGCCCCAAACTCAACCGGGCAACCAAACCAGCGCTCAAAGACGTCGTCCAGGCCCCGGGATGGGTATTCAATGCATACTTTTTCCAGTACCTGGAACTGGCCGGCCATGTGGCGGGCCAGTTGGGCCCAGCCAGCGAGCACAGAATCCACCACAAAATAGTTGTAGGCGTTGTAAGGGCGAATTGAGTAAAAGCGCAGGGTGCGCTCGGCCAGCTCCACGCTTGGCTCGCCCCGGGAGTTCTGGCTGGTCAGCAAGCTATAGCGGACCAGCGTGGCCATACCCTGGTGAATGGTGTTGGCGGTTTCGGCAGCCAGGCCGGCAAGGCCGGCATCCACGGGCCGGGTGAAAGCGCCGATTCGCAGGCCCAGTGCCGGATTTCCGGTGGCAGCAATGGCGGCGTGGCCCAGGCGCATGAAACGTGGAATGCTGATTCGGGCGTCCGCTGATGTCAGCTCGGGGTTGTCGAGGCGGAACTGCCGTTTCAACGCTTCGGTGTCTGCCCCTTCGGCTTGAGCGGCCTTCAGCAGGACGGCAACGTGCAGCAAGCTGATGTCGCCCAGGGCATTTTGTGTGGCGGTGGTCGCTGTTTGCATGCTCCTATTATCAATGTTGGTCAGAGATAATGAAATGTTAGGTTTGGATATTGTTGACGGTAAAGGCACCCGCTAAGGTGAGGAGATCGAAAACAACAAAGAGGAATGCACCGATGTCCACAGCCTCCGGCAACGAACGCTATCCAAACCTGTTCCAGCCGCTTGATCTTGGATTCACCACTCTGCGCAACCGGACGTTGATGGGGTCGATGCATACCGGGCTGGAAGAAGTTCCGAATGGATTCGAGCGCTTGGCCGAGTTCTACGCCGAGCGTGCCCGCGGCGGCGTTGGCCTGATTGTGACCGGGGGTATAGGCCCCAACAGCGAAGGGTCGGTATTCCAGCACGCCGCCAAGATGAGCACCGAGGAAGAGTCAGACCGGCACCGGGTGATCACCGAGGCGGTGCATCAGGCCGATGGCAAGATCTGTATGCAGATTCTGCACGCCGGTCGTTACGCGTATTCGCCAGAATTGGTCGCGCCCTCTGCCATCAAGGCTCCGATCAACCCGTTTACCCCCAAAGAGCTTGATGAAGCCGGCATCCAGAAGCAGATTGACGATTATGTAAACTGCGCGGCCCTGGCCCAGCGGGCGGGCTATGATGGTGTGGAGATCATGGGCTCGGAAGGGTACTTCATCAACCAGTTCATCGTGCCTCACACCAACCACCGCACCGACCAGTGGGGCGGCAGTTACGAGAACCGGATTCGCCTGCCGCTGGAAATCGTGCGCCGGGTGCGAGAGCGGGTTGGCGAGAAGTTCATCCTGATTTACCGGCTTTCCATGCTGGATCTGATCGAAGAGGGCAGCACCTGGCAGGAAGTGGTGCAACTGGCGCAGGAAATCGAAAAGGCGGGTGCCACCATCATCAATACCGGCATCGGCTGGCACGAAGCCCGGGTGCCTACCATCGTGACCTCAGTGCCTCGAGCCGCTTTCACCAAGGTGACGGCCCACCTTAAAGGCGCTGTGAGCATTCCCCTGGTGACCACCAACCGCATCAATATGCCCGATGTGGCCGAAAGGGTCCTGGCTGAAGGGCAGGCGGACATGGTGTCCATGGCCCGGCCCTTCCTGGCGGACTCGGAGCTGGTGCTTAAGGCGGCGGAGGATCGCGCCCAGGAGATCAATACCTGCATCGCCTGTAACCAGGCCTGTCTGGACCACACCTTCGCCGGCAAACTGACCTCCTGTCTGGTAAATCCCAGGGCCTGCCACGAGACGGAACTGAGCTATGTGAAAACCTCACAGCCGAAGTCTATTGCAGTGGTGGGGGCAGGTCCTGCGGGCATGGCGTTCGCCTCGGTCGCGGCCGAGCGGGGCCACCGGGTAACGCTCTTTGAGGCGGCGGACAGAATCGGTGGTCAGTTCAATGTCGCCAAACGGATTCCCGGAAAGGAAGAATTCCACGAAACCCTGCGTTACTACCAGGTGATGCTGGACAAGCATGGTGTGGACGTGCGGCTCAATACCCGTGTATCTGTCGAGGACCTGCAAGCCGGTGGCTTTGACGAAGTCATCCTGGCCACCGGCGTTGAGCCTCGCATTCCGGAGATAGAAGGGATCGATCATCCCAAGGTGATCGGCTACCTGGATGCGTTGCTTGAGCGCAAGCCGGTAGGGCAGACCGTTGCAGTGATCGGGGCCGGAGGCATCGGTTTTGATGTTTCCGAATTCATCGTGCACAAGGGCGATTCCCCGGCCCTGAATACCGAACACTTCATGAAAGAATGGGGTGTGGATCTTTCCGTGGAGCATCGCGGTGGTGTCAAAGGTGTGACCCCGGAAATCCCGGAGCCCGCGCGCCAGGTTTATCTGCTGCAGCGCAAAACCTCCAAGGTGGGTAAGAACTTGGGCAAGACCACCGGGTGGGTGCATCGCACTTCGCTTCGCCATCGCAATGTGCAGATGATTCCCGGCGTAAGCTATCGGAAAATCGACGATGAGGGCTTGCACGTCACCATTACGCCCAAGGGAGCCGATCAGGGTGAAGATCAGGTGCTTCCGGTCGATACCATTATTATCTGTGCGGGGCAGGAACCGCTGCGGGAATTGCAGGCGGGCCTGGAGTCAGCAGGCCTGCCAGTACACCTGATCGGCGGTGCCGATGTGGCCGCCGAGCTGGATGCCAAGCGGGCGATCAACCAGGGGTGCCGCCTGGCTGCCGAGATCTGATCACAAAACTTTGCGCTTTGTCGCTGTGTTCCAGGCTCGGTGAAGCTAGACTAGGGCTAGTTACGTCACACTTGCGGAGTTTGGAGACGATGAATGGTTAATGGCGGCCAGGGGGGCGAAGGCCACAATGCAGTGTTCTTCATGGACGGCAGTCAGGTTGACCGACAGATGCGTTGGTCGGAGTTTGGCGCTTTCCTGGATGGCTATGTCGGGTTGACGGATCTGGCGGAAACCGATGTGCGAGCGGTGCTGGTTAACCTCAACCCGGATCTGACCATCCGCTCGCTGGTGTTTTTCCGCATCTGGTTTGACGAGGAAGGCCGGGCCGACAGCAGCTGGAACGTGCCGGTGGAATCCATGGCCGAACGTGGAGCCAGTGGCCCGGATCTGGGTGGTGGTCCGATACGACTGGTGTGTCGCAGTCAGTGCCCGGACCCGGCGTTCGCCAACGAACTCTGGGACCCGGACATGACGCCGGGCAGCAACCACTTTCAGGCAATCCGCAAGGCCGTGGAAGGCAACAAGCTGCGCTTCCAGAAAGCGGAGCCGCCAAAACCCAAGGAGCAGGAAGAAATACCCACGTTGCAGGCGGGTGGGCAGCCTGCCCAGCAGGAAAGTGGGGAAGAGCGCGCCAAGGCGGCCCAGATGCTTCGGGAACAGCGCCTTCGGATCAAGACTCTGCAAAGCGCCCATCGTGAATCCATGGCGGAGCTTCAGCGCGAACACCGCCTGGAACTGCAGACGTTGCGTAATGAAGTTTCCGACCTCAAGCAGCAGGCCGAGCGGTTGCGGATTGCCAATGAGCAGCTCAAGCATCGACTGGCCAAGCGCAATGAACAATACCTTCAGATGCAGGAGCAGTTGGCGACTGATGAGGGCAGTGAGGAGGGCCAGGCAGCCGCTAACGCCGAGATGGTTCTGCTGCGTGAACAATTGGACCGCAAACAGCGGGAGCTGGAGCTAAGGGATGAAACCATTGCGGCCCTGGAGAGCAAGAATCAGGAGCTGCAGGATCAGGAACCCGTTGAAGATTCCATAATGCCACACCTGCAGCGGCAGGCGGTGTTCCTGGTGGCGTATCACCCCGGTGTGGGTCACATCACGCTGCCCTATGACGATATCGATACCTATTTCCGGAACCCGGTGGCCTACGCCGCAGAACGCTGTGGCATGAATGAGCCCGCGTACCGGGAATGGCTCGCGCACTACGAGAAACCTGAGTGCAATCATGAAGATGCCAGCGGCAAAGTTTGTGGTGAGCCCATTATGCGTGTAACCCAGCCTTCCGAATTCCGCCCGGGTATTGATGACCGGTGTGAGCAGCACCAGGCAGAGTAGCGCCAGACTGCTCCAGAACTGCCGGCGTTTCGTAAAACTGTTATCCTGTTGCCATTGTTCGGGAACGGGCTGCCAAGCCCTCTATACAGATATCACGGGATAACGCATGGACCAGTTCAGAAACATCGGTATTGTCGGGCGCATGGGCAGCGTCAAGGTGGTTGAGTCGCTACGGCAGCTTAAGCAGTATCTCACCGCGCACGATTATCACGTCATCCTTGAGGAAGACACGGCAACCATGGTTCCCGGCCACGGCTTGCAGGTGGCCAGCAAGAAGTTGCTGGGTGAAATCTGTGACCTGGTGATTGTCGTGGGCGGCGACGGCAGCCTGCTGGGCGCGGCCCGCGAACTGGCCAAGTCCAAGATCCCCATTCTGGGCGTGAATCGCGGCCGGCTTGGCTTCCTGACCGACATCTCTCCCTCTGACCTTGAAGATCGTCTCGCTGAAGTGCTGGCTGGCAACTACATGGAAGAGTCCCGCTTCCTGCTGGACGGCCATGTCGAGCGTAATGGTCAGCCCCTGGGGTACGGTTCTGCACTGAACGATGTGGTCCTGCACCCGGGTAAATCCACCCGGATGATCGGGTTTGACCTGTATATCGATGGGCACTTTGTCTACAGCCAGCGTTCGGATGGCCTGATTGTGTCCACGCCCACCGGCTCGACTGCCTACTCTCTGTCGGCGGGCGGTCCCATCATGCATCCGAAACTGGACGCCATTGCCCTGGTGCCCATGTTCCCGCACACGCTCAGTAGCCGCCCGATCGTGGTGGACGGCAAGAGTGAGATCAAACTGGTGGTGGCCGATACCAACGAAACCTACCCGCAGGTCAGTTTTGACGGGCAGATGAACATTGCCTGCGCGCCTGGCGATATCATTCGTATCAGCAAGAAACCCTTCAAGGTTCGCTTGATCCATCCCACGGATCATAATTTCTACGCCACTTGTCGCGACAAGCTGGGCTGGGCAAGCGAAATCGCAGCGAGTTGATTATGGTCGCAAATGTTTCACAGAAACCCCGTGGTTACGACATCATTGGCGACATCCATGGTTGTGCCCACACGCTGGAGCTGTTGTTGCAGCAGATGGGGTACCAGAAAACCAACGGCGTATACCGTCACCCGCGCCGCCAGGCCATCTTCATCGGCGACATCATCGACCGTGGTCCGCACATTCGTGAGGCGCTGCATCTGGTTCGCGATATGGTGGAACACGGCGCCGCCCGCATCGTCATGGGTAACCACGAATACAACGCCATGGGTTATTGCACCCGCGCACGGCCAGGCAGTGGAAAAACCTTCCTGCGTGAACACAATGACCGGCACAACCGCCTGATCCGGGAAACCCTGGAACAGTTTGATCCGTATCCCCATGAATGGAACGAGTTCCTGGACTGGTTTTACACCATTCCGCTGTTCATCGAGGAAGAGCATTTCCGGGTGGTTCATGCCTGCTGGGATCAACAGCTGATCGATAAATTCCGTCGGCTGCATCCGGATGGCTGTATTGATGAAGAATTCCTGCACGCATCGGCGGCGATTGAATCCTTCGCCGGCCAGGTTATGGATACACTCCTGCGTGGCACCGACCTCAAATTGCCCGAAGGCATGTCGATTACCGGCGCCGATGGCTATGTGCGGGAGTTTTTCCGTACCAAGTTCTGGTCCGAGAACCCGCAGACCTACGCCGATGTGGTGTTCCAGCCGGACCCACTGCCTCCGGAAGTGGCGCGTCGCCATCTGAGTGAGGAAGAGCTCGAACAACTGTTGTTCTATCCGCCCGAGGCGCCGCCGGTTTTTGTTGGCCATTACTGGATGGAAGGGCAGCCGGCGCCACTGAAACACAATGTGGCCTGCATTGATTACAGTGCCGTGAAAAACGACAAAATGGTGGCCTACCGGATGGACGGTGAGAAAGAGCTTTCGCCCGACAAGTTTGTCTGGATTGACGTGGACAAACCGGAACGGCCTGATTACCCGGCCACGGAAGACAGCGTGGCACGCTGATTCGCACGAGGTGAGCTTGGAAACACGTAAATCATCCCCGATCACACCGTCCGGTCGCTGGCAGCCGTCGCCGCAACACGCACCGGCGGTGGTTGCGATTCTTGTCGTTGCCCTGGTTGCGGTCTGGCTGACCGGCATGGGACAGAATTCGGTGGCGGCCTCCATGCTGATGGTCGACCCCCGGGCTTTTGCCTGGAGTACCTTTGAAACGTTTGGTGGTCGCCTTGAGGCGCTGCTGGCGACCCTTGGCAGTGGCCAGGTGTGGCGTCTGCTGACCCCGGATTTCCTGCATTTCAGTTGGGCCCATCTGATCTTCAACGCCGTGATGATGTGGTTTCTTGGCAGTCAGGTGGAGTGGATGGACGGTCGTGGCCGGCTGGTGATCCTGTTTGTGGTGACCAGTCTGGTCTCCAATGTGCTGCAATACCTGGTCTCAGGCCCGCTTTTTGGCGGGTTGTCGGGTGTGGTTTACGGACTGCTGGCATTCTGCTGGCTAAGCCAGCAACGTCGCCCACGATTCCAGTTCCCTCCCGCGTTGGTAACCATTGCCTTGTTGTGGCTGGTGATTGGCTATACCCCATTGCCGCAAGTGATGGGCGTCGGGCGCATGGCCAATGAAGCCCATCTGGGCGGTTTTGTCGCCGGGCTGGCTTGTGCCCTCGTGTTGCCGTTGCGCGGGCGCATGTGGCGCTGAGCGGCCGGATAAAAAAAGCCCCACCAAACGGTGAGGCTGTAAAGGAGCTTTTTCGAGCTCTGATGAGAGAGACCAAATGATTACGACCGTTGTCATTTGGTGAGATAATGATAATTGTTATCATTTAGGTGTGTCAAACGGATTTGCCGTTTTTTATGAATATTTTTCCAGGAGGCAGGCATGACCTACGAAGATTTGATTGAGCGGCTGGATCCGACGGTGTATCAGAACCTCAAGCGTTCCCTTGAGCTGGGCAAGTGGCCAGATGGCCGCAAGATGACGCCTGAACAGCGGGCAACCATTCTCGAAGCGCTGATTGTCTATGAAGACCGGCACAACATCGCCCAGGAAGAGCGCGTAGGCTATATCGATCGCGGTGAGAAAACCGGTACCGCCTGTGACCCCATGGCCAATATGGGCAAGAAAAAGCCGGAGGCCGACTCCAGCCAGTTCACCGAGGTCAAGGTTTGAGCGAGCTCATCGATGTCACCGGCCGGCTCCGCAAGATGCCGGCCAGCGCCGAGGCGCCCGTCAGTTACCAGTTGGCGGTGGGCGATGCCCGTATCAACGTAAACGAACTGGTGGGGCGCCGGGTGCGGCTGGATTTCGATGGTGTGATCCGCTGCATTCACTGCGACCGCACCACGAAGAAAAGCTTCAACCAGGGTTACTGCTATCCCTGTTTCCGGAAGTTGGCGGCCTGTGACAGCTGTATCATGAGCCCGGAAAAATGCCATTTTCATCTGGGTACCTGTCGGGAACCGGAATGGGGCGAGCGCAACTGCATGGTTGAACATGTGGTGTACCTGGCCAATTCCAGCGGCCTGAAGGTGGGCATTACTCGCGGCACCCAGGTGCCCACGCGCTGGATTGATCAGGGCGCGGTGGATGCCATTCCCATGCTGCGCGTCTCGACCCGGTACCTGGCCGGCCTGGCGGAAGTGGCCTGCAAACAGCACGTGGCCGATCGCACCAACTGGCGGGCCATGCTCAAGGGCGACGTGCCGGAGCTGGATCTGGTGGCCGAGCGCGAGCGGATTCTGGGCTTGATTGGCGATGACTTGGCCCGCCTTCGGGCAGAACATGGTGAGAACAGTCTGCGTGCGGTTGAGGAATCCCCGCAGGCCCTCAGCTATCCTGTAGATGTGTGGCCTGCAAAAGTGAAAACCCACAATCTGGACAAGACTCCGGACGTTGAAGGACTACTGGAGGGTATCAAGGGCCAGTACCTGATTCTCGACACCGGGGTGATCAACATACGCAAGTTTACCGGCTACGAAGTCCGGTTCCGGGTGCTCGACTGAGCCCCTGTTTTTATCTGGACCGAGCCCTTGTTTTATCTGGAGAGTGTGAATGCGAACCGATCAGCCACAAACTATTTACCTGAGCGAATACAAAGTGCCGGCCTACCTGGTCGAGCAGATCGAGCTCAGGTTTGAACTGTTCGAGGATGGTGCCCGGGTGCACAGCACGCTGACCGTGCGCCGCAACCCCGAATCGCAAGAGACCGGCAAACCCCTGGAGCTGGATGGCGACAGCCTGAAGCTCGAGTCGGTGGCCCTGAATGGCGAGACGCTAGAGAGTACCGCCTACGAAGACCAGGGTGACAAGCTGGTGGTACCGGACGTGCCCGAGCAGTTCCAGCTGGCGGTGGTGACCTGGATCGAGCCCCAGAACAACACCCGCCTGGAAGGCCTCTACAAATCCTCCGGCATGTTCTGCACCCAGTGTGAAGCCGAAGGCTTCCGTTGCATCACGTATTACCCGGACCGCCCGGACGTCATGGCCCGGTTCCGCACCCGTATTGAGGCCGACAAGTCGGCCTACCCGGTGCTGCTGTCCAACGGTAACCCGGTAGAGCAGGGCGATCTGGATAACGGCCGCCACTTCGTGACCTGGGAAGACCCTTTCCCCAAACCCTCCTATCTGTTCGCCCTGGTGGCGGGGGATCTGGTTGAGAAGCGCGACAGCTTTACCACCTGCTCTGATCGTGACATTGATCTGCGCATGTACGTTGAGCCCCGCAACTCGGAGAAGTGCGACTTCGCCATGGATTCGCTCAAACGGGCCATGCGTTGGGATGAAGAAGTCTATGGCCGGGAATACGACCTGGATATCTTCATGATCGTGGCCGTTGACGACTTCAACATGGGCGCGATGGAGAACAAGGGGCTGAACATTTTCAACTCCTCCTGCGTGCTGGCCAGCCAGGAGACGGCCACCGACGCCATCTTCCAGCGTATTGAAGCCATCGTTGCCCATGAGTATTTCCATAACTGGTCCGGTAACCGGGTCACCTGCCGTGACTGGTTCCAACTGAGCCTGAAAGAAGGCTTTACCGTGTTCCGGGATGCCCAGTTCTCAGCAGATGAAGGTTCGCCCACGGTCAAGCGCATTGAAGACGCAACCTTGCTGCGCACCGCCCAGTTTGCCGAGGATGCCGGCCCCATGGCGCATCCGGTTCGGCCAGCTTCGTATATAGAAATTGGCAACTTCTACACCCTGACCATCTATGAGAAAGGGGAAGAAGTGGTACGCATGATTCACAACCTGCTCGGATCGGAGATGTTCCGCAAGGGCAGTGATCTGTACTTTGAGCGCCACGACGGCCAGGCCGTGACCACCGACGACTTCGTCAGGGCAATGGAAGACGCCTCCGGCCGTGACCTGAGCCAGTTCCGCCTGTGGTATGAGCAGGCCGGCACGCCCGTACTCAACGTCGAGGACGACTTTGATGCCGAGCAGGGCATTTACCGCCTGACCATCCGCCAGACCGTGCCGGACACCCCGGGCCAGACCAACAAGAAGCCCCAGCATATCCCGTTTGCGCTGGGTCTTTTGGACAGCAATGGTGATGCCTTGCCCCTCAACATGGACGCTGCAGAAACCGATGCGCCCACCGAGAGGGTCCTGGAGATCACCGGCGCCGAACATCGGTTCGAGTTCTACGGTCTGGATGAGACGCCGGTGCCGTCCCTGCTGAGGGATTTCTCCGCCCCGGTCCGTGTCCACTATCCCTGGACCCGGGAGCAGTTGTTGTTCCTGATGAGCCATGATCCGGACGGCTTCAATCGCTGGGATGCCGGTCAGCGACTGGCCATTGACGTAATCCAGTCCCTGATCGGCCACGATGACGAAACCGAAATCGAGCCCAGGCTGGTGGAAGCCTACCGTGGGCTGCTGAATAACGATTCCCTGGATCAGGCGCTGGTGGCGAAAATGCTCCAGTTGCCGTCAGAAAACTATCTGGTGGAACTGTCCGAGCAGGCTGATGTGCCGTCCATTCACCATGCCCGTGAGCGGGTCTTGCTGCACCTGGCCAATGCTTTGCGGGATGACCTGCTGGCCTGTTACCAGAGAAACAACCAGGCGGGTGAGTACGAACTGACTTCCAGCGCCATTGCCCGCCGCAGCCTGAAGAACATTGCGCTTGGCTGGCTGCTGCACATCGGAGACGAAGAGGCTCTTGAACTGGCCAATGACCAATTCAAAACAGCCGACAACATGACCGACCGGCTCGGCGCCCTGCGGGCACTGGTGAACTCCGGTTTCGATCAGGAGCGGACCGAAGCGCTGGATGCCTTCTATGAACAGTTCAAGGATGACCCGCAAGTGGTGGAAATGTGGTTTTCGGTACAGTCGTCCAGCCACAAGGCCGGCCACTTGCCGCATATTCGGCATCTGCTGGCCCACCCGGCCTTCGACTGGAAAAACCCCAACAAGGTTCGCTCAGTGGTTGGCGCGTTTGCCGGCCAGAACCTGCCCGCCTTCCACAATCCGGATGGCAGCGGCTATGAGTTTCTGGCAGAGGTGATTTGCCGGCTTGATGACAGCAATCCGCAGATTGCAGCACGCCTGGTGACTCCGCTAAGCCGGTGGAAGAAGTTTGCACCGACTTACAGCGAGCAAATGAAAAAAGCACTGGAAAGCATTCGCGACAAGGAAGCCCTGTCCAAGGACGTTTACGAAGTGGTGCACAAAAGCCTGGCGGATTGAGGCCCGGCCCGTCTCGCCGAGACGGTTCCACGTTTCCGGAGAGCCCGCATTGGCGGGCTTTTTTGTTGATTGGTCAGCCGCTTAGGAGCACAAATCCGGCCTTTATTTATGCCGGGAAGTGTTCTATGTTCTAAAGTGAACTGGATGCTTGTTCGGCTATTTGTCCGAGCAATCAATAACAAAGACCAGAAAAAATAAGGAAGAGCACACATGACATTCAAACTCAAAGCTTCTGCACTTGCCATGGCCGCGGCTGTCAGCCTGGGGGCTGCCTCCACGTCGGTCTCTGCCCAGGAGCAACGCTTCGTGACCATTGGTACCGGTGGTGTAACCGGTGTGTACTATCCAGCCGGTGGTGCAATCTGTCGTCTGGTGAATATGGATCGTGAAGAGCACGGTATCCGTTGCTCTGTCGAAAGCACGGGTGGGTCTGTCTACAACCTGAACGCCATCCGCCGGGGCGAGTTGGATCTGGCTGTGGCCCAGTCAGACTGGCAGTACCATGCGTACAACGGCACCAGCCAGTTCAAGGATGACGGCCCCAACAAGGATCTGCGTGCGGTTTTCTCACTGCATCCGGAACCGTTTACCGTCGTAGCCAGCAAAGAGTCCGGAATCAAGACTTTTGAAGACCTGGAGGGCAAGCGCGTATCCGTTGGTAACCCGGGTTCGGGCCAGCGTGCCACTGCTGAGGTGCTGATGGACGAGATGGGCTGGACTATGGACAAGTTCTCCCTGGCCGCCGAAATCAAGGCTGCCGAGCAGTCCCAGGCCCTGTGTGATGGCAACATCGATGCCTTCTTCTATACCGTTGGCCACCCCTCCGGCGCCATCAAGGAAGCCACCACTTCCTGTGACAGCGTTATCGTAGAGGTGAAGAACGACGCCACCAAGCGGCTGATCGAGGAGAACCCGTACTATCGTGAAGCGGTGATTCCGGGCGGTATGTACCGTGGTACCGACGAAGATGTGACCACCTTTGGTGTGGCCGCTACCTTCGTATCTTCCACCGACGTTCCGGATGAAGTGGTTTATCAGGTGGTGAAGGCTGTGTTTGAGAACTTCGACAGCTTTAAGCGCTTGCATCCGGCGTTCAACAACCTGAAGAAGGAAGAGATGGTCTCCGACGCCCTGAGTGCGCCGCTGCATCCAGGTGCAGAGAAGTACTATCGTGAAGTCGGCCTGATCGACTGAACAGCTGGTTAGTGGCGAAGCGGGCGAAAGCCCGCTTCGCTGCTTACGTTCAGTTATTTCCCACCACAGGAAACTTTCATGGCAAAGAATGAGCCGGATACTGGTGCGGGTGTCAGTACTGCTGATGTACAGCAGGTGTTGCAGACAGAAACCGGTGGCAGAGCGTTAACCGGGCCTTCAGCAGTTTTGCTTTTCATCGTTCCGGTGTGCTGGTCCCTGTTCCAGCTCTGGATTGCATCACCCCTGCCGTTTATTCTGGATTTCGGTATTTTCAATTCCACGGAAGCGCGTTCCATTCACCTCGCGTTTGCCGTTTTTCTCGCCTACGCAGCGTTCCCGATGATCAAGGGGAAACACGACACCAAAGTGCCCATCTATGACTGGGTGCTGGCGTTGGCGGCTGCATTTGCGGCGTCTTACCTTTTTGTTTTCTATGACGAGCTGGCGACACGACCGGGTGCCCCGATTACCCAGGATCTATGGGTGGCGCTGGTTGGCCTGGTGTTGCTGCTGGAAGCAACTCGCCGGGCATTGGGCTTGCCGCTGACCATTGTGGCGGCGGTCTTTATTACCTATTCGCTGGCCGGTCCATACATGCCGGATGTGATCTCTCACAAAGGCGTAAGTTTAAGTAAGCTGGCATCGCATCAATGGCTTGGCACCGAGGGTGTCTTCGGTGTGGCCCTGGGGGTTTCCACCAGCTTCGTTTTCCTGTTCGTGTTGTTCGGCGCCTTGCTGGAACGCGCCGGGGCAGGTAACTACTTCATCAAGATGGCGTATTCCATGCTTGGCCACATGCGTGGCGGGCCAGCCAAGGCTGCGGTTGTCTCCAGTGGTCTGAGTGGCGTCATCTCCGGTTCCTCCATCGCGAACGTGGTCACCACGGGTACCTTTACCATTCCACTGATGAAGCGGGTGGGCTTTCCGGCCACCAAGGCCGGCGCTGTTGAAGTGGCGGCCTCCACTAACGGCCAACTGACGCCTCCGATCATGGGCGCCGCAGCGTTTCTCATGGTCGAATATGTGGGCATTTCCTATCTGGAAGTCATCAAACACGCCATCCTGCCGGCTCTGATCTCCTACGTGGCGTTGATCTACATCGTCCACCTGGAAGCCTGCAAGCTGAACATGAAGGGCATTGAGCGCCTGAACAAGCCAACACTGGCTCAGCGGATGCTCACCTGGGTGGTCCTGCTCATTGGCCTGAGCGTCCTCACGTTTGCTGTTTATTACGGGATTGGTTGGGTTAAAGATATCTTCGGTGAGGCGGCCATGTGGATTCTGGGGCCGCTACTGGTTGCCGTGTACGTGGGTCTGGTGTGGTATGCCACCCGGTTCCCGCCACTGGAGGAAGATGACCCATCGAAAGAGATGGGAGAGTTGCCGGAAGTGGGGCCGACCGTAAAATCGGGACTGTATTTCCTCTTGCCAGTTGTGGTTCTGGTGTGGTGCCTCACCGTTGAGCGCTTTTCTCCCCAGTTGTCTGCCTTTTGGGCGACGGCCTTCATGATCTTTATCGTGATAACCCAGCGCCCGCTGAAATCGTTCTTCCGAAAGCACGGCCACCTATCCAGTGAATTCGCCGGCGGGATTGTTGATCTGTTCCACTCCCTGGCCACCGGGGCGCGGAACATGATCGGTATCGGTGTGGCAACGGCCACTGCCGGCATTGTGGTTGGCACGGTCACCCTGACGGGCATTGGTCTGGTCATGACCCAGTTCGTGGAGGTCATCTCCGGCGGGAATATCCTGTTGATGCTGATCTTCACCGCCATTATCAGTCTGATTCTGGGCATGGGGTTGCCCACCACGGCCAACTACATTGTGGTCTCCACTCTTATGGCGCCGGTGATTGTTACTCTGGGTGCCGAAAACGGCCTGCTGGTGCCGTTGATTGCCGTACACCTGTTTGTGTTCTACTTCGGTATTCTGGCCGATGACACGCCGCCCGTGGGTCTGGCCGCCTATGCTGCGGCGGCCATCTCCGGCGGTGATCCCATCAGGACGGGTGTACAAGGCTTCACCTATGACATCCGGACCGCGATTTTGCCGTTCATGTTTATCTTCAATACCCAGTTATTGTTGATTGGCTTGACGGGATGGGTGGACCTGCTGGTGACCATCTTCAGCGCGGTCACGGCCATGCTGGTGTTTTCCGCCGCCACACAGGGGTTCTGGTTTACCAAGACCCGGTGGTGGGAAACCGTCCTGCTGCTGCTGATCACCTTCACGCTGTTCCGGCCCGGTTACTGGTGGGATATGGTCTATCCGCCGACCGAGGATCGTCCGGCCACGGAGATCTACCAGTATGTTGAAAATATCCCCGCAGATCAGCCGATCATTGTGAAGGCATCGGGTATGTCCATTGATGGCAATGAAACCACCAAGTACGTGCGGTTGCCTTTGCCGGATGCGGATACGCCGCAGCAGCGCCTGGCGCAGGCTGGCCTGGAAGTCTCGCCTGAGGGCGACAAAATGGTGGTGGATTTCGTCAACTTTGGCAGTATGGCGGAGCAGGCCGGTATTGGTTTTGGCTGGACCATCGACAAGGTTCAGGTTGAGAAAGACCGGCCGCCAAAAGAGTTGATGGTCATTCCGGCATTGATTCTCCTTGGCTTCCTGGCCTGGGGCCAGCTCAGGCGCAAGAAACGCGAGGATGCCCGGGCGCAGCCCGCCTGAGCAGGCGAATCGTGCCCTCCGTAAAAGCCCGGCGTTGCTGCCGGGCTTTTTTCTGTTAGACTCGCCTCCAACTCTGCCCCGCGGTTTGTGTCGCAGGGGCGGCAACCAAGTGATCTCTGGTATAGATCACCGCTGAGAATCATCGAGGAGATATCCATGCCTGTAGTTACCCTGCCGGATGGCAGTCATCGCAGTTTTTCCGAGCCTGTTACCGTTCACGATGTGGCCGCCGACATTGGTGCCGGCCTGGCCAAGGCCTCCCTGGCTGGCAAGGTGAATGGCAAGCTGGTGGACACCAGTTACCTGATCGAGAACGATGCCGAGCTGGCGATTGTGACCGATCGCGATGAAGAAGGTGTGGATGTCATCCGCCACTCGACCGCCCACCTGATGGCCATGGCGGTCCAGGAGCTGTTCCCGGGCGCCCAGGTGACCATCGGGCCGGTGATTGAAAATGGATTCTACTACGACTTCAAATACGAGCGGCCGTTTACCAACGAAGATCTCGAGCGTATTGAAAAACGCATGAACGAGCTGGCCAAGCAGGACCTGCCGGTGTCCCGCTCCATCATGTCCCGTGACGAGGCCATCAAGCTGTTCGAGGATATGGGCGAGGAATACAAGGTCCAGATTATCCAGGATATTCCGGGCGAGGAAGACCTTTCCTTCTACAAGCAGGGCGAGTTCATCGACCTGTGCCGTGGCCCCCACGTGCCCAGCACCGGCAAGCTCAAGGCCTTCAAGCTGACCAAAGTGGCCGGCGCGTTCTGGCGCGGTGACCACAACAATGAGCAGCTGCAGCGCATCTACGGCACCGCCTGGGGCAACAAGAAAGACCTGAAAGCGTACCTGCACCGCCTGGAAGAAGCCGAAAAGCGTGACCACCGTAAAGTGGGCAAGAAGCTGGGCCTGTTCCACATGCAGGAAGAAGCGCCGGGCATGGTGTTCTGGCACCCGGATGGCTGGTCCCTGTACCAGGAAGTGGAGCAGTACATGCGGGCCCAGCAGCGCAAGCATGGCTACCAGGAAATCAAGACACCGCAGGTGGTCTCCCGTACGCTCTGGGAAAAGTCCGGGCACTGGGACAAGTTCAAGGACGACATGTTCACCACTGAGTCCGAGAAGCACGATTACGCCATCAAGCCCATGAACTGCCCCTGCCACGTGCAGGTGTTCAACCAGGGTCTGAAGAGCTACAAGGACCTGCCATTGCGTCTGGCGGAGTTCGGTTCCTGCCACCGCAACGAGGCCTCAGGTGCCTTGCACGGCCTGATGCGGGTGCGTGGTTTTACCCAGGACGACGCCCACATTTTCTGTGAAGAGGACTCCATCCAGGAGGAAGTGTCGGCGTTTATCAATATGCTGCATGAAATCTACGCGGATTTCGGCTTCAGCGAGATTCTGTACAAGCTGTCCACCCGTCCGGAAAAGCGCGTGGGCTCTGATGAAGTCTGGGACAAGGCGGAAGCCGCGCTGGAGCAGGCCCTGAACCGCGAAGGCGTGGATTGGGAGCTGCTGCCGGGCGAGGGCGCCTTCTACGGACCCAAGATCGAGTTCTCCCTGAAGGACTGTATCGGCCGTGTCTGGCAGTGTGGTACCGTGCAGGTGGACTTCTCCATGCCGGGCCGCCTGGGCGCTCAATACGTTGATGACCACTCCGAGCGGAAAACGCCGGTCATGCTGCACCGTGCGGTGCTGGGTTCTTTCGAGCGTTTCATCGGTATCCTGATCGAGGAATACGAAGGCGCGTTCCCGACCTGGCTGGCTCCAACCCAGGTGGCTGTACTGAATATTACGGATAATCAGGCCGATTATTGCCAGAATCTGGCAGAAAAACTCGAATCAGTCGGATATCGGGTTAATGCTGACTTGAGAAACGAGAAGATCGGCTTTAAAATTCGCGAGCATACTCTTAACAAGGTTCCCTATCTGGTCGTTGTTGGCGATAAAGAAGTCGAAAACAATGCCGTTGCCGTAAGGACTCGCAAGGGCGAAGACCTGGGAACCATGTCGATCGACGAGTTTGAGCAGTTGTTGAAGCAAGACGTCGAACGCAAAGGTAGAAACTAAACGGAGATCTGACTATCAAACAGCGAGCCAATCGGGGTGGGCGTTCACCTAAAGCGCCCATCAATAACAATATTGACGCAACTGAAGTCCGCCTGATCGACGCCGAAGGCGAGCAGGTGGGAATTGTTCCCATTGCGGAAGCGCTTGCAAAAGCAGAAGAAGCGTCTCTTGACCTGGTTCAGGTTACGGATTCCGATCCGGTCGTCTGTAAGATAATGGACTACGGCAAGAAGATCTTCGAAGAGAAAAAGGCCAAGGCGGCTGCCAAGAAAAAGCAGAAGCAGACGCAGGTCAAAGAGGTCAAGTTCCGTCCAGGAACTGAAGAAGGGGATTATCAGGTCAAACTACGCAACCTGGTACGTTTCCTTGAAAATGGGGACCGCGGCAAGGTAACGATCCGCTTCCGGGGACGTGAGATGGCACACCAGGAAATTGGTATGAAGCTCATGAACCGGGTTGAGGAAGACGTCGCCGAGCTTGCCCAGGTAGAACAGCGGCCGAAAATGGAAGGCCGCCAGATGACCATGGTAGTGGCTCCCCGCAAGAAGAAGTGAACCTGAATCAATGACCGGTCCCCCGCATCGGCGGGGGATTTGTCGTTCAGGGGCACATTTGTTTTTAAAAATAGAATGCGGAGTTTTAAAAAATGTCCAAGATGAAAACCAAAAGCGGAGCCACGAAGCGGTTCAAGAAAACCGCCAACGGCTTCAAGCACAAGCAGTCCTTCACCAGTCATATCTTGACCAAGAAGAGCCCCAAGCGTAAGCGTCAGCTGCGTGGCACCAAGCTGGTTGCCAAGTCTGACGTGGCTTCCATCAAGCGTATGATCGCCTAAGCATTTACTGGTTAAGAAGGATTAAAGTATGGCTCGTGTAAAGCGTGGCGTGGTAGCACGTCGTCGTCACAAGAAGATCATGAAGCAGGCCAAGGGTTACTACGGTGCCCGTAGCCGTGTTTTCCGGGTTGCCAAACAGGCGGTCATCAAGGCGCATCAGTATGCCTACCGTGACCGTCGTAACCGCAAGCGCGCTTTCCGCGCCCTGTGGATCGCCCGTATCAACGCTGGCGCCCGCGCCAACGGCCTGTCTTACAGCCGTCTGATCGCTGGTCTGAAGAAGGCAAACGTTGAAATCGATCGTAAGGTTCTGGCCGATCTGGCCATGAACGAGCAGCAGGCGTTTGCCGCTGTTGTTGAGAAGGCCAAAGCGTCCCTGTGATCGCTTAAGATCTCAATCGATTACTGATCGATCCGGCGCCGGATTCATACCCCGGCGCTTTCTGAATAGGGGAAGGGCGCGCTCTTCCCCTATTTTTGTTTTAAATACCCCATTTCTGGTTTGGAGCAGGGTCAATGGAAAACCTGGAGCAACTGGTTCAGGACGGGCTCAGTGCCGTCGAAAAGGCAGACGGTCTGCAAGCACTTGATCAAATTCGTGTGGAATACCTCGGCAAGAAAGGCATCATCACCCAGCAGGCGAAAACACTGGGCAAACTGTCTCCCGAGGAACGTCCAGCGGCCGGCCAGAAAATCAACGAAGCCAAGGGGCAGGTGGAGCAGGCGATCAACGCCCGCCGCTCGGAGCTGGAGAAGGCCGCCATCGAGGCCAAGCTCGCAGCCGAGACCATCGACGTGACCCTGCCGGGCCGTGGCCAGGATCTGGGTGGTCTGCACCCGGTAACCCGCACCCTGCAGCGTATTGAAGACATTTTTGCCCGCGCCGGTTACAGCGTGGAGCAAGGGCCCGAGATCGAAGACGATTATCACAACTTCGAGGCCCTGAACATTCCGGACCATCACCCGGCCCGTGCCATGCACGACACCTTCTACTTCAACCCGGGCACGGTCCTGCGCACCCACACCTCCCCGGTCCAGATCCGCACCATGGAGGCCGACAAGCCGCCGTTCCGGATGATCTGCCCGGGCCGCGTGTACCGCTGCGATTCCGACATGACCCACACCCCCATGTTCCACCAGGTGGAAGGGTTGCTGGTGGAAGAGAACGTCAGCTTCGCCGACCTCAAAAGCACCGTGGAAGAGTTCCTGCGGGTGTTCTTCGAGCGCGACCTGAAAGTGCGTTTCCGCCCGTCCTATTTCCCGTTCACCGAGCCCTCCGCGGAAGTGGATATTGAGTGGGGCCGCGAGGCCGATGGCAGCATCAAGTGGCTGGAAGTCATGGGTTGCGGCATGGTGCACCCGAAAGTATTCGAACATTGCGGTATCGATGCCGAGAAGTACCGTGGCTTTGCCTTTGGCCTGGGCGTGGAGCGCCTGGCCATGCTTCGCTACGGCGTGAACGACCTGCGCATGTTCTTCGAGAACGATCTGCGCTTCTTGCGTCAGTTCCGATAACAACGACCATTACGCATACGGCAACCAAACATCAGGCAAACCGCATCAGGACAAGGCATAAACCATGAAATTCAGTGAACAGTGGCTGCGCGAGTGGGTTAACCCGAACATTGGCTCCCAGGAATTGATGGACCAGATCACCATGGCCGGGCTGGAAGTGGACGGCTTCGAGCCCGTCGCCGGCGAATTCTCCGGCGTGGTGGTCGGCGAAGTTCAGTCGGTTGAGCCACACCCGGACGCCGACAAGCTGCGGGTCTGTCAGGTGAGCAACGGTGAAGAAACCGTGCAGGTGGTGTGTGGCGCCCCCAACGTACGCGAAGGCCTGAAAGTGCCGTTTGCCGAAGTGGGTGCGGTATTGCCGGGTAACTTCAAGATCAAGAAGGCCAAGCTGCGTGGCCAGCCCTCCCAGGGCATGCTGTGCGCCGAGGCTGAACTTGGCCTGTCCGAGGCCAGCGACGGTTTGATGGAGCTGCCCGAAAGCGCCCCCACCGGCCAGGATTTCCGTGAATTCATGGGTTTGAACGACATCACCATTGATGTGGACCTGACCCCCAACCGCGCCGACTGCCTGTCCATCAAGGGTCTGGCCCGGGAAGTAGGCGTACTGAACAGCCTGGCGACCAACGCCCCGGCTATTGAGTCGGTGGACGCCGTGCATTCGGAAGTGCCCGACATCCGTATTGAAGCGCCAGCCGGTTGCCCCCGTTACCTGGGCCGGATTCTGCGCAACGTGAACCTGACCGCCGAAACCCCGCTGTGGATGCAGGAAAAACTGCGCCGCTCCGGCATCCGCTCCATAGATCCGGCCGTGGACGTGACCAACTTCGTGTTGCTGGAGCAGGGCCAGCCCATGCACGCCTTTGACCGCGAAGAAATCAGCGGTGGCATCGTGGTGCGCATGGCCAAGCCGGCCGAGAAGCTGGTGCTGCTGGACGGCCAGGAAGTCGAACTGACCGAAGACACCCTGGTGATTGCCGATCACGACAAGCCCATTGCCATTGCTGGTGTCATGGGCGGCGAGCATTCCGGCGTGAGCGAAAAAACCCGCGATCTGGTGCTCGAGTCCGCCTACTTTGATCCCATCACCCTGGCGGGCAAGGCTCGTGAATACGGCCTGCATACCGATGCCTCACACCGTTTCGAGCGTGGCGTGGACTACCAGTTGGCCCGTGACGCCATGGAGCGCGCCACCCGCTTGCTGATGGACATTGTCGGCGGTGAGCCGGGTGAGATTGTCGAGGTTGCCTCCGACGAGCACCTGCCAAAAGCGCCTCGCATCACCCTGCGCCAGAAGCGCCTGAACGATGTACTGGGCCTGGCGATCGACGCGGATACCGTGGAAAACATCCTGAGCCGCCTGGGCCTTGTCATCGAAGAGTCCAGCGGTGGCGCCTGGCGCGTAAAAGCTCCCAGCTTCCGCCCGGACATCGCCATTGAAGAAGACCTGATCGAAGAAGTTGGCCGCATTTACGGTTACAACAACCTGCCGGTTACCGAGCCCGTGGGTTCGCTGGGCCTGAGTGTGCGCGAAGAGGCCACCCGCCCGGTGTCGGCGATTCGTAACTACTTCGTGGCCCAGGGCTACCAGGAAGCCATTACTTACAGCTTCGTGGACCCGAAAGTCCAGGAGCTGGTGGACCCGGACCACGACGGCATCGCCCTGGCCAACCCGATTTCAGCGGACCTGTCGGTGATGCGCACCACGCTCTGGAGCGGCCTGCTGAAAACCGTGGCCCACAACCAGAACCGTCAGCAGCCGCGCATCCGCCTGTTCGAAACCGGCCTGCGTTTCGAGCAGACCGAAGATGGCATCGATCAGCAGCCCATGCTGGCTGGCGTCGTGGTGGGTAACCAGACCCCCGAGAACTGGATCAATGGCCGCCGGGCCACCGATTTCTACGACGTAAAAGGTGAGCTGGAAAGCCTGTTCAGCCTGCTGGGTATCGAGGTGGATTTCATCGCCAGCCAGCACGCAGCTCTGCATCCGGGCCAGACCGCCGAGCTGGTTCGTGACGGCGAACATGTAGGCTGGCTAGGCACATTGCACCCGCAAGTGCAGAAAAATCTGGAACTTAATGGCACGATCCTTATGTTTGAGCTATTCTTGAACTCGATCGTTACCGGATATGTGCCTAATTTCAAAGCCATTTCAAAATTCCCGGAAGTTCGTCGGGATTTGGCTATCATTATCGGCAACGATGTGGCGTTCGCGCAGGTCGAGCACGTGGCTCGCCGGTTTGCTGGCGAACACCTCACAGCCTTGCGTGTGTTTGATGTGTACGAAGGGGAAAGCCTGGGTGAAGGTAACCGCAGCCTGGCGCTGAGCCTTTTCTGGCAACATCCGGAGCGCACGCTGAACGAGGACGAAGTGCATTCGCTCTTCAACGGCGTGATTGACGCCCTGAAAGAAGAGCTGGGGGCAACACTGAGGAGCTAAACGATGGCGGCGTTGACGAAGGCGGACATGGCGGAGCGCTTGTACGAGGAATTGGGCCTGAACAAGCGGGAAGCCAAGGAAATGGTGGAAGCTTTCTTTGATGAGATCAGAGGCGCACTCAGCCATAACGAACAGGTGAAATTGTCCGGATTTGGCAATTTTGACCTTCGTGACAAAAGCCAGCGGCCGGGCCGGAACCCGAAAACCGGGGAAGAGATTCCCATCAGCGCCCGGCGCGTTGTGACCTTCCGACCAGGCCAGAAACTGAAGCAAAAAGTGGAAGCGTATGCTGGAACCCAGTCATAACAACGAATTGCCGGCGATTCCCGGCAAACGTTATTTTACCATTGGAGAGGTGGCGGAGCTTTGCGCGGTGAAGGCGCACGTTCTGCGGTACTGGGAGCAGGAGTTTCCCCAGCTGTCACCGGTCAAGCGTCGCGGCAACCGCCGGTACTACCAGCGCGCTGATGTGATCACCATCCGCCAGATCCGCAGCCTGCTGTACGATCAGGGCTTCACCATTGGCGGTGCCAAGCAGAAACTCAGCAGTACCGAGGTGAAAGACGATACCTCCCAGTACAAACAGCTGATCCGCCAGATGATCACCGAGCTGGAAGAAGTGCTGGACGTTTTGAACACGCCGGTTCGATAGCCCAAGCGCTCCAGTACCTAACGATTACGAAAAAGGCCGGAAGGAAACTCCTCACCGGCCTTTTCTTTACCCCATTCGCGAACCTGACTATTTCTTCTTGCAGGTCTTGATGCCCAGCAGGCTGTAGGCAGGGCACATGCCAAACGCGGCGGTCGCCAGCGGAATAATGCCAATCCAGCCCCAGGGTGTTTGCGGGCCCACAAACACCAACGCAATGAGCACAACACCCACAATGGCACGAACGATTCTGTCTGCAGAACCCATATTGATAGTCATCTCTGAACCTCCTTCCTTTTGTCCCTTATGGTTTAACTCTAGCCTGCAGGCCTGTGGCGTTCAGTGATAAAGTCACACTCAAACCATTTTTTTCGTTGAAGGAACCCGCCATGGCCGCTCACAGCATTTTTAATACCCTTGGTGACCGGCTGCGCGACAACACCCTGGCCGAAGTGCAGGTGATGCGCTTCCCACCCGGCCAGGTGCTGTTCCGGGCAGGGGAATCCTGCCAGGGACTGCCTCTGGTGATCAGGGGCGGAGTCAAGGTCCAGATGACAGGGGTGTCCGGGCACAGCATCGTGCTGTACCGGATGACCGCCGACGACATCTGCACCTTGTCGATCGGCTGCCTGATGACCGGCCGGGGTTACCGGGCCGAAGCGGTGGTCGAGGAAGCAACCGAAGCGGCCATGATTCCCCGCCCGCTGTTTGATGAACTGATGGCCCAGTCGCCGGAGTTCCGGTTGGGCATCATGGAATCCTACGGCAAGCGGCTGGATGATCTGATGCTACTGGTGGAAGAGGTGGCTTTTCACCGTATGGATGAGCGCCTGGAAGAATGGCTGTTGGCCCGTGCGCGGCAGGGGCAGAGCGTGCTGACCATCACCCACCAGGAACTGGGCGTCGAGCTTGGCACCGCCCGGGAAGTGATCAGCCGCCTGCTCAAGGAGCTGGAGCGAAAGGATCTGGTGCGCCTGTCCCGTGGGCGAATCGAGCTGACCGGCCTGCTGGCAAAACCCTCCATTGCCTGACCGCCCTCCCTAAATCCCGCGATCTTTCACGCTTTCCATCACCACGAAGGTGCTGGTCTGTAGCACATGGGGCAGGCTGGACACCTGTTCTCCCAGCACCTGTCGGTATTCCGCCATATTCCGGGTGCGTATCTTCAACAGGTAGTCAAAGTTCGCCGCCATCATGTGGCACTGCTCCACCGCCGAGATCTGGCGCACCGCTTCGTTGAAGGCGGTCAGCGCCTTGCTGCTGGTGTCGTTCAAGGTGACCTGGGCAAAAGCCACGTGGTCAATGCCCAGCTTGGTCTGGTTCACCATGGCGCTGTAGCCGGTGATGTAGCCCTGTTCCTCCAGCCGGCGCATGCGCACCTGGCACGGTGTTTTCGACAGGCCGACCCGGGAGGCCAGGTCGGTCACGGTGATTCGCCCGTTCCTTTGCAGCTCCCGGATGATTGAAAGGTCGATTCTGTCCAGCTCGGCCATGGCTGCTATCCTCTTTAGAGTGTTTTGTGTTTTGCATTAGTGAATATTCCTTATTTTATCGATTTGGCCGATCATTACGAATAAAAAAGGGCATTAATAAAGGAAGGGTGATCATTCCGGGAAACCCTTACAGGAAAAATACATACTGGGCCTTAGCTAGAATGTAGGGAGTATTCCAATAATCAGGAGGGTAGACCATGACTCTGCACCAAACTTCGGCGCCAGAGCTTCAGGAGCTGCGTCAGGCAATCCGCAATAATTACCTGGCGGATGAGTACGACGTCATTCACGCGCTGATTGACGAGGCACAGCTGACTGAGGAGGAGCGTTCGGCCATTTCTGCCAATGCTGCTGAGCTGGTGCGCAGTGTGCGTGAGAACGCCCGCCCCACGATTATGGAGAAATTCCTCGCCGAATACGGTCTGACCACCAAGGAAGGCGTGGCGTTGATGTGTCTGGCCGAGGCCCTGTTGCGGGTGCCGGACAACCTCACCATCCACGACCTGATCGAAGACAAGATCACCTCCGGTAACTGGGGCGATCACGTGGGCAAGGCGAAATCCGGGCTGATCAACTCCGCCACCGTGGCGCTGCTGATGACCAGTAACCTGCTCAAGGATTCCGAGCGCCAGAGCGTGGGCGACACCCTGCGCAAGATGGTCAAGCGCATGGGTGAGCCGGTGGTTCGCACCGTGGCCGGCCAGGCCATGAAAGAAATGGGCCGGCAGTTCGTACTGGGCCGCGACATCGAAGAAGCCCAGGACAACGGCCGTGAGCAGGAGCGCCAGGGTTACACCTACTCCTACGACATGCTTGGCGAAGCCGCCCGTACCGATGACGATGCCGTGCGTTACTACAACGCCTATTCCAACGCCATCGACAGCATCAGCAAGCGTTGCAAGGGTGATGTGCGCACCAACCCCGGTATTTCCGTCAAGCTCTCCGCCCTGCTGGCCCGTTACGAGTACGGCCAGAAAGAAAGGGTGATGAATGAGCTGATGCCCCGGGCGCTGGAGCTGGCCAAGAAAGCCGCCCGCGCCAACATGGGCTTCAACATTGATGCCGAGGAACAGGACCGTCTGGATATTTCCCTGGACGTAATCGAAGCCATCCTCGCGGACCCCGAGTTGGCCGGTTGGGACGGCTTTGGCGTGGTAGTCCAGGCCTTCGGCAAGCGCTCGGCTCAGACCCTGGACTGGCTCTATGGGTTGGCGACGAAACTTGACCGCCGGATCATGGTTCGCCTGGTGAAAGGCGCCTACTGGGATGCCGAAATCAAGCGCGCTCAGGTCATGGGCCTGAGTGACTTCCCGGTCTTTACCCGCAAGGTATGCAGTGATGTGTCCTACCTGGCCTGCACCCGCCAGTTGCTGGGCATGACCGACCGCATCTACCCGCAGTTTGCGACTCACAACGCCCATTCGGTGTCGGCCGTGCTGCACCTGGCTAAAGACCTGGACAACTCCAAGTTCGAGTTCCAGCGCCTGCATGGCATGGGCGAGTCCCTGCACGACCAGGTGATTGAAGACAGTGGCGTGCCGTGCCGCATCTACGCGCCGGTCGGTGCCCACAAGGATCTGCTGGCCTATCTGGTGCGTCGTCTGCTGGAGAACGGTGCCAACAGTTCCTTCGTGAATCAGATTGTGGACACCAGCATCACCCCGGAAGAAATTGCCCGGGACCCGGTGGATGCCGTGAACGCGCTGGGCCACAACCTGTCCAGCAAGGCCATCGTGCCGCCGGCGAAGATCTTTGGCGAGCAGCGCCGCAACTCCAAGGGCTGGGATCTGACCGATCCGGTCACCATTGCCGAGTTGGACGAAGGCCGTGGCCAGTATAAAACCCACCAGTGGGAACTGGGACCGGTGTTCGCCGGCTCAGCTAACGGTGGCGACGTGGTGGAAGTGCGCAACCCTGCCAACCCGGATGACATGGTGGGCAAGATTACCCACGCCTCCGAGGCGGACGTAAATGCCGCACTGGACGCTGCCCAGGAAGGCTTCAAGCAGTGGTCCGCGGTGCCGGCCGAGGAGCGTGCGGCCATCATCCGCAAGGTGGGTGATCTGTATGAAGAGAACGTGCACGAACTGTTCGCCCTGACCACCCGCGAAGCTGGTAAATCCCTGCTAGACGCCGTGGCGGAAGTGCGTGAGGCGGTGGACTTCGCCATGTTCTACGCCAACGAAGGCCTGCGCTACAAAGACGCGGGGGAAGCCCGTGGCGTGATGTGCTGTATTTCGCCCTGGAACTTCCCGCTGGCAATCTTCACCGGCCAGATCCTGGCGAACCTGGCGGCGGGCAACGCCGTGGTGGCGAAACCGGCTGAGCAGACCTCCCTGTTGGCGGCCCGGGCCGCACAACTGATGCACCAGGCGGGCGTTCCGAAAGAAGCCATGCAGCTGCTGCCTGGCGATGGCGGCACCGTGGGTGCGGCGCTGACGTCAGACTCCCGTGTAACCGGGGTGTGCTTCACTGGCGGCACCGACACCGCCCACATCATCAACAAGGCCATGACCGAGAACATGGCGCCAGATGCCCCGCTGGTGGCGGAAACCGGGGGCCTGAACGCCATGATCGTCGATTCCACCGCCCTGCCGGAGCAGGTGGTGCGCGATGTGCTGGCGTCCTCGTTCCAGAGCGCCGGCCAGCGTTGTTCGGCCCTGCGCATGCTGTACGTGCAAAAGGACATCGCCGACAACCTGCTGGAAATGCTCTATGGCGCCATGGAAGAGCTGGGCATTGGCGACCCGTGGCACCTCTCCACCGACGTGGGCCCGGTGATTGATGACGAATCCCACAAGAAGATCACGGATTACTGCCGCGAGCATGAGCAGAAAGGCAAGCTCCTGAAGAAGCTGGACGTGCCCGAGAACGGCCGGTTTGTATCGCCGGCGGTGATTCGCGTGAGCGGCATCGAGGAGATGGAAGAGGAAATCTTCGGCCCGGTACTGCACGTGGCCACCTTCGAGGCCAAGGACATCGACAAGGTGATCGATTCCATCAATGCCAAGGGCTACGGCCTGACCTTCGGTATCCACAGTCGTGTGGACCGTCGCATTGAGCACATCGCCAGCCGCATCCACGTGGGCAACACCTACGTGAACCGCAACCAGATCGGCGCGATTGTCGGTTCCCAGCCGTTCGGTGGGGAAGGGCTGTCGGGCACCGGTCCCAAGGCGGGCGGCCCGCAATATGTTCGCCGCTTCCTCAAGGGTGAGACCATTGAACGCCCCGCCAAGTCCACCGACCAGGTGGTCACGGCCGATGCGGTCCAGGGCCTGATCGAAAAAGCTGGCAAAATGAAGGTCACGGAACCGGAAGAGCGCCAGGCGGCCCTGAAACCCTACTTCGGTGAGGTGCCGGCGCCGTTGGATGAAGGCTACGAGGCCCTGCCGGGACCGACGGGTGAGCAGAACCACCTGTCGAACCATCCTCGCGGTGTGGTGCTGTGCCTGGGGCCGGATGCCGAGTCCGCCGTCGAGCAGGCTGGTGTGGCGCTGTCCCAGGGCAACCAAGTGGTTGTGGTGGCACCGGGGGCCGAGCAGGCCATGGCCGATGCCGTCAAAGCCGGTTTTCCGGTGGCGGTTGCCGAAGGCATGCTGGACCCGGACGCCCTGGCCAGCCTGGAAGGCTTCAGCGCTGCCGTCAGCGTGGCTGAAAAGTCATTGCTGAAGCAGTACCGCGCGGCCCTGAGCCAGCGTGATGGCGCGTTGCTGCCGCTGATCACCGAGCACAAGCTGGACCAGCGCTACGTGATCGAACGCCACCTGTGTATCGACACCACGGCGGCGGGCGGTAACGCCAGCCTGATTGCCTCGGCGGAATAAGAGGCAGGCCTGAGCACCTGCGGGTGCTCAGGCAAACGCCGTCCGGGCAAAACTGGCCCGGGCGGACATTTCTTTGTCCAGCTCAACCAGCGCTGGGTGACTTTCCCGCCAGTGGATCTCCGGCAACCGGAAATCCAGGTATTCCAACGCCACGCCAGTCACAATGTGTGTCGCGCTGAACGCCGGCAGTTCCTGCTGTTTAATGGCGCTCTCCAAGTTTTTTTCCAGACCCGCCAAAGTACGTTTGATGGCCGCCAGTCGTCGCTGACCCAGCAGGGTATTATCGGCCGTGTCTCCCTCGTGCTTGCGCTGGATCACGGTGCCAAAGCTGGCATCAATCAGCCCCTGGGCCAGCCCCGTCAGCTGCAAGACCGATGCTAACGCCGATTCGGGAAACAGTGGTGTGGCCTCTACGATGCCATCCAGGTACTGCAGAACCAGTAGAGACTCGCTGATGGCCTGGCCCTCGTCGGTGACCAGAACCGGCACCCGGGCCATCGGGTTCACGTCAAGCAGCTGCTCGTCATTGGACCAGGGGTCGACCCAGACCAGTTCCGGTTCCAGCCCTTTTTCCATGGCCGCGATGCGGGCAACCCGTGCGTAGGGGGAAGTGGCATTCAGGTAGAGTTCCATGGTGTTATCCTTGATTTCCGGTTGTAATGACCCACAGGATACCGGGGAACCATCGCGCCCTGAACCTTTTAAGCCTTCCGACCAAGGACCATCCATGAGACTTGTCTGCATTTCCGACACCCACAGCCTGCACTGGCAAATGCCAGACATTCCGGAGGGCGATGTGTTGATCCACGCCGGTGACAGCCTGGGCCAAGGAACGCTGGACAACATCGAAGATCTCAACGACTGGCTGGGCACGCTGCCACACCGTCACAAGATTGTGATTGCCGGTAACCACGACTGGGCCTTCCAGACCGCCCCGGCCCATGCAAGGGCGGCGCTGAGTAACGCCACCTACCTGGAAGATTCCGGTGTCGAGGTTGACGGCTTTCGGTTCTGGGGCTCCCCCTGGACGCCCACCTTTATGGATTGGGCGTTCATGCTGGACCGGGGCAAACCAATGCAAACCAAGTGGGCTGAAATCCCCGAGAACACCGACGTGCTGATCACCCACGGGCCACCCATGGGCTTTGGCGATCGGGTGGCCATGGGCTTCCACGACCAGAGCGTGGGCTGCCTGGAGCTGCTCGAGCGGATCGACCAGCTCGCCTTGAAGGCGCATATCTTTGGTCACATCCACGAGGGCTACGGTGAATACCAGCGTGGTTCCACCCGCTTGATCAACGCGAGTACCTGCTCCGAGTGGTACAGGCCGGAAAACCCACCCATTGTGCTGGATCTGTGAGGGATGATTTCTTGAGTTCCAACACAACGCCCGAGATCCCCCAACCCGAAGCCGCCCGGAATTTCCTGGTGGTGTGTGTGTCGCTGACGTTCTGCTTCGTGGTGTATTCCATGCTGATCGTGGCGGTGCCGGTGTATGGCCTGCAGCTCGGGGCCTCGCCGGTGGTGCTTGGTGCCATATTGAGTGCCCAGTACCTGTTGCCGTTGCTGTTGGCGATTCCGCTAGGCGGCGTGGTCACTCGTTACGGTGGCCGTTCCACCCTGATCGCCGGGGCGGCGCTGATGGTAGTCGGGCTGCTGTCCGTGCATTTCTGGTACGGCTACCCGGGGCTGGTGTTGGGGCAATTGCTGATCGGCCTGGCTCATCTGCAGATGGTGTTGTCGGCCCAGACCATCATTTCAAATCTGGGTACCGGGCCTCGGCTGGAAAAATACTTTGGCTGGTACGCCACCTGGCTATCCGGCGGGCAGGTGATAGGGCCCCTCCTGGCCGGTGCAATACTGGACGCCCAGCCGGGCGTGGGCCCCGTGTTTGCGGTGATGGCGGTGTTCGCGTTTTTCGCCGGCGCCGCAGCGATTTTCCTGACCGGCCAGGCCCGGGAACGAATGGCGGTCAAACGCGGCCAGGTGGGCTTCCGGGCCCAGTGGGCCCTGATGCGGGCTAACCGGGGCGTGCAGTTGTCGGTGCTGGTAACCGTGCTGGGCATGTTTGCGCTTGGCGTCTATGGCAGCTATCTGCCAGTCTATCTGGAAAGCTTGGCGGTAACGCCGGTGATTATTGGCGTGCTGGTGAGCCTGCGCGCCGGGGTTTCCATGCTGGTACGGCCATTCATGGCCCGGGTGATTGCCGCTGCCGGCGGGCGCGAGGCCACGGTGCTGCTTTCGCTCGGAGCCCTGGCGGTGGGCATCGGTTTCCTGGGCCTGTCTGAGCAGGTTGTCTGGCTCGGCTTGCTGGCGGTGATCGTCGGTATTGGTTCTGGATTCACCCAGCCGTTGTCCATGGTCATCCTGGCCGAAAGCGTGGACCGAGAGAAGCGCTCCGGCGCCCTGGGCATGCGTTTGATGGCCAACCGGGCGATCCACTTCCTGGCCCCCTTGATGTTTGGCCTGGTGTTGGAAGTTGGCGGCTTCGCCCTGGCCTTTGGGGTATCGGGGCTTGTCATTGCCGGGTTCCTGCTATTCATGAAGCGCGCCATGCAGTCCAGCGAGGCGATATAGCGCTGCAGAGGGCGCAGGTTCAAATCCTGCCGTCCCATGCCGTGAAACGCACAACCAGTCACAGGAGAGGTTTCATGCTCAACATTTTTTATTGCCACGGCTTTGCCAGTTGCTTTGACCCGGACAAGCCCAAGGTCCAGACCCTGGCGCGGCTTGGTCCGGTCCATGGTTGCGACATTGAGTACACCCGCCCGGCTGAAGAAGTGCTCATGCGGACCATAGAGAAGGGCGATCTTGCCAACGTCGATGTGGTGGTCGGCACCTCCATGGGTGGCTGGCTCGCGGCAAGTCTGGGCGCCTCCCTCGGCATCCCGTTCGTGGCCATCAACCCCGCGGTGGACCCGTCTGAAACCCTGCGTAAATACATCGGCTCCGGCGTCGATTTCCAGGGCAAGTCATACACCCTTGAGGAAGACGCCGTTGCCAGCTACTGGCCCATTTCAACCAAAGGCCAGGGCCTGATCCTGCTGGATGAAGGCGACGAAGTGATCGACGCTAGCCACACCCAGTCGGTGTTGGGAGATCACTACGAAGTGATCCTGTTCCCGGGCGGCGACCACCGTTTCGCGCACATGGAAGAGGCCTTGCCAGCCATCGAAGCATTCCTGGCTCGTTCCAGGGACGGCACGTAAATGAATGATCTTCGGCGTGCGCACCTGATCAGCTTTAGCCAGGATAATGATACCCTGCAGTGGCAGCCCATCGGTGATCCGGTCATGGGGGGGCGCTCCGAGGGAAGGGTGGCCATCAATGCAGGGCAGGGCTGCTTTTCCGGAACCGTGCGGCCCGACAACGGCGGCGGCTTCGCCTCCGCCAAGGCGGATCTGCCAAAACCGCTGGACGCCTCGGATTACACCGGCATCGAATTCCTGACTCAGGGTGATGGCAAAACCTACAAGGTGGGCCTTCGCAATACCACCGACCGCCGCAGCCCGGTCTACCAACACAGTTTTACAACGACACCAGGGGAGTGGAACCGAATTCGGCTCCCATTCACGGATTTTGTGCCCACCTGGCGTGGCAAGGTATTAACGGATTGTGAGCCGCTGGATGCCAGCCGCCTGGCCTCGGTGAGCCTGTTTATTTCTGGCGGGCAGTTTGGGAGCTTTGAGCTTCGGATGGCGGACTGGCTGTTTTTTTGATGAGCATCATGTTCATTCATACGCCGGCAGGTGGAGTTATGCGAACGTAGTCGCAAAACCCCGATGAGCCTGGCAGATGTTGCTCAATATTTAACCTCATCACAGATTCGATATTAATTCATGGTTAGCATTGCCATATCGATCAAACTCCACGCAGGGGTCATGTGATGAAAAAACAGATCTGCGCTTCACTTTTTGCTTTGGTGGTTGCTTGTGCATCCCAGGGCGTTGTGGCTGAGGAGCGGGGTCTGCCCGCAGAGGGCATGAAATCGGACGTTGCTTTCGCTGGCTCAGGGCCGGGCGTTGGCGCTATGGGTTTGGAAACCCGCACCCGCGATGATGCGCTTCAGGAAGGGCAGGCTGTTGCAAGCGTGCAATTTCGGCACGGTGCCGTCTTTTTTGGGGGCGAGGCGCGTTACCAGGCTACCGCTGAAGATCGGCTTGGGGCTAGAGGCTGGGACGCCGATAATGTGCGTGTGTTGCTCAAAGTGGGCGTGAATCTCTAGTAAACCAGGCCCTGCTGATGCCCCAGCTGTTGAATGAAATCTGACCACCGAAATATCTTCTCTAACCCGACAAGTTATCCGGCTCCCCGCCATCTCCCGTATCGCCTTCCTTGCCACTCCCTTGGCCGGTCCGCAGATATCCCGTTATGACCATGCTCGGTACAACGTGCCTTGTTGAGCTACATTTATGGGTAAGGATGCCACGGAATCGGGTGTCTTCAGTGAGGCCAAGTCGTCATCAATACAATACCAGCCCAACAAAAATGGAAAGGGGGAGTTGTATGAAGTTCTTGCTGGCGCTGGGTGTTATTGCGGTCATTGTGTTCGCGGTGCTAAAGATGAAGCCCAAGGGGGGTAACAGGAAAAACCGGGATAAACAGTCGCGTAAACGCGTCGGTCAAGTAGGGGCCGGTAACGGCCAGTCCGCCTTCAGTGCCACTACAATCGTTCCGGGAAAGAGTGCCTGCCAGGCAGCACGGGACTTACAAGGCAAGCTCTTTCTGGACAGTGAGCTCAATGTGCCCAAATTACCCCTGCAGGAATGTACCCAGGTTCAGGACTGTCATTGTAAATACAGCCACCAGGGTGATCGGCGTACGGATGAGGGGGATCGGCGCGCCCATACACTAGAGACCGAGCTTTATCCTGTCGCTGAAGGCGAGGACAGGCGAGAGCCAAAGCGGGGGCGTAGGTCTACTGATTAAACTTCGGTATCGCTAATTTCCTATCCTTTCAATTGCCTCAAGAACCGCATTGGCGCCATCACGGATCTCGGCAATCACGCCTTCTGCGGCGCGTGATTGCTGACGGCCTTCCACGGCGACATCCAGAACGTCGGTGATCTGCTTTTCCACGCCCCCGGACAGTTCCAGAATGGTGTGAATCACCTCGGCAATTTCGTCGGTGGCCTCGCTGGTATTCGCCGCCAGTTTACGCACCTCATCAGCAACCACGGCAAACCCTCTGCCGTGTTCGCCGGCCCGGGCGGCCTCAATGGCTGCGTTGAGTGCCAGCAGGTTGGTTTGGTCGGCCACGCCGGAAATGGTATCCACCATTTTCTCGATGCTCTGGGAACGTTCGTTCAGCTCGCCAATGATGTTGTTGGCCTTGTTCACGCCGGTTTCAATGGTTTCGGCGGTTTCTTTCGATTGCTGCAAGGCCTGCTCAGCTCGGCCGATGATGCTGACGGTCTGGCTGGCTGTGGACGATGCCACGGCGGCGGCGTCCTGAGTCTGAATGGCCTTTTCCACCCGATCAGTGATGTCACTGGCAAATTTCACCACTTTTTCCACTTCGCCGAGCTCGTTAAGAACCGGGTTATAGCTGGCTTCAAGCCAGAGGTCAGAGCCATCGGCCCGGCGACGATGAAAGTGCCCATTTTGATATTCGCCGGCGGACAGCTGCTGCCAGAAATCCGGATTTTCCCGGTAGAAGTCGTCATCACAAAAAATGCGGTGGTGTTTGCCGCGAATGTCATCAAGACGATAACCAATGGTCTGGAGGAAGTTGTCGTTGGCTGTGATGATCGTGCCATCCGGCTCAAACTCGATGATTGCCATGGAGCGGTTGATGGCCGTAAACATTGCGCGCTGGTCACGTAAACGGTCGTGCTCGGGAGTGACATCGCTGGCAATTTTCAATATCCGTTCAACCTGGCCCTGGTCATCTTTAACCGGAATGTAGGTGGCTTCCAGCCATATCTTTCTTCCATGGTTGTCACGACGGGGAAAGGTATCTGATTGGGAGTGGCCTGCCCGCAGGGCATCCCAGAAGTTGCGATAAGCTTGGGAAGTGACGGTGTCCTGGTCGCAGAAAATGCGGTGGTGCTTTCCCTGTACCTCGTCCCACGCGTAACCCACCACATCAAGAAACAGGTTGTTTGCATCGAGAATGAAGCCGTCGGGCGTGAACTCGATGGTTGCCACTGAACTGTGGATGGCCCTGGTAACGGCCTCGCTCTCACGGGCTCGGTCCTGGCAGTCGGCAATTTCCTGTTTCTTTTTCTCGGTCATGAACATAGAGATGTCTCTCGGGGCTTGGCTGGTTTGTTCATCACCTTGTACGTTGCATTCTGTCTACTGGTTTTCTGGAAACAAAAAAGGCCAATCCCGAAGGATTGGCCTTTCTCGTATTTCTGATTGGTCGGGACGGCAGGATTTGAACCTGCGACCCTCTGCACCCCATGCGAAATTTTATCTGATTCATTACGGTTCATTCTGGAGCATTCCGGTTCCGTTTATGTCTATTAACTTTTTGTTTTTAAAGGAAAAATATACGATTTATTTGTGCGTTGGGAGTTGTCTTGGTGCAATCGGGAGTAACTGTACCCAGCCTGTCTTTGGGTTGGTTTTGCACCGGAAATTGTCCCCAGACAGTACCCAGTTTTCCTGAAAAAAACACGATTGAACGGAATAGAACCAATGGCTAAATCATCGAAAAAAGAACTGCCAAAAAGTGCAGAAGCTGCAGACAAGCATATCAAGAAACTCACCCCGGAGGCCTCTGACCAATACATCAAAGACTCGGTTGTTCCGGGCTTGGTGTTGCGTGTGACCCCGGGCAACAAATATGTCTGGCACTTGAGATACCAGTCCAGGGTTGGTCAGGGTCAAAGCGTCGGTCGAAAATATACGATGGGCTCATTCGATGAGGGGATGGGGACACGGAAAGCGCGAGAGATTGCCCAGGAACTCCGTGTCCGCATTCGACACGGTCATGATCCTATCCAGGAGCGGGATCGAAAAGCGGAAGAGCGAAAAGCAGAACAGGAGCGTGCCCTAATCGAAGCGCGTTCACTGGTCACATTGAACGAGGTTGCCGATGCCTATGCAGTCAAGCTCGCGAATCCAGTGAGCGGTCATCAAGATGGAGGAGCAGGCGTGATGGCGCTGTTCCGCAATCACTTGCTGAACCGCTTTGGACATCTGTCTATAAAGGATTTCAGGCGTGACCATATGTTTGAGGCCATTGATGCTGCCTTGGCTCGGGGGCATAACCGCACGGCCAACGCTATTCTGTCAAACACCAAAAGTTTGTTACGTTTCGCGGTGAAGCGTGAATATATTGAATTTTCACCTATTGATGTTTTGAGCAAGCGTGATGCTGGCGGCCCTGACCCTATCCGTGATCGAGTTCTGTGCGCGACGGATTTCGAGGATGATGAGCTTCATGAGCTTTTTGTTCGTCTTCCTAATGCAGGTTTGAGCATTAATAGCGAAATTGCTATTCACCTGTTACTAGGGACGGCTTGCCGTGTAGGGGAGCTTATGAGTGCCCAGTGGAGGCATATTAATTTTGAGGCAAGGCGCTGGATCATTGTGCCGGATGACTCTAAAAATGGTGACCCGTTGCGGGTATACCTATCAGATTACACACTGGGCTGGCTGAAAAAACTTTATGAGCTCTCAGGCCATACCAAGTGGCTGTTTCCCAGTAGGTCCAAGTGTGGGCATATGCTGCCTGGCTCGCTTGGTAAGCAGGTTGGGGATCGGCAGAAAGGGACTGATTCAAAGGTTTTAAAGAAACGAACGCCGCATCACTCCGCACTTATTCTGCCGGGCGGGCATTGGACCATCCACGATTTGCGCCGAACAGCTTCAACGCAAATGCAGATGCTTGGAGTTCTGCCCCATATTATTGATGAGTGCCAGAACCATCGGACAGGTGGTGTGGTCCGAAGACGCTATCAACACGGTTCTTATTATGAAGCTATGAGGTTGGCTTGGAGCCTCTTGGGGCAGAAGCTTGATTCGCTGACTAGGGCACCGGCGCGAGCTCACCTGATGGACGAAACTGAGGTTGAGCCTACGAGCGCCGAGATTGAAGCGGTGATGCGGCAACTGACGATAATGAAAATGCGTGAAAATCGGTGCTGAAACCAGTGCTGAAGGCAATTCTAGCCCGGAACATATGTTCCGGGCTTTTTCGTTATAAGCCAGACTATCCCTCTTCCACGAGGAAAAGGAGAATCTTGCCATGGTCGTGAACCATGGGAGGGATCTTGTTATCACCAGCTTCCATCTGGTGGGTATACAGGAACATGGTTTCTGGGAGATTAGAGCTAATTTTTGCAGCGAACTGCAGGAAAGGATCGAAGTTACCGTCAGCCAGGCAGTAGAACCGGTAGGTTGGGTAGGAGATTTTGTCATTATTGCTCATCCGGAAGCCCTTCTCTGTTGAGTTAAAGAAGGCCGGCATATTGCCTTTGTCCGACAGATAATCCGGAAAGGTGCGAATGTAAGCGCCACATTCCATGCCGGATTCTGTCTTGCCCCATACCTGGGTTTCGTAACTATCCTCGATGAGCCACTGTTCGTTTAGCTGGTTGCGGTAGTTAAAAACAGGCTCCTCGATTCCCATTTCATCCATGCCCGCCCAAGTCGCTGCCACGAGATTTCGGTGGATCCAGTCATGGGCTTCTCTGGAAGTGTTCGCTTCGCTTGCTGGAACCCAGGCTATCGGCTTACTGTCCTCCCCATGTCCATCTTCCATGGTGAACAGACCCAGCACCGAGAATGCGGCGGCATCAGATAGGCTCATGGCCAAACTGGTAGTAGTTGTGCTGAAGTAGGCGACGTCTATCGCATAGCCAACCATATGATCATAGTGGCGGTCTATTTGGTCAGAGGGGACTTCGGCGTCCTCCAGATCATACATGCCAACCGAATGGGTGATGTTCCAGGCGCGGCTGTGATCTTGCTGGTACTGGTGCGTGTACAGGCCGGAACACCCTGCCAGAAATGAGAGGCAAAGGGAGATGATGGTCAACTTGATAGTCTGGAGGATTCGGTAGTGCATGCCTTGCTTCCTGAGTATTGAAGTGATTACGCTTAGTTGGCTAGGGAATCGTACCTGCCAGTCTGAAACGTCGCCAGCATTGTGGTGAAGGACTCAAGAACAAGAATGCCGGTCAGCCGATTTATCTCTATTGGCGTTGCAAGTTCCTAACGATAGTGTGATCCAAGAAAACGATTAAACCCCAATCTAAAAGCCGGTAAGCCCGCCTTGATGCTAGTCGCGGGTGCCGTGAGATTCTGTGAGCATTGCAGTCGTAGCCGATTGCGAGAATGTTACCGATGCGCCTTAGGGCTGAATAACGCTGCTAACTCAGGTCATTAATCAAATTTTGGCGATCGCGAACGAACGACATTTACAAGGCTGCGACGGCCACCAGTGGAAGGGGTTGCGATCCCCAGTCGTTTGAACCAGTTGCAGTCTTTTCGCTGAGCCATTATTAAGAGCTTCAGCGAGCTCCGGTAGTCACGAGCTGTTGTCGGACTGAGCCAATTTTTGACTAGCCACTCGCAGTGCTTCAGTTGAATTTGGTTCAGCTGTTTTACGTCAGGAAAGCGCTCCTCAATGGCAGCGGTCATCTTCTCAATGCGGGCAATGTGTCGGCGCCATGCCCTTTGAGCCTCTGGCGTTTCATCTGCTTTGATTTTCTTGATAATAGGTCGGAGATTCATTCAGCCCCCTCTTGCTTGTTTGTACTTTTACGATGCCGCTTTCCAACGTATGAGGGGGCAACGCTGATGCGCCCATGGCCGGATTCTGTCTGTACCGCTTTTCTGCCCCTGAGATCGGCATCGCGATCGAACGGACCTTCTTCTCGTTTTACCGGGGCCGCCTGGCCGCTTTCTTCCTCGTACCGCTCGATGAGTCGCTCTGCACGCAGATCGTGAGAGCATCGGATACCAGCCTGTTTAAGTGCTTTTCTCGTTGGGTTAACGCATTGACTGATGAATTCTTTGTAGCTTGTATTGGTATCCATTAGGCACTCAGCCTCCTCGGAAATGGTGCTCATGGCATAGTGCAGCGCCTCGTATTGACGAGGCCCCATGGCTACAGTTCTGTCGTCGCTTTTCCTTCCGCCTTTTGTGCCATCCAGAATTCGGACCTCTCCAAACGCCTCTGCCTCATGCTGTAACCGAAACAGGTTGGCCAGAGACGCTTCGCGAATACGGAGTCCAAATGCGCGGCTCATTTGAATTAAAGCAGCGCCTCGATGATTGCCTGATTCTTCAGCTAGCTGAACTGCCGTTTCGATTTTTTCATCGGTCGCATCCGGGATGACGCTGCGTATATATGAGCGTGCACCGACAGCATTGGAGGGGCTGAGCCAAATAGCTCGATCCCGGCGGGCAGCCAACATAACGATGTTGACTGTCGACAACAGATTTTGGGCATAGGCGACTGTCATTTCGTTATGGTTAACGGATGTAGCCAGGTCACCTGCATATTGCTCGACCACCTTCAGGGTAATTTTGCGCAAATCTTTTATAGGGGTGTCGAGTTTCGACAGCCAGTCCAGAAAGTGCAGGAACCGTTGATGATGGGCTGCTCGTGTTTGAAAGTGATCATTGTGTCCGTACATATGACGCAGAGCGGTTTTCGCAGCGAATGGGGCCTTTGCACCTAGCCCGAAATTTCTTTTTTTGTGTGAATGGGTAAAGCCTTTTTTTCGTGACATCTCAGTCCTCCGAATAATCCCTCCTGTTAACGTTTTGGCAGCAATTGCGTGGCGAACCCTGAGCATATGGGGCGGGGCCTCTGATTCTCCACGCACGTAGACCCTGTCCCCGTAGCTCAGTGAGTTTTAACCATTTCCAGATCATGGCTCCGGGTCTCCGTTGGCGCCGCTGCGGGCGCGGTGTATGTTCCTCACGAACCAGCAAGACCTTATTGGTCCGGGGTGGGCTGCATGTAGTCAGCATGCGTCGTGAGGTGTGATCACTGCGAAGCTGCAGTGCATTTGGGGCGAGCAGACGAGGTGGCGATGGCGATGATGACGCATCGCTGATCTCGACCGAGTGGTCAAGAATCCGCCTGTTCCTGAGTTTCGTTCAGGGTTTCGTTGCTCGTAGTCTGGGTTGATGCCGTGGAATGCCTGATAGCAGGCGGGTGGCACGCCCCCAACAAAATTCATCTCAATTTTTATGGTTATAAAACCGAAGACAAAAAATGTGAGATTTGTTGGTGATGTGAATGCCGGATTGGCGTTGAAGGGGAGCGCAATTACGCGCTGAGTTGAATTGAGCCCGATGAGGGCGTTGGGAATTTCGGAGGCTATTGACCTCGTTACATGCTGTTTATTGGATGTGCCAGCTACACAATGGGGTGATATCCCCGGTTCTATGCTGTTTATTTAATGTTGCCAGCTACAACGGAGGCAGTTGCCTCGATGCGCCCCTATTATGACGCATTAAATTGCCCAAGCTCTACTCGTCAAAACGCGAATTTCTCGCAATTTGACAGCAGTAACTGCAATCCATGCGGTGATAATATGAGCAGTATCACTAGAGTGTACTCAAAGTGTACTTTGTGTCCCGTGAACAGAAACACTCGGGATCAGGGAAATTGAAAAATGCACTTCAGGGACACTTTAGGTACACCTACCTCAGAATCGAAAACATGGGTCATGGATGAGGAATTGAACGCTGTATAGGCACAGCACGTAATTGACGCGCGACAGGAGCTGCGGATGCGATTGGTTTGTATCTCTGATACCCACGGACTTCACCGACGGATTCCCGATATACCGGATGGTGATGTTTTGATTCATGCTGGTGACAGCTTAGCTCAGGGAACCTTGGAGAATATCGCTGATTTGAACGATTGGCTGGGAACCATGCCTCACCGGCATAAAATTCTGATTGCGGGGAATCATGATTGGGCGTTTCAGAGGACACCGGAAGCAGCGAGATTGGCCTTATCTAATGCCATCTATTTGGAGGATAGTGGCGTCGAGCTTGGAGGTGTTCGGTTTTGGGGCTCTCCCTGGACACCTCAGTTCATGCGGTGGGCTTTTATGGCAGATCGAGGCAGTAAGATAGAAGAGAAGTGGAGTAAGATTCCCGCCAATACTGATGTATTAATTACGCATGGCCCGCCCCGAGGGATAGGCGACCAAATTGATCTTGGTTTTGGGTATGAGCATCCTGGCTGTGACCAATTACTGCGAAGAGTAGGTTGCTTGAATCTGGCTGCTCATATTTTTGGACATATACATGAAGGCTATGGGAAGTACCTTATCAAGAATACTTATTTCTTGAATGCCAGCACCTGTACAGAGTGGTATGAGCCAGTTAATCCGCCCATCATTCTGGAACTGTGATCTAAAGTGAGATGCGTCCATTCGCTGAAACCTTGTTGAGAATGGACGCATTGCTCACTGCTCAATGAATAGTGTGCGGGGACTCAAGGAATACACCCCCGCCAGTATCAAAATCGAGAACCGCGTGAATTCTGTGCGGGGCTTCGCTATTCCGATAAAGGTCCAGAGTAATCCAGTCATCACCGCGGCGAACCTGTGCGGTGAAGACGATTTCTTCGCCATCGAACTCATTGGTGAGTTCTGCGGCCAGTTCCTGTGCTTTTCTCATGAATTCCATAATGTATCCCTCAAAACCAGTAGTTTGTTTTGATGTCGCCCAAGCTGGCCGCCAGCGGTTTTCTGTGCGGCGGCATCTGAGTGCTGTTGGAGCTCGTCTGGAGTGTTTCCGGAAGCAGGTCATGCATTGTTTCCTGCATGGTGATTTTTTCACCGTCGGTGCACTCGATTTCAATTGTTGCTGTCGCTCGCTGGAACCGATCCATCACCCATGCCAGGACTAGGGCCTGCTGCAACAGGTTTTGAATTTCAGTGGTGTGATTGCTCATAATCAGATTCCTCATAAAAAATTGGCTAGTAATTTCGACCGGTCTGATTTCACATTACACTAAGTCGCCGAACCAGCAAGTCGGCAAAATATTTGGAGAACAAATAAAATTGTTCCGTAAAAACAATAGGATATTGTTCTCGATAGTTTTTTTGTTGCCGCTATGCGGTCGTATTTTAAAATTTAAATGGATCTGGCGGCGTTAGAGAAAAGCTTGGAGTGGGGTACTCGTCACCAATTAATGTTGAGGGTGTTGCAGATAGGTTAAGAGCAAGGCGATAGCTCATTCTCTCTGGTGGGGGGGGCACGGCTCATGATTGAGCCGTGCAGGCTATTGGGGCAGGTCCGGTGTTCTATGCCTGTCTGATTTCGCCCGCCGAGGGCTTCATCAGCTCCCGATCAAATTTGTCGATGTCAGACTGATGCCACCGTGTAGATCCGGAGGTCAGTTTTTTGGGACCAGGGAATTTTCCCTCTCGTACCCATCGACGAATAGTGTGACGGCTTACGCCGTAATGATTACCTACCTGAACGTCTGTCAAAAACATAACCAAGCTTCCTGTATCGTTAAACACAATGATTATGTTACCGAGACGCAACAGGCGTTTGGGCTGGCTAATTAAGAGAATATTGCGTTTAGAGAAGAAAGCTGGGTGCAGATCAGGTTGGTTACGGCTAGCGAAGTATTACGGATTAATGCTCATCGTTCAGCGGTTTCTCTCCACGGTCTTTCATGAAGTCTCTTGAAACGGGCTCTCCGTCGAACCAAGCATCCCAGTCTTCTGGGGCAGCAGCGGGGTCCGTGGGTCGCTCAAATTTCTTAACTGAATCTTTCAGCCTCTCCAATGGCTCAGACTCGTGAGGGAGCGGCTCGGCTAGCTCGTCGGCGTGGGCTCCGCTGGCATCCAGGCCCTTGAGTAGCTCCTGTTCTGTTGGTCGTTTCTTTTTCATGGAAACTTCTCCGTTATGAACCCTTTCGTTAGTGTACCAAATTCGTAATCCCATCCATCCAAGAGCACTGCTAGATTCAAGATGGGGTTCACTGGCGGCTACTGCATTCGTCGCTGGTACGCTACACGAGGCAGTTATTATCGGCTGGCTCGGGAGTAAAACTGCGGTTAGGTTGTAGCTCGGGGCCGTGCTAAAGATGATCGCTGCGGTCGCAAAGCGAACATACAAGCGAAGAGACCAACGCTTTCCTTTTGAGAAGCCCTGCCTCTTTTAGAAACCTTCCGCTCCCGCCACCACTCGCTGTTCGCACCCCGGGATTTCGATGCATCGCCCTATTTTGACGTAATCAAACCCACACTGGAGAAGGGATTTGATTATCGTCAATTTGAGTGGATTGATTAGCCCAGACCCACGAATGCTCTGGATGTTACATGGCCGATCAACTAAAATTTTTTGAGCAATCGCTAAAGAATAAAAGGGCCAGAACATGGACACAGCGCAGGCAACCGATTCGGAACAGGAACTGATCGAAAAGCTCAAGGAGCGGGACCCAGCAAGCTATCACCTCGCCGTCAGAACCTACTCCCCGGGCATGCTGGCGGTGGCCCGTTTTTACCTGGATCCTTCCACCGCAGAGGAGGTGGTCCAGGACTGCTGGGTCACCGTCATTGATGCCATCGCAAAGTTCGAGGGGCGCTCCGGCCTGAAAACCTGGCTGCACCGCATTGTCGCCAACCGCTGCAAGAACAAACTGCGTTCGGCCAAACGTGAAGTGTCCACGGATTTCCAGGAGCAGCTGGACCCGGACCTGGCCGACCGTTTCAATGCCTCCGGTCGATGGCAAACACCGCCAAAGCTGTGCTTTGAAGAAACCGCAGAGTCGCTTCTGGAGAACGGTGCGCTCAGCGACTGCCTGGACAAACACCTGAGCAAACTTCCCGAAACCCAGCGCAGCGCCCTGATGCTTTACGAAGCGCACCAACATAAATCCGCCGATGTCTGTAACATTCTGGATGTGAATGCCTCTAACCTGCGTGTACTCTTGCACCGTGCAAGGCAAAAAATCTTCCTGATGGTCGAACACTTCCAGGAGACCGGCGAATGCTGATGTGTAAGGATCTGGCGGGCATCGCCAGTGATTATATCGACGGGGAACTGAACACCGGGCAGAACCTGTCGGTGAAGTTTCACCTGATGATGTGCAGCGATTGCCGCACGTTTATTGGCAACCTGCGCATGAGCACCAAACTCATGCAGGCCCACAGTGGCAACGTACCGAATGAAGAGTTTATCCGGGAAATCGACCGGCGGGTTCACGAGGCGCTGGAACAGAAAAAAAGCCGCCCAACCGATTCCGATTGAACGGCTCAGACGCAATGGCCGTGGCCGTTACTCTCAGTTACTCCTGACTATTCCTGCAGGGCCCACGCCTGCTTGCGATGGTGCAAATCCTTACTGACGCTGGTGTAGGTGGACACCATGTAGGGTACGCAGTAGGTCAGCACGACTTTGACCCAATCAAACTTTGCCGCTCCATTGAAAGCCTCCCACTGATTGATCACCACCAGCAGACTCCCCACCATCAGGGCCAGTTTGGCAGCCCGCCTGGGCGTACCATGGCTCACGGCCAGTTCACAGGCATCCGCACAGGTGCGAACGGGTGTTTTCAACAGAGCGGGCAATGACATTGCAAATTCCTCCGGGATTTACTTCAGCATTTGACGAAACAGTTGACCAGTGCGGCTGTTAGCAAGGTCATCCGGGCGAACCACGAGAATATCTCCAGCGGTGCCCTCGCCCGCATAACCCACTTTTTTACCGGGAAAAACACTGGCCAGGGTGCGGCCAATGGAGCCTTTTGCCAGCTCGGGCTTTACCAGGGTGGCAACAATCAACGGCACCCCGCTGTGGGCCTTTTTCACGCTTTGCAGAACATCCTCGAAGGCACCATGCTCACTGGTCACGCTGCTTGAAACGACAACGGCAGCAGGGCGCGTGCGGGGCGCATCCTGAGTCGGGGTAAAGCCCAGCCTGGTCAGAAAATCAGACATGGGCTTGCGAATAAATGGATGGGGGCGGGCGAGCAGCACTTCTTTAGCCATGATAACGAACTCCGTTGTCTCTGATTTGTGTTCTCCCAACAGACACAACAGATCCGGCCTTTGTTACACACGTTATTAAAAATCCCGGACCAACCGCTCACGGTCGTGCGCGGCGGCAGGCTTGCCAAACAGAAACCCCTGCAGCTCGTCACAGCCCGCCCCCGTCAGCCAGGTGGCCTGGGCCTCGGTTTCCACACCCTCGGCAATCACCTCACACTCCATGTTGTGAGCCATGTTGATAATGCTACGGCAGAGGGCCGCATCCTGGTGATTGCCCGGCAGGTCCGTTACAAACGCCCGGTCAATCTTGATACGCGTTACCGGCAGCATTTTCAGGTAGGCCAGGGAAGAATAGCCGGTGCCAAAATCGTCCACTGCCACCAGCAAACCCTGCGCCCGGAACTGCCTCAGGGTGGAGAGCGCACAATCAATGTTTTCCATTAACGCGGTCTCGGTGATTTCCAGTTCCAACTGGCCGGCCTCCACTCGATAGCGCTGCAGCAGCTCGGCAATCCGCTGGCTTAGGGTCGGGTCATTAAGTTGCACGGCCGAAACATTGACCGCCACACGGCCCTCAAAGCCTTCGGCGACCCAGCGCGACAATTGCGCCACGGCCTGCTCCAGGACCCAGTCACCCAACTGCCGTATTAGCCCGGTTTCCTCCGCCAGGGGGATGAATTCTCCAGGGGAGACAAAACCCTGGGCCGGGTGTTGCCAGCGAAGTAACGCTTCATAGCCGACAATTCGTCGGGCCTCATCCAGTTGGGGCTGGTAATGAAGCTGAAGCTGCTCACACTCCACGGCCACTTTCAGATCCCGCACCAGAGCCTGGCGGCGCTGTACCTGTTCCCCCAGTTCCGAGGCAAAGAACTGCACCTGTGTGCCGGAGGATTTCTTCGCCCGGTGCATGGCGATTTCGGCATGACCGAGCAGGGTTCTGGCGTCCTGGCCGCCCACCGGCGCCACGGCCACACCGGCGCTGAATTCACATTCGTGGGCATTCCCGTCAATAATGACGGGGGCCTCACAGGCTTCGATGATTTTCGAGATTCGGGTTTCGATGGGTTCGTGGTCCGTGCCCTGCACCAGCAACCCGAACACATCGCCACCCAAGCGGGCCACATGGCCATGATCCGAGCTGAACCCCGCCAGCCGCCGGGCGACTTCCTGCAATACCCGGTCACCGATGTCGTGGCCCGCCAGACCGTTGAGGGTCTGAAAATCATTCAGGCCGACCACCATGAGCGCCTCCGTTGCCGGATGCTGGGCCGCCGGCAACCGGAAGAACCGCTCCAGTTGTTGTTCGAACAGATTTCGATTGGCCAGTCCCGTCAGTTGATCGTACAGGGTGCGGATTTCCAGCTCCTGCTCGGTCTGGCGCAGGGACCGGGTGCGCTCGTCCAGCAACTGATCCAGCTCACTGTTCAGTTCGTGCAAACGAGAGAGATAGGAAGCGTTACGGCGAAGCAGGCCGTTGAAGGCCGATTCCACCTCGCCGAACTCATCGCAACGTTCCGGTTTCCGGACATATTGAAGTGGGTGTTTGGCATCGTCTCCCGCCTGATGTATTCGGGCACGCAGTCGCAGCAAGGGTGACAGCATCATCCGGTCAACCACCGCCATGGTCACCAGGGTGACAAACACGGCGATCAGCAGGGAAAGCCCCAGAATCCGGAAAACAAAGGCCACCAGTTCGCCCGGGATTTGACTCACATTGACAAGACCCTGAACCCGATAGCCTTGCGCCAACGTGCCGGATGGCCAAACCACCGCGAGATGACCGGAATCCGTGCGAGCCAGATTCCGCAGACCGCCGCCGGCGGGGCCGGGGTTGCTAATCGCGGTACCGGCGACCAACTGCTTACCATGGCCCTCGATCACAACACCTTCGAGGGAACTTTGCGCCATCAGGCGCTGCAGGGAGGTTGGCGACAGGGCTTCCGGTTCCGCCTGGGTAAGCAGTGTGGTCAACGCCTGCGCGGCCAAACCCACCTGCTGGCGCAACAGGTCTTCTTCATAGTTTCGATAGGAGGGGATCAGTATCACCATTTCGATCAGCAAAATGGCAACAAACGAGGCGGCGGTCAGGTTGCGGCATAGCCGGCAGCCGGCAAAGCGCTTCCACCATCCAATCAATCCGCTCTCCGTCCCTGTTCCCCATTGGGCCTGAGAAGCGAGTGCGTCCTGCGTTTCAACAACCGTTTTCATACCTGAACCCCATGCCTCCGGGAAGTGGTATCCAACAGACACAGGACGTTGCCATTTGTTACAAAGTGGTCACCACACCTAAAAAAGGCCCGCTCGGGGTCAGAAGCGGGCCAAAGAGCACAACAACGCAACAATACCCCTCTATCGGCCTTTGAATGCCTCCTGTTCCTGGCGCATGAACTCGGTCAGCGCCGCCAATTGCTGACCATCCCAGTCAAGTGGCTCGGCGGCCATGGGGGCGACCATACAGATCTGCACCATTTCATCGAGGTACACTTCATCCATATCGAAATCCCTCTGGGCCATCGCAACCGGATGGGGATAGTCGTTTTTGAAAGAGGCGGAATAACCTGCCCCGTTCGCATGGCAGGTGGCGCAGGACAAACCGTTCGAGGACAAGGTCTTGTCGTTGAACAGTTTTTCACCCTGTGCCACAAGCTTAGCCACATTACCCTGATAAGGGGTGTAGCCCTCGGGACGGCTCACTGCATCTTTCAGGCTGGCGGAGGAGCCTTCGGCTTCAGCTTCCGCCTCGCCTTCGCCCTCGGCGGCGCCTTCTGCCTCTCCTTCTCCTTCACCTTGCCCTTCTGCTTCCCCTTCGGCCTGGCCCTCAGCTTCCGCCTGACCTGCTTCGGCTTCGCCCTGGGCCTCGCCCTCAGCTTCACCGTAGCCTTCAGCCTCGCCCTGGGCCGCCTCGGCGGAAGGAATCAAGCTGAATGAAGAAGCATTGCTGTCACTGAAACCGGCCACCGCAACCACCGTCATCATGGGCACGGTGACCACCAGATTTCGGGACAGCCTTCGCAATAGGTCCTTTCGTTTATCGTCGGCCATATCGTCCTCCGATCATCCTGTTGTTATCGAAATGAGAGCAAAATTGCCCGCTCTCACGACACCGACACGCGAGCGCCGGCATTGTTACAGGCGCTGCTATTGTTCCGACCGTTTTTCTGTTCCTGTTGAGACCAGTACCGCAGGGTGGAAGGGTTCACTCCAAAGCTTTCACCCACCTGCTCGCCGGCCTGCTCCGCCAGCAAACCGATGATGGCCATATGATGCACGGTGTGATTGGCCAGAAAGACCAGTTCCCGCCCAATACTGCTTGGAAACAACTGGTGATGCCCTTCACTGTTATGGTTCAGCGCAAGCGGCTTGACTGGTTTATCCCGCAGAATCCGGGACAACTCCCCGGCCAGGCCGGCCAGACAATGGATTGCGGCCTGCCGATCTGTTTCCAGCACCATGTCCCGCTGGCGATGCTCATAGTCCAGTGTCTCGCCCGTAGGGTTGCCCGCCAGTCCCAGGAACGTGAGGTAATGGTCGATAATGTGCCGAACGTGCTTGCCAATACTGTGCTGACCGCGATCGCCGGATAGTTGCCGATACAGGGCGCAATCCAGGCTTTCAAGAAAAGCGGTCAGTTGGGCAAGGGTATGGATGTTCTCTTCAACGATTGGGCTGACACACTCCTCAGCGTTCCAGTCAGGCGAAGTCATGGTGGCTACCTCCTGTTTGCACAATGTTTTCCAGAACCTCTGCAGCGGCGCCGGGTTCCCGGGGATCGACCAGCCAGCACTCCCGGGCTTCAACCCAGCTTGCCAGCGCCGCAAACTCACCGGCGCTCAGGGGCCGGCCACCAATCCCGCAACAAGCCGGAAGCAAGTGTTGGAGTGCCTCGCCAACGGTCAGGCGGCGGGCGGCGATCCTGGTCGTCGGGTTCTGCGACAAGGGGGCGGGAATCAGGATGGCAGAGACAAAGCACGACCCACCGGTAGCCGGCATGGCCAGTGGTTCCACGCGATCATAGGCACCCAGCAACAGCCCACGGCCAACGGTGGCTTGCAACGCCTCGGAAAGACTTTCCTGCAGACCCTCACCTCCGGCAGTCACCATCAGCGCCTGGCCCACCGCCCCGGGCATCGACAGCACACCGGCATCCATGGCGATGTCTCCGGGGCCCGGGGCCTTGCGCATCAGGCAGGCGAACAGCACTTCCGGTATGGCGCTCAGGGGCTGCCGGGAAGCGACCACTTCCCCATCCAGAATCACGGTGAAGCCCGGCGTGTCGCGCACGATACCAAGCTCGGGCAGACTATCCGGGGCAGGGTGATCGGTAACCCGGAATCCCTCGATCAGCGGCTGTATACGGTCCCGCAATGGCATGCTGTCGGCCTGCAAACGGACCATGATCTGCCCTGATTGCAATACTGTGGACAGCCAGGTCACGGGCAACTGCCTGCCTTCCTTGCTGATCGCAGGGCCTTCGTGCCCTTCACCCGATTGCACCAGAAATCGATTGCCGGCCCAGTCCGCCAGCGTGTCCCAGACCTGCTGGCGAACGGCCCAGGCATCCGGGGTACCCATCGGGGACTGGAGCGCCGACTCAACAAGCGCCGAGGCGATGGAGTCGGGGCCGGCACCCTCCGTCGCCATCAACCAGATCACCGAGGCGGTTTCATTCAGAGCGCTGAAATGACCTAGGCGGGTGTCGTAGAGCAGGACCTGTTCGTCGGTGACCATTTCTTCGGCCACCCAGCGTTCCAGAACAGGTTGAGGCAGTGTTTTTTCCACCAGGGCTTGTGCCACCACCCAATCCTCCAGCCGGGGCAGAGTCATGAACGACAGGTAACGGGCAGGCTCACTACCGGGAATCAGGTTCCTGAAGCCTCCGCAACGACCCAGCTCGTCCCGGGCCTGCTGAACCACCGTTTGTTCGGACGGCTGATCCCTTCCGGCGACGGGCCGATTCAATCCCACCAGTTCCACGAGATCGGCCACCAGGCCGCCCTTGATGGTTTCCTCAATACGACCGCCACTTTCGGGGCCGGCACACACTTCCAGGGACGGGCTGAGGTTGCACTCCAGCACCCAGGGCTTGAGGTCCTCATCAATCAGGCAATCGATACCCATCAGCTCATAGCAGCCCCGGGGATCGGCGCCAATGGCGCGGCACCGTTCACGCATGGGCTCCTGCGCGGCCAGGCAGGTCAACGCCACCGCATCGTCAATGCGGGCAAACAGGGTCTGGTCGTCATGCCCCTGCTCACGCAGCCAGGCCCGGTAGCGGTCGAAATCGACGAACTCCACCGGCACTTCGGCCTCAAGATTGAGCGCGTTGATATCCGGGTTAGTCAGGTAACTGTAGGGGTTGCTGGCGTTTTCATCGTTGTAGGGCAAGGAGGCCAGCTTGGCAAAACCCTGGTGATAGACATAAACCCGGAAGGGGGTCACGGAAGAAACCAGTACGTACAGGCGCAGCACGTATTTGCGGCCGTGCATGGTGTGCGGATGTTCCAGATATTCCTGTATCAGCCAGGAGGCGTCCATGGGCACATCGGCGGGGTCATCGACCAACCGGATGCCCTTGCCCTTGGAGGCATTCTTGGGCTTTAAAAGCCAACGCTTTTCCGGGTTTTCCCACGCAGCCTGCTGGAAGTAGTGGTAATCCTCGGGCATGGAGTAAACATGGGGCACAAAATCCAGGCGCCGGGTCCGGGGGCCGATGCCTTTTTCCTGGCGTTGGACCCGTTCTTTCAGATCCATCACGCTTCGGTAAAGCCGACTTTTGACCGTCAGGGCGTTATTGCCGGGGATGTGGTTGATCTTGCGCTCTGGCCCCACTTCCTCGAAATACTCCGGGCCCGGCATTCCGGTGTACCAGCAGGCCTGCCAGTCTTCCGCGCTTTTTGCCCTTTGCCATTGCGCCTTGTCCAGGGACGCTTCGAAAAAGCGGTCCTGCTCATAGGAGCGGTTGCCACCCATCCAGTAGTGCCGTTTCATGATTTCCCACTCTCCGTCTTGGTTGTCCATTGCCCGCCGTCGCCCGGATGTTGCTGCCTTTCATCGAGACAGACACCTGACACTGACAACTGTTACAGCCAACGTTGAAATTTCCGGCATCACTGCTCCGCTGCCATTCACCAGCCCTGTAACAACAGGCTCTTACGGGTGTCTCCTGATTGACCTCTTTGTACAACAAACCAGATTTCGGCATTCGGGAGCACAGCCATGGTTTTCAGGCACATCTTTATAATCTGCGGGTTCGCCACGCTCATTGCCATTTCCCTGATAACGCTTTTCTGGCCATCCACCAACTGGTTGTGGTTTTTCGTCGGCCCGCTGCTTGCCCTGGGTGTTTATGATTTGCTGCAACGCCGACACACGTTGCTGCGCATCTATCCTCTCATCGGTCATTTCCGGTATCTGTTTGAGTCAATGCGCAGGGAACTTCAACAGTACTTTGTCGAGTCGGATCTGGATGGCGCTCCGATAAACCGGGAATTTCGAAGTCTGGCGTATCAACGGGCCAAGAAAGACAATGACACCCGGGCATTCGGCACCATTTTTGATGTCTACCGGGACGGTTACGAGTGGGTAAACCACTCACTGGCCCCCAAGCGCTGTCACGCGGCTGACTTGCGGACCCGTTTTGGTGAGCACCAGTGCGCTCAACCCTACGATGCAGCTCCCCTGAACATTTCCGCCATGAGTTATGGCGCCCTGAGCCGAAATGCCATCATGGCTCTGAACCGGGGCGCCAAACTAGGAAACTTTTTCCATAACACCGGTGAGGGCGGCATCAGCGAATGGCACCTGAAATACGGCGGTGATCTGGTGTGGCAGATTGGCACGGGCTATTTCGGCTGCCGCGACCAGGAAGGCAACTTTGATCCGGAACTGTTTGCCCGGGAAGCCACCCGGGATTCCGTGAAGATGATCGAAATAAAGCTGTCCCAGGGCGCCAAGCCCGGACACGGAGGGGTTTTACCGGCCTCTAAGCTGACCGAGGAAATCGCCCGGATCCGGCACGTTCCCATGGGCCAGGATGTATTGTCTCCGCCCGGCCACTCCGCCTTTTCGAATCCGACCGAGCTGGTAACCTTCGTGGCGAAACTCAGAGCACTGTCCGGTGGCAAGCCGGTGGGTTTCAAACTCTGCCCCGGCAATCGGCAGGAGTTCCTTGGTATCTGCAAGGCCATGCTCAAGACCGGCCGGCTACCGGATTTCATCACCGTGGATGGTGGCGAAGGAGGTACCGGTGCGGCACCGGTGGAGCTGACCAATTCCGTTGGCATGCCGCTCAGGGATGGGCTGCAGTTTGTGCATAATGCCCTCAAGGGCATTGGCGTTCGCGACAAGGTACGCCTGATCGCCTCTGGCAAGTCTTTTTCGGCCTTTCATATGCTGCGCCTGATGGTGCTGGGTGCCGACACCGTAAACTCAGCCAGAGGTATGATGTTGGCCCTGGGTTGCATACAATCCCGCAGCTGCAACACAGATAAATGCCCAACAGGCGTTGCAACCACCAATCCGGCCCGCTACAAACAACTGGATGTAACCGACAAAGGTGTTCGTGTGGCAAATTATCAGCATTCCTCAGTCGAGGCACTGGCAGAGCTGTTAGGCATTCTTGGCATTGACCGCCTGGAAGAGCTGCAACCACGCCACCTGAACAGGCGCGTTAATCCAAGCCTGGTTATGAACTACGCACAGCTGTATCCCGGCATTAAGCCCGGCTGCCTCCTGCATGAGGACTGTGCACCCGAGGAATGGGCAGAAGACTGGGCCCAGGCAAATGCAGACCGTTGGCAATGATATTCAGATCACTCATCGTTGCCGTCGTGGTTCTTGCTCTGGCGGGCGCCTGGTGGCTACTCCAGGCTCTGGGCATGCCCGGAAGCCTGACTCCCCAAACACTGACTGACTGGCTGAACCAGGAGGGCGCGGCAGGCCCCGCACTGCTGATGCTGCTCATGGTCATTGCCGTGATTGTCGGCCCTATTCCAACCTTGCCAATCAGTGCGACCGCAGGGCTGGCGTTTGGCCTGATAAAAGGAACACTCATCGCGGCCACCGGGGCCCTGCTGGGTGCACTTTTGGCCTTCTGGATCGCTCGCTTGCTGGGCCGAGACGCCATCCTTCGCCACTTCCCAGATAATCCGATTCTCGCGGAAGGCGGCTCTCAACGTTTTTTGACCATCGCCATTCTCCTGACCCGTGCGATTCCCATCTTTTCATTCGCCCTGATCAGCTATGCCGCGGGCGTTACGGCCATTCATACCTGGCGTTTTGCGCTTGCAACCTTCTTTGGCATGCTGCCCATGACGATGGTTTTCGCGGGCCTGGGAAATACGTTCGAACTGAACCCGGTGCTGACGGTCTTCGCCGGGCTGGCCATCCTGGCCGTGATGGTGTGGCTGCCCTGGTCCATCAGCCGACACCCGGAGTCAAGGCTTGCCCGCTGGCTCCACCTTCGACAGTAACGGTCATTTATCGGGATAAGGAAACAATGGGGCCCGCTTTTTGAGCAATCGCTCATAACCGAGTAAGGTATCAGGTAATCGTTTTCCTGGAGGCCTGATGATGAATCCTGAAAAGCCCGTGCTTGTCTTCGACGTTATTGAAACCATCTTTTCGCTGGAGGGTCTGTCCAAAGCCTTCCAGTCGCTCGGCCTGCCCGAACACACCAAAGACCTGTTCTTCGCTCAACTGCTACGGGATGCATTTGCCGTGTCGGCCACCGGTACCTATGTGCCGTTCATCGACATGGCCCGGGGAACGCTGGAGGTTGTACTGACCAACTTCGGCGTTTCCTCGACTGCGTCAGCGATAGAGCGGATTTTGCCGGTGTTTGGCCAGCTCGACGCCCACCCGGATGTCCGGGAAGCGCTGACGCTGGCCAAAGACAGGAAAATGGACGTGGTGTTCTTTACCAACGGCTCAAAAGGCAACACCGAGGCATTGATCACCAGAAACGCGCTGGACGAGCTGGTCGATCACGTTGTTTCAATCGACGCCATTGGCCAATGGAAACCGAAAAAAACCGTTTATCAGGAAGCCGTCCAGAGCGTGGGGGGCGAAACCGCACGTTCGGCGATGATTGCCGCCCATGCGTGGGATACAAACGGAGCCATGAACGCGGGCATGCTCGCGGGTTGGGTGCGCCGGCAGGACAGCGTTTACCACCCCGCCATGCGCAAACCCGGGTTCAACTCCGACAGTCTTATAGAACTGGTCGACAAGATGTCGGAAGCCTTGCCTGAAACGCAAAGAACAGAATCGTCACAGTCTCGCTAATGCCACTTCTGTTGCCTTGACGAAAGCCAGCACATCCGAGCCTGTTTTCAGGCCGAGTTCTTTTACAGAGCGAGTAGTAATCACCGAGGTGACAATACCACCCGGTGTTTCCACATCGACCTCGGACAGCACCGGGCCCTCATTAATGGCCACTACCTGGCCACGGAACTGGTTACGGGGGTTCAGTTGTTGAATACTCATGTTGGTTTCCTCTCACTCTTGTAAATCAGTTTCAGATCGATCAATTCAATTGGAAATGGCCAGATAGCCGGAATCTGGCCTTGCGGCCTCCCACTTATGCCTGGGCAGGCTCTTGTCTGCCGGTTCCACCGGCACCCCGGTAAGGTATTCAAGCAAGCGGGCCTCATAGCCCACGAATATCGGGTCGGTCGCCACCCGGGGTCTTGGCAACCGGATGTTGATGTCCAGGCCAATAGCACCGTCATCAAGAACGATTACCCGATCCGCCAACATAACTGCTTCGCTGACATCATGAGTCACCATTACCAGAGTGAAGCCATGCTCCTGCCAGAGGCTTTCGATCAGCCGATGCATGGTGGACCGGGTAAGCGCATCCAGCGCCCCCAAAGGCTCGTCAAGCAGTAGCAATTCCGGACGGTGAGCCAGTGCCACGCGCTGCTTCTGGCCACCAGACAGGCTTGCCGGCCAGTTCTGCGCCTTGCTGTCCAACTCGACTTCATGCAAGGCAAATTTTGCTTCGACGGGCTCCACACTGCCGATTCCCACATTCTCGACCACGGTTTTCCACGGCAGCAGGCGAGGCTCCTGATACATCATCCGGACACTGTGATCTCTCGACCCTTCCGATTCGCCAACAAAGTCGAGTTTTCCACCGTCGGGCTCATCAAGCCCCGCCAGAAGCCGTAGCAACGTACTCTTGCCACAACCACTTCGCCCAATAATGACCAGGCTCTCGCCCGCCTGAATATCCAGATCAAGGCCTTTCAGAACCTTGAGATCGCCAAACTGCCTCTGAAGGTTGCGGGTGGTAATACCCACTCCCCACTTGGCCGGTGCCTGTTTCGCCATAATGTTCAAGCCCCCTGTCCACGTTGATAAGCCGGGTGCCAGCGCAGCCACCAGAGTTCCAGCCCCTTGGCACTTATATCCGCCAGTTTGCCGAGTACGGCGTAAAGCAGGATGGCGACCAGCACCACATCCGTCTGCATGAATTCCCGGGCATCCATCGCCAGGTACCCGATGCCGTCGGTCGCGGAAATGGTTTCCGAGACAATCAGCGTCAGCCACATGAAGCCGAGGGCGAACCGCACACCCACCAGAATCGATGGCAAGGCACCCGGCAATACCACATGCCAGAACAGGGAAAACCCTTTGACGCCGTAGGAGCGGGCCATTTCCAGCAATTGCGTGTCCACGTTGCGAATGCCGTGATAGGTATTCAGGTAGATCGGGAACACACTGCCCAGCGCCACCAGGAAAATTTTCGCGGTTTCATCAATTCCGAACCACAGGATCACCAGCGGAATCAACGCCAGGTGCGGAATGTTCCGCACCATCTGCAGCGTGCTGTCCAGCAGCAGGGAAAGCCAGCGGGACAACCCGGTGGCAAACCCCAGGGCCAGGCCAAGGCCACCACCGATCACAAAGCCAATGGCGGCACGTTCAAAACTGCTTTTCAGGTGGAACCAGAGCTCCCCCGATGCCGTCAGGCGCCAGCCGGCGGCCACGACATCCGTCGGTGCCGGCAACACCCTGGCGGTAATCCAGCCCAGCTGCGCCCCGATTTGCCAGGCCAGTAGCAGCGCCACTGGCACGATCCAGGGCAGAAAGCCTGCCAGTGCCCGGTTACGTATGGATAGCGACATCGCTTCTGCCTCCTGACCGGCTTACTGTGCGTTACGGGCAACCGACGCAGGACTTTGCCAGAGCACCGAGTCGATGTTGATTTCACGGGGAATCAGGTTCAGCTCGTAAAACACATCGGCAATGGTCTGCTGGGCTACACCAATCCGTGGAGTGATCCGGGTTGCACCATAGGCGTAGCGATCAACAGCCAGCCGAAGCGAGTCTTTGGAAATGCCGGTTTCCTTGTGAAGAATGTCCACCACTTCCTGCGGATGATCCTTGGCCCACGCATCCAGCTCGGCCAATGAGTCGATCACCTCATTAACGATGCCGGGATACCGCTCGGCAAAAGGCCGGGACGCAAGATAAATCTGGTGGTTATCCACCAGCCCCTCTCCATCACGCAGCGAGCGTGCGCCGGCAATTTCCGCGTCCGCCTGGTACGGATCCCAGATGACCCAGGCATCCACGTCACCACGATCAAAGGCCGTGCGGGCATCGCCCGGTTTGATATAGACCGGCTTGATGTCGCGAATTGACAAATTGGCCTCTTCCAGCGCCCGCACCAACAGGTAGTGCACGTTAGATCCCTTGTTCAGCGCCACTCGCTTGCCTTTCAGATCCGCCACGGACTGAATCGGTGAGTCGGCTTTCACCAAAATTGCTTCACCCTTGGGTGCGGGTGGCTCGTTTGCCACATAAACCAGATCCGCTCCGGCGGCCTGGGCAAAAATGGGCGGGGTTTCACCCGTGGTGCCGAAATCCACGCTGCCCACATTAAGGCCTTCCAGCAGTTGCGGGCCGGCGGGGAACTCGATCCACTTTACGTCAAAACCCTGTTCGGCAAGCTGCGGCTCCAGAGTGCCCCGGGCCTTGAGCAGGATCAGGGTGCCGTATTTCTGGTAACCGATGCGCAGGGTGTCTTCCTCTACTTCTGCGCTGGCGCCCAGCGGTGTCAGCAGCAGAGCGCTTGATGCCAGCAGGCCGATAAATGCCCGGCGACTGGTCCGTAGTCTGTTTCTCAGTGAAGTTTGTTTAGCCACAACAGTGATCTCCATCCGTTCGATGATTTCAGGGCCGGTATCAGCCCCGTTTCGTGGAGACCAAGCTACCAGCGCTTCCGGTCGGCCCAAACCAACTTATCGTGCAGAGCTTCTGAATAAATCATCTATTACCGAAATCGCGACTTTCCCTGGGTTTTATGCGTTTCCAGAATAATGAATTCAGAAATGGTTGGTTCGTACACGCCAGCAACACCGGTAAGGTGAGCTCATTGACAATCAGGCAGAATTGGAGGAAACCCCATGTCCGAGGAAATCGGTTATCTGATCATTCCCGGCTGGAACGGCTCGGGAACCAACCACTGGCAAAGCCACTGGCAACTTCTGTTGCCCAACAGCAAGCGGATTCATGTGGCGAGCTGGTCACAGCCGGACCCGGAAGACTGGATTGAGGCCATCGACCGGGATGTTCGCAATGCCCCCACAGACAAGGTCGTGCTGGTTGCACACAGCCTGGGCTGCGTCGCGGTGGCGCATTGGTCACGTCGGTATGGTGCTGAACGCGCCAATCGAATTAAAAGTGCACTGCTGGTTGCACCCGCGGATACCGAAAGGGATTCCGCCCCCGATGCGCTGCGCCCCTTCGCGCCCATTCCCGACGACTACTTTCCATTTCCGTCCCTGGTGGTGGGTTCCACCAACGACCGGGCCGCATCGGCGAACCGGGCACGGGACCTGGCCCTGCACTGGGGTAGCGAATTCGAGCTTTTACCGGGTGTTGGCCATGTCAATACCGAATCCGGCCACCAGCGGTGGATTGAGGGGTTGCGATACCTCGCCAGAGCCTCCCGCGAGCCGGCGCCGAGGGTACTGGTGGCCCAGAGTCAAAGCCTGTCGCCGCAGCTGATCAGTTACTAACGGGAACAAAATGCCGCCGCCGGGAACCATCACATCGGAGTTGCCGGCCCCGGCCGATGGTAATGCGCCCGAGAATGGTGGCACCGGCATAGACCACCACATCGTCTTCCACAATGGGGTGTCGGGGTTCGCCTTTGGTCAGGGCGCCGGTCTCGTCTTTATTGAATCGCACCGCGCCCAGCGTAACGTTCTGATAGATGCGCACTCGGTCGCCAATAATGGCGGTTTCTCCAACCACCACACCGGTGCCGTGGTCAACAAAGAATGCGCGGCCAATGGTGGCGCCGGGGTGAATATCGATTCCCGTGGCGGAGTGGGCCTTCTCGGCAATGATTCTTGCAATCATAGGCAGGCCGGCCCGATAGAAACCGTGTGCGATCCGGTGGTGGATGATAGCCTCGACGCCGGGGTAGGAAATCAACACTTCATCCACACAGGTGGCTGCAGGGTCGCCATGGTAGGCCGCAAGCACATCCTCATCCAGTTGCCGCCGCAGTGCTGGTAGTTGCGCCAGCAATCTGCTGACCTGGCCGCTGGCCTGGGTCCTCAGGGCGACCAGATCCTGCTGACCCCGGTCCAGGTACTGGAGTTCAAGGGTTACCTGGCTGACCAACTCCCGCTCCACATTGCCCAGCATGTAAGCCACGAACTGGTCTTCGCGCTCTTTGGTCAGGTCCGGTGGCCCCAGGCGCATGGGAAACAGGATGGCGCACAGCGTATCCACCGCCTGATGAACCGCCTGATGTGACGGCAGCTCCCGGCTGCCAAGATCCAGTTCCCGCCCCTGGCGCTCACGCCAGTTATGGCGGGCCGCACGCAGCTCCGCCGTGATTGTGTCAATAAGATGCTTATCCGATGGCAATATATCTCTCCTCAGATGGCGTGGCTTTGGCTGAGCACTTCCAGCAAGTCGTTTCGGACCTGGCTAAGAGCCGGGTCGCGCCGGTCCCTGGGCCGGGCCATGGCCACGTGGCTTGAGTGGAGTATCCGCCCACAAAGACGGCCAGTTCGTTCTTCACCAGTCGTTGCCAGTCGTGGCCATCGGTTATTGGCTGGGTGGCCACCATCACAAGCGGAGCCCCGGCATAGACAGTGTCATCAAGCCACTGGTCGCAATCCACCAGCCGGGCGCGTCTTGGCCGTGGCTCATCGATCTGCTGGGTCCAGTGGAGATTGGTGCTGCCGTGGGCGAACATCACATCGCCAACGGTGAGCAGAAAGTTGAATGTGCCGTGGGCCGAAATATCGGCAGCAACGCGCCGAATTTCCCTCGCCAGTTCGTCAAGCTCTGGCCGGGTATCACCGAAGGCGGCGACCAGTTCCGTCAACAGCAGACCGAACGCCGCCTCGCTGTCGGTTTCGCCATTAGGCCGGAAACGGGGGTCAACCTGTGGCCGAAAGTCATGAAGGTCAGCGTTGTGCGCAAACACCCAGTCATAGCCCCAGAGTTTTCGACTGAAGGGATGGCTGTTAACGAGCTCCACCGACCCAAAGGTGGCCTTGCGGACATGGGCGATCAGGTTGCGGGTCCGAATACTCCTGCCCAGAAATGCCTGAGCCCGGCTACAGTTGAAGGCGCTGGTTTTCTGGACATTCAGGTGATGGGTGCCGTCGGCATAATAGGCGATTCCCCACCCGTCCTTATGGTCACCGGTACCGCCACCACGGCACAGAAACCCTCGCAAAGGCTCGTGAGGGGCAACCGGACGGGCGCTGTTCAAACCGAAGATCTGGCACATGGTTCACTCTGAAGTCATGAATGGTGCCATCAATACTAGAGGGGTAAAGCAGGGCAATTAACCAATAAAAACTCATATCTTTATCAGACTGCCGGGGGAGCAGACGGGAGTGCCTGCTCCCCCGCTCAGCGCCCAGACGACGGCAGTGCCAACTGGCCAGCCACAACGTCCTCGGTAAGCTCTGGAGCGCACAGCTGAATAAACTGAAACGCGTAGTTACGCAGCAGATTGCCCCGGCGAATACCGATTCGTGTCTGCTTTTCCTCGAACAGGTGATCGGTATTAAGCAGCTGCAACCCCGCATCCCGGGCCGGGTTGAACGCTACCGAAGCGATGATGCCGACGCCCAGGCGCAATTCCACATAGGACTTGATCACATCCGCGTCCAGGGCGGTCATGATAATTTCAGGCCGCAGGTTCTCGGTGGCAAACGCCTTCTCGATAGAAGCCCGGCCCGTGAAACCCTCGTGGTACGTGATGATGGGGTAATGCTGGATGTCTTCCAGTGTCAGCCGTTCTATTTCCGTCAGCGGATGCAGCTTAGGCACCACCACACCGTGGTGCCAGCGGTGGTACGGGAAAGACACCAGCTGCGGAATATCGCCCAGGGCCTCGGTGGCAACGCCAATGTCCGCCTCGCCACTGAGCAGCATGCTGACAATTTCATCCGGGCTGCCCTGATGCAGGCGCAACCGCACCTTTGGAAATTGCTGCTTGAACCGACTGACTACCTCGGGCAATGCGTATCGCGCCTGGGTATGGGTAGTGGCAATGGTAAGCTCGCCGGAGTCCTGTTCCTGATAGTGCTCGGCCAGGTTTTTGATGTTACGGGCATCCATCAGCATACGCTCCACATAAACCAGCATCTGTTGACCGGGCTCGGTCAGCCCCAGCAAGCGCTTACCTTTTCGGACATAAAGCTCAACACCCAGCTCCTCCTCCAGATCCTTGATGTGCTTTGACACACCAGACTGTGAGGTAAACAGGGCATTGGCCACTTCCGTCAGATTAAAATTCTGCCGGGCGGTCTCCCGCACGATGCGTAGTTGCTGAAAATTCACGGACTGCTTTCCCTACTCAACGATAAAACACCTGACGACACGCTGCCAGAAAGTAATAAAAACAAATTCGATGATACCTTTGAAGTCTAAGTCAGGCAGCAAGACAAACCGAATAATATTTACTGCATTACTAAGCGCTTTTTTTCATAAGGCGCTTTCTGATCCCGATCAGGCACAAAAAAAGGGCCGGACAACGAGTGTCCGGCCAAACGGAGAGTGCCACGATGAGCACACCACTGAGAGATTCAAAGTTTCAGGATGCGGAGGCCTTTGCGGCCCGGATATCAAACGCGCCGCCGGTATGGAAAGCCGTATCGGTAACTGGCTGTTTGCCCGGCAATAATGGGAACACCAGTTCAGCAAACCGAATGGCTTCCTCAAGGTGGGGATATCCAGACAACACGAAAGTATCCACACCGGCATCCCGGTATTCCAGCAGGCGTTTCGCCACGGTCTCGGGGTCCCCCACCAGGGCCGTGCCAGCACCGCCGCGAACCAACCCGACACCAGCCCAGAGATCCGGACTGACCTCCAGTTTGTCCCGGCGCCCACCATGCAGTTCCAGCATGCGCTTCTGGCCAACTGAATCCATGTTCGCCAGGTTCTCCTGGGATTTGGCGATGGTATCGTCGTCCAGGTTCTCGATCAGCTTGTCCGCTTCCGCCCATGCCTCTTCACGGGTTTCCCGGACAATCACATGAAGACGCAGGCCAAAGCGCACCGTGCGCCCATGTTTGGCGGCCTCGGCACGGACACGTTCGATCTTTTCAGCCACGGATTCCGGCGGTTCGCCCCAGGTTAAATAGGCATCCACCTGTTCACCAGCCAATCGGATGGCTGCATCGGATGAACCGCCAAAATAAAGCGGCGGGTAGGGTTTCTGAACCGGGTCAAAATAGTTTTTCGCGCCCTGAATTCGATGGAATTTGCCATCAAAGTCGACAGTTTCCCCCTGCAGCAGGCTGCGCCAGACCTTCAGGAATTCGCCGGCAGCCTCGTAACGCTCATCATGGCTGTAATACACCCCTTCAGCGGCCAACTCCGCGGCATCCCCTCCAGGTACCACATTCAGCAATAATCGCCCGCCAAGAGCTTCATCCAGGGTTGCAGCCTGACGAGCAGACGCCGTTGGTCCGGAAATGGACGTGCGAAGCGCCACCAGCAGTTTTATACGACTGGTCACCGGGGCGAGGCTGGACGCCACTACCCACGGATCTTTGCAACTGGCCCCGGTGGGAATCAAAAGGCCATCATAACCCAGGTCTTCAGCGGTGGTTGCGACGCGGCGCAGGTAACGGTTGGTCGCCGGCCGGCCGCTGCCAGGTTTACCAAAATAGCGGGTGTCGCCCGAGGTTGGCAGAAACCAGAATATATCGAGAGCCATAGTCATTTTCCTTGCAGGTCGTTGTGATTGACTGACCCGAGGTTAACGCGCTCCACCACGCTCACAAATCCGATTATCTTCGATCAACATTCCTTTTTGTGGATACGGGCGTCCAGCTCCCACAAAGGTGGCTTTTCCGTTTTTGCGCAAAGCTTTACAGATTTTCTTGGTACTCCGTTGTTTTTAACCGCGCTAACCTGAAATTCCATGACATCGAACAAGGAGTAACCCATGACACTCAGACTGGGCGACACCGCCCCGAACTTTGAACAACAATCCAGCGAAGGCAAGATCCACTTCTATGACTATCTCGGCGACAGCTGGGGTGTGCTCTTCTCACACCCTGCGGACTTTACCCCGGTATGCACCACGGAACTGGGCCTGACCGCCAAGCTCAAGGACGAATTTGCCAAACGCAACGTCAAGGTGCTGGCGCTGAGCGTCGACGATGTCGATTCTCACGAACGGTGGATTGAGGACATCAACGAAACCCAGGGCACGTCTGTGAACTTCCCGATCCTGGCAGACAGTGACCGGAAGGTATCCGATCTGTACGGAATGATTCATCCGAACGCCAACGACACCCTGACCGTTCGCTCGGTGTTTGTGATCGACCCGGCGAAAAAGGTACGCCTGACGCTGACCTATCCCGCGAGCACCGGCCGCGACTTTAACGAAATCCTCAGGGTCATTGATTCGCTGCAACTGACCGAGCAGCACAAGGTCGCCACCCCGGGTAACTGGCAGCAGGGTGAGGATGTTGTCATTGTGCCGGCCCTGCAGGATGAGGAGGAGATCAACCGCCGGTTTCCGAGTGGTTATCGCGCAGTGCGGCCTTATCTACGCCTGACGGAAGATCCCTCCAAACGGACCGCCTGACCCTTCGTAACCATCAGGCCAAAAAAGACCGGGGGTTGTGCCTCCGGTCTTTTTTTGGCTGACGCCAGCGTTACACCGCCAGCGTCTCACCCAGCCGGAAATGGGTACGGTCCTTGCTGACCGGGTGGTCGGGGTGTGACTCAAACCCGTCGATAAAGCGTTCCAGAGCAACGTCCAGGCGCTGCAGAATCTCATCACCGATCACATAGTCCCCCTCATCGGTCTTCTGGAACTGACTGTCCGGGGAAAACACCACCGGCAGCGCCTTCTCTGCTTTCAGGTTAATGAAAACCGGCTGCAGGGCGTGATCCACCGCCAGCATGTGGGCCGGCGAGCCGCCGGAGGCCACCGGCAGCACGCTTTTGTGCTGCAATCCACCCTCCGGTATCAGGTCCAGCAGGGTTTTAAGCACTCCCGAGATGGAGGCCTTGTAGACCGGGGTCGAGACGATCAGCCCTACTGCTCCGGCCGCATCCCTCAGGTAAGCCTGCACCTGCTCGCTCTTGAAATCTGCGCGCAGCAGGCTGTTGGCATCGAAATCTTCAACACTATAGGTTCGCACTTCCACACCCCGCTTTAACAGTTCGCCAAGCAGGTACTCTGCCAGGGCACTGGAACGGGATTTGACGTTGGGACTGCCCAGCAGGGCGACAATATGCATAGGATTCTCCTGTTGCGTTATCGGGGGCCAGTGAGGACTGGCTGCTCCGGTTCAAACCAGTGGGTTTCGGTCGCGCGCAGGTACACCCGCTCGCCCACGGAGAGGTTCAGGGCCCGGAAGTCCCGCCGCGGCAGCTCCACGTCGATCACCTCGGGCAGGCCATCACTGGCCGCGTGCTCCGGCACCACCTCCAGGCGGTAAACGCTGCCCATGGGCTGGATGAATTTCACCCGGCATTCCGGCAGCTTTTCCTCGGTGGATTTCAGCAGTTCAAAATCGTGGGGGCGAATGTAGGCGGCGTAGGGCGTATCGTCGCCCACGTCATCACTGCCCGGCGGACGGATAGGCAGTTGCCATCCGCCGGTGTCCAGGGTTCCACCCTGAAGGCGACCGTGGAACACGTTCACGTTGCCAATAAAGGAGGACACGAACGGGCTGGCGGGCCGGTCATAGACGGCCTCCGGTGTGCCCACCTGCTCGATCCGCCCCTTGTCCATCACCACGATGCGACTGGCCACTTCCATGGCCTCTTCCTGATCGTGGGTCACGAAGATGCTGGTCACGTGCAATTCGTCGTGCAACCGGCGCAGCCAGCGGCGCAGTTCCTTGCGGACATTGGCATCCAGGGCGCCAAAGGGCTCATCCAGCAGCAGGAACTTGGGTTCTACCGCCAGCGCTCTCGCCAGGGCCACGCGCTGGCGCTGACCGCCGGAGAGCTGGGCCGGGAAGCGTTTGCTCAGCCAGTCCAGCTGCACCAGATCCAGCAGCTCATGTACCCGTTTACGGATCTGCTCCTCACTGGGGCGCTCGTTGCGTTTGAGAACCCGCAGGCCAAAGGCCACGTTCTCGAACACGGTCATGTGCCCGAACAGGGCGTAGTGCTGGAACACAAATCCCACGCCCCGCTGCTTGATGTGCTTGCCGGTGACGTTCTCGCCGTTGAGCCAGACTTCGCCTTCATCGACAAAATCCAGCCCGGCAATCATCCGCAGCAGCGTGGTCTTGCCGCAGCCGGAAGGGCCCAGCAGGGCCACCAGTTCGCCGTCGTCGACATTGAGTGAGACATTGTCCAGGGCCTTGAAATCGTCAAAGGCCTTGGTGATGTTGCGGACTTCGATGCTCATTGTGTTGCTCTCTCCAGTGACCGCGCCTGTTGCCACTCAACCAGGCTTTTCAATACCAGTGTCAGGATCGCCAGCCCGGCCAGCAGCGAGGCAACGGCGAAGGCGGCGGTAAAGTTGTACTCGTTGTAAAGAATCTCCACGTGCAGGGGCAGAGTGTTGGTCTGGCCCCGGATATGGCCAGAGACCACCGACACCGCCCCGAACTCGCCCATGGCCCGGGCGTTACACAGGATGATTCCGTACAACAGGCCCCATTTGATTTTCGGCAGGGTGATTTTCCAGAACATGGTCCAGCTTCCGGCTCCCAGGGCGATGGCGGCCTCTTCTTCTTCGGAGCCCTGCTCCTGCATCAGCGGGATCAGTTCCCGGGCCACGAAGGGTACGGTCACGAACAGGGTGGCCAGAATGATGCCAGGCACCGCGAAGATGATCGGGAAGCCCTGCTCGGCAAACCAGCTGCCAAACCAGCCGTGGGCCCCGAACACCAGCACGAAAATCAGGCCGGCAATCACCGGTGAAATGGAAAATGGCAGGTCGATCAGGGTGGTCAACGCACCGCGCCCGGTGAACTGGAAGCGGGCAATCATCCAGGCCGCAGCAATGCCGAACACGGTATTCAGTGGCACAACAACCGCCGCCACCAGCAGGGTCAGTTTGATGGCCTCCCAGGTATAGCGGTCATTGATGGCCTGAACGTAGAGATCCCAGCCTTCGCTGAAGGCCTCAATCAACACCGCCGCCAGCGGCAGCAGCAGGAACAGGCCAATGATGAAAATGGCCAGGCCGGTGAGTATGTAACGGGGCCACTGCCGGGCACCGGGCTGGTCCAGGCGATCCAGCGCCAGAGTCTGTGTGTGCATGGAGCTCTCCTAGAGTTTACCGGTGCGCTTGCGGGTCCAGGCCTGCAGCATGTTGATCACCAGGAGCATGATGAACGCGACCACCAGCATCATCAGCCCGATAGCGGTGGCGCCGGCGTAGTCGTACTGCTCCAGCTTGGTGATGATCAGCAGCGGTACGATTTCCGAGACCATCGGCATGTTGCCGGCAATGAAGATCACCGAACCGTACTCACCCAGCCCCCTGGCAAACGCCAGCGCAAAGCCCGTCAGCAATGCCGGAATCAGCGGCGGAAACAGCACTCGCCGGAAGATAGTCCAGGGTGAGGCCCCCAGGCTCTGGGCTGCTTCTTCCAGCTGGCTGTCCAGGTCTTGCAGAACCGGCTCCACCGTGCGCACCACAAAGGGCAGGCCGATGAACATCAGCGCCACGACGATACCCAGAGGCGTGTAGGCGATGCGAATGCCCAACTCCGTAAAGAAACTGCCAATCCAGCCGTCCGGCGCGTACAGGGCCGCCAGCACAATGCCGGCCACGGCCGTGGGCAACGCAAAGGGCAGGTCAATCACCGCATCGAACAGACGCTTGAAAGGCATGGGGTAGCGCACCAGCACCCAGGCAATCACAAACCCCAGAAACAGGTTGATCAACGCCGCCGCCAGCGCTGTGAGAATGCTCACCCGGAAGGATGCCAGCACCCGGCTGTTGGTCAGAGTCGCAACCAGCTCCTCCAGACTCAGCTCGGTGGTCTTCCAGACCAGTGCGCAAAGCGGGATCAGAACCAGCAATGAAAGGTAAAACAGGGTAATGCCACTTGCCAGGCGAAAGCCTGGCAAGATGGAGAAGGATCGCTTCATAATCGCCTCATTGTGGGAGGTAGATTGCGTCGAAGACACCGCCGTCGTTGAAGTGGGTTTTCTGGGCGTTCTGCCAGCCGCCGAACACGTCCTGCACGGTGACCCGGGTCACGTTCGGGAAGCGCTTCAGATCTTCCTTGTCGGCAAAGTGCTCGAAGACCGGACGGTAGTAGTGCTTGGCCGCCAGTTGCTGGGCCACCGGAGAATACAGATACTCCAGGTAGGCCTCGGCCGCCTCGACCGCACCCTTACCTTTTTTCTCGACGTTGCCATTCACCACGGTGACCGGGGGCTCGGCCAGAATGCTGATGGACGGCACCACGATGTCGAACTCGCCCTTGCTCAGCTTATTGACCGCCAACAGCGCCTCGTTCTCCCACGCCAGCAGCACATCGCCCAGGCCACGCTTGACGAAGGTGGTGGTAGAGCCACGGGCGCCGGAATCGAGAATCGGTACGTTCTTGTACAGGGCCGTGACGTAATCCCTGGCTTTCTGCTCGGCCGCCTTCACTTCGTCCACGAATTCGGGCTTATCGAGTTTGCTCAGATCTCCCAGTTCCTTTTTCAGCACATAGGACCAGGCCGCCAGGTAGTTCCAGCGGGCGCCGCCGGAGGTTTTCGGGTTGGGGGTGATGACTTCCACGCCCGGCTTGGTCAGATCATCCCAGTCCTGGATGTTCTTCGGGTTACCCTTGCGTACCAGGAAAACAATGGTCGAGCTGTAGGGCGCGCTATTGTTGGGCAATCGGGTCTGCCAGTCGGCCGGCAACTTGCCGGTGCGCTCGCCGATGGCGCTGATGTCATAGGCCAGGGCCAGGGTGACCACATCGGCGGGCAGGCCATCAATCACCGAACGGGCCTGTTTGCCTGCACCGCCGTGACTCTGCTCAATCGTTACGGAATCACCGGATTCCGCTTTGTACCAATCGGCAAATTCCTTGTTGTACTCCTGGTAGAACTCCCGGGTGGGATCATAGGAGACGTTCAGCAGTGAGATATCCTCGGCCTGCGCCGGGCCGGCCACGGAGGCGGCCAGAAGGACACTGGCGGAGAAAGCCAGCAGTGGTTTTCGGAAAAAAGACATATCAGACTCCTTGGGGTTTAGATCGTTGATTGTTCAGTCATTCATCAGGTTTGCGGATAGTGGCCGGTCATCGGGTGCCCGAGGATTTCTCGAACCGCATCTTCTCCCGCTTTTCCAGTTGCACAAGCTGCCCCTGATGAAATGTCAGTTCGACGGTGCCAAAGTCCAGCCTGCCAATCAGGTTCTCAATGAGACTGGACAGCTCCTGCACCAGCCTCGGATTGCTGTCGCTCATCTTTATCTCCATTGACTGTGTCAATATGAGAGAGGTTACCGATGGCAGCTTAGAAACAGAAACACGAAAAAATGGAATGATTATGAAGAGGAAGAATAAGAAGAGGCTATTGGTCGTGCAAAAACCCTGGGACGGATGTGCCTGACTCACCGGCGTCGTGGATACCGGGTATCGTGATTGGCAACCGGTTGGCCGCGCTGCGGAACGGCCAACCGTTATTTGAGCCGGTTATCACCAGCCTGCCGGGACACTAGTCCCTAGTTGACGGACAGGGCGCCCCGCAGGGCGCGCAGGCGCTCTCATCGCGCTGCATCAGGGCGGTTTGCACATTGCCCTGGCCGGAATTGAAGGCGAAGGTGGGGCTGTTCAGGTGGTCCGCCATGATCAGCACCAGGATAACGCCCAGCGCCAGCAGGATGCGGGTTCGGCTGTAGGCTCGCTGCATACTTGTTTCCTCCCGCATCAGTTGGGCAACCGGAAAAAAGGCCGCAGGCGAATGCCGATCAGCGAACCGGCGAAAGCGCAGGCAAACCAGATCCAGGCATGCAGGCTGGCCGAGGCAATGCCGGAGAACAGTGCGCCGATGTTGCAGCCAAAGCCCAGCCGGGCGCCGTAACCCAGCAACAGGCCACCCACCACGGCCGCCATGAACTGACGCGCCTCCGGGCGGTTGCGACTGGCTTCATTGAACTTGTTGGCCAGCCCGGCGGCCAGCATGGCCCCGAGCAGCAACCCGAAGTTCATGACCGAGGGGATGTGAGTGAGCACGGAGTCTTTCAGGGCGATGGCCGGGTAGTCCCAGGTCCAGAACTCGAACTGGGACATGTTCACGCCCACGGCTTCCAGAGCCTTGGCACCCCACACGTTGAAAGCAAAGGTGATGCTCCAGGGCGCGCCGCTGATCGCCAGGGTCAGGGCGTTACCGGCCGCCAGAATCAGAATCGCCCAGGTGAACGGCCAGCGACCGCTGACCAGGGTGCGCAACACGCCGTGGCTTTGTGATTTCCACAGCAGCTCATTGCGCTCGATGCTGCCATGAGCCCTCCGCTCGATCCGGTTGACCCACCAGGCAACCAGGCCCAGGCCAACCAGCTGGGCGATGATGGCACCGCTGACACCCAGCGTATTCACCAGTGGCACCGGATCAAACCCCGGCTGATCCAGCCACCAGGGCAGGTGCATGGAACCAATCACCGTACCGACGATGAAGAACACCAGCGTGACCACCATGCGAATGTTGCCGGCACCCACGGTAAACAGTGTGCCGGAACCACAACCGCCGCCCAGCTGCATGCCAATGCCGAACAGGAAGGAGCCCACCACCAGCGAGGTACCCACCGGCGCCACGGCGCCAATCAGCCCGGTCTGGCTGTGCAGCATGGGCACCATGATCAGGGACGACAGGCCGAACAACAGCAGTTGCGCCCGCATGCCAGCACCACGTTTTTTCACCACCAGATTGCGCCAGCCGGCGGTGAAGCCAAATGCGCCGTGATACAGGGCCATGCCCAGAACCGTGCCAATAGCGAACAAGGCGACCATGAAGGGAGCCGTTTCCAGCCAGACCAGCCCACCCACCAGGGCGAAGCCGGCCAGGGCGGTGGTCACCACGAAGCGGTCAATCTGCCAGCCAGGGTGTGACGCCCCGGCCCGAATGGCGGCTGCCTCAGCCATGATTTCTCCTGTTAGTTAAACAAATCCATCAGTTTGCCCAGGCCCTTTTTGGCCACCTGCAGGGGCCGGTCCGAATCGTTGGACCACTCCGCCATGGAGCCGTCGTAAAGCGCCACTTCCTTGAAGCCGGCCAGTTCGCTGAGCACAAACCAGTCGGTCGCCGCCCAGTGGCCTGTGTTACAGAACGCAATAGTACGGGCGTCCGCGTCCAGTTCTGCTCGGTTCACACGCTCCCGGATCTGATCGGCATTGAGATACCAGACGGCATTCTGTTGGCCCAGAAAATCGCTGTGGGGCAGGTTGCGCGAGCCGGGGATGGTGCCCGGACGCTTGGCGGCGGGGGATTTGGTTTCGCCACGGAAGTAGTCCGCCGGGCGGGCATCCACCAATTGCGCCTGGGCACCACGGGCCTGCTGGACTTCTTCCAGCGAGGCCAGCAATTCCGGCTGCAACTCGCCCCGGAAATCGGCAAAGTCACGGCGATCTGCTTGCCCCGAGGCCACTTCAAAACCCGCTGCCCGCCAGCCGGCAAAGCCGCCATTCAGAATGGTCACATCGTCGTGACCCAGCACCCGGAAGGTCCAGTACACCCGGGCCGCGCTGCCGAAGTCGGTCACACCCGTGCCCGCCGGAACCACGACCACGGTGTCGTCATTGCCGATGCCCAGGCCACCAATCAAACGCTCCAGACTGGCCACGGGGGGCAAAAGCCCGGTGACGCCGTCACGGCTTTCACGCCAGCCATCGCCGGTGTAGCTGCTGTAAATCGAGCCGGGAATATGGGCGTTCTGGAAGCTGCTTCGGTCTCCGCCGTTATCAATACCGGAACGGACATCCAATACCACCAGGTCTGCCCGGTCGAGGTTGGTGTTCAGCCAGGCGGCGTCCACCAAGGGCGGTGTCGTGTCTGTTTCTGCCCACGCCAGGCTGCTGACGAAGGCCAGTGCAACTGCAATAAGCCTAACCATGATCTCGCTCCCGTCGAATTCTTGAACAATCATTATGAATTCAATGAAGCGTAATTAAAACACGTAAACCTATAAAATTAAAGAATATAGAAATCCTGAAAAATTCCTTCTCGTGCGCTGTAACAAATCAGCCGGGGCGGGCGTCTATTGATTGAAGGCACCGCAAAACCAACAGATGGTGCAGGAAAAACCGCTGAAGAGGTACGACATCATGAAAAAGCTGACACTGACCCTTGCTGCAATCGCACTGGCCTTTTCCGCAACAACGGCCATGGCCATGGGCGGCCAGGCGGACCGTTACAACGAGCGTGGCTATCAGAGCCCGCCTATGGAACAGCCGGCGATCACCCAAATCATTACCGGATAACATCAACGAAAACGAAAAAGCCGCCAGTCAGCACTGGCGGCTTTTTCGTCAACCCGGGACTCCAAAAGCGATTGGAGCAAAGCCTACTTCGCCACCGCCGCTTTCGTCATACCCTCCAGTGCCTTTGACAGTTTGGGCACCACCGCACAATCGCCGACTACGTGGCGCTCGGCAATGTAAGACGGGGTGTTGTAGCCCAGCCAAACCTGGCCGGCCTCATCTTCCCAGACCAGAGCCTTCAGTGGCAGATCAATCCCTACCGACTGCGCGCACTGCATGAACGGCGTGCCGCCCTTGGGATTACCAAAGATCAGCAGTTGCGTTGGCCTCAATGACTGGCCGACTTTCTCGGCCCCGGCGGCATGGTCAATGCGAGCAAACACATTCAAACCCTTGTCTTCGACAATGGCTTCCAGCCGATCCGTGGTGGCCTGGACAGAGTGCGGACTTTTCAGTGAAACCAGGCCATCGGCGGCACTGGTCAACAGACTCACGGCCATCAGGCCAACCATCGCAATGACTCGAACAATCATATCGAACTCCTTTAGGCGGATACCGGATTCAGGATGTAGGCGCTGGTCCCCCGGGCGCTGAACTTTTTCAATGCCTAGAACCTCTAGTTTCACGGCTGTTCTAAATCAACAGTTTTTGTCTGTGCACGCTGCCAGATACCAATAGGTTAGCCAAGATTCGAGCAGGATTGAGAGTAAGGCCGGGAACGCCCGGCCTTCGCCTCTCTCGATCAGGAGGGCTTCTCCCATTCAAACTTCTTGAACGGCTCATCAATCGGGGTTTTGGCAATATGGTTGATGTAGTTACTCATGGTCTTCTGGGACAACACCAGAATCACATCCAATACCTGCCGCTTGCCATAACCAGCGCTGTAGAAGGCTTCCAGGTCTTCCTTGCTGACATTGCCCTGCTTGTTCATCACCGCCAGCGTAAAGGTTCTGAGCGCTTCCAGTTTGTCGCTGGGCAGCGGAGTCTCGTTACGCAACGGCTCGATGATGTCATCCGAGACATCCATCATCTTGGCGATACCCGTGTGTGCCGGCACGCAGTAGTGGCAGGCGTTTTCCACGTTGATGGTCTGCCAGACCACGGTTTTCTCATCGTTATCAAAGTCACTGTCCAGAACCAGCTGGTGCAGTGTCTGGTAGGCCTCAAGCACTTGCGGGGATTCCGCCATAACGGCGTGCAGCCCCGGAATCATGCCCATGGCCTTTTCTGAATTTTCCAGCAATGGCTTGGACGCTTCCGGAGCAGTGGATTTGTCGTGCAATTTGAAATCACTCATGAGACACCTCCTTTCTTGAATAATCGCTCAACACACTTACCCTAGCTATTATTGAGTGATGACTCAAGTTATAGTTGAGTGAATCTTCAACACGAGTACAAACGAGGGCAACCATGGCTAGACACCCTCAATACAACCGGGACGCCGCCCTGCACAAAGCCATCGGCCTATTCTGGGAAAAGGGCTACCACGGCAGTTCCATGAAACAGATCGAGCAAGCGCTCGACATGCGCCCGGGCAGTATTTACGCCGCTTTTGGCAGCAAGGACGGTCTGTTTTCGGAGGCGCTGGCCCGCTATGCAGAACAGGGCGGTGAAGAGATGGCCCTCCACATGGAGCAATACGATTCCATCGTGGAAGGCTTGCAGGCGTATTTACGCAATGTCGCAATGAGTTGCCAGGCAGATGCCTGCCCGTCCCGTGCCTGCATGATTGTTAAAACCCTGCTTGAAACCACTCACACCAATGACACCCTCGCCCGTCAGGCCCGAGAAGTGCTGTCAGCCATTGAGAACACCCTGACCAGCTTGCTGGAGCAAGCCAGAAGCCGGGGTGAGTTGGTCCCCAGCACAGATTGCAAACGACTGGCACGGCTAATACAGAGCCAGATCATGGGGCTTCGGGCCATGGCTGAACGGGGGCTTTCCGAACAACAACTGACCGGATTGGCTGACGACATGGCAAACTTGCTGGAACCCTACTGCCCGAAGCATTAATAAGTTTGCCCCTCTTCCTCCCACATCTGGAACCAACGGTGGCGGTGCCAGCGGCCTGGAAATTGTCACCAGCCTGGACAAAAAACGGTGCGAAAAAAGGCCAGAATCTCCCTGGTCAATGTCAGCCTGACCCACGTCCGGAAGTCCTTGCTGCACGAACTGGGCTTCGACTCCGTGGGCGCCGGCGGCACTGAGGATGCGCTAACCAACTCGAATGCTCGCTTTTGTTTAGCAGCAGACCGATCGAGGCCGCAGGCCGGCAAGGGCAGGGAGCGGTGGGTCTATGAGAGACAGATAGAAAGTGGTTGCTCTCGGCCCGGCAGGCTCATCGATAATGCGACGGTTGAATCTTTCAATTGACGACTCCGAAAGGAGTGTCTGAACGAAACCGGTTCTTGTCACTGGCTGACACATCAAGTTCGTTGTTCGTGCCCATTCCGCCTTGGAGTGGTCAACGCCCTCGGACTCCGCCAGAAAACATGCAGTTTCACGAAGAAAACAGAAGCAACTGGAGCCGAATTTTTGCAACTCTGGCTGGATCTAGGGCGGGGTCAGGGTCACCCCTCGTTTGGCGTTTGTTAGAGAATGACAGGCAAGCCCGTTGGATATTAGAAAGGTCTGTATTGTTACAGTTTGTAGGTGGCGGTATTTTTCAGCATTTAGCTCCCGTCGGTTTCGGCTGCCGTGGTTAGGCTGCAACTCGTAGTCGTGCTAGGGTTTTAGGGGCGGAAACTGTGATGGAGCGGGTCGCAATAACGCTAGGTCCGCGAAAACCGTTTGAACCGAATGGAGAAGTGAAATTTGCGGGTTGTACCCAGACTGTACCCAGGGTCTGGAAACGAAAAAGGCCAACCCCGAAGAGTTGGCCTAAGTCGTTGATCTAATTGGTCGGGACGGCAGGATTTGAACCTGCGACCCTCTGCACCCCATGCAGATGCGCTACCAAGCTGCGCTACGCCCCGTTAACATCGCAAGCGCTGAAAAAGAGGTTTCTTTCAGCGGCTTAGCGGGAGCGAAGTCTACACTAGCTTTGGCCGAAAATAAACATCCCTGTGCAGCTTTTTGTTGGTGTTCAGCGCAGCTTGGTTTTACGTAATTCCTGTATGAACCGCGGGGGTTCGAAGTTGTGGGGATCTGCCTCGCGCCAGTATTTGTCGTAGAGGGCCACGCCGGTCTGGCCTTCCAGCAGGGAGCCGGGCTCCAGGAAGGGGAAGAGGTCCAGATAACTGTGGACTTCGGTCTTCGAGACGCGGCGAATGATGTTTTCCGGCCCCAGTTCCGAGGGGTGGTTCAGCCCGGAGGCTTCAAGCAGGTTCTTGAGGGCATCCAGGGTCTTGTTGTGAAAATTATAGACCCGCTCGCTTTTCAGTGGCACGTCCAGCTTGCTGCCACGGCGCGGGTCCTGGGTGGCCACGCCGCTGGGGCAGCGCCCGGTATGGCAGTTCAGTGCCTGTATGCAGCCCAGGGAGAACATGTAGCCGCGGGCGGAGTTGCACCAGTCCGCGCCCAGCGCCAGGGTGCGGGCGATGTTGAACGCGGAGGTGATCTTACCTGCCGCGCCAATGGCGATGTCTTCCCGCAAATTGGTGGCCACCAACGTGTTGTGGACCAGCAGGAGTGCTTCGGTCATCGGCGTGCCCAGTCGGTTGATGAACTCCAGAGGCGCCGCGCCAGTGCCGCCTTCGCCACCATCCACGACAATGAAATCCGGCCTTTTGCCCGTTTTCAGCATGGCTTTGACCAGGGCAAACCATTCCCATGGGTGGCCGATTGCCAGTTTAAAGCCCACTGGCTTGCCGCCCGAAAGTTGTCGCAACCGGTCCAGAAAATCCATCAGCTCCAGCGGTGTTGAAAAGGCCGAATGGTGGGCGGGCGAGATGCAGTCTTCACCAGGCTCAACGCCCCGGGCCTCGGCGATTTCTTCGCTCACCTTGGCGCCGGGCAGAATGCCGCCGTGGCCGGGCTTGGCACCCTGGGAGAGTTTTACCTCGATCATTTTCACCTGATCCAGGTTGGCGTTTTTCTGGAATTTCTCTTCGCTGAAGGTGCCGTCGGGGTTTCGGCAGCCGAAATAGCCGGAGCCGATTTCCCAGACCAGGTCACCACCCGGTTGCCGGTGGTAGCGTGAGATAGAGCCTTCACCGGTGTCGTGATAGAAGCCGCCTTTTCGCGCGCCGGTATTCAGGGCCAGGATGGCGTTGGCGGAGAGCGAGCCGAAGCTCATGGCGGAAATATTGAACACGCTGGCGTTGTAGGGTTTCTCGCAGTTTTTGCCAATCAGTATCCGGAAATCACTGTCAGGAATTTCAGTGGGAGCCATGGAATGACTCATCCATTCGAAACCCTCTTCGTACATATGTAACTGGGATCCGAAAGGCCTTTTGTCGAGAACATCCTTAGCGCGCTGGTAGACGATAGCGCGCTGCTCTCGGGAAAACGGACGCTCTTCGGTATCGGACTGAATGAAATATTGACGGATTTCAGGGCCAACCGATTCAAACAGGTATCGGAAATTGGCCATGATGGGGTAGTTACGGCTGACCGTATGTCGGCGCTGGAGAAGGTCCCGGGTGCCGATGGCTGTAAGGATGGCGAAGATCAGCGGGAAAACATAGCCGGCATCCATCCAGATGGTAACCGGCAGTGAAATCACAAGGCCCGCTATGCTGATTGCGTAGGCCGAGTAGCGTAGCGGGAAGGTTGTGGTTTTCGCCATGGAGACTCCTTTGCTTCTGGCGGAATTTGGCTATGCTCAATATGTTAAACGATTGTTCGTTTTTTTGATGTTTTGAGATCAAAGTAATAGCATTGCGCGCTTGTAACGTTTGAATGCCAATCATAACGACAAGAAATCCGAACTCATATTCAGATGTGCAGAGAAATCACACCAAAACCAGGAGGCTCATAACGTGGGCGAGGTAGTGAAAGACGAATATCAGACGGATTACGTCGCAGGCCAGGATAATATTAATCCGTTTGGCCTGGATCTCCACAACTGGGTTTTCCCAGTGTCTGCCATTATTGTGGTGCTGTTTGTTGTCGGCACCCTGATGTTCCCGGCTCAGTCCAAAGAAATGTTGGATGGGGCCAAGTGGGACATCATTGCCAGCTTTGACTGGTTTTTTCTGCTCAGTGCCAACATCTTTGTAATCGTCAGTCTCGCGCTGATCTTCTTGCCAGTGGGTAAGATCCGCCTTGGCGGGCAAGATGCGAAACCTGAGTTTTCAACGATGTCCTGGTTCGCCATGCTGTTCGCAGCAGGCATGGGCATTGGCTTGATGTTCTGGGCGGTCGCAGAACCTGTCGCCTATTACACAGGCTGGTACGAAACCCCATTTAATGTGGCACCAAACTCCCCGGCAGCGCAAGACCTTGCCATGGGGGCGACCATGTACCACTGGGGTCTGCATCCCTGGGCGATCTACTCGATTGTGGCATTGTCTCTGGCGTTCTTTGCCTTTAACAAGAACATGCCACTGACCATTCGTTCGGCCTTTTTCCCGCTCCTGAAGGACAAAGTCTGGGGTTGGCCTGGCCACATCATCGATGTGCTGGCGGTGGTTGCGACCATTTTCGGTCTGGCAACGTCTCTGGGCTTCGGCGCGCAGCAGGCGGCATCGGGCCTGGATTACCTGTTTGATCTTGGTTCAGGCACCAACATTCAGATGGCCATCATTGTTGGCGTGTCTGCCGTGGCTCTGGTTTCCGTGCTTCGGGGCCTGGACGGCGGCGTGAAGGTGTTGAGTAACATCAACATGGGTACCGCAGGGGTGCTGTTGTTCTTTATCATCTTTGCCGGTCCGACCATGACAATTCTGGAGACCCTCTGGACCACCGGTGCGTCTTATGTGACGAACGTTGTGCCGCTGAGTAATCCGTTTGGTCGCGAAGACGAAGCCTGGTTCCAGGGCTGGACTGTCTTCTACTGGGCCTGGTGGATTTCCTGGTCACCGTTCGTGGGTATGTTCATCGCGCGGGTTTCCAATGGCCGTACGGTCCGGGAGTTCGTGACTGCGGTATTGATCATCCCGACCGTGATTACCTCGGTGTGGATGAGTGGCTTTGGTGGTACTGCCCTGGAGCAGATCCAGCAGGGTGTGGGTGCGCTGGCCGAGAATGGCCTGACCGAAGTGTCCCTGGCTACGTTCCAGATGTTTGAGCACCTGCCACTGACGGGCATCATTTCCTTCGTGGGGATTATCCTGGTGTTGGTGTTCTTCGTGACCTCATCGGACTCCGGTTCGCTGGTCATTGACAGCATTACCGCCGGTGGCAAGACCGATGCCCCGACCGCCCAGCGTGTATTCTGGGTGGTTATGGAAGGCGCCATCGCCGCAGCACTGATTTTTGGTGGCGGTGAAGAGGCCCTTGGCGCAATCCAGGCGGTTGCCATCAGCGCAGGCCTGCCGTTCACGGCGATCCTGCTGGTTATGACCTGGGGGCTTTTGAAAGGCCTTTCTCACGAGAGGAAGCTGCTGTTGCAGCGTGGCGAGCTCTAATCGTGACCAGGTAGTGAAAAAAACCGGGGCTTTCGAGCCCCGGTTTTTTTATGCCATGACGCTTAGCTTTGGTCGAACGTGGCCATGGCGTATTGAGCCCGTTCGGCCGGGCTGAAGTGCAGGCGCTTGAGGCTTTCGATATGTTTCAGGCGAGGTAGCAGGCCGCAGCCATTGGCCATCTGGATGGCCAGGCCCGGGCGGGCATTAAGTTCCAGCAGCAACGGCCCCTCTTTGGCGTCCACCACCAGATCCACCCCCATGTAGCCCAGCCCCGTTGCTTCATAGCAGCGCGAAGCCATTTCCAGCATGGTTTCCCAGTCTTCAATGCGAATGTTTTCCAGTGCCAGGCCAGTGTCCGGGTGGAGGATGGCCGGGCGGTTGAACTGAACGGCGTTCAGGCTGTTCCCGGTTCCGATATTCAGGCCCACGCCAATGGCCCCCTGGTGCAGGTTGGCTTTGCCGTCGGAGGCCTTGGTGGCCAGTCGCAACATGGCCATGACGGGGTAGCCCTGAAAGACCACAATGCGGATGTCCGGCACCCCCTCGAAGGAGTATCGCGCGAGTGACGGAATGCATTGCACGAGGCTTTCGACAATGGCGACATCGGGCGTGCCTGCCAGGGAATAGAGCCCTGCCAGAATGTTGCTCAAATGGCGCTCCAGTACTTCCGAGGATTCGCGGGCGCCGGAGCCCTTGATGAATTCATCTCCGTCGCGACCGGAGATAACCGTGATGCCCTTTCCGCCGGACCCTTTGGCCGGTTTGATGGCAAAACCATCCAGCTCGCTGGCCATTTCCCGGAAATGGGAAATCTCGTGCTGCTGGCGAACCACCTGGAGCAGCTTGGGGGTTTTAACGCCGTATTCCCGTACCGCAAGCTTTGTTCTCAGCTTGTTGTCCACCAGAGGGTACGACGAGCGTTCGTTGTACCGACCAATGTAATCGACATTGCGCCGGTTCATGTTCAGCATTCCGAGCCTGTTCAGCCGGCGGGCGGAAATCCAGCTCATATCACTCGTAGGCCTTCATGGGTGAAAAACGACGCAACTCACTCAGCTTGTAGCCGGTGTATTGACCCATTAACAGGATCAGGCCCAGCACCACCAGATGGAGTTCCGGGAAGTTGAACGTCAGGTGTCGTGACAGAGGCGCATCCATGGCCAGGAAGGCAAGAATGGCGACGATCAGGCTGCCGGACCCCTGAATCATGACTTCCCGGGCCCCTTCTTCCTCCCAGAGAATGGACATGCGCTCGATGGTCCAGGCCAGGATCACCATGGGGAAGAAAGTGATGGTCATGCCGGTGTTAAAGCCCATCTGGTAGCCGACGATGCTCAGCCCGGCGGTGATGAAAATCACCAGGATGATCAGTGCCGAGATCCGGGATACCAGCAGAAGGTTCAGGCTGGAGAGATAACCACGGAGCAACAGGCCGATGGCAACCACCGAGAGAAAGGCGATCAGCCCGGGAATGAGGGTGGTTTGCACAAAGGCGATGGCAATCAGCACGGGCATGAAGGTCCCGGACGTGCGGATCCCGACAATGATCCGCATGAACGCGACGATTAGGGCACCCAGCGGGAGCAACAGCAACATGCGGAACATGCTTTGCTCTTCAATCGGTAACTGGTAGAAGCCCAGCACGCCCAGGCCGTTTTTGTTGGCCTCCATGGTGGCCAGTTGCAGCGCCGGCAGGGTCTGGCGCAGCATTGAGAAGCTGACTTCCGAATTGTCACCACCAACCACATCCAACAGCGATTCCGAGCCCTGGCGCCAAAGCAGCAGGTTGCCCGGCACGCCCTGTTCTCCGGTGCGCGGGTCAAAGGTCAGCCATTGGCTGCCGTCGTAAATCTGGAGGAAGGGAATCAGGTGCTGGCGGCGTCGTGCGTCTTCCAGGCGCAGGCCGTCGGCGGTGCGGGCCGGAATGCCGGCGTGGTTGAGTATGCGCCCGAGCATGGGGACCCGGTTGTTCTCCGATACCAGCAGCGCGGCATTCTGGGTCTGGCTGTCGGGCTGTAGCAGACGGATAAGTTCACGGGTAAAACTTTCCGGGGTGCTGGAGCGTTCCTCTGCCTGGTCAATGAGTTCCTGCACGGCGGTGGCCTCTGGCTCTTCCCAGAATTCGTTGCTGGCCTGCGGTGCCTGTTCAGGAATGGAGGCCGGGCGAGTCTGATCTGGAACAAACTGCGCCTTGAAATAGAGCGTCTGTGGCCCGGAGACATTGCGTTTGGTCCATTCCGCCCGGCGGCTTCCGGAATTATCCAGAATCGAGAAGCCATAACCGGGGGACGCGGCCTGTTCGGTCAGGATGCCGAACCCGGGTGGGTCCTGGGGTATGTGAAGGCTGACTTTGGCGGCCTCCCCGAGGCCCTCAAAGTCCACGCGCGCCTCAATCATCCAGACGGGACGCTGCTCTCCGGTCATCCAGGGTACGCCAAGTTCCAGGTGGCGCCAGACGGCAATGGCAATCCCTGCCGCAATCAGCAGCAGGACGAAAGCGTAGAAAGGAACTCGGGATTTCGCCGTCATTCGGCTTCTCCACCTGTGTTGGTCTCCAGATAGGAGGAAGGTAGTTCGGTGGCGAATTCCTTGCCGACATCAATCAGCATCACGTCCCGCAGAATGTTCCGTCCAATGAGTACGTCGTAGGTCAGGTTTTTTCGGTTGGCTAGGGTAAATTCCGCCACTTGGTGATGGTCTCCGATGGCAAACTGCAATTCCACGACCACCCGGCGCTCAGAGTCTTCGGAATTGGCCTGGATGATGCGAACCCAGCGAGACACTTCTTTCTCCATGGTGGCCCAGGAATCGGAGTTTTCACCGGGTACCGGCACATCAAACCGGACCCAGTTGTTACCGTCCCGCTCAAAGGGCTGAACGTTACGGGCATAGATGGACGATGTTTCGGCGCCGCTGTCGATTCGGGCGTTGTATACCAGCCCCGGCCCCGCCAGGTAGAATTTTTCCAGTTCACCCACAATCAATTTGCCTTCCAGTCGCGCAGACTGCTCACTCTTGGCCAGGGCGGCTTTACATACCGGAGTTTCCTCGGGAGGAGGGCAGCTGGGCTTTTCCACCTGGGTGGCAATGGCATCCAGGATGGTTTGGGTGGACTGGGCGTTTTTGTTTAAAAGCTGCTCATGGCGGGTGGCAGCGTTTTCTTCCATGGTAACCAGTGTCGCTCTTTGAGCGCTGACGGATTGCTGAACGCTTTCAAGGTTGTTCTTCGGCACCATCAAATAGCGGTCTGCGGTGCAACCGGTGAGAAAGACAAGCAATGCCGAGGCAATCAGTAAACGCGAGCGGGAGCGAGTTGGTCTATACCCCATGAATACCCTCTGAAACGGCCGTAAAGATGTGAGTGTGGCCCGTGGATGTGTTGTTAAACGAGCGGGCAAGTATACTACAGGCTTCAACCCTAATGAGTTTACAGATGGTTAAGGCGCCCTGGACGACTTTGGTAACACTTAGTCTAGGCGTTTTAGCCAACTTGAGGAGTTTTGACGAGTGATGGAGGCATTGAGCCAGGCAATGGTGGCAAACCCGTCGGGGATGGCGGGATGGTTTATGGCTCTGGGGGCGGCGACTGTGCTGGCGCTGGGTGGTTTTGTTTGGGCCGTGCTGGTCCAGAAGCGTGAGCGCCAGCAACGTTACGCGGGTGAGGCAGCCCTGGCAGAAGCCCGAGATCAACTGCAGTCGGCACAGCAGGCCCAGGCATTGCACGACCAGCAAACCCAGCATCTCGAAGGTTTGCTGGAGGAGCAGAGACGCCGGGCGGGCCAGTTGGAAGAAACCATTGAAAGCTGGCGCCAGAAAGCGGCGGGTCTGGAAAACCGTCTGGCGGCGGCGGATTCGGACCTGGCGGCGCGCCGTGAGCGTATCGACCGGCTGGAGCAGGAGGCCCAGGCCCATCGCAACAAAGCCGATTCCCTGGCCTCGGAGTTGGGGCAGGTTCAGGTGGAGCTGCGGGAACAGCAGGTGACCCTGGACAAAGAGCGCCGCGCCGCCAACGAGAAGCTGGAACTGCTTGAGAAAAACCGGGACGCCCTCAAGCAGGAATTCGAGAACCTGGCCAACCGCATCTTCGACCAGAAAAGCGAGAAATTCAGCCAGCAGAGTAAGACCAGCCTGGACTCATTGCTTGCGCCGTTCCGCGACCAGCTGCAGGACTTCCGCAAGCGGGTGGACCACGTTTACACCAGCGAGAGCAACGACCGCCAGGCGCTGCGCAGCGAGATCAAATCCCTGCAGGAGCTGAACCGCCAGATCACCGAGGAAGCGTCCAACCTTACCAAGGCCCTGAAGGGCGACAAGAAGATCCAGGGCAACTGGGGCGAACTCATTCTGGAGCGGGTGCTGGAACGCTCCGGGCTGCGCAAGGGCGTGGAATACGAAACCCAGGGCAGCTACCGCGACAGCGACAACCAGCTGCTGCGCCCGGATGTGGTGGTGCACCTGCCGGACCACCGGAACCTGATCATTGATTCCAAAGTGTCCCTGCTGGCCTACCAGGAATGGGTCAGTACCGAGGATGAAGCGCTGCGGGAAGATGCCCTCAAGCGCCACGTGGAAGCGGTTCGCAACCACATCCGCACCCTCAGCGAGAAGGACTACAGCCAGCTGAACGGCCTGCATTCGCCGGACTTTGTGTTGCTGTTCATGCCCATCGAGCCGGCCTTCGTGGCGGCCTTCCAGCAGGACGAGAACCTGTTCGCCGAGGCCTTCGAGCGCAAGATCATTGTGGTCACACCCACCACCTTGCTGGCCACCCTGCGCACCATCGAGAACATCTGGCGCTACGAGCGCCAGAGCCAGAACGCCAAGAAGATCGCCGAGCGGGCCGGGGCCGTGTACGACAAGCTGCGGGTGTTCGTGGAGGCCATGGAAAAGCTGGGCACCCAGATGCACACGGCCCAGAACACCTACGATTCCGCCATGAACACCCTGACCCGGGGCCGGGGCAACCTGATTTCCCAGGCCAACCGCTTTGTGGAGCTGGGGGTTCGGGTCAAAAAGGAGCTGCCCAAGGGCATTGTGGACCAGGCCGAGGTGGATGCCGACGAGGTGGAAGAGACTGCCGAAGAGCCGTCAGCGGTTAATAAAGAGCCCTCAGCCGATAAAGAGCCTTCCGCAGATACGGAAACATCCTCCACGGAACGCCAGGAAAGCTGACCAACGGGGCGCTCTTTCGCTTCGCCTTCTGTCGCATCACGCGCCTGTTCGAATTTCTGGTAAACTCTCGCTTCTTTATGACAGATCGGGGTCTGATTCGGCCCCGGGACTTCCTACAATCAGAAAGCTGATGAGGCGACTATGACCACCGTTATCCGCCAGGACGACCTGATCGAGAGCGTAGCCGACGCGCTGCAGTTCATCTCTTATTATCATCCGAAAGATTTCATCGACGCCGTACACGAGGCTTACCAGCGGGAAGAATCCCAGGCCGCGAAAGACGCCATGGCCCAGATCCTGATCAACTCCCGCATGTGTGCCCAGGGCCACCGCCCGATCTGCCAGGACACCGGCATCGTGACCGTGTTCGTGAACATCGGCATGGATGTGAAATTCGAGTGCGATCAGCCGCTGGATGACGTGATCAACGAAGGCGTGCGCCGCGCCTACACCCACCCGGACAACGTGCTGCGTGCCTCGGTACTGGCTGATCCGGACGGCAAGCGCCAGAACACCAAGGACAACACGCCGGCCATCATCCATTACAAGATGGTGCCGGGTAACACCGTGGAAGTACACGTGGCGGCCAAGGGCGGCGGTTCCGAAGCCAAGTCCAAGTTCGCCATGCTGAACCCGTCCGACGACGTGGTCGAGTGGGTACTGAAAATGGTGCCTCAGATGGGCGCCGGCTGGTGTCCGCCGGGCATGCTGGGTATCGGCATTGGCGGCACTGCCGAGAAGGCGATGGAACTGGCCAAGGAATCCCTGCTGGACCCGATCGACATCCACGACCTGCAGGCCCGTGGCGCCTCCAACCGCGCCGAGGAACTGCGCCTGGAGCTGTTCGAGAAGGTCAATGAGCTGGGCATTGGTGCCCAGGGCCTGGGTGGTTTGACCACCGTGCTGGACGTGAAGGTCAAAGACTACCCGACCCACGCCGCCAACAAGCCGGTGGCGATCATCCCGAACTGCGCCGCGACCCGTCACGCGCACTTCACCCTGGACGGCACGGGTCCGTCGCTGCAGACTCCGCCGAGCATCGAAGACTGGCCGGAAATCACCTGGGAAGTGGGCGAGAACGTGCGCCGCGTGAACCTGGATACCGTCACGCCGGAAGACGTGAAAGACTGGCAGCCGGGTGAAACCGTGCTGCTGTCCGGCAAGATGCTGACCGGCCGTGACGCGGCCCACAAGAAGATGGTCGACATGATCCAGAACGGTGAAGAACTGCCGGTGGACCTGACTGGCCGCTTCATCTACTACGTGGGCCCGGTGGACCCGGTACGCGAAGAAGTGGTTGGTCCGGCTGGCCCCACCACCGCCACCCGCATGGACAAGTTCACCCACACCATGCTCGAGAAGACCGGCCTGACCGGCATGATCGGCAAGGCCGAGCGCGGCCAGGTGGCCATCGATTCCATCAAGGAATTCGGTGCGGTGTACCTGATGGCCGTGGGCGGCGCAGCCTACTTGGTGTCCAAGGCCATCAAGGACGCCAAGGTGGTGGCCTTCGAAGAGCTGGGCATGGAAGCGATCTACGAGTTTGAAGTAGAGGACATGCCAGTCACCGTCGCCGTGGATTCCCGTGGCAGCTCCGTGCACCAGACCGGCCCGGTCGAGTGGCACGACAAGATCATCGCCGCCAAGGCCGTATGATCTGACTGATCGTCTCAGTGCAGCCCTGGGCGTCCGCTCAGGGCTGCCACTGAAACGCCTTCATTCTTACCCTTCCTTTAATCACCTCGACGCCTTCCATCCGTAGCTTCTCGGTTTGCAGCTGACGGGCCTCTGTGCCTTCGGGGAAGGCAATCTGGCCATTACTGCGGATCACCCGGTGCCAGGGGATGCTGTGCCCGGCGGGCAACCTGCCCAGGGCCCGACCCACAAAGCGCGCCTGTCGGCCAAGGCCTGCCATGGCAGCAATCTGGCCGTAGCTGGCCACCTTGCCTTCTGGAATGGCCGCCACGACCTGCCATATCTTTTGTTCCCGGGAAGGTTCCTGATTGATCGTGTCCATTTATTACCTGTGCGTTATTCGTCGGTGCCTTCCTTGAACTTTCATGGTTTGCCCTAACCAAGTTATCAGGTAGTTTTACTTTTATGTGTCTGAGTGAGTGACAGGAGGCATCTTGCCCGTTTTCTTTTTCCTTTTCATTGTCATGCCCATTGCGGAGATGGCCGTGCTGATCAAAGTTGGCGGCATCATCGGCGTATTCAACACCATCGGCCTGGTATTGCTGACCGCGGTGGTCGGGGCATGGCTGCTGCGCCAGCAGGGACTGGCGACTCTGTTGCGGGCCAATCAGCGACTGAACAGCGGCGAGTTGCCCGCCAAGGAAGTGGCCGAAGGGCTGATTCTGGCCGTCGGTGGTGCGCTCCTTCTGACTCCCGGCTTCATCACCGATACGGTGGGCTTCTTGTGCCTGATCCCCGGCTCCCGTCACTGGCTGGCCGCCCAGGCATTGAAACGCATGACGGTGGCTGGCGGAAGCCAGAGCTTTCATTTCCAGGCGGGGTCATTCCGGCAGGGGCCTTTCGACGGACAGGGCCCCTTCGGTCCAGAAGGCCCGTTTGACCGGGATGCCAACGGTGACATCATCGAAGGCGAGTATGAAGAAGAGCCGGAAAAGGACCGCGACCGGATCGAAAAAAAGTAAAAAATTTTTTGATCCGGGTATTGAAATGCCCACCCCCACCCCCATTTATCCACCACAAGTTCGCTATGGGCTGAAAAGCACTGGCAATCAGCTGCTTGAGGCCCTGGCACATTGTCGGGCCTGCCTTGGTCCGGCGCTTTAACATGCAATTGTCATTGCCACATTAATCTGACTACTGGAGAAACAGAGCAATGAAAATTCGTCCGCTACACGATCGTGTTGTCGTACGCCGTAAGGAAGAAGAAGAGAAAACTGCGGGTGGCATCGTGCTGCCGGGTAATGCCAAAGAGAAGCCTTCCCAGGGTGAAGTAATCGCCGTGGGCAATGGCCGCATTCTCGACAATGGCGAAACTCGTGCACTGGCGGTCAAGGTGGGTGACACCGTGGTCTTCGGCCAGTTTGCCGGTAACACCGTGAAAGTTGACGGTGAAGAGCTGCTCATCATGAGCGAGAACGAAATCTACGGCGTGCTTGAGTGATCGCGAACGCGACAGGTACCAACGCTCATTAATCCGATTGAATCAACTTCGGTTTAACGAACAGGAATAGAGAAACATGGCAGCAAAAGACGTTAAATTCGGTGATAACGCGCGCAAGCGCATGGTCGCAGGTGTCAACGTACTGGCGGACGCAGTCAAGGTTACCCTGGGCCCGAAAGGTCGTAACGTGGTGCTGGAGAAGTCCTTTGGCGCTCCGACAGTAACCAAAGACGGCGTTTCCGTGGCCAAGGAAATCGAACTGAAAGACAAGTTCGAGAACATGGGCGCCCAGATGGTGAAAGAAGTGGCTTCCCAGGCCAACGAAACCGCCGGTGACGGTACCACCACTGCGACCGTTCTGGCTCAGTCCATCGTTAACGAAGGCATTAAGGCAGTGACTGCCGGCATGAACCCGATGGACCTGAAGCGCGGTATCGACAAGGCGACTGCGGAAGCTGTTAAAGCCATCCGCGAAATGGCCACGCCGTGCAACGACAGCCGTAACATCGCCCAGGTTGGCACCATTTCCGCCAACGGCGACGAAACCATCGGCAAGCTGATCGCAGACGCCATGGAGCGTGTGGGTCAGGAAGGCGTGATCACCGTTGAGGAAGGTCGCAGCCTGGAAGACGAGCTGGACGTGGTTGAAGGCATGCAGTTCGACCGCGGCTACCTGAGCCCGTACTTCATCAACAACCAGGACAACATGTCTGCCGAGCTGGATGACCCGTACATCCTGCTGGTCGACAAGAAGATCTCCAACATCCGCGAGCTGCTGCCGGTGCTGGAATCCGTCGCCAAGGCTGGCAAGCCGCTGCAGATCATCGCCGAAGACATCGAAGGCGAAGCACTGGCCACTCTGGTAGTGAACAATATGCGTGGCATCGTGAAGGTGAACGCAGTTAAAGCACCTGGCTTCGGTGACCGTCGCAAGGAAATGCTGCAGGATATCGCCATTCTGACTGGTGGTACTGTGATTTCCGAAGAAGTGGGCCTGACCCTGGAAAACACCACCCTGGATGACCTGGGTACCGCCAAGCGCGTGAACGTCACCAAGGAAAACACCACCATCATCGGCGGTGCTGGTGCCGAGGCTGACATCGAAGCGCGTGTTGAACAGATCCGCAAGCAGATCGAAGACAGCACCTCTGACTACGACAAAGAGAAGCTGCAGGAGCGCGTTGCCAAGCTGGCCGGCGGTGTTGCCGTGATCAAGGTGGGCGCTGGCTCTGAAGTGGAAATGAAAGAGAAGAAGGCCCGCGTTGAAGACGCGCTGCACTCTACCCGCGCTGCCGTTGAAGAAGGCATCGTAGCCGGTGGTGGTGTAACCCTGATCCGCGCCATCCAGGCACTGGAGAAGGCCGACGCCATCAACGAAGAGCAGAAAGCCGGTGTCAACATCCTGCGCCGTGCCATGGAAGCTCCGCTGCGCCAGATCGTATTCAACGCAGGTGGTGAGTCCTCCGTGGTTGTCGCCAAGGTTCGCGAAGGCGAAGGTTCCTTCGGCTACAACGCCGCGACCGAAGAGTACGGCGACATGCTGGAAATGGGCATCCTGGACCCGGCCAAGGTCACCCGTTCTGCCTTGCAGGCGGCTGCGTCTGTGGCTTCCCTGATCATCACGACCGAAGCCATGGTTGCTGATGAGCCGGAAGAAGAAGGCGCCGGCGGCGGTATGCCGGACATGGGTGGCATGGGCGGTATGGGAGGCATGGGCGGCATGATGTGATGCCGGCCAGTCTCTCTGGAGTCGGCTAGTTCCGGCTCCGGCCTGACACCTTCAAAACCCCGTATCGGTCAGCCGGTACGGGGTTTTTTATTGGCTTGATGGCAGCGAGGGCAGAGGTCCGGTGCTATAGTTCGGAAAGCAATGCTCCGGTTTCAGGGACTCTATGCCAGATGAAAAACCATCAACGCTGGTTCACCCGTACTGTCCTTTGCGCCCTCTTCTTGCTGTTGATGTCGTCGGCCCAGGCCCAGGAGGAAACCTGGCAGATTAACCTCCGGCAGGCGGATATCCGGGCTTTCATTACTCAGGTGGCCGATATAACCGGTCGCAGCTTTGTGGTCGACCCTCGCGTCACCGGCCAGGTGACGGTGCTTTCCAGCACGCCCATGACAAAGGATGAAATCTACGAGCTGTTCCTTTCCGTGCTTAATGTCCATGGTTACGTTGCCATTCCCGGGGCGGAAGTCACCAAGATCCTTCAGGAAGTGGATGGCAAGCAGTCCGGCAAGCCCCAAACCAACGTCGAACCCATACCCTCGGAGCAACTGATCACCCGTGTGATCAACGTGGAGTACGCGTTGTCGCAGGAACTGGTGCCAGTGTTGCGGCCCCTGGTGGCCGAGTATGGCCACCTCGCGGGTGTTCCCCGGACCAATGCCCTGATCATCAGCGACCATCGGGCCAATATTGAGCGCATAGAACAGATCGTCCGGGAACTGGATTCGCCGCCGAAGTACGAAGTTGATGTCATTAACCTTGAAGAAGCCTGGGTGGGAGACATGGTTACCCTGCTGCAGGAGCTGGCGCCGGGAGAGCTGGGTAGTGGCGGCGGAAATGCTGCCACGGGCAAGTACAGCGTAACGGCGGATGAGCGCAGTAACCGGCTGATTCTCCGGGGTGACGAAAATTTTCGCAAGAAGATGCGCGGCTTGATTCAAAAGTTGGATCAGCCCACCGCGACGGGCGGAACCACCAAGGTAGTTCGGCTGAAACACGCCGACGCGGTAAACCTGACCGAGATTCTCAAAGGCGTCATGGGCGAGTTATTGAAAGAAAGTGGTTCCGGGGCCTCCGAGGGGCAGCCCGGCAACAGTTTTGCGGTTTTTGCCGACGAGGGGCTTAATGCCCTGGTGTTGCGGGGGGATCCTTCACTGATGCAGGAAGCTGAGGCCATCGTGGCCCAACTGGACGTTCGCCGTGCCCAGGTGATGATTGAAGCCGCGATTGTCGAGATCAGCGATGAACTGGGAGACCAGCTTGGGGTCCAGGTCGGGGCTTTGGATGAGTCATCCGATGCGGGGCCGATTGTGGGAACGAACCTGGCCACCGGGCCCGGTATGCTGGGCCTCAATTCTGTCATCAGCGCCTTGGTGGGCGACACGCTACCACAGCTTGGAGGAGGGCTTACCGCTGGCGGAGGCAACCGGGACGAGAACGGTCTGACCTGGGGGGTGCTGATCCAGGCTCTGTCGTCCTCCGCAGCCGCCAACCTGTTGTCAACGCCCAGCATTATCACTCTGGATAACCAGGAATCCGAAATCATCGTCGGCCAGAATGTCCCCTTTCGGACCGGCGAGACTGTCGTGAACGGCGACGGCACCACCAACCCCTTTACCACGATCGAACGCCGGGACGTCGGCCTTTCCCTCAAGGTTACCCCCACCATCAGCGCCGATGGCCTGGTGCGGCTGGTGGTGGAGCAGACCACCGAAGACATCGCCACGACCAATGTGGCCGGTGCCTCGGATCTGATCACCAACAAGCGTGAGATCAAGACGACGGTGCTGGCGGATGATGGCGAAACGGTGGTGCTGGGGGGCTTGATCCGGGATGATCTGCAGATCAACAAGAGTAAGGTGCCGCTGCTTGGCGATATTCCGGTACTCGGTCGTCTGTTCTCCTCGGAATCAGAAACCCGGGTGAAACGGAACCTGCTGGTGTTCCTGCGCCCGACCATCATGCTGGGCAAGGAAGAGGCCAGCGCGGCCACCAGTGCGAAGTTCAACCGTCTGTGGGACGTCAGCCTGGAAGTGCGGGAAAAGCTGGGCCTGCCGGACAAGGATGACCAGCCCACCGTTGATATGTTGTTTGAAGGGCGGCGCGACTGACGCCGCTGCCGCCACGAGTGGTCACAGCGGCGGCATGGGGCTGTCCAGTTGGTCCGCCACCAGGCGCATCAACTCATATTCCTTGACGGCCACTTGGCCATCATGGGTCACGCAGTGGGCGCAGGCGTCGATCACCGCTGGCTTCAATAGGGGTGACAGCCGATTTAACCGAGCCAGGGCCTGGTGCAATTCCTTCAGGGAAACACTGGCCGGCACTTCAGCCTTTTCGGCTCGAACGCTAAAGCCCGCCATGGCCTCATGAAAGAGTTTTTCCGCTTGCTCCCGGGACTCCGTGCCAGCACGGGCAAACAGGCCCAGCAGGCGCTCCAGATCCGTAACCACGGGCTTGTACTTTCGGTACTGCACCGGCACGGCCCGCTCTGCATCGTCTCCCAGGTGTCTTTCCAGGAAACTGATCAACGACAACTCGAACAGGCTAATGCGCTGGTCCGCCGCTGCCAGTTTGCGCACATTGGCGATCAGTAGCCCACGTTCTTCCGGATCCAGCTTGCGCAGGGCCGGCATGGCCAGTTCCAGGACCGGGAACCGCACACCATCACCCAGGCTTTGCAGCCCCTCGATCAGCTTCTGGGCCAGCTCCTGGCGTGGTCCCACAGAATGGTGAGCAGGCAGCAGGGCCAGGTTGTCAGCCTGTGAGGTTTTGGGGAGATGGTAGACCAGTAGGGCGTAGCACAGCTGGATGGCCCCGGTGCGCGTGTACAGAAGAGTCCGGAACGTGGCCGGTAGCTGGCTCAGCCATTGGATGGCGAAGGCTTCGCTTTGCCTTGATACCGTGCCTACCCGGCCCGACAGGTTAGGGGTACCCCGGTCGGCTGTTGGCTCTTGAGGCGCCCTGGCGGCTACCGGAGACAACCGGCTGGCGCTGGCAATCGGGCCGGTAACCTGGCTGACCAGATCACTTACCCGGGTGCTGGTTTCGCCGGCCAGGTCCTGGCGCAGGTTTGCCGAGGGCTCGGTATCGCGCAGGCGGCTACGAAGACGCGCCACCAGGCCCGGCTGAATGGCGTTGATACGTTCCTCAATCGGCGGGTGTGAGGCGAGCATTGAGGTAAACTTCATGCGCGCGGATTCGCCGAAACACATGTGGTTCATGTCGCTGGCGTGGCTTGTGGAATCCAGGTAGCCGCCTTTCATGCCGATCTTGAAGAGCGCGCCGCCAATGCCTTCCGGATTACGGGTGAATTGCACTGACGAGGCATCAGCCAGCATTTCCCGCTGGCGGGAGACCGCTGCCTGTATCAAGCGGCCGAAAAAGACACCAACATACCCGATAATCAACAAGGCCAGGCCAATGAGTCCCATGGCGGCCTGACCACGGCTGTCCCGGCTACTGGAGCGAAAGCGTCGGCTGCCCGAGCTGTAGAAGCCCGCCCGCAGCAGGAACTGGCCGATCTGACCGATCATCAGGATGCCGGCGAGCAGGGCGATCAGCCTGACGTTAATGCGCATGTCGCCATTGAGAATATGGCTGAACTCGTGGGCGACCACGCCCTGAAGTTCGTCCCGGTTGAGTTGTAAAAGGGCGCCGTGGGTCACCACCATGATCGCTTCGCCGCTGCTGTAACCGGCGACAAAGGCGTTAATGCCCGGCTCCTGTTCCATTACGTACAGGTCGGGAACCGGGACGCCGCTGGCGATGGCCATTTCCTCAACAATGTTGCGCAGCTGGCGTTCGTCGGAATCCCGCGTGTCTGGTTCTATAAGACGCGCGCCCACCATTTTTGCGACCCGGGAGCCACCGCCGGCCAGGTCGGCCCACCGGATCATTGAGCCAATGCCGATCAGGCCAACCACGCTGCCAGCAGTGATCAGGCCATGATTGGACAATAACCAGTGATGGAAGGGCAGGTAGGAATCTTCGCCGCGGGTAATGAAGTAACCCAGCAGGCACACCGCCAGAGTGATCAGTGTGACTGCGGTGATGAACAGGGCGATAAGCACGCCGGTATTGCGCCGGGCGTGGGCCTGGCGCTCAAAAAAGCCTGGATTTGCCATGGATCAGGCCTTCAGAAACTGACTTTCGGGGCCTGACGGGCTTCCGGGGTTTCCAGCTGCAGTTGCGCCCGGTCTTTGAAGGCGAACATGCCGGCAATGATGTTGTTGGGGAATTTCTCGCGGAAGATGTTGTAGTGCATCACGCCGTCATTATAGGCCTGGCGAGCAAAGGACACCCGGTTCTCGGTGCTGGAGAGTTCTTCCATGAGATCCTGGATGGTTTGGTCCGCCTTCAGCTCCGGGTAGTCTTCGACCACCGCGTTGAAGTTGGCGAGGGCCTTGGTCAGCATGTTCTCGGCACTACCCAGGCGCTGCATCTTGTTGCCATCACCAGGATCCTTGGCCGCGTCTTTCTGGGCGCTGACGGCGTTGTTTCTGGCTTCCATGACCTGGGTGAGGGTGGACTTTTCATGTTCCAGATACGCCTTGGCCGATTCGACCAGGTTGGGAATCAGGTCGTGGCGGCGCTGCAACTGCACATCAATCTGCGCAAAACCGTTCTTGAACTGGTTTCGTAGCGAGACCAGGCGGTTGTAGATGACGACGAGGTAGATAACGACAACGGCAATAACTGCAAGGCCGATGACTGTGGTTTCCATGTTGATTCCCCGGTGGTTGGTTTTTAGCTGTGATTATCCACGGTTTCGGCGTGGAAGGCTTTGACGAACCTCTCGAATTCCCTGGCAATGATGGGTTTGCTGTAATAGTAGCCCTGCCCAATCTGGCAGCCCCGCTCGTTCAGGTAGACCTCCTGTTCTTCTGTTTCAACACCTTCGGCGATAACGGTCAGGTTCAGACTCTTGCCCAGGTCAATGATGGTGTTGGCGATCCGGGTGTCGTCTTCGTTATTCAGCAGGTCGCTAATGAACTGTTTGTCGATTTTCAGATACTGCACGGGCATCTGCTTGAGGTATGTCAGGGAGGAGTAGCCGGTGCCAAAATCATCCACCGCGATGCGAATGCCGGCACGGTTCAGCTTGTGTAGCTTATCGACCGCGTCCTTGATGTTGGTCATGAAGCTGGTTTCCGTGACCTCCAGTTCGAGCTGGCTGGCGGAGAGTTTGTGGCGTTTCAGCGTTTCCAGAATGTCATTGACGATCGATTCCTGGCGCAACTGGACCGCTGACAGGTTCACGGCAATGCGTATGGGCGAGCCCTCACGGCTCCACTGGGCGGCCTGCCAGCAGGCCTGATCCAGCACCCATTGGCCAATCTCAACAATGGTGCCATTGGCTTCGGCAATGGGGATGAAGCGGTCCGGCGGGATGAGCCCTTTTTCCGGGTGCTGCCAGCGCAAGAGGGCTTCGGCACCCACCACGCGACTATTGGCGAGATTCACCTGCGGCTGGTACACCACGAACAGTTCGTGGTTGGGCAGCGCCAAAGCCAGCTCTTTCTCAAGCTGTTTCCGTTCACGGATGTCGTGGTCAATGCTGGCCACAAAGAACTGGAAGTGGTTATGGCCGACCTGCTTGGCCAGGGCCATGGTCTGCTCGGCACTTTGCAGCAGGCGCTCACCGTCCTTGGCATCCGACGGGTAGAGGGCAATGCCAATGGTGGCCGTCATGGATACCCGGTGATTGCCAGCGTTGATGGGCGTGGAGAAGCTTGCCAGCACCTTTTCAGCCGTTTCAGCGGCCTGGAAGCCATCGCGCAGGCGCTTTTCAACGATCACAAACTGGTCACTGCCCAGGCGGGCCAGCATGAATCGTTCGGAGGACAGATTCGCCGTCAAGCGGCTGGCCACGGTTTGCAGGATGGTGTCGCCGGTACGGAACCCACACTGTTCGTTGATCGATTTGAAGTCGTCGATGCCACAGACCATGAGTGCCATGGAGACAGACTGCGGATTCGCCTCGCCGATCTCTTCCTTCAAGTTGTCCATGAAGGTGTCGCGGCTGGGCAGGTTGGTGAGCTGATCGAAGCGCGTGAGTTGTGACGCCCGGTTTTCGGCTTCCTGGTGTTTCTGGTGGCTGTCGGCAATGGAGATCAGCAGGTTGTTGGTGGCATTCACCCACAGCCCCAGTTCATCGGCCCGGTGGCCTTTAGGGATGGAAATCAAGCGGTCATCCGGCTTGTCTGGATCGACTTTTTTAACCGAGGTGACAATGCGGAGTAGTGGGCGTGTGAGCAGCAGATAGAAGACAAAATACAGCACCGTGCCGAGAATGAGGGCCAGGGCAATGCCGGACGCAAAGGTGACCACTGCCCGGTTTAACCATAGCTCGGCGTAGGGGGCTGTATCGTAATAGATGTCCAGGTAGCCGTAGAGCTCGCCGGGGCGTGTGGTCAGTTCCAGGGGCTCGTGATATCGGCGGATGGTGCCAAAAATCGGGTCGGTTACCGGGCGGAAGGCGGCATCCTGGAGCGGGCGTTGCCGGCTGGCCAGCTCTTCCCCGTCCGGGTGGGTAATTTGCACTCGGTGAATCGCATCCAGGGCAAACAGACCGTCCACAACCTGTCGGGCGAGCACCTTATCGATACTGAACACTGCCTGGGTGGCGGCGTCCCTGACCATGGTGACGGTTTGTTGTGCCTGATGCTCCAGTTCACTGGAAGCCCTTCGGGCGTCAATGACCACCTGGGCGGTGCTGGCGAGTATGCCACCGAGCAGGGCGATCAGCATTATCCAGCGGAGAATGCGGTAGCCGAGTCGATGTTGCACTTCAAAATGTTTATGCATTCCGCCGTTCTTAATGACTCACGCTGAATGTTGGTGTCGTGGTGATATTTGAGAGATTTGAGATTATCACGTTAACAAGTTGCAGAGTATGGACGAGTTTTTTTGCAACTTCATGGAGTTTGGTCGAATTTTTCTTTTTTGCGATAAAAAACACCCGCCGGGCGGGGCCCGACGGGTGTTTGGGTAGCAGTCGAAACTGCTGTCAGCCAATGGCTGCTGATCAGGCCAGGTTTTCGTTCACGAAATCCCAGTTGACCAGATTCCAGAACGCTTCCAGATAGTTCGGACGGCTGTTCCGGTAATCGATGTAGTAGGCGTGCTCCCATACATCAACAGTCAGAACCGGCTTGTCTTCGCCTGTCAGCGGAGTTTCCGCGTTGCTGGTGTTGACGATGGCAACGCTGCCGTCCGCCTTCTTGACCAGCCAGGTCCAGCCAGAACCGAAGTTGTTGGCGGCCTTGTCGTTGAACTCTTTCTTGAAGTCTTCGAAAGAGCCGAAAGCCTTTTCGATGGCTTCCTTGGCAGGACCAGTCGGCTCACCGCCACCGTTCGGGGCCAGGCAATGCCAGTAGAAAGTGTGATTCCAGACCTGAGCGGCGTTGTTGAACAGCGGACCGCTGGCGCTCTTGATGATCTCTTCCAGAGATTTGTTGGCGTTGTCGGTGCCTTCAATCAGGCCGTTCAGCTTGGTGACGTAGGTGTTGTGGTGCTTGCCGTAATGGTACTCGAGGGTTTCCTCGGAGATGTGCGGTTCCAGTGCGTTCTTTTCATACGGCAGTGCGGGAAGTTCAAATGCCATGAGGTCGTTCTCCCTGTCTCTCTGTTTTCGTGAATGTACGTCTCAGGAATATAGGGTCGGTTTGAGTTAAATCAACCCCTTGTTTTCATTTTCCTGTTAATGAGCTTTCAAACTCCGGGCAACCAGGCAGAAACTGGGCGCAGTTTTTCACTCGCCACACCAGCTCTTCGTAGCTGTCTGCGAGGATGTTCACGTGGCCCAGCTTGCGGCCGGGGCGTTCGCCTTTGTTGTACAGATGAACATGAGCGTAGGGCAGTTCCAGGATTCGTTCAATGTCGCCGTGTTCGCCGATGATGTTGATCATGCAGCTCACACCGCGGGGCGCGACGTTGCCCAGCGGATGGCCGCTGACGGCGCGGATGTGGTTTTCGAACTGGCTGGTCATCGCGCCTTCAATGGTCCAGTGCCCGGAGTTATGGACACGAGGGGCCATTTCGTTGGCCATCAGGCCTTCCGGGGTTTCGAACAGTTCGAGGGTCAGTACGCCAACGTAGTTCAGTTCGTTCAGCAGTGATTTGATGTACTCCTCGGCGTCGGCCTGCACGTGTGGTTGCAGTTGTGGTGCCGGGGCAATGGAGTAGCGCAGGATGCCTTCGTGGTGGGTGTTCTCCGCCATGGGGTAGAAGGCCAGTTCGCCGTCTTCCGCACGCACCGCGATAATGGAGACTTCCCGGGTAAAGTTGACAAATTTTTCGACGATTACCCGCGGGTGACCGATGGAAGCCCAGGCCTGTTCGGCCTCTTCCGGGCTTTTGAGCACGGCCTGGCCCTTGCCGTCGTAACCTTCGGTGATGGATTTGGCCACCACCGGGCAGCCCAGTTCCTCGGCGGCTGCTTTCAGGCTCTCGGCGCTGTCGGCAACCTGCCACTGAGGGGTGGGGATGCCAAGGCGGCCAAACAGGGTTTTCTCGGCCTCACGGTTCTGGCAGACCTCCAGGGCGCGAGGGCAGGGGTGTACCGGTTTGTGCTCGGCGAGCTTTTCGGCCACTTCCACGGGTAGGTGTTCGAATTCGTAGGTGACCCGGTCAACTTTGTTGAGGAAGTCGTCAAGCTGGGTGCCTTCGGGGTCGACAATGGTCTCGCCAATGCCGGCGCTGGGTTTGCCGGACATGTCGTAGAATACGAAATCTTTGGCCAGTGGGTAGCCGGCCAGGGCCAGCATGCGGCCGAGTTGGCCTGCGCCTAGTACGCCAATTTTCATTCGGGGTCTCCTGCTTTATCCAGCTTTCGGAGTATGAGCCTGCCGGGTAGCCCTTTCCAAAACACGCTCCTTGCGGCACCTCCCTGTGTCGCTTGGGCTCCGCCATCCCTGGCTCCGCACAGTTTTGGAAAGGGCTACCCGGCAGGCTCAGTCAAGCTCTGAAGTTAAACTCATTGATCCCTTGGATCAGGATTGTCCAGGACGCTTTGGGTCTGCTCTGCGCGGAACGTATCCACTTTTTTCTGCAGCTCGCTGTCAGCCGTTCCCAGGATCTGTGCAGCCAGCAGTCCGGCATTTTTGGCGCCGGAGTTGCCAATGGCCAGGGTGCCCACGGCTACACCGCCCGGCATCTGGGCGATAGACAGCAGGGAGTCCAGACCGTTCAATGCCTTGGACTGTACGGGAACGCCCAACACCGGCAGGGACGTCTGGGAGGCCACCATGCCCGGCAGGTGAGCCGCACCACCAGCGCCGGCGATGATGACCTTCAGGCCTCGCTCGTTGGCGGTTTTGGCGTAGTCAAACAGTAGGTCCGGGGTACGGTGGGCAGAGACGACCTTGGTTTCGTAGGACACGCCGAGTGTGTCGAGCATGTTGGCGGCGTGTTCCATGGTGGGCCAATCCGACTTGGAGCCCATGATCAGTCCTACAAGCGGCTGCATATGCAACGTCCTGAGAAGATAATTGGAAAGCCGGCCATTGTATGTCCTGGCTAATAGGCGTGCAACTTTCAGCTGTGTACACGGATTGGGTATGATCAGGGCCGCAACCAAACAAACTGCAGGAGCGTAAATGGAACCCATTCGCCCGGATGATGATGAGCTTAGAGCAAGAACGCCAGTTGGCGGAGCCGATAAAAAAGAGTCGGACACCGTTAAGAAAAACAGCCCCAAGGGGCGTTCCGGTCGGGATTCCGGTGGTTCGCAGGTGGTTGCCTCAGACGCTGGTGGGCGTTCCGGTTTACGCACTCCCGTAGGGCTCTGGCTGTTGTTGCTTGTGGTTGCGCTTGGGGCAGGCGCAGGGTGGTATCTCCAGCATGAGCGTATCAATGAGCTTCAGGCGCAGTTGGAGGAAACCGATCAGTGGGCGAGGCAGAGTAAGCTGGCGCTGGCTCGGTTTGAGGGGGATCTGTCGGAAACCGGTGAATCCCTTCAGGAACGGGGTGCGTCGCTGGAAGACCAGATCGCAGCGAATGCCGGGCGGCTGGATACGGCGGACAGTGAGATTCGTAAACTCTGGGCGATTGCCAACGAGAGGAACAAGCAGCGTCTGGATGATCAGCAGCAGCGATTGACGGAGTTAAGTGGCAAGCTCACGGAGAACAGCAAGGCGGTGGCCGATGTGAAGACCACGTTGGAGCAGGCCCGCTCCTCGCTCGCGGGCGATCTGGAGCAGTTGCGCCAGCGTTTGAGCGGTGCTGTGGCCGAGTTGGAGCAAGCTGACCAGGGCATGACCACGGAGTTGGCCGCACTGCAGGAGCAAATGGCGGGTGTGGGCGAGCAGGTGGACCGCCGCCTGCAACGATTTGCACGTGAGCAGCAATTAACCATTGATGGCCTGGATAGTCGTATCGCCTCCCTCGAGAAGCAGGTGGATGCTCTCGCGGGGGATCAGCGGGTTCAGGTGCTGCGTAATGAGCTGAACCAACTGAAGGACACCGTGCGTGCCATTGATGCTTCCCGCTCTCAATTGACCTCGCGGTTAGTGCGTTTGTCCGAAGAGGTAAACCAGCTCCGTTCCCAGTGATTGGGTGGCGATGCTTTTTTGTCCAAGGTACTGATTTTTGTTTATTAACTGTTCGTTTTCATGGGTGTGATTAAAAACTTTGGTATTTTTCCGGAAAACGTTTGACACAGCCAGGGAAATGCTTAAAATGCGCTCCCACTTGAGTTGAGACAGCAACGCTGCAAGCGGGTGGTTAGCTCAGCTGGGAGAGCATCGCCCTTACAAGGCGAGGGTCGCAGGTTCGATCCCTGCACCACCCACCAAACTCAAGTCTGCGGAGCGGTAGTTCAGTTGGTTAGAATACCGGCCTGTCACGCCGGGGGTCGCGGGTTCGAGTCCCGTCCGCTCCGCCATCTTCCAGGGTGGTTAGCTCAGCTGGGAGAGCATCGCCCTTACAAGGCGAGGGTCGCAGGTTCGATCCCTGCACCACCCACCAGATTTTAAAGAAAGCAGATCCGACCGGATCTGCTTTTTTTATGCCTGCCTGTTTTGTCTTTCGTTACACTCGTAGTGACTGTGCCAAAAGTTTTCATTCGATTCAGACTGGATTCATTCGCCGAGTATGCCATTGTCCAAACACCTGCATTTCCTGGTTGCCACCGCATGCTTTCTGGTCCTGCCATGGTTTGCTCCCGTTGTGCTTGCCGATCAGATCAGGGTTAAGGTCGAGGGTGACTTCAGCGAACTGGAGGAAAACGCAAGGCTGCGGGTCGGGGAAGTGGAGGGGCGCACGGCCGACGGGTTGCGCCGCTATGCCTCTACTGCCGTGGACCAGGCCCGGCAGGCGGTACGGGCTTTGGGCTATTACCGGCCTGACATCCGCTGGGAGGTTTCCGAGCCCGAGGGCGAACCCGCGCAGTTAACCCTGACTATTGAGCCAGGAACCCCGGTTCGGATCCGCACACGGGACGTGGTGATTGAAGGCCCTGAAGGCGCCAGTGCGGATTTCAGGGATGTGCTGCCAGTGAGTCCCGCGGAAGGCGATATACTCCATCACGGGCGATACGATGCCCTGCGCAATGCCATCATGGCCCGCGCCAGTCGGCTTGGATATTTTGACGGTGAATTTATCACCCGACGCCTGGAAGTGGACCCTTCGAAACAGGTGGCGGATATCACCCTGCATTATCAGACCGGTCCTCGTTATTACCTCGGCGAAGTCAATTTCCGGGAAGGGCATGGGTTCGATGATGAGCTCCTGGAACGTTTTATTCAGTTTGATCCCCACAGCCCTTACCACGCCGACAAGGTCGCCCGTCTGAGTCGCGATCTGTCCAACAGCGGTTATTTCTCCGGCGTTGATGTCGATGCCTCACCCACTTCCGCCAAGGACGGTGTGATCCCTGTTAACGTGAACCTGACGCCCCGGCCTCCGCGATCCATCTCTGCCGGCGTTGGCTTTTCCACCGATGTGGGCCCGAGATTTCGTGGGAATTGGCGAGAACACTACATCAACCCGCAGGGCCATAAGCGAGGTGCCGAAACGGAGTTGTCCCAGCTGCGTCAGAACGTGGCCGGCTGGTATGAGATTCCGCTGGATCCGCCCATGACCGATTCGTGGCGGGCGACGGCGGGTTATCAGCGCGAGCAGATTGAAGATGTGGACTCCCAACGCCTGACTTTGGGCCAGCAGTGGAATCACCAACTGGATTCCGGATGGATGCAGGTGTTGTCCCTGAAGTGGGAAGAAGAGCGCTTCCGCATTGGTGACGACGATCGGGAAACGTCCAGCTTGCTGTTACCTGGTGTCAGCTATTCGAAACTGCAAGCCGATTCACCGATTGACCCTTCCCGGGGATTTCGCGTTCAGGTGGATGTGGTCGGGGCCCACCGGGCGGTGCTGTCCGATGCAGATATCCTGCATGTGAATTTTCTGACCAAGGGGCTATATACCCTGGCGGACAACCATCGGTTCCTGGCCCGGTTTGATGTTGGCGCCATAGCTACAAATGACTTTGAGGATGTGCCGCCGTCCCTGCGGTTTTTTGCCGGTGGTGACCAGAGTGTGCGTGGCTATGGCTATGAAACTCTGTCACCGGAAGATGAGGATGGTGATGCGGTGGGCGGCCGCTACATGCTGGTGGGCAGCGTTGAATACCAGTATGAATTTATTGAAGACTGGCGCGTGGCAACTTTCATTGATCGCGGTAATGCCATGAACAATCTCACGGATGAGCAGGCAACCGGCGTGGGTATGGGGGTTCGTTGGGTCAGCCCACTGGGCCCCCTGCGGTTGGACCTGGCCAGGGGGCTGGATGAAGAATTCGGCGGCGGCTGGCGCATTCACTTCTCGATGGGGCCGGAACTGTGACCGAGCAGCAATCACAACAGGCACCGGAGGGCGGCTCCTCTGAGCAGGCTGTGAAGCCACCGTTGCGGCGTCGATGGTGGTTCTGGGCGCTGGTGCTGCTCGGCCTGCTGCTGATATTGCCATTGGTGCTGATCACAGTGATTCTGCTTGCCCTGCGTTCTGAAACCGGCACCGCCTGGGTGATTGATCAGGTGCCTGGCCTGGAGGCCGAGGCTGGCCGGGGGTCACTGCTGGGGCAGTGGCAGGCCGAGGAACTGGATTGGCAGGGGTATGGTGTTACGTTGCGAATCGATGACCCGGTTATTGCCTGGTCGCCGAGTTGCCTTTTGCGAAAAACCGTCTGTCTGGACACCCTGAAGGTCACAGATGTCAGCGTCGATGTCCAGCCCGCAGCGGACCCTGGCCCCGCTCGGACCACCGCCCTCGACCTGCCTGAAATCAACCTGCCGGTGGCGGTTGCGATCAATGATGTTGACCTGGGAGCCCTGACGGTTAATGGGACGAAAATCTGGGACCAGTTGACGTTGGCTGCCGGTGGTTCCGGAGCCGCCATGACGCTGGAGCAGGCGCGATACCAGCGTGACGACATTGTGGTTACCGCCGAGGGGCGGGTGGAATTGCGTGGCGACTGGCCCCTGGATGTGGACCTGGGCGTTCAGCTGCCTCCGCCTTCCGGTGATAATTGGGCGCTGGACCTGAACCTGGGCGGCAGTGTGCGGGATGTGCGTCTGACGGGCACAAGCCGGGGTTATCTGGACGCGGAATTTTCCGGCACGGCCCAGCCGCTCGATCCGTCCCTTCCGGCTGAGTTAGGGCTCCAATCCCGCCAATTTCTGCCATACCACACCCTGCCTGAAACGCTGACCTTGCAGGACTGGGCGCTATCCCTGCAGGGATCGCTGGCCAAGGGCTTTCGTACCAGGATTAACGCATTGCTGCCCGGAACAACGGGTGATATTTCCGCATCGGCCAAAGGCCTGGTGACCACCCAAGCGGTGGAAGAGCTCAAACTCAGGCTCAGTGGTCCTGCGGCCGGGGGTGGCGACGGGACTGGTCACCTGGAAATGAACGGGCAGGCCTCCTGGGACGAAGAACTGAGCGCCCAGGCTGAGGTCGATATGCAGCGCTTCCCCTGGTATAGCCTGATCCCGGACCTGTCCGCGCCGCCGGTGGTGATTCAGCAACTGCAGGGAAGCGCCAGCTACCGTAACGAATCTTACAGTGCGGACCTGAAAGCCGACGTCACTGGCCCCCAGGGCGACGCCAGCCTGGATGCGTTGCTGGAAGGGGATCTTGAATCTGTGCGCATCACCCAATTAGACATTAGCACCGGTGCCGGTTCCCTGACCGGTGACGGCAAGCTGGCTTTTGCCGGGCCGCTTGCCTGGCAGGGGCAGTTTCAGCTGGAGCAGTTCAACCCGGGCTATTGGGTGCCCATGCTCGAGGCCAGTTTGAACGGGCAGGTTAGCACCGAGGGCCGGTTGGTTAGCGGGGCGCCGGACATGACACTGGATTGGGATCTGCAGGGCCGTTGGCAGAAGGAGGCAGCGGCTGCCCGTGGTGCCCTTGCCGGTGACGGTCAGAATTGGGTTTTGGAAGATCTGTTGATCACCGTGGCGGACAATCGGGTCGAGGGTAGCGGCCGATACGGCGAGGAGCTTCAAGCCAATCTGTCCGCCCGCCTACCGCAGCCGGAACGTTTGTTACCCGGCCTGGAGGGAAGGCTGTCGGCGGAGCTTGAGCTGTCGGGGACAGTCGAGGACCCGACGGGAACAGCGTCGTTGCAGGCCCAAGGGCTCGCCTGGCAGGACGCCGTCGCCGTGGATGAAGCCGACTTGCGGGCCGATCTGACATCCGGGGGCGTTTTGTCCTCTGAGCTGGAGGTCTTGGGGCTGAACGCGGGTGGTCAGGTGTTGCAACGCATTGATGCCAACCTCAATGGCACCCGGGGGCAGCATGAACTGTCGGTGCAGGCCAGCCATGCAGATGCAACGGTAGCATTGACCCTGGCTGGAGGGTTGGAGTCGGGGGACTCCCTCTGGCAGGGCGCTTTGAATCGGGGTGACATTGAAATTCCCGGCCCAGGCCAGACCTGGCAATTGGAAGGTCCCGCGAGCCTGACCGTGAGCCAGTCAAGAGAAGTTACCCTTGGCCAGCATTGTTGGCGCTGGAATGACAGTTCGATCTGTGCGGAGGACCAGCAGCTCTGGCCGAATACCCGGTTGGCGTTGAGAATGCGGGATTTCCCCGCGCAAGCACTGGAGCCACTGTTCCCCGAGACTTTCCGTTGGGACGCCCAGCTCAATGCCACTCTCGATCTGGCGCTGACAGACACAGGTCCAGAAGGCGAGCTTCGTCTCGATGCCGGGCGTGGAGGCTTCGAATTCCTGGTGCTGGATGAATGGGAGAGGCTGGAGCACCGACGGATGGAGCTTGGCCTGGAACTGGAGCCCCGGCAGGCGGACCTGACGGTGGTTATGGCAGGGCCTAAGCTCGGTAGGTTCAACGCCAATATTTCGGTGGACCCAATGTCAGAAGGCCGGTCGATTGATGGCCGTTTCAGTCTGGATTCCCTGGATCTGTCCCTGGCCCAGGCCCTGTCCGGCCTGGAAAAGGTCAATGGCACCATCAATGGCCAGGGGCGGTTATCCGGGCCGCTGATGAATCCGGAGGTCTACGGCGAGTTGGCGCTGACCGAAGGGAGTTTCTTCGACCCCGATTTGCCGCTGCCCATGGAAGACGCTGTGCTGGTGTTGGAGTTCCAGGGTCGCAGTGCCGATATCAGTGGTCGATGGAAGAGCAATGACCGCAGCAGTGGGCAACTTGACGGTAGTCTGGACTGGACCCAGACACCGGAGCTGGCGATGAACATCACCGGCGAGCGCCTGCCGGTGACCTACGAACCCTATGCGCGGGTCGAGCTGGAGCCGGATCTGGACATTCGCTTCCGGAGCGGTGAGCTGTCCATCTCAGGTGAGGTGGCGGTGCCCCGTGGGGACATCGAGATCCCCGAGATCCCGGAATCCGCCGTTACGGTGTCCGAAGATGAAGTCATTGTGGGTGTGGAGCGGGAGGAGCCAACCATTCGCAACATGCCCATGGATGTCACGGTCGTTGTCGGTGAGGACGAGGTGACATTCGAGGCCTTCGGCATCACCGGTGATCTTCAGGGTACGTTGCGTATCAGCGATAACATGGAAACCCGGGGTGCCCTGCAGCTGGTTGACGGCAATTATGAAAAGTTCGGGGTGGAGCTGGAGTTGCGCCGGGCACGGGTACAGTTTGTTGGACCATTGACCGAACCCTACCTGGATATCGAAGCGGTCCGTACTGTTGACACGGTGGTGGTGGGCATCCGCATCAGTGGGCCGGCAAGTGCGCCGGCAACCGAAGTTTTCTCCGAGCCACCCATGCCCCAGGCTGATGCTTTGTCCTACCTGGTGTTGGGACGACCACCCCGGGGCGGTCAGGCGGAAGATGGGCAGTTGAGTCAGGCCGCCATATCCCTGGGCCTGACCCAGGTCAGCGGGATAACGCGCGGTATTGGTAACGAACTGGGCATACAGGAGCTGACCCTCGAGACCGAAGGATCCGGCGACGAGGCCTCGGTCGTGGCCAGTGGCTACATTACCGAGGACCTGAGCCTTCGCTATGGTGTGGGCATCTTTGAGCCCATCACCACGGTTGCGCTGCGTTATGATCTGGGCCGGTACTTTTATCTGGAGGCGGCCAGTGGGCTGGCCGCGTCACTGGATATCTTCTATACCCGGGACTTTTGAGTCGGGATCAATCCAGTTTGAAGGTTGCGCTGACGCTGGCGTTGATTTCCCGGGGCCCAATACTTGAAACCGCATCCCCGCCTGAGCTTGCCTCTGCCCGCATCATGGTTACGGGGCGACGACCGCCATCAACACTCAATGAGACAACCTCGCCGCAGCGTTGCTCCAGCTGGCTGGCGACAAACTGGCAGCGCTCCGTGGCGTCTTTAATGGCCCGGGCCAGCGCCTGTTTTTCCAGTTCTGTTTCGTCAGAATGGAAAAACTGCTGGGGGCCCAGATGGTATTGCAGGCCTATCTTCTGTGCTTGCTCTATCAGCGGATTCAGCAGCTCCAGATCGGCAATGGTGAAACTGACGGTCTGGCTTGCGACGGCCCGCGTTTCCGGTTTTTCGTTGTTGTCGCGTACCGGAACCCGGCGGGTATACAGGGTGAGATTGGCGTCCGAGTAGTCTTTCAGTTCATCCCGGTAGGGTCTAATGGCTCGGCGCCACTGTTCCATGGCCTCGGCCACCTGTTCAGAGGCCTTCTCCGGCCGCTCATGCTCGGCACTGGCTGTGAACTGGAGTCGGGCGCTGTCCGGTGTGTAGTTCACCGTGCCCTCGCCGCTGAGACTGACTTCACCGGCTGCGGCCGCGAGTGGCAAGGCTGCGGTGCCCAGTAGGCCCGCTGTCAGACCCAGGATGTTTATGATCTTCTTCATGATTCCTCTCCTTGGTCGGCTGTCGCCGAACGTTGCCCGTGCAGACGTTCCAGTTTTCGGGCCCGTGCTGCGTGGACAAAATGACTGAAAATGCGCCGATGGCCGGCATGGTAAAGCAGGTACTCCGGGTGCCACTGGATCCCCATCAACCATTGCTGGCCGGTGTTCTCAATGGCCTGGACGAACAGGTCGTCGTCCAGCCCCGTTACCCGAAGGTTACGCCCCAGGCGTTTAATGGCCTGGCTGTGGATGCGATTGGCGCCGATCCGGGTGTCGTGCATCAGCCGGCCGATCCGGCTGTCCTGCACGAGCTGGACCCGCTGCAGGGGCAGCAGGAGGGGGCGATGGCGTGTTTTGTTTCGCAGGGGGGTAACATTCTGGCAGAGCGATCCCCCGTGGAACACGTTAATAAACTGCGCCCCACGGCAAATGCCCAGCACCGGTATGCGCAGCTCCTCTGCCTTTTCCAGAAGCTGGTAATCGGTACGATCCCGTTTCGGGTCGTAGCTGGCAATCACCTGGGGCTCCTGTCCGTAACGCTCCGGATGCACATGGGTGCCACCGGACAATACCAGCCCGTCCAGCATCGAAACGTCGACATGGTTGCCGGGCCGGATGTAATGGGTTCGGGCCCCATGCAGCCGCAGCCCCAGGTTGATTAATCGCTGGGCCGATCCGAAACGCCGGGGGCCACTGATGCCGATGGTCAGTCCGGGGTTGTCGGGAATATCAGTGAGTTCAGACATAGCCCTTCCGATTGAGCCATTGTGCGGTGGCCTCCCACCACGGATGAGTCAGGTTATGGACGCTGAATGTCCGACATTCGTGATAGTGCTGGCGCAGGGCTTCCAGGTCGTCTGGAGTGTTGGCCAGGTTGTCGAGGATGACCCAGTCGTTCCACACCGATGAAAAGTGCCAATTGGGGTTGCCAATATCACAGTCCGGCAACCGGTAGTGGAAGGTAGGGCGGCTTTTGATCCGCGGATCATGCACGTAGGTTTCCAGTAGCGACTGGTCCAGGTGCGCAAACAGCGGCAGCAGGTCCAGCGCCCGGTTGCGGGTCGGATTGTGGGACAAATAATCAGCCATGAGCGTGGGCAGCTCGGGGTGGTAATTATCCGCTAGCAGGATCTGTACATAACGACTGCTCCAGGGCTCGATGTAGGTTGTGAACTTGCGGCTGATATCGAGCTGATGGCGAATCCTGAGCCAGTCATAAAGCAGTGCGAAGGCCTGAAGGTAACGGACGATCGTGGTGGCTTCCAGGTCCGGCAGTTCCGGGTTCAGTTGCAGGCCGAACGCGAAGTAAATGGCTTCCCGGCTGCCCTGTGCTCCGGCGTTGTGAAGCTCGTCCACCAGGGTTTCTACCAGGTCCAGCCGAGAGAAAGGCACCGGCGGGCTGACAATTTCCAGCGGTACGACCTTTTCAGCCGCGGAATCAATCATCGTCATGGCATGGGTGCCCAGGCTGCGAACAGACTCCGGCAGGCGTGGATCATCCAGCTCCAGCTGTTTGATGGGGTCCGCATCCAGTTCGACGATAAACGGGCCATTTTCCGTATCGATCCGGGTGACATAGCGGGACGCCAGCTCGGTATCGCCACCCAGGATGCGCGCGGCGCAGGCCACCAGGTTCTGGTAACTGAGCCCGGACATTTCGATTTCCACGCCCACGTGTCGTTCCCGATCCTCGGCCGTCCGACCCGCGACCGGCATTCTGCAACGGTCAGTTGTGTTCATTCAGGCACTTCCATTGGATGTATTACTTGAACCATAACATAGCTGTGGAGCGTGTCTTGCAAGATTGCAAGGCGCGGTTTGGTACCGGTATGACGGGAAAAGAAATCCGTGCTGAGCTTTACACTGGATAAAACACTGTATATAGTCAAATGACTGTATATAAAACCAGGCCTAAATCCGGAGCAAGCCTATGAAACTGACCGCCAGACAATCCCAGGTGCTTGAGATTATCCGCCGGTATGTTGATGAAACCGGTTATCCACCCACTCGCGCTGAAATCGCGGCGGAGCTGGGTTTCCGCTCGGCCAATGCCGCGGAAGAACACTTGCGGGCGCTGGCCAGAAAAGGCGCTATCGAGATGGTGCCGGGCGCCAGTCGGGGCATTCGTCTGCCAGAAGCGGAGCAGGACCCCGGCCTGCCGGTGGTCGGGCAGGTGGCCGCCGGTAGTCCGATACTGGCGCAAGAGCATATCGAGGACCACTGCGCCGTGCAGCCGGAGTTCTTCTCACCCTCTGCGGACTACCTGCTCCGGGTTCGCGGGATGAGTATGAAAGACATCGGCATCCTGGATGGCGATCTGTTGGCGGTGCACTCCACGCAGGATGTGCAGAACGGACAGGTTGTGGTCGCCCGCATTGGTGAAGACGTAACGGTCAAGCGTTTCCGGCGGGAAGGTTCCAAGGTCTGGTTGATTGCCGAAAACGAGGAGTTTGATCCTATTGAGGTCGACCTGGCGGAACAGGAACTCTTCATTGAAGGCTTGGGTGTGGGCGTCATTCGGCGTTCAGATCTGCACTGAAGGCGGATGATCCGGAGTTTTGAGCAGGTAGGGGGACGTTATGGAACAGTTAAGCTTTAACCAGAAAATGGCCTTCCAGGGTGCGGCCCCAGTGCCTGCCGAGGTGGTGCCGCCAAAAGAGCGTCTGGCCGGTAATGTTACCGAGATTATCCTGCCGGAGGGGCAGGTGGAGAACTTCCAGCTACTGCTGCCCATGCTGACCCAGCTTAACCAGGAGAAGCGCTGGCTGGCCTGGATCGATCCGCCTCATGGGTTGGTGTCCAAGTGGCAGAAGATGCACGGCATTGTGGCCAGTGAAATTCTGGTGCTCCGTTCATCCGCAGATTACTCAGCCTTGCAGTTGGCGGAGCGGGCACTGGGTGCCGGTACCTGTCATGCCGTCGTACTCTGGACCGGCAAGCTCGGCCGCAAGGCTTTTGAGTCCCTTCAGAAAGCCTCGGTCAGTGGCAGTAGCCATGGCGTCATATTGCGCCAGAGATAACGGGCTCAGTGTAATGTATGGCCGGAGTGAGGTTCTGCCAGCTCGGCCTCATCCTCTTCCCAGTCGATGTCGTGGGTGATGTCGCCAGCGGCTTCAATTCCCGCTGCGATCATGGCCTTGGCAATGTTCATGTCCCGGTCTTCCATCATGTCCCGGGCTTCCTGTGAAAATGAGATGCGCACCAGAGGTGCCGATTCGTCATCATCTGCACGGCGCAGTGCATAGTCGCCGTTAGCAAGCTGTACAATTTCAAAAAACGATGGAGACATTCGTTAAACCTTTATCCTGATGGGATGTTGGGTGAATTCCTGAGTGTTGAGGGTTGGTGGGTGTTACCACTCACTGTGTTGTTCGTCCAGTTCACGGGCAAAACTCGCCATGGCGCTCCGGATTCTTTCGAGGGCTGAGGGTGAGAAGTCAGCCCCCTCATCCGCCGCGACAGCAATCAGATTCTCTTCGGCTATCGCCTTTGGGGCGGCAGCGGGTTCTCCCAGCGCCTTGTCCAATTCCGCCAGTTGCGCCCACCAGCCGGTTTTGTCGTTCGCCAGCTCCTCCAGGGCACCGACATCGGGCACCTCGTAGGCAAACAGTTCTTTGAGTTCCGTTAGAGAAGCAGGGTTGGCCGTCTTGTGCTGATGGTAGCGCGCGACCATGACCAACAGGGCGCGTTGGGCCCTCAGTAGCATTTCCGCACTGGCCTGTGCCAAGGCCTGTCTGGCCACCGCCGGTGGTTGGCCATCGGGCAGTGCGCCGCTATCGATCTGTTCGAGTTGGGCCAGCAACACCTTGGCCAGATACAGCTTTTGAGAAACCACCGAAGACCACTTTGATGCCATGGGATACCTGCGTACGGACTCGCTCGGGAATCTGGGTGAGCGCTACTGAATTTGACCGCCCATAATACCAATTTTGTTCGCGCATTTCTCCCTGCGCGGAGTCTTTCCAGTGTCTGATCCGGTAGGCGGCTCTTCTTGTCCCATCGGTAATCCCGTATGATTCTGGAATCAGTGTAAATGCGCCAGTCGCAGGCAGGAGAAAGGCCATGGCAGAGTCGCAAAGCCCGCTTCAGGAACTGGACGACCTCAAGTCCCGGTTGGACGCCGCATTGGCGGAGCAGGATTGGGATGCGTTGGTTGAGTTGAACCAGGAAATCAAGCCAACGGTTGAGCCGGTAATGGCGGCGTTAAAACACCAGGAGGTGGACCCCGAGGAGGTTCGTGTTCGCCTTGAAGCGCTGAACCGGTTTATTGAAACCGTTGACCAGGAGGCGGTTCAGGCGCGGGATGAGGCCCGGCAGTCCCTGAAAGGCGTTAACCAGAACCGCAATGCCGCCCGGGCCTATCAGGGCGTTTCATCCGGTCGCCCCAAATAACCATGGAAAAATCAGTGTCATAAAATTGACTCCGGGAACGGTACAGTCTTAAATACGGCACAAATCCCCCCGACAGAGAAGTCTGTGAATGTCAGAAAATAACACGGTACTGGTGCTGAGCGGTGACGACGCCAGGCGTCGTGATCTGGTCACGATCCTTGAATTCGTTGGAGAAGAAAGGGTGGTTTCCGATGCGGATGCCAAGGCCCTGCTTGCTGACGAGGCCGCCCGGGAAAATGCAATGATGGCCATCGTCAACGGTGAAGAGGCGGACCCCTTGCCGGCGATTGAGCACCTGTGTAAGAACATTTCGGGGCTGCCGGTGCTGCTGGTTGGTAATCCGAAGCTGGATGGTCTGGCGGAGGAATACGCCTCCAGGGTCATTGCCCGCATGGAATGGCCCCTGAACTACACCAAGTTTATCGACTCTTTTTACCGGGCCCAGCTCTACCGTGACCAGTACAGTCGCACCCAGGAGCGTGGCAGACAGCGGGGGGTACAGCTGTTCAGAAGCCTGGTGGGCACCAGCCGCCGGGTTCAGCAGGTGCGGCAGTTGATGGAGCAGGTGGCTGATAAAGAAGTCAGTGTTCTGATCACCGGTGAATCCGGTACCGGTAAGGAAGTGGTTGCCCGTAATCTGCACTACCATTCCTCGCGTCGTGACAAGCCCTTTGTGCCGGTGAACTGCGGGGCGATTCCTGCCGAATTGCTGGAAAGCGAGCTTTTTGGCCATGAAAAAGGGGCCTTTACCGGCGCAATCACCGCCCGGGTTGGCCGCTTCGAGTTGGCCGAGGGTGGCACGCTGTTTCTGGATGAAATCGGTGACATGCCCCTGAACATGCAGGTCAAGATCCTGCGCGTGTTGCAGGAGCGCACGTTCGAGAAAGTGGGCAGCAACAAGACCCAGACAGCCAATGTGCGTGTGATTGCCGCCACCCACAAGAACCTTGAAGACATGATCGAGGCGGGGGATTTCCGGGAAGATCTGTATTACCGCCTGAACGTGTTCCCCATTGAAATGCCGGCCCTGCGCGAGCGCGCCGAAGACATTCCGCTGCTGATCAATGAACTGATCGCTCGTATGGAAAAAGAGAAACGGGGATCTCTGCGACTCAATTCAGCGGCGATCATGAGCCTGTGCCGCCATGACTGGCCGGGTAATGTCCGGGAGCTGGCCAATCTGGTGGAGCGATTGGCGATCATGCATCCCTACGGCGTGATTGGCGTTCAGGAATTGCCCAAGAAATTCCGCTACGTGGATGACTATGATGAGAGTCCGGTGCTGGAGGAGGAGGGCGGACTGCCGTCCGACGCTCCGGGACTGGTCGGGCTGGATGCCCCGGCCCTGCTGCCGGTCAATGGCCTCGATTTGAAGGATTACCTCGCCACCTTGGAGAAGCAGTTGATCCAGCAGGCCCTGGATGAAGCCGATGGCGTGGTGGCGCGAGCGGCGGAGAAGCTCTGCATCCGTCGAACCACGTTGGTGGAAAAAGTCCGCAAATACGGTCTCCGGGAGGAGTCCGAAGAAGCCTGATCCTTCCCCTTTGGCGGCGTCAAAGGTTCGTAACCGCTGACGCCGCCTCTCCTCAAAAGCCTGACGGAAAATCGTCGCCCCGCTTTCTTCGAATCCTTCTAGATATTGAAAAATAAGAGAAAATAGAAACTGGCACGGTTGTCGCTTAACTGCTCGTAACGATACATCCGATCGCGCTGGCCCACAGAGGGCTGGTTCAGGGAGAAAGTTATGAGTCAGGCACAATTTGTCTTGGAACCCGAATACGCCGCAGTTGATCCGAATGCTGCTGCGGATGTAAACGACAAGGTGACAGCGCTGTTTCCAGAGCAGGAAGACGAAGCCGTCGATTCCGCCCTGGACCTGTTCAACCGCATGTCCCGGCAGATTACCGATTCCTACCGTACTCTCGAATCCCGGGTGAACCAGTTGTCTGGAGAGCTGAACCAGGAGTCACTTCAGCGCCAGCAAGAGCTGGAAGAAAAGGAACAGCTGGCGGACCAGCTGTCCACACTGCTCAAGGCCCTGCCTGCTGGCGTCGTGGTCCTGGACAAAAACGGTGTGGTCTCCCAATGCAACCCCGCCGCCGTTGGGCTGCTGGGTGAGCCCCTGGATGGCGAGCGCTGGGTGGATGTTATCCGTCGCTGCTTTGCTCCACGTCGCGATGACGGTCACGAAGTCTCCCTGAAGGACGGCCGCCGGGTAAGCATTGAGATCCGGACCATGGAGAATCAGCCAGGTCAGCTGATCCTGCTGACCGACCTGACGGAAACCCGCCAGTTGCAGTCCCAGCTCGCTCACGCCCAGCGCCTTTCTGCCATGGGTAAGATGGTGGCCTCACTGGCTCACCAGATCCGTACCCCGCTTTCGGCGGCCATTCTTTACGGTGGCCACCTGAGCCAGCCGGATCTGGAAGAAGAGATGCGTCAACGCTGCACGGATCGGCTGATGTCCCGCCTGACTCATCTGGAGCAGCAGGTGCGCGACATGCTGATCTTTGCCCGCGGTGAAACCCGGCTGGCCGAAGAGTTGTCGGCGGACAAACTGGTGGGTGCGCTGGAAGCAGCCATTGAAGGGGTGAAAACCGCCCCGGGCTCTTCGGTATCGCTGGTTAACCGGATCAATCGTCACTGCCACCTGATGTGCAATCGGGATGCCCTGGTGGGCGCCTGTACCAACCTGGTCAACAACAGCCTTGAGGCGGGTGCCACCGACGTTCAGGTGGTTATCGAAAGCACTCACGCAGGACTGACCGTTCGGGTTATCGACAATGGCCCCGGTTTTCATGCCGATGAGGCCGGGCGTATTACCGAGGCTTTCTACACCACCAAGTCCCACGGCACCGGCCTTGGTCTTGCGGTGGTCCAGGCGGTGATCAAAGCCCATAAGGGTGAGTTTTCCATACATTCGCCGGAGCAGGGTGGCGCGGTTGCACAATTGCAGTTGCCGACCCTGGCCGGTCACGAATAATAAATTGATTGGAGGCAGACAGCATGGCTAAGGCTCAAATTCTCATTGTGGAAGACGATCACGACCTGCGTGAGGCGCTGGTGACCACTCTGGAGCTTGCCAAGTATCAGGTGCGTGAAGCCGCCAACGGTGAGCAGGCGCTGGCAAGTCTGGCGAAAGGCCCGGTGGACATGGTGGTCAGCGATGTGAACATGCCTGGCATGTCTGGTCATGAACTGTTGGGTGAAGTGCAGCGACTGTACCCTGGCCTGCCCATGATGCTGATTACGGCGTATGGCCAGATCAGTGATGCGGTTTCCGCTATGCAGTCTGGAGCCACCGACTACCTGGTAAAGCCCTTTGAGCCCAAGGTGCTGGTGGATGCCGTCAGCAACATCGTCGGTGGCAGTCGTCAGAAATCCGACGACCAGCCGGTGGCCGAGGACCCGGTCAGCCTTCGGATGTTCCAGCTCGCCAGCAAGGTGGCCAACAGTGATTCCACCGTGATGATTTCAGGTGAAAGCGGAACCGGTAAAGAAGTGCTGGCTCGCTACATCCATCAGCAGTCGCCCCGGGCGGACCAGCCCTTTGTGGCCATTAACTGCGCAGCCATCCCCGAGAACATGCTGGAAGCCATCCTGTTTGGCCATGAGAAAGGCGCATTCACCGGTGCAGTGTCCTCCTCACCCGGTAAATTTGAACAGGCCAATGGCGGTACCATCCTGCTGGATGAAATTTCCGAGATGGACATGAACCTGCAGTCCAAGTTGCTGCGGGTCTTGCAGGAGCGTGAAGTGGAGCGGGTAGGCGGTCGCAAGACCATTTCCCTGGATGTACGGGTGATTGCCACCACCAACCGTGATCTTGGTGATTACGTGCGTGAAGGCAAGTTCCGGGAAGACCTCTACTACCGCCTGACCGTCTTCCCGATGCACTGGCAGCCGCTGCGCGAGCGGCCCCTGGATATCCTGCCGCTGGCCAAGTCCTTGCTGCGCAAGCATGCCCGCAAGATGAAGCTGACCGGTATCAGCCTGGCCGAAGATGCCCGCAAGGCACTGACCACCCATGCCTGGCCCGGAAACGTGCGTGAACTGGATAACGCCATCCAGCGGGCGCTGGTGTTGATGCAGGGCAACGTTATTCACGCCGGTGACCTTTGCCTGGAGCTGGGCATCACCGGCAAGCCGGACCTGCAGGCCGCCGAGCCGGTGGCGGCCACCGCGCCGGAAGTGCCGATTTACACTGCGGAAGAGCAGGCGGCACAGCAGGCTCCTGCGGAGGAAGACGCAAGCGATGGCAGTGGTTCACTGGGTAACGACCTGCGTCAGCAGGAGTTCCGCATCATCATCCAGACACTGCGTAATGAAGGTGGCCGACGTAATCGCGCGGCCGAGCAGTTGGGTATCAGCCCCCGCACCCTGCGCTACAAGCTGGCCCAGATGCGTGATGCCGGCATTGATCTGGATGCCGAGCTGGCCACGGCCTGATCGCGAAATCGCTTAAATATAACTTCTACTCCTTCGGGCACCCTGCGGGGTGCCACTTTTTTGTTTCTCGCCTTTGTGGTTCTCCCGAGCCGTCAATTCTCCGACGCAGAAGATTTTATGTCGTCTTTTGTGTTGTTCAAGTATTTGAAAATGAACGATAAATAAATGTTGGCCTTCTGATTGCTTGATCCCCTGTAACAACCTCTGTCATGAAAAGATGAACAGGCACCCCTTTGGGGGTCACCGGGAGAGAAACATGGTCCAGCGTGCCGACATCAACAGCGTACTGTCCGACATCCGGAATCTGCGTTCCCAGATGATGCAAAATCAGCAGAACCAGCAGATTGAGCCGAATCAGAACGTTCGCGGTCGTGTCGATAGCCCTCGCGATGTGCAGCAAACCCGCGAAACACCAAGCTTTGGTGATATGCTTGGCAACGCTGTGAACAACGTCAACGAGCTTCAGCAGCAGACCAGCGAGTTGAGAACCGCTTACGATATGGGCGACCCGAACGTGGACATCACCCGGGTGATGATCGCCGCCGAAAAATCTTCCGTGTCCTTCGAGGCGCTGACCCAGGTGCGCAACCGTGTGGTCAGGGCGTATGAAGACATTATGAACATGCCGATTTGATAACGGAGCAGTAGCATGGCAAGCGTACCCGCACAAACCAACGCTTCTGACCTGCCTGCAAGCAGCGAAGGCGAAACCCCTGAGAGCGGCAACAAGATGCTGCTTGGTTTCAATCGGCTGAACCTGCTGCGCCAGGTGGGCTTGATGGTCGGCCTGGCCGCCAGTGTCGCTCTGGGCGTCGCGGTGGTGCTTTGGGCCCAGGAGCCCAACTACCAGCCGGTGTTGGGCGATCTGTCCTCATACAACCCTCAGGATGTGTCCAGTATCCTGGAAAGCAACGGCATCGAGTACAAGATGGACCCGCGTTCCGGGGCTTTGTTGGTGCCGTCGGACAAAGTCTATGATGCCCGCCTGAAACTGGCGGCCGAAGGGGTGACCGACCGGGAGACCATTGGTTATGAGTTGATGGACCAGGAGCGGGGCCTGGGTACCTCCCAGTTTATGGAAACCATCACTTATCGCCGTGGCCTGGAAGGCGAGCTGGCCCGCACCATTGGCAGTATGCGTGGCGTCAAGAGTTCCCGGGTTCACCTGGCCATTCCGGAGCGTTCTGTCTTTATCCGTGACGCCCGTGAACCCAGTGCGTCGGTATTTCTCGACCTGTTTGCCGGTCGTCGGCCGGAGCAGGAGCAGATCCGCGCCATTGTTAACCTTGTCGCGGGCAGTGTGCCCATGATGAAGCGCGAACAAGTGACGGTCGTTGACCAGAACGGCAACCTTCTGACCGGCAATGAGCCGAAGACAGAAGTGGACCAGATGAAGGACCAGTACGAGTACACCGCCAAACTCGAGGAGCGCCTGACCCGTCGTGTTGCTTCCATGATTTCACCTATCGTGGGTGATGGCCGTTATCGGACAGAGGTGAGCGCAGACCTGGATTTCTCGTCTGTTGAGCGCGCAGAGGAGCTGTTTAATCCGGAGCAGCAAGCCATTCGCAGCGAACGTGAGCTGACCGAGCAAACCGTTAATGGCAGCAATGGCGGCGTTCCGGGAGCCCTGTCCAACCAGCCTCCGGGAGCGGCGTCTGCGCCGGAGCAGGCCAACAATGCCCAGAACGGCCAGAATGGCCAGGACGGCGGCAATGCCCAGCCCACGAATGTGCGCCGCGAAGCAACCCGTAACTACGAAGTGGATCGCACCGTCAGCTACACCCGCAAGGAGTTGGGTGCCGTTAACCGTGTGACCGTGGCCCTGGCCGTGGATGACAAGAAAGTGGTGGACCCGGAAACCGGTGAAGTCAGCTACGAGCCTTGGAGTGAGCAAGAGTTGCAGCGCCTGAGCATGCTGGTGCGCGATGCGGTTGGCTACTCCGCCGCTCGGGGCGACAGTGTGACGGTGATGAACACTGCATTTGCCCCGGAAGAAACCGTGGAGTTTGAAGAGCCGGCGTTCTGGGAGCAGCCCTGGTTCTGGGACCTGATGAAACAGGTGCTGGCCGGCCTGGTGATCCTGATTCTGGTACTGGGCTTGTTGCGCCCGACTCTGAAGGCGCTGTCTGGCGGTGGCCGCAGTGAGCAGCGGAGCGGAGACGATGATGAATACGGTTCGCTGGATGGTATTGAAGGCGGCGGTGCGTTGCGCGATGCCATGTCATCCCAGGATGACCTGCTTTTGCCGGGCGCAACCGACGGTTATGATAGGCACCTGAATGCCCTCAAGGGTCTGATTGCTGAAGACCCGGCTCGGGTATCACAAGTATTGCGTCAATGGGTGAACGTCGATGACGGATGAGAATGGCCAGAAGGCAATGCGTAAGATCCCTCGTGTCGAGCAGGCCGCTATCCTGCTGATGTCCCTGGGTGAGGCGGATGCCGCCGAAGTGCTTAAACACATGGGCCCCAAGGAGGTTCAGCGGGTCGGTGTGGCCATGGCCCAGATGCAGGATATCAGCAAGGACGAAGTGGAGTACGTGCTGTCCCAATTCGTGGATGCCGTGGGTGGGCAAACCGGCCTGGGTGTGGGCAATGACGATTACATTCGCACCATGCTTACTCAGGCACTGGGGGACGACAAAGCCTCCGGGCTGATTGACCGAATTCTGATCGGTGGTGACACCACTGGGCTTGATACGCTGAAATGGATGGAGCCCAAGGCGGTGGGCGATGTCATCCGTTACGAGCACCCCCAGATTCAGGCCATCGTTATCTCCTACCTGGACCCGGACCAGGCCGCGGAAATTCTGGCGACACTGGATGAAAAGGTCCGACTGGATGTGATGATGCGCGTTGCCTCGCTGGAAAGCATTCAGCCCCAGGCGCTGCAGGAACTCAACTCGATTCTGGAGAAGCAGTTCTCCGGTGGTTCCGCGGCCCAGACGAGCCGTATTGGCGGCGTCAAGCGGGCGGCAGACATCATGAACTTTATGGATCGCAGCATCGAAGGTGGTCTGATGGATTCCATCAAGGACATGGACCCGGACCTGGCCACCACCATCGAAGACCTCATGTTTGTCTTCGATAACCTCAAGGATGTGGACGATCGTGGTATTCAGGCGCTGCTGCGTGAAGTATCCTCCGAGGTGCTGGTTGTCGCGCTGAAAGGCGCCGACGATGGCGTCAAGGACAAGATCTTCAACAACATGTCCAAGCGGGCGGCCGAATTGCTGCAGGATGACCTCGAGGCGAAAGGTCCGGTCAAGGTCAGCGAAGTGGAAGCAGCCCAGAAGGACATCATCACCATTGCCCGTCGTATGGCGGAAGCCGGCGAGATTTCCCTCGGCGGTGCCGGTGAAGAAATGATGTAATGAGAGACTCGGACCAGGATCGCAAAACCCGACCCAAAGAACAGATGACCGCCTGGGAAAGGTGGGAGTTGCCCCTGCTTGACGAACAGGGCAACGAAGTGGCCCAGGAAGCGGAAGTCAAACCCATGACCGCCGGCGAGTTGCAGGAAATTCGCCAGGCCGCGCAGGACGACGGTTTCAAGGAAGGTCGTGAGGAAGGCTACAAGAGTGGCCTGGAGCAGGGCCGGGCCGATGGTCGTGAGGAAGGCTTTGCCGCTGGCCAGGAAGAGGGCCGCGAGCAGGGGCGACAGCAGGGGGTTGAAGATACCCGTCAGCAAATGGCCGCCACCATGGATCGGTTGGAACACCTCATGGGGGAATTGGTGTTGCCGATCAAGCGCCATGAAGAAGAGCTTGAAACGGCGCTGGTAAACCTCACCACGGCCCTGGCACGGTCAGTGGTCTATCGGGAATTGACCCTGGATTCCTCACAGATTCGTCAGGTGGTGCGCCAGGCATTGGCGGCCCTGCCTTCCACTACCGAAAACCTGCGTATTCACATCCATCCGGATGACCTGGAGCCGGTTCGTGAAGTGACCGAGCGCCTGGAAGTCACGCCCAACCTGATAGAAGACGACAGCCTGTTGCCCGGTGGTTGCAAAGTTCAGACCCGTCATAGCCTGGTGGACTACACCGTGGAAAAGCGCTTCCAGCATGCCATCCAAAACATGTTGGAAGAGCAGTTTGGTGAGCCCGTGGATGCCATCGCTGCCGATACAGGCATGCAGATGGGGGAGCTGACCGATTTCCATCGTGATGTGCTCGAATCTTCTGCCATGGAGGAGCCCTCACCTTCGAGCCCCCAGTCAGGCGATGAGCCGGAGGAGGACGATGACCTCCCGGCTGGCTGACCGTCTGCGTCAATTGCAGGACGCTATTCCACCCGAACCCGCCCCGGAGCTGTCTGGTCGCCTTACCCGCATGGTGGGTCTGACCCTGGAATGCGTGGGTTGCCCCATGGTGGTGGGCGACCGCTGCGTGATCCAGGGTGAAGCCACTGGCAATGTGGAGGCCGAAGTGGTGGGCTTTGAGGAAGACAAAGTCTACCTTATGCCGCTGACGGCCATTGAGGGCTTGAAACCTGGCGCCAGGGTCGTGCCGTTATCCGCCACCAGCCGCGTGCCCGTGGGCCCGCAAATGCTTGGCCGCGTGGTCAATGGTGCCGGCGATCCGCTGGATGGCAAGGGCCCGCTGCAGGCCGAGGCCCGGGTTCACCTGTCTGGAGACATCATTAACCCGTTGGACCGGGCGCCGGTGCGCCAGTCCATGGATGTGGGAATCCGCGCCATTAACTCCCTGCTGACGGTGGGCCAGGGCCAGCGCCTGGGTCTGTTTGCCGGCAGTGGCGTCGGTAAGAGTATGCTGCTGGGCATGATGACCCGGTTTACCAACGCCGACATCACCGTGGTGGGCCTGATCGGCGAGCGGGGCCGGGAGGTTAAGGAATTCATTGAGGATATCCTGGGCGATGAAGGTCTGGCCCGTTCCGTGGTGGTTGCCTCACCAGCGGACGACTCCCCCCTGATGCGCCTTCGGGCCGCCATGCTGACCACCCGTATTGCCGAGTATTACCGGGATCAGGGCAAGCGTGTCCTGCTGTTGATGGATTCGCTGACCCGCTATGCCCAGGCCCAGCGGGAAATCGCCTTGGCCGTGGGTGAGCCGCCGGCCACCAAGGGTTACCCGCCTTCGGTGTTTGCCAAGCTGCCACAGCTGGTGGAGCGAACCGGTAATGGTCGCCCTGGCGGCGGTTCCATCACCGCGTTCTACACCGTCCTCACCGAAGGTGACGATCAGCAGGATCCCATTGCCGATGCTACCCGGGCCATTCTCGATGGCCACATCGTGCTGTCCCGACGCCTGGCCGAAGAAGGCCACTATCCGGCTATCGACGTGGAAGCCTCCATTAGCCGGGTCATGCCCCAAGTGACCGAACCAGAACACATGGCTCGGGCCCAGCGTTTCAAACAGGTATATTCCCGCTACCAGCAGGCCCGTGATTTGATCAGTGTTGGCGCCTACGTAAAAGGCTCGGACCCGGAAACCGACTTTGCGATCCAGCACATTGGCAATATGCGCCAGTTCCTGCAACAGGGCCTGAATGAGAGTGCGCCGCTGCAGGAAAGTATTGATCAGTTGATGGCAGTGGTGCCGGAAAGACGTGGTCAGGATCGCCCGAAACGACCGCCAAACAACCAGAAGGGTAATGGCTGATGCGTCGTTCCCAACGATTACAGCCAGTCCTGGCGCTGGAAGAGCGCAAGGAACAGGAGGCCCTGGACCGCATGGGTGAGGCCCGGCAACAGGTGGAAGCGCATCGCGAGCAGGTGAAGAACCTGGAGCAGTACCAGCAGGAATACCGCAACCAGATACGGGCCAGCCAGCAGGGGGTGGTCTCGGTCAACCGCCTGCAGGCCTGGCAGGCATTCATCGCACAGCTGGATCAGGTCATTCGGCAGCAGGAAAAGCAGCTGCAGCAGGCCGAGCAGGTGTTTGAAGCCCGTCGCCAGGAATGGCTGCAAGCGTGGGAGCGCCGCCGGGGCATGGAGAAGTACATTGAAACCTGTCGGCAGCAGGAACAACGAGAGCAGGATCTGAAAGAGCAGAAGCTGGCGGACGAGGCCGCAGGGCGCGCTTTTGCCAGGCGCCAACGCTAACGCTGTTCCATTGCGTGGTGGTATTGATGCATGCAAAATCTCACATGTCAGCTATGCTTGTCCTCAGACAGTAAGTGGCGGAAGTCGCGTTAAAGGATAACAATTGTCGTCATTTTTCGGGGGGTTAGGTAATGCCAATAGCAGCGCATCGTGTGGATGACGGGCAAACGTTGGTAATCCGGGTCGATGGCCGTTTTGATTTCAGCACCCATCAGGCGTTCCGCGATGCCTACGAACAGGCCGACCCCGCCATCAAACGCTATGTTGTCGATCTTTCCGATACCACCTACCTGGACAGTTCCGCACTGGGCATGCTGCTTCTGCTGCGGGACCATGCCGGTGGCGACTCCGCCCGGATCTCCATAGAGAACTGCAATAGTGATGTCCGGCGAATTCTCTCCATCTCAAACTTTGAACAGCTTTTCCGGATCTGCTGAACCCTCAAGGCTTCGGATACTGGTCGCGGAGGATAACAAGCCCGACCGGATGATCCTCTGTGCGTTGCTGCAGAAGCTTGGACATGAGGTGTTTGAGGTATCTGACGGGACCGCTGCTGTGGACCAGTTTCACGAAGTCGATCCCGATATTGTCTTGCTGGATGCCATGATGCCAGAGCTGGATGGCCTGTCCGCCGCCCGGCAAATCAAGTCAATGGCGGGTGAGCGCCTGGTGCCGGTGATCTTTTTGACGGCCCTGACAGATCCCAAAGAGCTGGCCCGTTGCCTGGAGGCGGGCGGTGATGACTTCCTGATTAAACCCTTCAATCGTGTCATTCTCGATGCCAAGCTGAATGCGTTGGACCGCATGCGCCGCTTGCATCAGGCCCTGGCGGAACAGGTTGATCAGGTGCGCCAGAAAAACGAACAGATGCTGGCGGAGCAAAAGACCGCCCGCCGGGTATTTGACAACATTGCCCACACCGGGAGCCTGGATGCACCGAATATCCGCTATCACGCCTCTCCCATGTCGGTCTTTAATGGCGACGTCCTGTTTGCCGCTACCCGGCCGGGCGGCGGTAGTCTGGTATTCCTTGGGGATTTTACCGGCCACGGCCTTCCGGCTGCCATTGGGGCCATGCCAGTGGCAGAGATCTTTTACGGCATGGTGGGGCAGGGATTTGGGGCTGCGGCCATTCTGCGTGAAATCAACGCCAAGCTAAGGCGCATATTGCCGGTTGGCATGTTCTGTTGCGGCGCCATGCTTGAAACCGATTCCCGCCAGGGATTGGTTCGCGCCTGGAACGGTGGCCTGCCGGATGCCTGGCTGTTGCGGGGATCGGGCGAGCGGGTCGCCATCCCTTCCCGCAATCTGCCGCTGGGTGTTCAGAGCGCGGAAAACTTCTCCACATCGATGGTCGTTTTTCAGGTCACGCCTGGTGATCATGTTCTGTTGATGACCGACGGATTCCCAGAGAGCGCCAATGAGCAAGGGGAATTGTTGGGGGAATCCGGTGTTCGGCAGGTGCTGGCCGGGCTGCGTTCGCCGGCTGATGCCTTTGACGCCTTGATGCTCCGTGTCAGGGAGTTTACGGGGCAGCCCGAGGCGGCGGATGACCTGACACTTTGTTGTGTGGCCATCCCGGAACTGGAGCAGGCCAGGCCCTCGACCCGCAAGCCATCAGACGCTGAGCCCATTGGGCCGGCGGACTGGCAGTGTGTCTACGAAATCCGGGAGAGAACCCTGTCCGAGTTCAACCCGTTGCCCCTGCTTTTGCATATCTGCATGGAGGTGCCGGGGCTGCGCAGTCGAAGCGGGGAGGTGTATACCCTGCTGTCAGAGCTCTACAACAACGCTCTGGAGCACGGTGTGCTGGCGCTGTCCTCGGACTGGAAGAACTCGCCCCGGGGTTTTGCACTCTATTACGAGGAGCGCCAACGCCGGCTATCTGACACCGATGGCCATTTCATTCGATTTTCGCTCAGTCACGAATCCCGAGACCCCGGTGGGCGCCTGAGGGTGATCTGTGAGGACAGTGGTGCTGGCTTTGATTTTGCAGAGCATTCGGCCAGGGCATCCAAAACTCGGTCCATTCCGGGCAGCTCCTACGCCGGCCGCGGCCTGGAATTGCTGCGTCGCATGGCGACACATTTCCACGTGCATGGAGAGGGTAACCGGGTGGAAATTGTTTATGACTGGGAACCTGGGAGGGAAGACGATGATTGACCAACCCCACCTGGACGAAGCCGCCCTGGCGGAACTTCGTGATGTAATGGAAGGCGATTTTGGCATGCTGGTTGATACCTTTCTTGCCGATTCCCGGGCTCGTCTTCGCCACTTGCACCAGTTGCTGGAGCAGAAAGATTCCGACCAGCTGGCGAAAACGGCCCATAGTTTCAAGGGCAGTTGCATCAATATGGGCGCAACGCATCTCAGTAAGCTGTGCGCGCAGCTGGAGCGGGCCGGCAAGGCGGCTGATCTGTCGGCCGCCGCCCGGTTACTGGATGGAGTTGAGGCGGAGTTCGCCGAGGTTGCCTCCTGCTTTGAGCAACTCTGAGGTAAAAGACAAGGTTGATGTCATTGGCATTGCTCTTGCTAGTACTTAAGAAAATCGCCCGTTGAGGGCTTTCTGAGAAAAAAGCGGCAAGAGGTTGCCATGCAGCAGAACATTCTCTCCCAAGTGCCGGCTTCCGGCTCACCACAGGATGTGCCCGGTTCCCGGGCAGGCCAAAGTAGCCGTGATCCGGATACCGGCAAGAGTCGCTTTGATGAGGTGTCTCGCGCCGAACAGCAGCGTATGGAGCACAAACGCCTGGAGCAAAAGCGCCTGGACCAGAAGCAGGCCGACCGCCGGGAAGAAGCGGACCGGCTGCAGGAAAAGCGCGCGGAGCAGCGTGCCCAAGAGTCGGATAACCGTCGCGCGGATGAACCGCGTAACGACCGGAAAGTGGATGACAAGTCGAGCGATAAAGCGGCGGAGAAAAACGATAAAACTGACAAGTCCGAGGCATCGAAGGCTGACGGAAAATCCACTGAAAACGCAGAAAAGGCCACAGAGAAGAAAAAGACAGCTTCGACCGATACGGAAACCAAAGACATTTCTGATGGTGCTGAAATAGCCATCGAGGACCCTGACGCCGCCATGCCGCCGGTAACGTTCGCCATGCTGCAAACGATGACCGGCGCGGCAAACACCGCCTCTGGTGCCGAGAACGCCGTTGCTGTGAACTCACAAATGACCGGCAAATCGTTTCTTCAGGGTATGCTGAATGGCCAGTCCAATCAGCCGGGGCAGCCAGCAGGCAGTGCTGGCAAAGTATTGCCACCTGGTGCCCAGCTAACGGACCTGCTCTCGGCCAACGTGGGCAGCGACACGTCGCGCCCGATTGATGCGGCCAGCCTGGTCAGTGTCCCCAAATTCCAGACAACGCTGGATCAGGCGGCCCAATCACTTCAGCCGGGTAATCTGCAAGCCGGTAAACTGACGGCTGAAAATGCGGTGCCCTTGCGAAGCTATGCCACCTCGGTCGATGTGCCGGTCGGGCAGGCTGAGTGGGGAGACAAGGTGATGGGTAAACTGAGCTTCCTGACGGCCCGCAATATGAAGGAGGCTGAAATCCATCTCACGCCACCAGACATGGGGCCGATGGAAGTCAAAGTGCGCATGCATAACGAACAGGCCCATGTCACTGTGCATGCTGCTAACCCGGTAGTCCGGGAACAGCTGGAACTGAACTCCCACCGCTTGCGCGACATGCTGGGCGAACAGGGAGTGGAACTTGGGCAGTTTGATGTTTCCAGCCAGTCTGAACAGCAAACCAGTGAGCAGGGCGACGAAGCCGGTACCGGTGGGTCCGGTCAGGGTGGCGGAGCGCTGGCCCAGGGAGAGTCCGAGATGGATGACGTTCAAGCCTCTCATCTGGATCTGTCCTGGAAAGGTGAGGTTGATTTGTTTGCCTAAAGATTGATCGAATTCCGACCAATTTACCGGTTCACCGCAATCCCCTTTGCCCATGCTCTCTGGCGGCGCTAAACTGCCTTCCTGAATCCGAGAGCATGGGCAACTTGGCTCGCCCCTTGCTTCAAAGTCTTAACAGGATCCCCTGACCTCTCAGGGCGACGAAAAATCGACGAAGCGGACAACATGGCAGAAAACACCACACCCGAGGAAGAAGCCCCCAAGAAAAAGGGCAAACTCAAGCTCATTATTATGCTGGTGGTCATCCTGATATTGGCGATCGGCCTGTCGGTGGCGGGGACCCTCTGGTTTCTGAATGGCAGTCTGCCTGGCATGGGGTCGGATGAAACGGCGGAGAATGCCGAGCCGGAGTTTATCCCAAGCACCTACACCGACCTGGAAGACGCGTTGGTGACCTCTCTCCGGGCCGAAGGCCGGCAGCGGTACGCGCAGGTATACTTGTCGTTTGAAGCGAAGGATCCTCAAGCCCTGGAGGCTGTGGAGCTTCATATGCCACTGCTGCGCAGTGAGTTGACCATGTTGCTCAGCAATACCGATTTCACCGAACTGCGTCGCCCGGAAGGCCGACAGGCACTGGCGGAGCGCATGTCGGAAAGGGTTAACCAGGTGCTCGAACAGGAACAAGAACCGACCATTGAGCGGGTGTTGTTCAGAAACTTTGTCGTTCAATGATCGCCCGTTTCGGGTGAAACACAGTCAGGGCAGGACCAGCTATGCAGGACTTGTTGTCGCAGGACGAGATTGATGCCCTTCTCCACGGCGTGGATGACGGGGACATCGATACCTATGAAGAAACCGACGACACAGGCGTAAAACAGTACGATCTGGCCAGTCAGGACCGGATTGTTCGTGGCCGTATGCCCACGCTCGAGATGATCAACGAGCGTTTTGCCCGCTATACCCGCATCAGCCTGTTCAACCTCTTGCGCCGGAATGCCGACGTATCCACCGGCGGTGTGCAGATCATGAAGTTTGGTGAGTATGGGCACACCCTGTACGTACCGACCAGTCTGAACCTGTGCAAGGTCCGTCCGCTGCGCGGCACCTCCCTGTTTGTCCTGGATGCCAAGCTGGTGTTCAAGCTCGTGGACAACTTTTTCGGTGGGGAAGGCCGTCATGCCAAAATCGAAGGCCGGGAATTCACCCCCACGGAAACCCGCATCGTACAGATGGTACTGGAGCAGGTTTTTAAAGATATGAAAGAGGCCTGGCATGCAGTGCTGCCGGTGGAGTTCGAATACCTGAGCTCGGAAGTCAATCCGGCCATGGCCAACATTGTCAGTCCCAGCGAAGTGGTGGTGGTCAGCACTTTCCACATTGAACTGGATGGTGGTGGCGGTGAACTGCACTTTGCCCTGCCGTACTCCATGATAGAGCCGATTCGTGATGTGCTGGACGCCGGTGTACAGAGTGACATCGATGACATCGACGAGCGCTGGGTGAATGCGCTGCGCGAGGACATCAAGGAAGTGGAAGTGCCGGTTAATACAACGGTTTGCCGCCGGCGTATTTCGCTCCGGGAGATTGCGGGGTTGAAAGCGGGTGATGTGATTCCGGTGGAAATTCCCGAACACCTGACTGTCACCGCAAACGGCATTCCGGTCTACAAGGCCACGTTGGGAACCCGAGACGACAAACTGGCGCTGAGAATCCATGAACGGGTGAAGTTACCCAAGGTGAAGAAACAATTGAAGGTAAATCGCAATGGCTGATGACGACAAGAAAGACGATCAGGAACTCAGCGAAGACGAAAAACTGGCGGCTGAATGGGAAGCGGCCATGGACGAATCCGGTGACGACGATTCCCGGGAAGACGAATGGGCGGCCGCCATGGCCGAAGCCGAGGGTGAGGGCGATGATGGCGATTCCGACCATCAGGATGTGCGTGCCGCACCCATGGAAGAGTTTGGACCCGATTCGGGCTCGAATGAGACCGGTGAGGGTTTCGCTCCGGACATGGATGTCATCATGGACATCCCGGTTACCATTTCCATGGAAGTGGGTAATACCCAGATTCCCATTCGCAACCTGTTGCAACTGAACCAGGGCTCGGTGATTGAGCTGGATCGCCTGGCTGGTGAGCCGCTGGACGTGCTGGTCAATGGCACCCTGATTGCACACGGCGAGGTGGTGATGGTGAACGAGAAGTTCGGTATCCGCCTGACCGACGTGATCAGCCCGGGCGAGCGTATCCGCCGGTTGCAGAAATAACATGGCACGCGTTTGGGGTTTGATAGCCATGGTGTTGGCCAGCGCGCCTGTAATGGCGCAGCTGAGTCCCGATGAGAGCGGCGCGGACGACGCGGCCCGCGCGCCGGATACCCTGGCTACTGTGTTGAGTCTGGGTGCCGGTTTGCTGGCGGTGATCGCCATCATCTATGGCTGCGCGTGGCTGATTCGCCGCATGAGCGGAATGACGGGCATGAACAATAACGCCATACGGGTGGTGTCGGTCATGGCCATTGGCGCCCGGGAACGGATTGCCCTGGTGGAAGTGGGTGGCCAGCAAATCCTGCTTGGCATCACCCCCAGCGCTATTCGCACCCTGCAGGTGTTTGAAGAACCGGTGGTTGATGCCGGCAATCCGCCCGATAGTGATTTTGCCCGCCGCTTGCAGAGCATGATCGGCAAATCCTGGACCGCCCCGAAAAGGAAAGACTAGTCTCCATGCTTGCCGCGACTCTCCGACGACTGATTCCGCTACTTGTAATACTGGCCGGAATGGCCTGGGCGCCGCTGGCACTGGCACAGGAACCCACGGGTATCCCGGGGATTCCAGCGTTTACTGTGACCCCTGGTGAAGATGGCGGAGCGCAGGAGTACAGCGTAACCCTGCAGATCCTGGCGCTGATGACGGCGCTGACCTTCCTGCCGGCGATGCTGATGATGATGACGTCCTTCACCCGCATCATCGTCGTGTTTGCCATCCTGCGTCAGGCCCTTGGCTTGCAGGCCACGCCTTCGAACCAGATCCTTCTGGGGCTGGCCCTGTTCCTGAGCATTTTCATCATGAAACCGGTGCTGGAGGAAGCCAACGAGGTAGGCCTGCAGCCCTACCTGCAGGAGGAGGTCACCTCGCTGGAAGCGGTAAAGCTGGCCAGTCAGCCGTTCAAGAATTTTATGCTGGAACAGACCCGGGAAGACGACCTGGGGCTGTTCATGCGAATTGCCGATGTGCAGTACGCGACCCCGGAGGATGTGTCCTTCTGGGTGTTGATGCCGGCGTTTGTGACCAGTGAGCTGAAAACCGCGTTCCAGATTGGCTTTATACTGTTTATACCGTTCCTGATTATCGACATGGTGGTGGCCAGTGTTCTGATGGCCATGGGTATGATGATGCTGTCACCCATTATCATATCCCTGCCGTTCAAGATCATGCTGTTCGTGCTGGTGGATGGTTGGGCCCTGATTATGGGGACTCTGGCCGCGAGCTATGGAATATAGGAGGCATCAATGACTCCGGACACCGTTATCGACATCATCCGGGAAGCTCTGTGGCTGATCGTAATGCTGGCCACCGTGATTATCGGGCCGGGGTTGGCCATCGGCCTGGTGGTCAGTACCTTCCAGGCCGCGACCCAGATTAACGAACAAACGCTGAGTTTCCTGCCCCGCTTGCTCATCACTCTGATTGTCATCATCGTGATGGGGCCGTGGATGCTGACCCAGTTGCTGGATCATGCCAACGGCCTGATTTCCCGTATTCCCTACCTGATTGGCTGACGGATGATTCCAGCGGAAGTCAGTGCAGACCTGATAGGTCAGTGGGTGGGCCAGTACTTCTGGCCGCTGTTCCGCCTGGGTAGCTTCCTGATGGTCATCCCTATTTTTGGTACCCAACTGGTGCCGGCCCGGGTCCGCCTGGGGCTGGCGTTGATGATGACGGTGCTGATCTCGCCAATGATTCCCGAAGTGCCCCAGGTGGAGGCCCTTAGCGCCGACGCGGTGGTTATTACGCTGCAGCAGGTCCTGATCGGCGTGGGGATGGGCTTTGCCCTGACTGCCCTTTGGCAACTGTTCGTTGTCGCCGGCCAGATGATCGCCATGCAGATGGGTCTTGGTTTCGCCTCCATGGTGGACCCAGCGAACGGCGTAAACGTGCCGGTCCTGTCCCAGATCTACACCATCACGATTACCCTGTTGTTTCTGGTGATGAACGGCCACCTGGTGGCCTTCGAAGTGTTTATCGAAAGCTTCTACACCCTGCCCATTGGCATGGAAGGCCTGGGCCAGGGTGGAGTATGGGAAATTGCCCATCGCATCAGTTGGATGTTTGCCTCCGCGATGCTGCTGGCACTGCCGGCTATGACGGCCGTCTTGATCGTTACCATTTCCTTCGGTGTGATGACCCGGGCCGCGCCGCAGATGAACATCTTCGCACTCGGCTTCCCGATCAGTCTGATTTTTGGCCTGTTCGCCATCTGGGTGCTGCATGCTAATTTTCTGCCACACTTCGAAGAGTACACCCGGGAAACCTTCCAATTCATGCGGGGTCTTCAGGGGCAACCCTGAGTGGCTGGTGAATCATGGCTGAAGAGAACGACAACAGTCAGGAAAAAACGGAAGAGCCGACGCCCCGACGCCTTGAGAAAGCCCGGGAAGACGGCCAGACCGCCCGGTCGAAAGAGCTGGGAACCATGGCGGTGTTGATGGCCGGGGCTATTGGGCTTCTGGTGTTTGGTGGTCAGCTGGGCGCCGCCCTGGAAGGCATCATGCGCGATGCGTTTGTAATTGAACGTTCGGCCATGTTTGACACCCGGCACATGAGCATCCAACTGCTTGCCTCGGCCAAGGAAGCTGCCTGGGCATTAGCGCCTTTTATGGCGGTGCTGGTGATTGCGGCGGTAGCCGGCTCTATCGCTATTGGCGGGTTGCTGTTCAGCGGCAAGGCCATCCAGCCAAAATTTAACCGCATGAACCCGATCAAGGGGCTGGGACGCATGTTCTCCATGCGCTCGTTGATCGAGCTGGTGAAGGCGATTGCCAAGGTTGGGCTGGTCATGGTGGTCGCGATACTGATCCTGAACGCCCGCACCGAGGACCTGCTCAGCATTGCAGAAGAGCCCGCGATACCGGCCATGGTGCACGTGCTGTGGACTTTGGGCTGGAGCTTCCTGCTGCTGTCGGCAGCTACCATTGCAATTGCGGCGATTGATGTGCCCTTCCAGATCTACGATCACACGAAAAAGCTGCGCATGACCAAGCAGGAAGTGAAGGATGAGTTCAAGGACACCGAGGGTAAGCCTGAAGTTAAAGGTAAGATTCGCCAGTTGCAGCGGGAGATGGCGAACCGCCGGATGATGCAGGACGTGCCGGAAGCCGATGTGGTCATCACCAACCCGACTCACTATGCCGTCGCTCTGAAGTATGATCAGGACAGCATGGGGGCACCAGTGGTGGTGGCCAAGGGCGCCGACGAGGTCGCCTTCAAGATCATGGAAATTGCTCGCGAACACAAAGTCGAGCTACTGCGCACGCCGCCGCTCACCCGGGCGGTTTACCACAACACTGACGTTGGCGAGGAAATCCCCGACGGCCTCTACATGGCCATCGCCCAGGTACTGGCCTACGTGTTCCAGCTGCGCCAGTTCCGCAAGGGCTATGCGGCTAAACCCACCATGCCGGACTTCCCGATTCCCAAGGATATGCGGCGGGATATTTGATGTCGGGGCCGGCCCCCACAAAAGAGGGCCGGCACAAAGCTTCAGTCAGCGCGCTTCTCGTGAATGCGCTTACCCCAGGCCTCCTTCTCACCCGGTAGCACCAGGTTCAGGATGACCGCGGCCACCGCACACAGGGCGATGCCTTCCAGGTGGCCCAGCACCATGTTGCCGATGCCGAATACCAGGGTTACGCCCACGATCACCAGGTTGCGTGATTGCGAGAGATCCACCTGGTGGCGAATCAGCGTGTTCAGGCCCACCACCGCGATGGAGCCGAACAGCAGGCACAGGATGCCGCCCATGACCGGCACCGGAATGGTCTGCAGGGCTGCGCCGAACTTGCCTACGAAAGCCAGGACAATGGCCACACCAGCGGCCCACCACATGACTTTGGGGTTGAAGTTCTTGGTCAGCATGACCGCACCGGTCACCTCTGAATAGGTGGTGTTGGGCGGCCCGCCAAGCATGGAGGCAGCGCTGGTGGCCAGGCCATCACCCAGCAAGGTGCGGTGCAGGCCTGGCTTTTCCAGATAGTTCTTTCGGGTGACGTTACCGATGGCCAGAACATCCCCGATGTGTTCGATAGCCGGCGCGATGGCCACCGGAATCATGAACAGGATCGCGCTCCAACTGAATGCCGGGGTCGTAAAGTTCGGTACCGCGAACCAGGGGGCTTGCTCAACAGCCGTGGTGTCGACGACGCCGGTGAACCAGGAAAGGATGTAGCCCACGATCACGCCGATCATGATCGGGATCAAGCGGAAAATGCCCTTGGCCCAGACCGACATGATGATGGTCACGGCCAGGGAAATCATGGAGATCCAGATAGCGGTGTCATAGGGGATCAATTGCGAGCTACCGTCGCCGGTGCGGCCGGAGGCCATATGAACCGCCAACGGCGCGAGGCCCAGGCCGATGGTCATGATCACCGGCGCAATCACCACCGGCGGCAGCAGGCGGGTGACAAAGCCCGTGCCGCGCAGGCGGATCGCGCCGGACAGGATAACGTAGAGGATACCGGCAGCCATTAGCCCGCCCAGTGTCTCCTCAATTCCGAACTTGCCCTTGGCGGCAATGATCGGGGCAATGAAGGCAAAGGAGGATGCCAGGAAAATCGGAATTTGCCCGCCGGTCACCACGTGGAAGATCAGCGTGCCGACGCCGGCGGTAAACAGGGCTACGTTTGGGTCCAGGCCGGTAATCAGTGGCATCAGTACCAGTGCACCGAAGGCCACCAGCAGCATCTGTGAACCGGCAATGGCCTGTTTCCAGACTGGGTCCTTGAGATGGTCCTGCATGATTATTCGTCCTTCTGCTTGGTGCCGAAGATTTTGTCGCCAGCATCGCCCAGCCCCGGCAGGATATAGCCTTTCTCATTCAGACAGTCATCCACAGAAGCGGTGTAGATGGACACGTCCGGGTGTTTTTCCAGAACCTTTTCCACGCCTTCGGGAGCCGCGACCAGTACCAGTGCCCGGATTTCCGTGCTGCCGGCTTTCTTGAGCAGGTCGATGGTGGAAATCATCGAGCCACCAGTGGCCAGCATCGGGTCAACAATCAGCGCGGTGCGCTGATCCATCTCGCCCACCAGTTTTTCCAGGTAGGTTTCGGCTTCCAGCGTTGTTTCGTTGCGAATCTGGCCAACCACGCTTACTCTGGCGACCGGAATCAGGCTCAGTACGCCATCGAGCATGCCCAGGCCCGCCCGCAGAATCGGTACAATGGTGATTTTCTTGCCGTGAATCTGTTCCACGGACACCGGGCCCGCCCAACCTTCAATGGTTTGCTCCTGCAGGTTGAAATCCTTGGTGGCCTCGTACGTCAGCAGGGCGCCGACCTCTTGTGCCAGTTCGCGAAAGTTCTTGGTGCTGATGTCGGCGCGGCGCATCAGGCCGAGTTTGTGCTGGATCAGGGGGTGCTTCACTTCGTGGATCGGCATGGGGTCACCTGTTGCGAATTTGCGAGCTTGGATTTTGATCAGTTAAACGGCCGAAGGATACCGTATCTGCCTGCTCGCGTCAGGCGTTGATCGCCCTGAATTCGGCAATTTTCTATGGCCTGGTATGAATATTGCCGGAGAACCTCCTGAATAACGGTAAGTGCCAGGTTTTCGACTCAACACCCGACTGAAAACACAGAAACCGGAGAACATTCCAGCATGGACAGATCATTAGTCCTGAATAACGTCAAAACCCTGACGCGGGGGAACTTTGGTGTTCCTGTGATGCTGATGGGGCTGCTGGGCATGATGATTCTGCCCATGCCCGCGTTCCTGCTGGACGTGTTCTTTACTTTCAACATCACGCTTTCCATCGTCATTCTGCTGGTGTGTGTGTACGCCCTGCGGCCGATGGAGTTTGCCTCGTTCCCTACCGTCCTGCTGGTTGCCACACTGCTGCGACTGGGCCTGAACGTGGCGTCCACCCGGATTGTATTGCTGGAAGGTCACGAGGGCGGGGATGCCGCCGGTAAGGTGATCGAATCCTTCGGTGAAGTGTTGATCGGCGGTAACTACGCCGTGGGTCTGGTGGTGTTCGCCATCCTTATGATCATCAACTTCCTGGTGGTGACCAAGGGTGCCGGCCGGGTATCTGAAGTAAGTGCCCGCTTTACCCTGGATGCCATGCCAGGCAAACAGATGGCCATCGATGCCGACCTGAACGCCGGTCTGATCAATCAGGATGAAGCCAAGCATCGTCGGGAAGAAATTGCCCAGGAAGCGGACTTCTACGGGTCCATGGACGGTGCTTCCAAATTTGTGAAAGGCGATGCCGTCGCCGGTCTGTTGATTCTGGCCATCAACATTATTGGTGGTATTGCCATCGGCATGATGCAGCATGGCCTGGATTTCGGGCTGGCGGTGGAGCGTTACGCCCTGCTGACCATTGGTGACGGCCTGGTAGCCCAGATTCCGTCACTGTTGCTGTCCACCTCCGCCGCCATCATGGTGACCCGTGTCACCTCCAGCCAGGACATGGGCGGGCAGATCATCGAGCAGATGTTCAGTGCCCCCAAGGTGTTGGCTATTGCCGCAACCATCCTGATTATTCTGGGCCTGATCCCGGGTATGCCGCACATCGCTTTCCTTGGCCTGGGTGGCATTGCTGGTGGTGCCGCCTGGTTTATCTGGAAGAAACAGCGCCAGACTGTTGAGGAGGAGGGCAGTTGGGCTGGCCGAGGTGCGTCGGCAGGCTCTGCGCCGCGCCAGGGCACCGAGATTTCGGCCGACCAGGGCGGTGACGGACAGGCCCTGCCGGCGCCGGGTGAAACCCGCGAGCTGGGCTGGGACGATGTGGCCACCGTCGATATCGTCGGGCTGGAAGTGGGCTATCGTCTGATCCCGTTGGTGGACAAATCCCAGGGTGGTCAGTTGCTCAGCCGAATCAAGGGCGTGCGCAAGAAGCTGTCCCAGGACCTGGGTTTCCTGATGCCGTCGGTACACATCCGCGACAACCTGGACCTGATGCCCAATGTCTATCGAATCACCCTGATGGGCGTCACGATCGCCGAGGCGGAGATCCACCCCGAGCGGGAACTGGCCATCGACCCGGGCCAGGTGTTCGGCAAGGTGGAAGGCATTGCCGGCAAGGATCCGGCGTTTGGGTTGGAGGCCACCTGGATTGAGCCCGACCAGAAAGATCAGGCCCAGACCCTCGGCTACACCGTGGTGGATGCCAGCACCGTGGTAGCCACCCACCTGAACCAGATCCTGCAGAGCCACGCCCACGAGCTGATTGGTCACGAGGAAGCGCAGAAGTGGCTGGACCAGCTTGAGAAGATTTCGCCCAAACTGGCCGAAGAGCTGGTGCCGACCACCATCACCGTCAGTATTTTGTTGAAGGTACTGCAGAACCTGCTGAAAGAAGAAGTGCCGATTCGCGATATGCGGTCGATTGCCGAGGCTATTGTGAACGTTCATCCGAAGAGCCAGGACCCCAAGATCCTGACCACCGTAGCGCGCCAGGCGCTGCGTCGGATGATTGTCCAGAGTATCTGTGGCAACGAAAAAGAGATCCCCGTGATCACATTGGATCCAGACTTGGAACAGTTATTGCTGAAGTCTGTTCAACAGAGTCAACAATCCGGCGGACAGGAAGATATTGGCCTGGTACTCGAGCCCAACATGGTGGAAAAGCTGCAACGCTCACTGCAAGACAGCGTTCAGCGCCAGGAAATGATGGGCAAGCCAGCCATCCTGCTGGTCTCCGGGCCCTTGCGGCCAGTGCTGGCGAAGTTTGCCAGCTACGGAGTAGAGCGCTTGCACGTGCTCTCGTACCAGGAAGTGCCGGATAACAAACAGATCACGATCGTCGCCTCTGTGGGCCAGTAAAGGCTTCAGGGCAGGGCGGGCAGCCAAACCGGCAGCCGGTGGAGGATGAAGCACTATGAAAGTAAAACGGTTTTTCGCGCAGACCATGGCAGAGGCCCTGAAACAGGTCAGCAACGAGATGGGTCCGGATGCCGTTATTCTGTCCAACCGTCGGGTGGATGGCGGCGTCGAAATTGTGACGGCCCTGGATTATGACGAAAATATGGCGCGCCAGCGCCTGGGCGAAAAAGCAGGGGACGCCACCAACGGTGCCCGGCTGGCGGAAATGCAGGCCGACCAGCACCGCCATCTGGAAAGCGAGCTGACCCGCTCCCGCAGCCGTATTCAGGAAGTGCGTGAGAAGCGGGCCTCCGCCGGCGCCCAGTACACCGGCGTGGCCTTTAACGATGCGGCGCTGGAGGAAGAAATGCCGGTTGCCGCAGCTCCGCAAAAGCCGGCGACGGATAGCGGCTATTCGGATGAACTGGCCAGCATGAAAGCGGAAATCAATTCGCTGCGCGAGTTGGTAAGCAACTCGTCCGCCCAGACCGAGCGTAAAAAGCCGGAAGGGCCTGGCAATGCCGTACAGCAGCGTCTGTCCGAGCGGCTGCAGGAGTTCGGGCTGGGTCATGAGCTGGCCGGCAGCCTGGCACAGCAGAACCGTAATGCCCGGCTGGAAGATGCCTGGAAGCAGTCCCTGAAAATGCTGGCCACCGGTGTCCGCACGGCACGGGAAAGCTGGCTTGAAGCTGGCGGTGTCTACGCCCTGGTCGGCCCCACCGGCTCTGGCAAAACCACCACAATTGGCAAGCTGGCGGCTCGCTATGTGTTGGAGCACGGCCCGGATTCCCTGGCGCTGGTTACCACCGACCGCTACCGGGTGGCGGCGCACGAACAGCTGTTTGTCTTCGGTCGCATCCTGAACGTCCCGGTGCGGGTGGTTGATGAAACCCATTCGCTGGACGACATTCTCGATGAGCTGTCAGACCGTCACCTGGTGTTGATCGACACCGCTGGCCTGACCAGCTCTGACCGTGGCTATCAGGAGCAACTGGCAGAATTGGCGCGCAGCCACCACAACATCCGCAGCCACCTTGTGGTATCGGCCACCAGCCAGCCAAGAATCATGAAATCCGTTTGGCATTGCTATAAGATGGCAAACCTTGCCGGCTGCGTGATGACCAAGATTGATGAGGCCCTCACGTTGGGTGAATCGCTTGGTTTTGTGATGGAAACCGGTCTTCCGGTGGCCTGGTATACCGACGGCCAGAAAATTCCCGAAGACCTGCACCGGGCCCAGGCTGTCCCCCTGGTTCGGCTCGGTGTTGAGCGGCTGCGGGCGATGCAACACTCACAGGCGGTTGCCGAGGGTGCCTAACAGCACCGGCAGCAGAACACCAACGCGGCAGGCATGCCTACAAGAACGTAGTGAGAGACTGAGAACAGTATGAGCAGACCACATCCGGTTCAGGTAATCGCGGTTTCCGGCGGCAAAGGCGGCGTCGGGAAAAGCAACGTGTCAGTCAATCTGGGGATTGCACTGGCCGAAAAGGGCAGGAGAGTCGTAATTCTGGACGCGGATCTCGGTCTGGCCAACATCGATGTGCTGTTGGGCATCAAAGCCAAGCGTAACCTTCAGGATGTGCTCAATGGCGAGTGCGACCTGAAGGACGTACTGGTCAACGGCCCAGGCGGCATCAAGATTGTACCGGCTTCCTCGGGCACTCAGCGCATGACCCAGTTGAGCGCGATGGAGCACGCAGGCCTGATCAACGCGTTCAGCGAATTGGGGGACCAGATTGACGTTCTGATTGTCGACACAGCCGCCGGTATCTCCGAATCCGTGGTCAGTTTCCTGCGGGCATCCCAGGAGGTACTTCTGGTGGTGTGCGACGAGCCCACCTCGATCACCGACTGCTACGCGCTGATCAAACTGATGAACCGGGATTACGGCACCAACCGTTTCCGGATCGTGGCCAATCAGGTCCGTAACGACCAGGAAGGGCGGGTGCTGTTTGATAAACTGACCCGAGTCACCGAAAGGTTTCTGGATGTGGCGCTACAATACGTCGGCATAGTGCCTTATGATGAGGCCGTTAAAAAAGCGGTCCAGCGCCAGAAAGCCTTTCTGGATGCCTATCCTCGAGCACGTGCATCGTCGGCTATTCGCACGCTGGCGGAGAAAGTGGACAACTGGCCCCTGCCGACCACGCCTCGGGGGCATCTGGAATTTTTTGTGGAGCGGCTGATCGAAGCCTGACTCCGGACGGAATCCATTGCTTTAAGAAGCCGGTTACATGACGTTGGCAAAACACCTGGGTTTGTACCAGCAAACAAGCGCGAAGACGCCTTCACAGTTGATTGAAGAGCACGCGCCGCTGGTCAAGAAAATTGCGCTTCACCTGATGGGTCGGTTGCCGGCGTCCGTGCAGCTTGAAGACCTTATGCAGGCTGGCATGATCGGGTTGTTGGAAGCGGCTCAGCGTTATTCTTCCGGTAAGGGCGCGACGTTTGAAACCTACGCCGGTATTCGCATTCGCGGCGCCATGGTTGACGAAATTCGCAAGGGCGACTGGGTGCCGCGTTCGGTCCACCGCAATTCTCGCAAGATTGCCGCTGCCATTAAAACGGTGGAAGATCGCACCGGCCGTGAGGCGCAGGACGTTGAGGTTGCCGAAGAGCTGGGGATGGAGCTTGATGACTACCACGCCTCCCTGGCCGATTCGAACAGCGGTCGTCTCTTCAGCCTTGATGAATTAAATGAATCAGGCGAGCTGCCGTTACAGGAAGTAGAGACCAGCGACAATCCGCTGGAAGGCATTTCATCCAACGCTTTCCGGCAACATCTGGCCGAAGCCATTGAAGGGCTTCCCGAGCGGGAAAAACTGGTGCTGAGCCTGTATTACCAGGAAGAGCTCAACCTCAAGGAAATAGGCGCCGTGCTCGGGGTCAGTGAAAGTCGGGTCAGCCAGATCCACAGCCAGGCGGCACTACGGTTGCGCGGACGGCTTTCGGGTTGGCACGACGACAAAGATTAAGACGGGGTTTCACCTGTTCCAGTGAAACGCAGAATGAAATCCGGGTGTTACTGACTGGAGGTCCCATTGGACAAGAACATGAAAATACTCATTGTGGACGATTTCTCCACAATGCGTCGAATCATCAAGAACCTTTTGCGTGATCTCGGTTTCACCAATACCGATGAAGCGGATGACGGAAACACGGCACTGCCCATGCTCAAAAGCGGCAAATACGATTTTCTGGTAACGGACTGGAACATGCCCGGCATGTCCGGCTTTGATCTGCTTAAAGCGGTTCGTGCGGATGAGCAACTCAAGGATCTGCCGATCTTGATGGTGACTGCCGAGGCCAAGCGCGATCAGATCATCGCGGCGGCCCAGGCCGGCGTTAACGGGTATGTGGTCAAGCCGTTTACCGCCGCCACTCTCAAGGAAAAGATTGAGAAAATCTTTGAGCGAATTCACTAACCAGAGGTCGGATAGCTGCCATGAGTGACAGCCAAAACAACCAACCGGGTCTGGACCCGGAGGTCACAGAAAAGCTGGAGCAGCAGACCTCGGAGCTGGCGGAAAGTGTCAATGCCGGTGACTACACCCGGGCGATGTCCATCATCAATGAGTTGAGCGATGTTCGGGACCAGAGCCTGTATCGGGAAGTGGGTCAGCTCACCCGGAGTCTTCACGAGGCCATTCGCAACTTCCAGATTGACCCACGCAACGCCGAACAGAAAGAAGCCCTGTCAAAAATGTCAGACGCTTCGGACCGGCTGAATTATGTCGTGGAAATGACCAACCAGGCCGCCAACCGGACCATGGACCTGGTCGAGGAAAGCATGCCCCTGGCTCACACCATGCGTGATGAAGCCATTGAGCTTCGTGATGAGTGGCAACGACTGCGCCGTCGGGAAATGGCACCCGCAGAGTTTCGTGAACTGTACGGCCGTATTGACCGGTTCTTTGTCAGCCTGACGGCCGACTCCGATGCGCTGTACCACAGCCTGTCGGAAATCTTGCTGGCCCAGGATTTTCAGGACTTGACCGGACAGGTGATCCAGAAGGTGACGGGCCTGGTCAAGGAAGTGGAGGAGAATCTGCTGAGCCTCGTGGTGATGGCCAGCCATGTGGATCAGTTGACTGGCACCATCCACGAGATTGAAGAAAAAGAGGAATCGGCCGAAAAAGGGGTTGGGCCCCAGGTCAAGGCTGATGAGCGTGACGACGTGGTATCCGGGCAGGATGATGTGGACGACCTGCTGTCCAGTCTGGGTTTCTGAATAATAAAAGAGGGTGACGCATGGCGTTAGAAGCGGACGAAGATATCCTCCAGGATTTCCTGGTTGAGGCCGGCGAGATTCTCGAAAATCTGTCAGAACAGCTGGTGGATCTGGAACAGCATCCGGATGACGCTGATCTGCTCAACGCCATTTTCCGTGGTTTCCACACGGTTAAGGGCGGGGCCGGCTTCCTGCAGCTGGACGCCCTGGTGAACTGCTGTCACGCGGCAGAGAACGTATTCGACATCTTGCGCAATCATAAGCGCGAAGTGACGTCTGATCTCATGGACGTGGTCCTTGAGGCCCTCGATAACGTCAACGAAATGTTCGACCAGGTCCGCAACCGCGAGGAACCGGATCCGGCACCGGACGAGTTGATCGCGGCGCTGAAACAGTACGCCCAGCCGGAAAGCGAAGACGCACAACCGGCACCTGCCAACACGGCCAGTCCTTCCTCCAGTTCAGGGCAGCAATCGGCCGAGAATGACGGCGATATCACCGACGATGAATTTGAACAGTTGCTCGATGCGCTCGGTGACGACAGCGGCAGCGATGCCCCTGCTTCTGCTGAGAACAGCACAGATAGCAGCCAGGGTGGGGCGGACGATGAAATCTCGGAAGACGAATTCGAAGCCCTGCTGGATCAGTTGCACGGTGAAGGCAAATTCTCCGGTGCTCCGGCAGCGAAAGACGCCAGCGATCCTGCGGCGGAGTCCAGTGAGCCGCCCAAAAATAACGAGGCTTCTTCCGGTGATGGCGACGATCTGATCAGCGACGACGAATTCGAGAACCTCCTGGATCAACTGCACGGTAAAGGTTCCGGACCTAGCGCCCAGGGTGCTTCTCCGGCACCGAAGCCCGCGGCTTCGAAAAAGCCCGAGCCCAAGCCGGAACCGAAAAAAGAGGAAAAGAAACCAGCGCCTGCCGCCAAGTCCGGTGGTCGTGAAGCGGCGCCCAAGGGCGACACCACGGTGCGTGTCGATACCAGCCGGCTTGATGACATCATGAACATGGTAGGTGAGCTGGTGCTGGTGCGTAACCGCCTGCAGCGCCTGGGTTCCGAGAGCGAAGACAGCGAGATGCACAAGGCCGTGTCCAACCTGGATGTGGTCACCTCGGACCTGCAATCGGCGGTGATGCAGACCCGCATGCAGCCGATCAAGAAAGTCTTCGGCCGCTTCCCCCGGGTGGTGCGGGACCTGTCCCGCAGCCTGAAAAAGGAAGTGGACCTGGTCATGCATGGCGAAGACACCGACCTGGATAAAAACCTGGTCGAAGCCCTGGCCGACCCCCTGGTGCACCTGGTCCGTAATTCCGTGGATCACGGTATCGAAGATCCGGATGTGCGGGAGAAAAACGGCAAGCCGAGAAAAGGCACGGTCACCCTGTCCGCCGAGCAGGAAGGGGATCATATCCTGTTGTCGATTTCCGACGACGGCGCCGGTATGGACCCCGAGGTGCTTCGCCGCAAGGCGGTCGAGAAAGGCGTGTACGACGAAGACGCGGCGTCACGCCTGACCGAGAGTGAATGCTACAACCTGATCCTGGCCGCCGGTTTCTCCACCAAGGATCAGATTTCCGACGTCTCCGGCCGCGGCGTGGGCATGGATGTGGTGAAAACCAAGATCAGCCAGCTCAACGGCCAGATCAACATCGAATCGGTCAAGGGCAAGGGCTCGAACATCATCATCAAGGTGCCGTTGACCCTCGCCATCATGCCGACGCTGATGATCATGCTGGGCGATCAGTCCTTTGCCTTGCCGTTGGTGAACGTCGTGGAAATCTTCCACCTGGATCTCACCAAGACCAACATCGTGGACGGCAAGGAATGCATCGTGGTGCGTGAGAAGGTGTTCCCTCTGTTCCACGTCAAGCGCTGGCTGGTACCGGCCTCTGCCGGAGAGGAGCCGCCCAGGGATGCCCACGTGGTGATTGTGGCCATGGGCACCCGCCAGGTTGGCTTTGTGGTGGACCAGTTGATTGGCCAGGAAGAAGTGGTGATCAAACCATTGGGTCGTGCCTTGCAGGGCACGCCGGGCATGGCTGGCGCTACCATCACCGGCGATGGCCGAATTGCACTGATTATTGACGTGCCCAGCCTGTTGCATCACTACGGCTGAGCGGTACACGATTACGGCTGATTTCAATCGGGCAGAAGTCCGGGATTGTTTAGGAGAAATGGATGACAGTTTCTGTCCTGGTCGTTGACGATTCAGGTTTCTTCCGCAAACGTCTGGCGGAAATCCTTACGGCTTCGGGTCAGATCAAGGTGGTGGGCACTGCCTCGAACGGACGCGAAGGTGTGGAGCTGGCCGAAAAGCTTCGCCCCGATGTGATTACCATGGATTACGAGATGCCGGTAATGGATGGCATCTCGGCGGTTCGGGAAATCATGAAAAAATGCCCGACACCGGTTCTGATGTTTTCCTCGCTGACCTACGAAGGCGCCCGGGTTACCCTGGATGCCCTCGAGGCTGGTGCCGTGGATTTCCTGCCCAAGAACTTTGAGGAAATCGCTCGCGATAGCAGTCAGCTTCAGAAAATCCTGATCCAGCGGGTCATGGATGTCTCCGGTAGTCGGCCGGGTGCAAGAACCGCGCCTGCCCGAACCAGCACGGCGCCGGCTTCCTCGCCCGCCCGGCCGGAAGCGCGTCGGCCCGCTGCTCCCTCTCGCCCGGCACGACCGGCGGCTGCCCGGCCAACGTCGTCGACCAGGGAGGCGGCCCGTCCGGAGGCTCCAGAACCGGAAGCGCCGCGTCGGTCCGGGCCGAAAACACCGACCAGACATTATCAGGTAGTGGGCATTGGTACCTCCACGGGCGGTCCGGTTGCGCTGCAGAAAGTGCTGACTGAACTGCCGGCGTCGTTTCCGGCGCCCATTGTGCTTGTTCAGCATATGCCAGCCAGTTTTACCCCCGCCTTTGCCGAAAGGCTGAACCGGTTGTGCCGGATTGAGGTGCGTCAGGCCGAAGACGGTGACGTGCTGCGACCGGGGTTGGCGCTGCTGGCGCCCGGTGGCAAGCAGATGATGGTTGAAAATCGCGGTGGTCAGGCCCGTGTCCGTATCCTGGCCAGCGATGAACGGCTTAATTACAAGCCTTGCGTGGATGTGACCTTCGGCTCACTGGCGCGCAGTTTCCCCGGGAAGACGCTGGGTGTGATCCTGACCGGCATGGGGGCGGACGGCAAAGACGGCTGTCGCCTGATGAAACAGACCGGTTCGGTAATCTGGTCCCAGGATGAAAAAACGTCAGTGATCTACGGCATGCCCATGGCGGTCGCCAAGGCAGGGCTCAGTGACGAAATTCTGCCACTTCAGGATGTCGGCCCTCGGCTGGTTGAAGGCGTGAGTTGATGGATATTCTCAGCCTGCTTGGGATTGTCCTGGCGTTTGTCGCTATTTTGGGCGGCAATGTGCTGGAAGGGGGCGCGCTAAGCTCCCTGTTTAACGGTCCGGCAGGGCTGATCGTGGTGGGCGGTACCCTGGCGGCCACCATTCTGCAAACCTCCTGGCCGGTACTCAAGCGTGCCTCGGCACAGGTGCGCTGGGTTCTGGTCCCGCCCTATATTTCCATGGAAGACGGCATCGGCAAGGTCATCGACTGGAGCGTGAAGGCCCGCAAACAGGGGCTGCTTGGTCTTGAGGGCATGTCCGAGAAAGAACCCGAGCAATTTGCCCGTAAAGGTCTTCAACTACTGGTGGACGGTGCCGAGCCAGAGGCAATCCGCAGTATCCTCGAAGTGGATCTCGAATCCCGGGAAGAGCGCGATCTGGAATCTGCCCGTGTGTATGAAGCCATGGGCGGTTATTCGCCAACCATCGGTATCATTGGTGCGGTGATGGGCCTGATCCAGGTGATGACCAACCTGGAAGACCCTGAATCCCTGGGTAGCGGTATCGCCACAGCCTTCGTGGCGACCATCTATGGTGTGGCTCTCGCCAACCTTCTGTTCTTTCCCGTGGCCAACAAACTACGGGGTATCATCCGGGATCGCACCCGTTATGAAGACATGATGATCGATGGCATCATCGCCATTGCCGAGGGCGAAAACCCGAAATCCATTGAGCTGAGGCTGCGGGGCTTCCTGCAATAAACGGCCTGGGGACGGGATAGCAGCCTATGCGTCGACGCCGACAGTCACAGGATGATCTCCATAATAAAGAACGTTGGCTGATTTCCTACGCGGATTTCATCACACTTCTGTTCGCTTTTTTCGTGGTCATGTACTCGGTTTCCTCGGTGAATGAAGGCAAGTACAAGGTCTTGTCTGATACGTTCACCGGTGTTTTCAATACTCCCCAGCGTTCCATGCAGCCGATCCCCGTGGGGGATAACCAGGTGCAGCCAACACCGCCGGAGACAACGGCTCCTGAAACCGATTCCGACAAAGCCGCAGACGATTTGCAGATGCCGGAGCTGGATTCGCCCGACCGGGCGCAGGTACTGCAAACCATGGCCAACCAGCTTGAGTTGGAATTTGACGAACTGATCAACCAGGGTGTGGTCACCCTGGAGACCAGTGACGAATGGCTGGAGCTGAACCTGCCCAACAGCCTGCTGTTCAGCAGTGGCGATGCCGAGCCCCATTACGACGCTTTTGGGGTGATCGAAAAAATTGCCGGTGTGCTGAGGAATCACGACAATGCCGTGAAAATAGAAGGCTTCACGGACAACCAGCCCATTCGTACCGGCCGGTATCCATCGAACTGGGAACTGTCCGCTGCCCGGGCCGCGACCGTGGTTCGTATGCTTGCGATGGAAGGCATTGAGCCCGAGCGAATGGCTGCGGTGGGCTACGGCCCGTATCAGCCGGTCGCCCGGAATGACACCGAGGAAGGGCGTCGTCGTAACCGGCGTGTGGTAATGCTGATTTCCAAAGGTGCCAGCATCCGTGGTGCCATGCGTTAATGTCAGCGCAGGGTAAGCCTGAAATTGGCACACTTCCTGTATCACTTCTTTTCCAACTTTATTGAATCGGCAAGGAATTGCCACTAAGGGGTGGTCCGGGCTTTCAAGTTACGCCCTGTCCTGCCGTTAAGAAGTATGCGTTGGCACGTTGTGCCGCGCTGATCTGTAGCTGGAGTATCAAGAGTGCGAATCTGGGCCGTAGCGAATCAAAAAGGTGGTGTTGGTAAAACAACGTCCGTGGTGGCGCTTGCGGGGCTGTTGGCCCAGCAAGGCAAACGGGTGCTGGTGGCCGACCTGGACCCGCATGGCTCATTGACCAGTTGGTTCGGCTATGACCCCGACACCATCGCTCACAGTGTGTTTGATTTGTTCCAGCACGAAGGCAAGGTGCCGGAGGGGCTGCCTGCGCAACTGATTACCGAGACCAGTTGCCCTGGCCTGTCACTGCTACCGGCAAGTACCGCCCTGGCGACCCTGGAGCGGAAAATGGTGGGCGTGGGTGGCATGGGGTTGATTATTTCCCGGGCCCTGGCACAACTGTGGGATGATTTTGACTATGTGATCCTCGATAACACGCCGTCGTTGGGTGTGTTAATGGTCAACGCCCTGGCGGCGTCCCAGCATCTGGTCATTCCAGTTCAGACGGAGTTTCTGGCCATCAAGGGCCTGGAGCGCATGCTGCATACCCTGCAGATGATCATGCGCTCCCAGAAGAACCAGTTGTCCTATACCATCGTACCAACGCTGTATGACCGCCGGACCCAGGCATCCGTAAAGAGCCTGAATCTGTTGCGCAAGACCTACACCGACAGCTTGTGGCGGTTTGCGATTCCGGTGGATACCAAATTCCGGGATGCCAGTCAGCAGGGGATGATTCCCTCTATGCTGGATCCCAATACCCATGGCGTGAGAGCCTACAGTCATTTGCTTGACGATCTCCTGAAGCGGACGGAGAAGCTCAAGGAGCCGCAGGATGGCTGACAAAAAAATGACACAGTTGGCGGAGCCGGAAGCGGCGATAGCCAGCTATCTGGACGACCTGCTGCACACCGCGACCAGCACGGCTCTGGAAGAGGAGCAGGCGAAGCCAGAACCAAAACCCGAGCCGAAGCCTGAGCCAGAACCGGAGCGGCCGGCTCGCAGGCTTCGGACAGTCACGCGTCCAAGGCCTGCGCCGGTGGAGCAGAAAACCGAGCCCGAGCCGGCGATCAAGACAGAAACAGCCAGGCCCGCGAAAGTTGAATCGGAAGTTGAGACTCCGCCAGCCGAGCCTGAGCAGGAGCTGCAGGCGCAACCGGCTCCCGTCGAAACGGACGACCGGCCCGATTGGTCGGAGGAACCGTTTGAGTGTTTGATTTTTACCGTAGCCGGGCTCAAGTTAGCGGTGCCGCTGGTGTTGCTGGGCGCAATTCACCGCCTGGAACGGGACGATGAAATCCGTCCGATTCCTGGCAGCCCGCGCTGGTACATGGGCATTCGTCCGGACCGCGAACAGAACCTGCGGGTTGTGGACAGTGCGGAGTGGATCATGGCGGGGCGGGTGCCAGATAATGCCCGCGAAAATTACCGCTTCGTGATTCGCCTGGACGACAGTGAGTGGGGGCTGGCCTGTGATGACGTTGCCCAGTCCTTTACCTTGCGGCCTGACGAAGTGCGCTGGCGCACCGGGCGCAGCAAACGGCCCTGGCTGGCCGGCACGGTGGTGGACCACATGTGTGCGCTGATTGACGTGCGTGCGATGGCTCAGTTGCTGGTGCGTGCGGAACGTGAACACCATCTCGACCTGAGTTGATCAGGTCAGTTACTGAATGAAACCGTGCAATGCTGGCACGGTTTGTGCCCTTAATTATAGTATTGGGCACTGATGATGAATTTTTGACGATCAGGTTGCCCGCCGGGCAGCCGAGTAAGGAGAGAGCGTTATGGCATCCCCGAGCGGACAGCAAAATCAGGCCCAGGATGATCAGGTACTGCAGTACGTGACCTTCCGGCTGGATGACGAGACCTATGGCATTGATGTCATGCAGATCCAGGAGGTACTGCGGTACACCGAGATCGCCCCGGTACCCGGTGCACCGGATTATGTGCTGGGCATTATCAACCTGCGGGGCAACGTGGTCACCGTGATCGACACCCGGCGCCGTTTCGGGCTGGCCGACGCGGAAATCACCGACGCCTCGCGCATCGTGGTGATGGAATCGTCCAGTCAGGTGATGGGTATTCTGGTGGATTCCGTGGCCGAGGTGGTTTACCTCAAGGCCAGCGAGATTGAAACGGCCCCGAATGTCGGCAACGAAGAAAGCGCCAAATTCATTCAGGGTGTGTGCAACAAGAACGGCGAGCTGATTATTCTCGTCGAATTCGACAAGATGCTGTCAGACCAGGAGTGGGCTGAAATCGCATCGCTGTAAAGCAGGGCTTGCAGCGCTTACGATGGACGTCCACGCCGGTCACTAACCAACGGAGACGTCCATTATGAGCATTGCTGCCATTCCTTCCTGGCTCCCATGGAGCCTTACCGCTGTCGCTCTGGGTCTGGTGCTGCTGCAGGGCATTGTCCACGGCCGCCGGATCCGCGCCTTGCAGGCGAATGTGAAAGAGCGTTGCGACACGCTTGGGCGTGAATTGCATGCCACCACCAGTGGCAGCATGGGCGTGGGTCAGCGTTTGGTGGCCTGTGAGCGTCAGTTGTTCGAACTGCGAAATGCCCTGGACGAAATGCGCCAGAACGATCCTCTCCGGATTTCTTATGACGAAGCAGCGCGCCTGGTTGATCTTGGTGCCGATATCGACGATCTTATGGACACGTGCGGAATTTCCCGCCCCGAGGCCGAGCTGGTTTCAGCGCTGAAGAAACGTCAGGCGGCCTGATATCCTAAGCCCATCCGGCTGTAAGGACGCTGCTGCATGAAACCGATTTATCCGAGGGCCGAAGCGGCCCTCAACAGTGTCTTCCGTCATGATTTCGTGGCCGGCGCCGATCTGGCACCTTCCATTACCGGCCATTCCATTCCCCGCCAGGAAACCGTCCATCATCTGCTGGGCCTGATGCCCGAGATTGAACCCGACCAGGTGGTGATGCACGTGGGCGGCGGCTCCGGCTATCTCACTGCAGTACTGTCACAGCTGGCTCACCGTGTGATTTACGTGGACCATAACCCGGTACTTGCGGATACGGCTCGTGAACGCTTCTTCCGGCACGGACTGCATAACATCGACGTGATCGAGGCCTCGGCCGACAAAGGGGTGAGCACGGACGAACCCTGCGATTGGGTGCTGTGCACCACCTTTCTGCCCAATGTAAAAGTCCTGACTGCCAATCTCCGTGAAGGTGGCCACCTGGTGTGTCTGGAAGGGCGGGCGGGCCCTGTACCCAGCGTTGCGATGTACCGGCGGGACGGTGACAAGCTGGAACGGTGCCGGACACTGGGGTGGGTCGATTTTAACCGCAATTCGGAACAGATCCTGATTGACCTTGGCCTGGTCAACGACAGTGAGCTGGAAAAAGCCCGGGTCGAAGCCGCCAGCCGGAATGAGCGTGTTCTGGATGTGCTTCGGCGCTCGCTGAATCTTGAGGAAATCGATCTCTACCGGTCCCTGGCCGAGCAGCGGGGCCTGGTTTTTGCCGAAGCCGATGATGTTCTCAATCACCTCAATTCTGATCTCTTCAGGCGTTTTTCCCGAACGTTTCTCGACCTTTCACGGACGATTCCCGTGGCGGAAGAAGATGGCTCGATGACGGTAGTTACCGACGATCCCGATGTCCGCACCGATCAACTGGAAAGGCTCACTCCCAAGCATCGGATTGTCTGCCTGCTGGTAACGCCGACCGATTTTCGCAGGATCTGGTCGGCCCTGGACCTGACGGTGAAAGGGAGCCGTTTCGTTGCCGAGCAGAATGCCGGCCTCCAGCCTGCTCCGGACAAAGTCGAAAATGGTAAAGATCTGCTGGGTAAGGAGATCAACAAGCACATCAGCCCTTACCTGGTCTCGGTTTACGAGGCGATCCTGCTGGATGCCGTTAGCGAGAAGGCCAGTGACATCCACATCGAGCAGTATGAGGATCGGGTACGCATCCGTCTGCGCGTGGACGGCGACCTTCACGAACTGCCGCAATACCAGCTGTCGGCGCGGGAAATCCGTGGCGTGATCAACGTCATCAAGTTGCGCGCGGAGTTGAACATTGCCGAGCACCGGCTGCCTCAGGGTGGTCGTTCCCGATTGCAGCTGGGCGATGCCACTTACGATCTGCGCATCCAGACCCAGCCATCGCTCCATGGTGAAAACGCCATTATCCGCCTGTTGCCCCAGACCGGTCGGGCCATGACCATTGCCGAACTGGGCATGTCTCCGGTGGTCGGTGCCCGGTACCAGCGGCTGCTGGATAACCCGGCGGGACTGGTGCTGGTGGTAGGGCCAACCGGCTCGGGCAAATCCACCACGCTGTACGCCGGGCTTCAGACCCTGGCGGACGATGGCCGCCGGAAAGTGATTACTGTGGAAGACCCCATTGAGTATTCCATCGACAATATCCAGCAGACCCGAGTGCGCTCGGAGATCGGCTTCAGCTTCGCCGACGCCATGCGGGCGTTTGTGCGGGAAGACCCGGACGTGATCCTGATCGGGGAGATTCGTGACCAGGAGACCGCCCTGGAGGCCATTCGCGCCTCGCAGACCGGCCACGTGGTGCTCTCAACGCTGCACTGTAACGATGCGGTTGATTCCCTGCAGCGTCTCTATGATCTGGGCATTCACCCGAATTCCATCGCCGGCGAACTGCTGGCGGTGATTGCCCAGCGTCTCGCCAAGCGCATCTGCACGCACTGCCGCAAGCCGGCCACGCCCGATCCGGTCATCCTGTCGGAAGTGTTCCCGGACGGGCCCCCGGTGGGCTTTACCTGTTATGAGGGCGAGGGCTGCGATAAATGCAATGGTCGGGGCACGCAAGGGCGGATTGCCATTGTGGAATACATGGAGGTAGACACGGATATTCGTAACACCATTTCCAGCCAGCCCCCCATCGGTGAACTTCGCTGGCGGGCGCTGGATGCGGGGCTGGTGACCATGCGTGACAGCGCCCTCGACCACGTGATTGAAGGCATTATCCCCTTATCGGAACTGCCGCGCATTCTGCCCCGGGAACGCATGGCGCCGGAAATACGCGGTGGCCGGAGGAGTAACCCATGAAACACGAAGACAAGCCGGCGAATGGGGTGCAGCGCCAGCCCGCCGAGGTGGTGTATCGGGACGAGCTCGACCGGCTGGTGGCCCAGGATTCCGGGCCGGTGCCGCCAGGCTGGCAGATGTCGCCCCGCTCGGTCGAGAAGTTTCTCTGCGGCGACGAGAAGCTGGGCATTGAGCGCAAATTTGTGGCGGATCGGGCCTTGATTACCCGAATCGTCATCTCCCTGTGTACCAACCGGGGCTGCTTGTTGGTTGGCCCGCCGGGCACCGCCAAGTCCTGGCTCTCGGAACTGCTGGCGGCTGCGGTTTCCGGCGATTCCACCCTGACCCTGCAGGGCGGAGCCATTAGCCAGGTCAGCCAGATGCTGTACAGCTGGAATGAGGCATTGCTGCGCTCCGAAGGGCCAACCCGTCGGGCGCTGATCCCCACGCCATTGTTACGTGGCATGATGGAAGGGCGCCTGGTGCGTTTTGAGGAAATAGCCCGGTGTCCCCAGGCCTTGCAGGACGCCATGCTGTCTGTGCTATCGGACCGCGTGGTGGTCATTCCGGAGCTTGGCGGCGATGACGGTGTCATCCTGGCCCGTGAAGGCTTCAATCTAGTTGCCACCTCCAACAGCGTGGATACCGGTGTCCACACCATGAGTGCCGCACTCAAACGCCGGATGGATTTTGAGGAAATTCGGCCAATTCGTAATCTGGCGGATGAGGTTGAAGTGGTTCACCGCGAGGTGGCTAAAGCCAACCGGCAGGCCGGTGTTGAGGTGGCGCTGGAAGAGTCGGTGGTGGAAGTGTTGGTGACCATGTTTCACGAACTTCGCAACGGCCAGACCCTGGATGGGCGAAGCACTGATCGTCTGGCGGGCTCGGCCCTGTCCACCGCAGAGGCGGTGTCGGTGGCCCATGCCGCCAGCCTCAATGCCTGGTATTACGGCGATGGCATCATGACGGTCGAACACCTGATGCATCACCTGATCGGTTCGGCGTTGAAGGATGAGCCGGAAGATCGGCGGCGCCTGAAGCATTATTTTGATACCGCCGTGGCGCCGCGCAAATCAGCCCACTGGCAGCAGGCCTGGGCACTGCGGTCACTGATCCATTAGTATGCAGAATCCGAGGGGGCGGCATCTTCGGGGGTGCGCCCGCGAATATGGAACGCAAAGGCCAGAATTTCTGCAATTACCCGGTACAGCTCTTCGGGGATTTCGTCATTCAGTGACAATCGGGCGAGGATGCCGGCCAGTTCGGCGTTCTCGTACAGAGGCACTTCGTGTTCCCGGGCGATGCGGATGATCTCTTCGGCCAATTCCCAGGTGCCCGTGGCGGAAATGATCGGCGCCCGGTCGCCGTCGTATTTCAGGGCGACCGCTGCCGGGGTGTGATCGGTGTCTTGTCTGCTCATGCCTTGGTATCCACCAGTCGGTGTTCCAGCCGGGTTTGTGTCTGCTGTGGACAGCCGCGCCGGCAATCGAGTTCCCCCACCTCCAGACCCAGATCAGTCAGGCTCTTGCGCAATAACGGCAGTTCCTGGTGAACCTGCCTCAGGGTTGACTGCTTCTCGGCCCAGACCTGCGCGCTGACCGACGGCGGGCGGAAGTTGACATCGAAATGCAGGGGGCCGGCTTCGTCCATGTCCATCGATAGCGTCAGTCGCCATTCACTGACGCTGGTGCGCTGCTGTGGTTTATCGTTGTCTTCCCTGGAATGCTCGTATTGCTCCAGTCGCAGTTGCGCGATTTTGGGTTCCTGCTGGGGATTGAGCCAGGGCAGGTCGATCAGCTGCGTATTCACCGGTGTGCCCGGATCAGCACCAGCGCGGGCGGTCAGGGTTTGGCTATGCAGCTGATTGACGGTGATGCGGTTGAGCATGCCTGCCAACAGTCGCAGCATCTGTCCGGTACTGGTTGGCTCGCTGGAGGTTTGCGCGGAAGGCGTCGTGGTTTGCGGAAACTGTAGCGGCGCCTGCAGGAATTCCCGGCTGGCTGTGGGGGTTAGTCGGTTAAAGTGCTCCGCGCCCTGGTTCTGGCTCGCCAACAGGGAGGCCACGGCCCGGGTCAGCGCCAGTTTCAGGTCGTTGGGCGCCGGCGACGATGGGTTGCTTTGCAGCAGCCTGGATTCGGCAAAAGCGCCGCTTTCCGATAACCACTGTTTCACCTGACTGGCGGCATTCTGCTGGCTGCCAGAACCAGGGGGCAATTTGTTGGCCTGGGGGAGCTGGGAAAGCACGCCTTCCAGCGCTTGACGGGCCGCAACCGGCAAGGGTTGTGCCGGGGTGGCGCTGGGCAGTTGCCCGGGCTGCGGCTGTGGTTTGATCCCGACTTCCATGGCTTTCACCAGCTGCGCCAGTCCGGTCTGCAGATTCTGTTGCCAGGGCAGGCGTTGGGCGAGGGCGCGGGCAATGGTGGACTCCTGGCTCGCCGCCAGCTTGCCCATCAGCTGCAGTTCATTATTGGCGCGCATGACTTTGACCAGATCGCCCACCGACAAGTCAGGAGACCGGTTGCCCGTATTCACTGCCAGTGAGCGTCCTTTCAGCTCCAGGATCAGCTCATGACCGCCACCTTTCTGTTGCAGTACCTCGGCCACGCGTACCAATGCGGTTTCCCGGTTGGCCATTTGCAGTTGGGCCAGTTGCTGGCGGGCGGTCAGGGACGGATCGATGCGCACACTGGCATCGGTGCCAGCGGTGAGTGGGCCCGTGGGGCCCGTCGTCGCGGTCTGCCGGGTTGTCAGTTCCGGTATCTGGGTGTTCGGGGGTTGTCCGCCGTTCAGTTTCATATGGCTGATTTGATGTGAGGCACGAGTAATCCTGCCATGCTTTCGTTATAATGCGCTGCACCGGCAAAGAATGCCTTTTCCATGCACCTGATGCCTGCTGTGCATCCCTCGCTCTGAAAACGGGGCCCAGATGTCCGAGCCGTTACTACAGGCTATCAATCTTGAATGCGAACGTGACGAACGTTTGCTTTTCCAAAACCTGTCTTTCTCCATACTGCCCGGTACGGTGACCCGTGTCGAGGGGCCTAACGGAACTGGTAAAACCACCTTGTTGAGAATCCTGGCGGGGCTGAACGACGCCTGGTCTGGTGATTTGTTGTGGTGTGGAGAGCCGCGCTCGCGCCAGCGGGAATCTTTCCTGCGCAACACCCTGTACCTGGGTCATCGTCCGGGTATCAAGCCTTTGCTGACACCGATGGAAAACCTGCGGGCCTTGATGGCAGGCCGGCGCCCGGTGAGCGACAAGCTGTTATCGCAGGCACTGGCGGGGACGGGGTTGGCCGGCTTTGAAAACACACCCTGCCGTAACTTGTCTGCTGGCCAGCAGCGTCGTGTGGCATTGGCCCGGTTACTGATTGCCGACGAGCCCTTGTGGCTGTTGGACGAAGTTTTTACCGCCATTGACGCCAGTGGTGTCCAGGCCATCGAAGCCTTGCTGCAGCAACGGGCGGCCGAAGGTGGGGCGGTGCTGGTGACCACCCACCATGATTTGCAGTTGCCGGGCATGAACAGGATCACGCTGGGACAGGGGCAAAACCATGAATGTTAAAGTGGATGCCGTTTTGAAGCCGGTGGAAACCGGGGTTGGTCCCGTTCAGGCAATGATCGCCGTGTTCAGCCGGGATGTGCGCGTTGCCTTCCGTCAGCGCCAGGATCTGCTCAACCCCCTGCTGTTTTTTGTCATGGTGGTAACTCTCTTCCCCTTGGGGGTTAGCCCGGAAGTGGAATTTCTCAGGCAGTCGGGCGCCGGCATACTGTGGGTGGCCGCGCTTTTGTCCGTTTTGCTGTCCCTGGATCACCTGTTCCGGCATGATTTTGATGACGGCACCCTGGAACAGTTGGTGCTCCAGCCTCAGCCTCTTTTCCTTCTGGTGCTGGCGAAAACGGTGGCTCACTGGATGCTGACGGGCCTGCCATTGGTGCTACTGGCGCCGATACTGGGCATAATGGTGCACCTGGAGGGGAACTCTATTGCCATCCTGTGTCTAACGCTGCTGATTGGCACACCGGTACTCAGTCTGATCGGCGCCATTGGTGCGGCATTGACACTGGGATTGCGGTCGGCGGGTGTGCTCTTGTCACTACTGATCATTCCGCTGTACATTCCTGTGCTTATTTTCGGCACGGGAACGGTGGCGGCAGCGTCAGAAGGCGCCCCGGTGGCCGGCTACCTGGCATTGATGGGGGCATTTCTGGTGCTGGCACTGACTCTGGCTCCGTTTGCATCAGCAGCGGCGTTGCGGATCAGTATGTCCAACAGCTGACCGGTCTGTGAGGCTGGCAACAATGAACAGTAAAACAGTAAGACGGTGACCAACTGATGTGGCAATTCTTTCACAAGCTGGGTTCTCCCAAATGGTTTTACGGGATCGCAACCCGGTTTATGCCCTGGCTGCTGGTGGCGGGGTTGATGTTGTTGCTGGCCGGCCTGGTGTGGGGGCTGGCATTCGCGCCCAAGGATTACCTTCAGGGTAATAGCTACCGGATTATCTTCATTCATGTGCCCACGGCTTTCCTGGCCCAGTCCATGTACATCATGATGGCCGCGGCGGGTGTCGTTACCCTGGTTTGGCGAATGAAGCTGGCGGACGTGTTCGTGAAAGCCGTGGCACCGGTAGGGCTGGTGTTTACTTTTCTGTCGCTGTTTACCGGCGCGGTCTGGGGCAAGCCCACCTGGGGCACCTGGTGGATCTGGGATGCACGCCTGACCTCCATGTTGATTCTGCTGTTCCTTTACGGGGGCGCGATTGCCCTGGATCGGGCCATCAACGATGAAAAATCCGCCGCTCGCGCCGTCGCGGTCCTGGTGCTGGTGGGCGTGGTGAACATCCCCATCATCAAATACTCCGTGGAGTGGTGGAACACCTTGCACCAGCCCGCCACCCTGAAGCTGACTGAGAAGCCTTCAATGCCCACGGAAATGTGGGTGCCCCTGTTGTTATCCATTCTTGGGCTGTACCTGCTGTTCGGTTGGCTGGCCTGTCTGAGAATGAAAACTGAGATTCTGGTGCGGGAACAGAGAACCCGCTGGGTAAAAGATATGATTATGGCGGGAGGTCGCTGATCCATGGCATTCGATTCCTTTTCAGCGTTTCTCGCAATGGAAGGTCACGGCCCCTATGTCTGGACCTGCTATGCGGTGTTTGTGGTCTTGGTGGCCGGCATGATGATCTGGTCGGCCAGGCGTAACCGGGCCGTTATCGAAGGGTGTAAACGCCGGTTTGAGCAACAGCAGGGAACTTCCGGGCAGGATGTCAGACAAAAGGCGTCAGCCACCTTCACACGAGTAGAAGTTTCCCAGGACTGACAGGCGATAATTCATGCATCCAATTCGAAAAAAACGACTGATTATTGTGCTCTTCCTGATGGCGGGTATCGCCATCGCGGTGGGCCTTACCACGTATGCACTGCGTCAGAACATCAACCTGTTCTATGACCCGACCCAGATCGCCGCCGGGGAGGCACCGACGGATGTCAGAATCCGGGCCGGTGGCATGGTGGAAGAGGGCAGTATCCAGCGTGAGTCTGACAGCCTGAAGGTGCAGTTCCGGGTGACCGATTACTCGGCGTCGGTGCCGGTGCAGTATGACGGCATTCTGCCGGACCTGTTTGCAGAAGGGCAGGGCGTGGTTGCCATGGGGCGTCTGAATTCCGAGGGGCTGTTTGTGGCCGACCAGGTCCTGGCCAAGCACGATGAAAACTATATGCCGCCGGAAGTTGCGGAATCCCTGGAGCGTGCCGAGAAGAGTCGGGCTGATGCGGAAAAAGCCGCACAGAGCGCCTCCTATTAATCTTTCAACGTACACCTGAAATTGGGGAAGCTTGATGTATCCGGAACTCGGACAGCTTGCACTGATTCTTGCGCTGTTGCTGGCAGTGCTTCTCTCTGTTGTGCCCCTGGTTGGTGCCCTGACCGGGCGAGATAGCCTGCAGGCCTTTGCCAGGCCATTGGCTTCGGGCATGTTCGTGTTCACCGGTCTGGCTTTTGCCATTCTGGCGCACGCATTTCTGGTGGATGATTTCTCGGTCGCCTACGTGGCCAACAATTCCAACAGCATGCTTCCCTGGTACTACAAGTTCAGCGCCGTTTGGGGCGGCCATGAAGGCTCGCTGTTGTTATGGGCGCTGATGCTGTCGGGCTGGACCCTCGCCGTTACCATATTCAGTCGGAAATTGCCGTCGGTGATGATTTCCCAGGTGCTTTCGGTGCTGGGCATGATCGCTGTCGGCTTTTTCCTGTTTGTGATTATCACCTCCAACCCGTTCGATCGCCTGCTTCCCAATATTCCCGCCGATGGCCGTGACCTGAACCCGTTGCTGCAGGATATTGGCCTGATTATGCACCCGCCCATGCTTTACATGGGCTATGTGGGGTTCTCGGTGGCGTTTGCCTTTGCCATTGCCGCGTTGATCAATGGCCGGTTGGATGCGGCCTGGGCGCGCTGGTCCCGGCCCTGGACGACGGTGGCCTGGGCGTTCCTGACCGTCGGTATTGCCCTTGGCAGCTGGTGGGCCTATTACGAGCTTGGCTGGGGTGGCTGGTGGTTCTGGGATCCGGTCGAAAACGCGTCCCTGTTGCCTTGGCTGTCCGGCACCGCCCTGATGCATTCGCTGGCGGTCACCGAGAAGCGTGGCGTGTTCAAAAGCTGGACCGTGTTGCTCGCGATTGTCAGTTTTGCCTTGAGCCTGCTGGGTACCTTCCTGGTTCGCTCCGGCGTTCTTACTTCCGTGCATGCTTTTGCCTCTGACCCGGAGCGGGGCAGCTTCCTGCTGATGCTGCTGGGTATTACCGTGGTGGCCAGCCTGGTGCTTTATGCGTTCCGGGCGCCGGTGGTGCACGTGCGCTCCCGTTACGGCTCTCTCTCCCGGGAAGTCTTCCTGCTGTTCAACAACGTGTTGCTGGTTTCAGCCACAGCGTTGGTGGGCATTGGCACACTGTATCCGCTGGTATTGGATTATCTGGAGATGGGTAAGCTGTCCATTGGTGAGCCGTTCTTCAATACCACCTTCAGCCCCCTGGCCGTGGCGACGGGTTTGCTGTTGGGTGTGGGTATTTTCTCCCGCTGGAAGAAAACCGACGGTGGCTGGCTGGCGCGCAAGCTGCTTTGGCCCCTGGCCCTGAGCACGGCTATAACGGCCGCTGTCATGATTGGTTATGGTGGCTTTACGCCCTGGGCATTCCTGGGCGTGTTTGCGGCCGTCTGGGTGACGGTGGCCACCTTCTGGGATCTCTGGGACAAGTCGTCGTCACGCAATGGCCGGCTGTATGGCCTGCGTCGCCAGTCTCGCAGCTACTGGGGCATGGTGCTCGGGCATCTGGGCGTGGCCATGGTGATGGCTGGTGCCACCATCGTCTCCAACTACGGTATTGAGCGGGATGTGCGCATGCAACCGGGGGACTCCGCCATGGTGGGCGACTACCGGATTGTGTTTACCGATATTGGTCAGCGTGAAGGCCCCAACTACACCTCGGAGTATGGCAGCTTCGATGTGTATCTGGACGGCAAACAGGTGTCCGAACTGCATCCGGAAAAACGCAATTATACGGTTGGCATGAGCATGATGACCGAGGCCGACATTGATGCCGGTCTGTTCCGGGATGTGTTTGTGGCCATCGGTGAGCGTATCAGCGACGAAGCCTGGGCCATCCGGGTGCAATACAAACCGCTGGTGCGTTGGCTGTGGTTGGGTGCCCTGGTGATGGCGTTGGGTGGTTTCCTGGCCATTGCTGACAAGCGTTACCGGATTCGGGTGAGTAAAGAGAAGGAAGCCAAGGTGATTCAACCGGATGCTTCGGGAAAAACGGCTGAGGTGACCTCATGAAGCGCCTGTTTCTGTTTTTGCCGCTGATTGTGGCGGTTGCTGTTGGCGTGTTCCTGTTTGCCGGTATTGGCAAGGATCCCACCCGGCTGGAGTCCGTACTGATCGGTAAGCCGGTACCTGAATTCAGCCTGGAAAGCCTGAATGATCCGGAGCGTCGCCTGGATACGTCGCTGCTCAAGGGTGAGGTGTCATTGCTGAATGTCTGGGCGGAATGGTGCCCCTCCTGTTGGGACGAGCACAAATACCTGATGCATTTGTCGAAGGACAAGGGCGTACGGATTGTTGGGCTCAACTACAAGGATGAGCGGGAGGCGGCCTTCCGTTTCCTGAATCAGTTGGGCAACCCCTACGAAACCATTATCTTCGATCCCAAGGGCAAGCTGGGCTTTGACCTGGGGGTTTATGGCGCACCCGAAACCTTCGTCATTGATGCCGACGGCGTGGTCCGGTATCGCCACGTCGGGGTTGTGAACCAGAAAGTCTGGGAACAGGAGTTGTTGCCAGTGATCAACAAAGCGAAGGGTAATAGCTGATGCGTCGTTTTCCGATCCTGTTGTTCGCTCTTTTCGCGCTGAGTTTCACGGTTCAGGCCGAGGTAAAGGACGTTTACGACTTCGATACCCGGGCTGAAGAACAGCGCTATCAGAACCTGATCGCTGAGCTCCGTTGCCCGAAGTGCCAGAACAACAACATTGCGGATTCCAATTCTGCGATTTCCCAGGACATGCGGGATGAAGTCTACCGAATGATGAAAAACGGCGCTTCCAACGAGGAAATCGTGGACGCCCTGGTGAGCCGTTTCGGCGAGTTTGTCCAGTACAAACCGCCGGTGGACCGGCGCACCATCCTGCTTTGGGCCTTTCCGGCGATAGCGGTGATTGGCGGGTTCCTGGTGGTAGTTGGCGTGGTCATGCGGTCGCGTCGGCGTGAACAGCAGGGCGAAACCCTCAGCCAGGAAGACAAACGCAAGGCCGAACGTATCCTGGCGGGTGAGAGCGACGAATCGGCCAAGGGCTGAGAACGTTCCACGCGCTAATGGTTTTTACACGTACCGAATAACGAAACCTGACCCATGACCGAAACATTCTGGATTGCCGCAACGGTATTCATTCTTTTTGCGCTTGTGTTCGTGCTTTACCCGGTGTTTTTCCACCGGCCGAAGGCGCGGATCGAAGCGGACCTCCGACACCAGAATCTGCTGGCGTATCGTTCCCGTCTGAAAGAGCTTGAGCGGGAACATGAGGCCGGCATTCTGGACGATGAGAGCTTTGAACAGCTCAAAGAGGAACTGGCCGGTGCCATGCTCGATGACGTGCCGGAGAACCAGGCACCCGAGAAACGCGTGCCCGGTCGTCGCAGTGCCATCGTGGTGGCGCTGATTGCCCTGGTTTTTCTGCCAGTGGGTACCTATCTGGGGTACCAGCAATGGGGCGCCATGGACCAGGTTGAGCAGTTCATCACCATGCAGGAGATGGAAGCCTCCGGTGGCAGCAAGGCTGTGCGCATGGCGGAGCTGGCGGAGCAGTTGCGTGATCGCCTTGAGGAAAGTCCCGATAACGCTGAAGGCTGGGCCATGTTGGGCCAGACTTATATGCGTATTGAACAGTATGAAAAGGCATCCCGCGCCTACCAGCGGCTGGCGGATGTGGTTGAGGGCAATGCCAATGCCCGCGCCACTGCACTCGGCCTGGCGGCCCAGGCACAGTTCTTTGCCAGCCAGGGGCAGATGACGCCGCAGGTGATGGAAACCATCGAGGCGGCCAAGGCATTGAATCCGGACGAAGTGAATTCGCTGGGCCTGGAAGGCATTTATGCGTTTGGCCAGGAAAACTACCGGGAAGCAATCGAGTCCTGGGAGCGCATTCTGGAAGTTGCCCCGGATCACCCCCAGGTGGCCTCAATCCGCGAGGGTGTTGCTGAAGCCTATCGCCGGTTGGGAGAAACGCCCCCGGCGCCCCAGGCGCCTGAACCGGTGGCCAGCGAAGGGGTAGATCTGCGTGTCTCCCTCGCCGAGGGCGTGAAACAGCAGGTTTCAGACGACACCACATTGTTCATCTTTGCCCGGCCGGTTGGCGCATCGGATGGCCCACCGCTGGCGGTGGCGCGGATGACGGCGGGTAACCTGCCGGCGGACATTCGCCTGGATGACAATTACGCGATGTCGCCTCAAGCCGCCATTTCCGGACAGCAAGAGGTGACCGTTGTTGCGCGCCTGAGCCGCACCGGCAGTGTTCAGCCTCAGCCGGGTGACTGGCAGGGTCAGGTACAGGCCAGCGTTATGGCCCCTGGAGAACAGGGGCAGCCGGTACTGCTGGTGATTGACGAGCAGCTCACCAACTGATGTATGTTGTACCCGCCGGGCCTGTCACCCTGACAGCCCTGGTGGGTAGAGAGGCGGAAGGCCAGAGGGGGTTGTCGCCTCGGCGTTTCTTCTCCTTACCGTCTCGATTGCCTGAATCAGACTCACCCTTTGTGCCTTCGGCACGTGCTGGTCCTGGCCCTTCATCGAAAACAGGCTTTCCTCAAACGCCTTCAAGGCGGCTTCCAGCTCCACATCCCCGAAGTAACGAAGCACATCCTGGGTAGTGACAAAGCGTTTTCCGGCGTACTTTTGGATGGCCCAGTGCACCAGAAGTGCGGAGGTGCGGGGAGAGCTGTCTTTGATCGCCTGGATCAATCGCTCATAGGCCTGTTTGTCCGTTTCATGGGTTTGCGGAGCGGGCTTTCTCCGTGTTTCTCCGGGTGGTCTCCTGGTGCGCCACCAGAGCACGAGCGTTGCCACCCACAGGCTGGCGAACAGAATCGTGCTCCAGAACCACCCTGAGATGTTCGGATCGCCGTCCTGTTCACCGGGGTGGCGTGTCCCACCCGTTTTGACCTCTGCTGTCTCGGTTGCCGGTGGCGCTTCCAACGATGCTTCGGAACCGGTGATCTGGTAATTACGGGCCGGCAAGGTTGCCTGTTCAAGGCGATCGGTTTGGGTATTCCACCAAGATACCGTCAACGCCGGCACCGAAGCCGGCCCGGCTTCTACCGGCACCAGCGCAAAGCTTTGCTGGAGGATACCCTGTAGCCCCTCGGGCGAGGCCTGTGTGTGCCGTTCGGGCTGATCCGGGTACTGACGGATTGCCGGCGAGCCGGTTTGCGGGAAGGCAGGCAGGGCTTCAGCCGGCAGCCCGTTCACTTCCAGGGTGAGCTGGCGTGTGAGGTTTCGGCCTGCCTCAAGCTCTTCGGAAGCCGGCAGACCGTCGCTGGTTAAGGTTACATCGCGGGCGGGCAGCCATGGTGTGTTGGCTGGATAAGCATCGGGTATTGGCTTCACCGGTACATCGTAAAGTTGTTGACGGTCTTTAACCGCCTGCAGTCGCCTTGAGGAATCACGGACATGGCCTTCGAAGTGGATGGCCGGCAGTGTGAGCGTACCCGGGCGTTGGGGGAAAATGGCATAACGCCGTTCGATGACCTGATACCGGACGCCGTCCCGGAACTGCACCGATTCCCGCTGGCTGCCAAGCCTTTCAATGATGGCATTCGGGTGCGAGGGTTCGGACAGTTCGCCCTGGACCAATGCTCCGGAGAAATACAGCTGCACACTGAGGATCAGCTGTTCCTGGACATAGACTTCGGCTTTGTCCGCGGAGAGCTCAAGGAAGGCGTCCCGGCTTTGCGCCGTGACCGGCAGGGATGCCGCGAGCAGGCTTGCCAGAGTGAGCAGGGTGCAGAGTACGTTTTTCACCATGGGGTATCGCCTTCATCGGTCGCCGTTTGGCGTTGTTCGTGCTGTTGCAGGAATTTGCGCTGTAACAGGCCGCCCGGGTTATCGGGAATGCGCCTTAGCCACTGCTCCTGGCCCTGGTCCAGTGTGTCATCCGCCAATGGGGCAGGCTGATTGCCACGTCCGGGTTCGTTGTCGGGCTCCTGGCTTTGCGACGGTTTGGCCGCCCGCTCTTCGGGCTTCTGATCCGGTTCGGTTTGCTGTGATGGTTGCTGGCCCTCGTTGCCATTGCCACCATCTTGTTGCTGTTGCTGTTGCTGTTGCTGTTGCTGTTGCTGTTGCTGTTGCTGTTGCTG
>ERZ1673960.9-NODE-9-length-168549-cov-27.523443_pt1 | contig 168549 bp, 166 predicted proteins | sample MGYA00580190_ERZ1673960 | MGnify/ENA primary metagenome ERZ1673960 (study PRJEB41334, sample SAMN05608106) | rock metagenome | biome: terrestrial subsurface; feature: shale formation; material: shale | place: USA: Pennsylvania ...
TCCCCATGTGAGAGTAGGACACCGCCAGACTTCAAATAAACAATCCCTCGTGCGCGAGCACGGGGGATTTTTTTATGCCTGCTCGCCAGACGCACGCTACCACCGCGCCCTGTACGTCGCGCATTGTGCGCGACAATCCACACCGCCCCGTGCGCCCAAGGCGCACGCTACGACCGAGCCCTGTACGTCGCGCATCTTGCGCGACAATACATATCGCCCCGTGCGTCCAAGGCGCACGCTACCACCGCGCCACGTACGTCGCGCATTGTGCGCGACAATCCATATCGCCCCGTGCGCCCAAGGCGCACGCTACGACCGCACCGCGTACGTCGCGCATTGTGCGCGACAACCCACACCGCCCCGTGCGCCCAAGGCGCACGCTACGACCGCGCCCTGTACGTCGCGCATCTTGCGCGACAATACATATCGCCCCGTGCGTCCAAGGCGCACGCTACCACCGCGCCACGTACGTCGCGCATTGTGCGCGACAATCCATATCGCCCCGTGCGCCCAAGGCGCACGCTACCGTTCGATGCTGTAGATGATATCTGCGCCTTGGCTTTCTGTTGATGATGTGGATTCGAACCATAGGTTATCGGTAAAGCGATAACGAAGATAAAAGCTTGAAGTTGATTCAATTAACCCTATGCCATATTTGATATATAGGTTCGGCGAAAGGTATTTCCCAATATAAAGCGACGTGTCGTTGACGTCTGATGTTTCTGAATCGATGGCTACTTCATCCAGACTGAATGTGTCTTTTAATGACTGAGTAAGCGCGCCAGTCGTTTTACCACCGACTAATAAAGCAGCTTGTAGCTCTAGGTTTTGACTTTCGCTATTAGAGGATGGACCGCGACCAAAAAGCAAGTACGAAAGCACACTCGCGTCTGGCATAGCGGGATCAGAGAACAAGTCTAACTCGGGTCGGTTAAGGGTACCCATCACTCTTGCACCCACTGTATTGGGTCCGTCTGTAACTTCCGATAGTGAGCGTGTTACTCGTAAATTTAACGCGGGATTTGATAGCGGACCGCCGTTAAAAATGAATTGGCCACGGTCAATGGAGAGCTCTTGACCGTAAATTTCATAATCGCCCTTGGCCACCGATATTGTGCCATTACCGATAGGCACAGACTGCCCGGTTTGCGCGAGATTCAGAGCGCCTTCTAATCGGCCATTAAAGCCATAGGCATCTACCCGCACATTGTCACCGAGCGTTATCTTTAGGTCAGTTTTAATTGTTCGAGACTGCTCTTTAACCCGTTCGCGTTGTATAACTGTCACGTCCGGAGAAGGAGTGATCGTGGACGATAGGTTAGGAGGTGTAATGTTTGCTTCTGGTATCTTTACTTCACCGTTCAGTGCAATAATATCTTTTGTCAGATTAAGCTTGAGATTAGGGGTGGCAGTGATACGAATTCTTGGTGAATCCATCACAACAAGGTCGGTGCCTTTGAGGTCTAAGGTGCCGGTCAAATCATTTAAGTTAAATTCACCGCTCAAGGTAAAGTCTCCATCACCTACTTTTCCTTCACCAGACAACGTTAGCTGCGGAGAACCTTTGTTGCCGGAAACGTTGACGGTCGTGTCGGAAATTGATGTACCTGTTCGAGTGACTAAGGCATTGGCGATATTAACCCGTGCCGTTGGAGTTAGCAGTATTTGTTCATCCCGAGTTTCAATGGTGACTGCGGCATCTAAAGAGCCATTTACTTGAGCAACTTGGTTGGTAAAAGTTTGTACGATACTCAAGTCGTCCAGTTGGGCTTTAATCGTTCCCTCTAGTGAGGGAGCCTTTAACAGCGATGGAAGTGTTAGGTCAGCTGTAATTTCGGCGCCTGCATCTTCACTCAGTAAATTGAGTCGTGTTGATATGCGTTTTTCATCCGCGCCTTTTGCTATCCGTAATTCAGCTTTCTCGAAGTCAATATGTTGTTCATTTTGTTCGATCCGCATATCGGTAACATTAAATCGACCATCCATTTGATTTACCGAGAGAGCATCGACTAAGTCGACTTCGTTCGTGAGTTCGCCTGAAAGAGAACCGCTTAATGCAAGATTATTTAGAGGCAAAAATGGCTCAACTAAGCTTATAGGAAGGTCTGAAACAGATAATGAACTGGTTAGTCGACGGTCGTTCGTCGTCGCACTCACACAGACGTGCTCGTCTTTTTGACTTACACATAGTTCAGTGAGTTTTACTTGTTGGGGGTTAAATTGATATTCAAGCTTGCTCACTTCTCGTAAGGCAAAACGACCAATATCCGGCTGCTCAATATTGAACGCTGTTATGTTTGCTGTCAGCTCTTTCTCAGTGATTGTTGTATCTGTCGCAAAGGCTAGTGCAATATCTTGATAGCTGAGTTTGAGCTTTGTCGTCTGTTCAGACAAATCACCGTCGAAATTTAAATTGATGTCGTTAAGTCGTCTTTCGCCGATGTTAATGTGTGGCGACTGAACATGCGCGGTAACCTGAGGATCGTTGATAGAGCCAGAGAGGTTACCTTTCGCATTTAGGCTTCCTGACAAATCGAGGTTTGGAACGGGTAGTGCAGCTAAGTCAGTTATATCGACATCAAATTTTAAAGCTGAGCCAGGGCGTAAGTCACCACTAGCGGTTACTGTGTTGCTGCGCCAATTTAACGCAAAGCGATTAATAAAAATGTAGGGTGAGTCATAGCGGACATTCGCGTTTAATTGTATGGGGTCATTTTGCCACTCGCCTTGCAAGTTTGTCTCAAACTGTTGGTTTGCGAGGTTTGCATGTAGCGTACCCGTTATTTGGTTATTGTTTTGTACAACCGTCAACTGTGTAACGTTCAGTTGCTCATCCGTGACGTCGATATCAGCAGCGACCTCTATTTCTGGTTGAGCATTTGTTTTGATCTTGAACTCAGGTAAGACAGAAAGCTCACGTAAAGTCCCCTCAACGAGTAGCCTGAGGTCACTAATCGAAGTACCTCGAAGTCGCTCCGTGTTAAGTTGCTTACTGGTGACTTCAAGGTCAAATTGAGGCACGGAGTCGAGTGCGATAGCACCCTCGATAGCGAGATCAGCAGCTACTTGACCGTTTAGCGAGACGTTGAGTGGCGTGAACCGAATATGTTGCTTTTGATATAGAACGTAACCGTCGAATTCACCGGTTTGGTCGTTAACAGATAAGTTAAGGCTCGGTGTTATGTCGATTTCATTGAGGCTTCCTTGCGTATTAATATCGCCTTCAATACTCGCGCTCTGAATGCCAGCTATTGCAAAACTCTTTACCCATGGCACCAAATCTGTCTCGGCCACCTCTGTACGCGTTTTAAAATTTAACTGATCCAGAAGCTCGGTCACCGTAAATTTAGTCACACTCTCTATTGAGCCGTTTGTCACTATGCTTCCGTTAAGTGTTTGGATATCGCCCTGAGTTTTGAGTGTCATACTTGTCTGAGGTAAGTCCGGCACATGCATATTCATCGTCGAATCGATTTTAATCGACTCACTGCTATTCAATTGAATGCCAGCATCAACACGTACTTCAGCGTAACGGTGGGTTAGCTTCAAGCCTTCAACCTGCAGTTCACCATTCTGTTGCATTGCTAAACCGCCGGTGACAGACAGCTCTTGTGCAGGTTGATTCGGTAGATGTAGTATCACATCGTTGATAGTTATATTTGATAATACTGCGTCGATAGGTAAGCTGACTCTCGGCCATTTAGGTCCTTCGTTGGTGCTTTCGGTAGACGATGTGCTCGTGCGGATCCAGGCTTCAGCGTTTTTGAAAGTCACCGAATTAATGCGCGCTGTGCCTCTTAACAAGTCGCTTGGCGACCAGTCAACCATTACCTGTTCACTGTGTAAACTAAAGGCTGGACTATCTAACTTTAAACCGTGAAATTCGAATTGATTGAGTAATGTGCCTTTATAACGGCTGAAAGATAGTTGGTCTGGTAAGTACTCACTTAACTTATTAACCAAGTAATGACTTCCTGTTTGTGTGCCTAATACGGAGTAAATCAACACTGTCAGAAGCAGAATTAGGCTTGCTAATCCTAACAAGAAGCCTTTTGCAAGTCGTTTGTACATAGTTATAGATCCGGTCCAATGGTTAAGTGGATGCGCCACGGCTTATTAGGTTCATCAATTGCCTGAGCAAAATCGATACGAACTGAGCCGATAGGCGAAATCCAACGAAAACCAATACCCACACTTTGCTTAAGTGGTTGATTGGGCTCTAACATCGCATTACCAATATCGGTAAATGCTGCGATCCGCCAGTTTTCTGCAAAGCGATAGTCAATCTCAGCACTGGCTACGGCTAAGTAGCGCCCACCGATAACATCGCCAGAACCGTCTTCCGGTCCGAGTTGTTCATAAGCATAACCTCGTACACTTTGATCGCCACCCGCAAAGAAGCGTAAGGAAGGGGGAATCGCTTCAAAGCTATCGGTGTACATCGCGCCAACTTCGGCGCGGGCTAACAAACGCCAACTATCGAGTAAAGGAACCACGGATTTAAGTTCAAATCGTCCACGAATCAAATCTGCTTCCGAAAGTAAGTCACGTGAAGCTGTCTGAATACTGAAATTAGCTCGCCAACCTCGGTTAATATTAATTCGTTCATCAGCCGAGAGAAATCGCCACTCAACAGTAGGAACAAGGAGCTGAGCATTCCCTCGTTGCTCACCAATCTCAAAATCTTCGTTCAACCAGAACGCGCCGATATCGTATTGCCAGTGGTTGAACGCTCGAATTTCTGCTGCGCCAATTTTAATAAGCTGGCTTTCTTGGCTATCTGTTGTCTTATCAGCGAGCTGAGAGCGGAATTGATAGGAGTCCGTTTGCGGGCGCGGTCCTGGAATCTGATATAACGCAGTAAGCCGACTTTCAAATTGTGACAGCTGTAGTTGGCTTTTAAATAGGTGTCCTCTGGGATTAATCCAGCGACGATCAAAGCCTGCACTAATACGCGCGCCGGTATCCGTACCATACCCTAAACCAAAGCGATAATGACTGCGTTGGTTGGGTGTCGTATCGACTTGAATTGGAACCTGGCTTTTGGCAGCTTGATCCCATAATGCATTTACTTGCACTGTTTCAAAATAGCCGCTTTCAGATAGATTAACTTGTAAATCACTCAAGCTACTTGTATTGAATGCTTCGCTTTTTTCAAACCGAGGGTAGCGCTGAAGTAAGTCCTCACTGATGTACTCCGAATTGAACTCAATATCGCCAAAGTGATAGCGTTCGCCGCTGCTAAAAATGGCATCAATGACAGCCGTATTAGTCTCGATATCAACTCGTACATTGGCTTTTTCCCATTCGGCATCGCGATAACCTCGTTGTGCCGCGAGACTGAGTAATTGGGTCTTTATTTGTTCGTAAGGTGCATGTTCAAATACAGCCCCGTGTTTTAACGGTGATTGTGACAACACCGAACGAAATACTTTATCGTCTTCAGCATCCCCTTTAAGTTTCCAGTTAACCCTAGCGATACGAACAGGATCATTTAAGGCTATCGAGTAGCGCGCTTGCCAGCCCGATTCAGTTGAGTCGAGCTGACTCTTTATTTCTACGTTATAATAACCGAATGGCTCAAGAGCGGTGCGAATTTCGTCTTCTGCCCGCTTAAACAGAAAGCGAATTTGAAAAGCACGATAGTCTTTATCTTGATTTAAGTTGGCAATTTGCACGTAACTTTTGATATTGTCTAGCAGCCTGCCTTCGACACCGTCGAACGCCACATCCACCTTCGCTTGAAGATGAGTACAAATAAGCAGGGCGCACAGTGCTAAGAGATATTTAAATTGTTTCTTGATGCGGGTGGACATAATGTTTTTTTTCATGCGGTTAACTACGAAAAATAATCGCACGTTGATCTCTGCAAAGTAAACTCTTGTTGAGGAGATTTATTAAATGCCGGTTGCTTTAAGTTCTGAGCAAAGACAGCAAATTATGCGCATGACGCTTCCGCCGCGTTCTGAAACCCTTGCCGCGTTGAAGCGAGAAGTTGAGCAAGACGAACCTAGTATTGAGAAGATGGCAGAGCTGATAACAAAAGATATTAGTCTTTCTGCCCAAGTTTTAAGCGTCGTTAACTCATCTGCTTATCGACCCGTTCATAAAGTGGAATCGATTAAGCATGCCGTCATGATACTCGGCATCAACCAGTTAATGCCACTGATTAGGGCCGCTTCACTTAAAGCATCCTTAATTAGTCATGGTTTTTTGGCAGACTATTGGCGCTACAACGAATGGACTGCGCAAGCATGTATGGTGGTTGCTCGGTTATTAAAGCGGGAATCACTCGCACATTATGCTTATCAGTTTGGCTTATTCCAAGGCGCGGGAGTACCCCTGTTATATTTAAATTTTGATGGCTACGACGCGTTTGTTAAACAATCTGACCGATTAGGTTGGCGCGAGATCGCAGTAAAGGAAGAAGCATCATTGAATGTTTCTCATGCTGTTGCCAGTGCCGTGCTGGCTCAGTATTGGCAACTACCCGCTACCTTAGTGAAGATGTTCTATTTTTATTATGAGCCGGATGCTTTAACTGAATTTGACGGCAATAAATCGACGATTGACGAGTTGATGGCGATTCATCGATTGGCGCGTTATGCGATTGATAAGCAAACCCGCAGTATTGCCGGCGATAGAGACTGGAAAGTCTTCAGAGAAAACGTAATGATGACTTTTAAACTGTCTGAGCGCGACGTATCGAGACTGGTCGAGGACACGGTAGAAAAGGTCTTTGATTTGTCATCTGATTAAATAAACAGCGATCGGTGTCTATGATGGCAGTTTATGCTTGCTACCTTCAATAAGGTCAGTATAATTCTCGCTTGCAGTAGGGGCGTAGTTCCAATTGGTAGAACAGCGGTCTCCAAAACCGACGGTTGGGGGTTCGAATCCCTCCGCCCCTGCCACTGCTTCCTTTCTTACCTAGCATATCTAAGCGCTCTGCTTTAAACTGCGTAGTAAATTATGCGGAACTAAAGCTGATGAAATTATCAAAACAACAGTCTCAAGTGCTCGATAAAATGGGGATCCCTCGCTGGACGCTGAAGCCACAGTCAGCTCGGGTACCAAGCGACGAGCGAATACATTGGTATCGCGTTGGCTCATTATACTTGAATTCCGCACAACCACTTCCAGTACAATTGCCAAGATGGCTGCGAGACCTAATAATTTTATTTGATACGCGACCCACCGCAGTAAAGCCTCCGCTACAAGCTGATTTAGTCATTTCCGTGGATGAGGTCAATTCAAAAATTAGGACGCCCGCGGCAAAAAAGGCACTCTGGCGCACGATTCAACAATGTCAAAAATAGAGGTAACGCTCACTGAACCCTCCTCGGTGCTGTTTGACATTGAAAAACGAGCACACGCTTACCCATGGTCGGAAATTGTATTTTTTCAGCCCTTGAGTGCAGGCACACTTTGGTGGTCGATCTCGGTGGACAAGCGCATTGTGGGATTTGCAAATACACAGTTAGTCGCAGATGAACTGACATTGCATAATATCGCTATCGATCCGAGGTACCAAGGAAGAGGTTTTGGTAAGTTTTTACTGAACGATATTCTAAATTATGCCGATAAACATAACGCATTGATGTTTTTAGAAGTTAGAGAATCGAATGCGTCGGCGATACATGTTTATCAGCAGGCGGGTTTTTCGATTGTAGGTCGTCGACCTAATTATTACGCATCAGATTCGGGGCGAGAGGATGCCTTGGTAATGCGTAGAGAAATAAGCTAAGAGGTTATTATGAATCAGCAGGCAGCGTTGGCATTTCGGTGCATGGATTTAACGTCATTGGGCAATCAAGATACGCCTGAAATGATTGAAGCACTATGTGCAAAAGCGCGGTATCACGAGCATCAAGTGGCAGCTATTTGTGTTTTTCCTGAGCACGTCACGACTGCAAAACGAGCGTTGAATGCTCAAGTCGGACCGACCGTACCGGTTGCTACTGTAACCAATTTCCCTCAAGGGAGTACTGACGTTGTACGAGCGGTTGAAGAAACCCAACGAGCGCTTGCTGCAGGCGCTGATGAGATTGATGTTGTACTGCCGTATCACGCGTTGTTGGCGGGTGATAAAAAAGTGTGCGAACAGCTTGTTGGTAGCGTGAAAGACGCGTGCGGTGATACTGCGTTACTCAAGGTTATTATTGAAAGCGGTGAACTACAAACCGCAGCGCAAATACGCCTTGCAAGCCAGTTGAGCATTGCTAATGGTGCCGATTTTATCAAAACATCGACAGGGAAAGTGCCTATCAACGCGACGCTAATGGCGGCTAAGGAAATGCTTCACGTCATAGCAACGGATAATCTTGCATGTGGATTTAAAGCCGCGGGGCGGATCCGCACACTGGCTGACGCTGTTGAATATTTTGCGCTAGCTGAAAGTATTTTAGGCTCTGAATATCTATGCCCTAAATTCTTTCGCCTGGGAGCCAGTAGTCTACTTACAGATTTGATCGAACACAGCTAGGAGATAACGATGTCGCTTACACGAGAAATTATTCGCGTTAAGCGTGATGGAGGTGAGCTCGATGAAGCCTCACTTGCCGCGTTCATTAAAGGTATTACCGACGAGACTGTGAGCGAGTCACAGATCGCAGCGATGGCAATGGCGATTTTCTTAAATGGTATGTCTGAGCGTGAAACCCGCCTTCTCACGCGCTACATGCGGGATTCTGGGGATGTGCTCAACTGGCACTCGCTAAACCTAGATGGTCCAGTGCTGGATAAGCATTCTACGGGGGGCGTTGGTGACAACGTGAGTCTCATGTTAGGACCCATCATCGCCGCTTGTGGTGGCTATGTTCCTATGATTTCGGGGCGCGGGTTAGGGCATACCGGGGGAACGCTCGATAAGTTTGATTCGATACCTGGTTATCAAACTCATCCGACCAATGACCTTTTCCGCCGTGCTGTCCACGATGTTGGAGTCGCCATAATTGGTCAAACAGGGTCACTTGCTCCCGCCGATAAGAGGTTTTATGCGACTCGGGATGTTACGTCTACGGTAGAGTCGCTTCCCCTTATCACTGCATCGATTTTATCAAAAAAGCTTGCCGAGGGTTTGGATGGTTTAGTGCTTGACGTAAAAGCGGGTAGCGGTGCTTTTATGGATAATGAGCAAAAGGCACGAGAGTTAGCTGATACGTTAGTCCGCGTTGGCTCGCAGTTGGGTGTGCCGACGCGAGCGGTAATCACTGATATGAATCAGCCGTTAGCGCCATGCGCCGGTAACGCGATTGAAGTCAAAAGTGCGATAGATTACCTCTCAGGTAATAATCGCCCCAACCGTTTGCACCAAGTGACGGTGGCGCTTGCGGTAGAGGCGTTGTTAGCTGGGGGCCTTGCAGATAACTCGGACAGCGCGAAGGAGAGTGTCAATAGGGTGCTAGAGTCAGGTAAAGCGCTGGAAGTATTCGAGAAAATGGTACATACGTTAGGCGGACCTCATGATCTGATTGAACGTATGGAGGATTACTTACCGCAAGCAGAGGTGATAAAACCGGTGCTCGCTCAGCAAAACGGTTATATTACGCAAATTCATGCACGGGACTTAGGTAATGCCGTAGTGAGCCTGGGTGGGGGACGCTTAACTTCCATTGATAAATTGGACTATAGTGTTGGCATTTCAGAAATTGCAGAACTCGGTGCAGCTGTTGAAAAGGGACAGCCTTTAGCTGTGGTTCACGCAGCCAATGAAAGTGACTGGCAGCGAGCAGCTAACCAAGTAATAGATACCATCAAAATTGATAGTCAAAAGCCTCAGTTGACCGAGGTAATTTATGCGAGTTTGCAGGAATAATTTGTATGAAACGAGCAATTGTTGTGGTACTCGATTCCTTTGGCTTAGGTGCGGCTCCTGATGCCCACCTATTTGGCGATGAGGGCGCGGATACGCTTGGTCATATAGCGGAACACTGCTTCAAAAATGACCGACCGTTGCGTGTCCCTAATATGGCCAAACTTGGACTTTGGCACGCTCACTATGGTGCAACAGGTAAACAGCTTGTCGAACTCAAGAGCGACATCATGGGTTGCTACGGATGGGCTGCAGAGCGCTCATCTGGGAAAGATACGCCGTCAGGTCATTGGGAGCTAATGGGATTACCTGTCAATTATGACTGGGGTTACTTTTTAAAGCGAGAACACAGCTTTCCCGAAACGTTATTAACTGAATTGTGTCAACGCGCTGGACTGAATGGGGTTTTAGGCAATTGCCATGCTTCGGGTACGCAAATCATTGAACAATTCGGCAAGGCGCATCAGGCCACTGGAAAGCCGATTGTTTACACGTCAGCTGATTCGGTTTTTCAAATCGCAGCTGATGAGGAATTTTTTGGCTTAGACCGTTTATATCAGGTGTGTGAAATTGCTCGCGATTTAGTTGATGAATACAACATCGGTCGTGTCATAGCGCGCCCCTTTGTCGAAGATTCCAACCAAGGTTTCGTTCGCACAAGTAATCGTAGAGACTACGCGACGCCGCCGCACGGGAAAACCTTATTGGATCACGTGATTTCCCACGGAGGTGAAGTGCATGGGGTGGGTAAGATCAGCGATATTTTTGCTGGTCGAGGTATCAGCGCAAGTTATAAAGCCAATGATACAGCGAGTTTAGTCGATAAGACATTGGAATTGATGCAAACTAAACAACAAGACAAATGCTTAATTTTTACTAACCTGGTCGCTTTTGACACGCTTTACGGTCATCGACGGGATGTTGAAGGCTATGCGCGTGAGCTCGAAGATTTTGATAAAAAGTTAGCTGAGCTTATACAGGCGATGCTACCTGATGACTTACTGGTACTGACAGCGGATCACGGTTGCGATCCGACATCGCCTGGCAGTGATCATACCCGCGAGTTTGTGCCTTTGCTCTGTTACAGTCCTCGTTTGAAGGGCCGTTGTTTGGGTCAGCGTCAAAGCTTTGCTGATTTAGGGCAAACGCTAGCCCATTGGTTGGCAGTTGACGCCACGGAGAGTGGCGTCAACATGTTTACTTAATCGACTTTGTAACGCTTGACCAATTGTTCGAGGCGCTGTGCGGTATCGGTTAGCTCACCCATGGTATCGCCTGCTTCGCGCGTACCTTTTGCGGTTCGCTCTGCAATTTCAACGATCGTGGACATATTTTGGTCGATAGTTTGTGATACTGAAGTTTGTTCTTCAGCGGCCGTAGCGATTTGAGCGTTCTGTGAGTTGATGGTGTTCACCGCGTCTAACACTTGTTTAAGCGATTGTTCTACTTCGCCCGCGCGCTCAACGCTTTGACTGCTGCCTTCTCGTATCGCCCCCATGACATCAGACACTTCGTCACTGCTTAATTGCAGTTGATCAATCATCTGCTCAATTTCGTGAGTACTGTCTTGGGTACGTTTAGCCAGTGTTCTTACTTCATCCGCGACCACAGCAAAACCCCTTCCAGCTTCGCCTGCGCGAGCCGATTCGATAGCGGCGTTGAGTGCCAATAAATTGGTTTGATCGGCTATGGAGCGGATCACATCGAGCACACCGCCAATTTGAGCCGACTGATTTGCAAGATTGTCTACCGAATGACTGCCGCGTTCGACTTTATCCGCCAATCCGTGAATAACGTTGACGGCTTGCTTTAACAAGCTTGAGGCGTCGTAAACGAGTTTTTCTGCGTTTTCAGCCGCTCCAGATGCTTCAGATGCGCTTGCCGCAACTTGCTGAGAGGCGGCGGCGAGCTCATTGATAGCGGTCGCACCTGTTCACTTTCTAACTGTTGTTCGCCAACACCGTCCTGAGCTTGTTGAAGCACACTTGATAATTGTTGTGTCGAGTCATTCACCATGGACGCAGATTCGCGGACGCGCACTATTAAATCAGAGACTTGATCACCGAAACGATTAAATGCAGCGCCTAGATCAGCGAGCTCATCATGGCTATCCGTTGCTAAGCGACGTGTTAAGTCACCATCACCTGTGGCTATTTCATCCATCGCTGCCAATGCTTTGGCGAGTGGTCGGGTGATACTACGGACTACGGCCAGGGCGATAAACGCGGTAATTAATAGTGCAATAATGCTAGCTAACAAGGTTTGCCAAAGCGCCTCAGCGATAGATTTCTGAACATTACCCTCGAGTGCTGCTGCGCGTTGCTGTAGACCTTCAACCCAGAATCCTGTTCCGATAACCCAATCCCAAGCTTCAATGTACTCCGCGTAGCCGAGCTTAGGCGCTACACGCTTACTGTTATTCTGCCAATCGTAAGCGACATAGCCTCCTCCGTTTTTCGCTGCTTTAATTAAGTCACGAATAAGGTAAACGCCATTTGGATCCTGAAAGTCATACAAATCGCGTCCATTCAGTGATGGGTTAACGCCGTGTACTACATTGATTCCGTCCGAGTCATAGACGAATAGATACCCGGTATCACCCGAGTCATCAAAGCGCAGTTGCTCGATAATTTGCTTGGCCCGCGCTTGTCGTTCTGCCAATGTGCCTAGGGATGGATCATTAACTAAGTGTTTTATGGAGGAGCGAGCTAAGGCGAGATAGTTTGACAATGAATTACGCGCGTCTTTTTGCATTTGTTCGGTAAATTGATCAACCGCAGCGTCGCCGATGTTATTCGATTGCTGAAAGTTAAACCAAGTTAGGAAGATGGCAATCAATGCGGGTGGTACGAGTGCCAAAATAAATACTTTAGCGCGAATATTGAATCTCATGGGCGTTTCACTTTATTTGGAATGACTTTTAAAATTCTATAACAGACGATTAAGCGCCTCACTAAGACATTTGTCTTGGCTTAGTGAAAAAACTGTAAACTCTGAGTCGCCTCTCGGCATTGTTTCTAACGCTTAAATCAGCGAAAATACTCCCTTTAAATCGGCCGATATGCGAGAAAGTTAAATGTCAGATGTGAGTGTCGCGAAACAAATTAAGCAAGAGGTAGATAAACGTCGTACCTTTGCCATTATTTCTCACCCGGATGCTGGTAAAACCACCATCACAGAAAAAGTGCTCTTGCATGGTCAACAGATCCAAAAAGCAGGCACTGTGAAAGGTAAGAAATCGGGTCAGCACGCGAAATCTGACTGGATGGAAATGGAACAGGAGCGCGGCATTTCCGTGACCACGTCCGTTATGCAGTTTCCATACAACGACTCACTGGTAAATTTGTTGGATACACCAGGTCACGAGGACTTTTCAGAGGATACTTATCGGACGCTCACCGCCGTTGATTCCTGCTTGATGGTGATAGACGGGGCTAAAGGTGTCGAGGATCGTACTATCAAGTTAATGGAAGTTACTCGATTACGTGATACGCCGATTATTACTTTTATGAACAAACTTGACCGTGATATTCGCGATCCCTTGGAATTATTAGATGAGGTCGAGGACGTTCTTAAGATTATGTGCGCGCCGATTACATGGCCCATTGGCTCAGGTAAGAACTTTAAAGGCGTTTATCATTTATTGCGAGATGAAACGATCCTATATAAAACGGGACAGGGCCACACCATTCAAGATGTTGATATTATTAAAGGTATTGATAATCCAGAGCTCGACAAGCGTTTAGGTGTATGGGCAGACGAGTTACGCGAGCAAATTGAGTTAGTGAATGGTGCGTCGAACCCGTTTGATAAAGAAATGTTTTTAGCAGGAGAGCTCACCCCTGTATTCTTTGGTACAGCGCTTGGTAATTTTGGTGTTGACCATATGTTAGATGGATTGGTGGAGTGGGCTCCCAAACCGCAGGCTCGCGAAACAGATGAAGGCGAAGCCGTGACGGCTGATAACGCAAATTTCTCTGGATTTGTATTTAAAATTCAGGCGAATATGGATCCTCGCCATCGAGATCGTGTCGCTTTCTTGCGAATTGTCTCGGGTAAGTATGAAAAAGGCATGAAGATGAAGCAGGTACGTACAGGTAAAGATGTGCGTATCAGTGATGCGCTTACATTTTTAGCCGGTGACCGTGCTCATGTCGAGGAGGCTTATCCCGGCGATATCATTGGTCTGCATAACCATGGCACGATTCAGATTGGTGATACGTTCACGAGTGGTTCTGATTTTAAATTTAGTGGTATTCCAAACTTTGCTCCAGAGTTGTTCCGTCGTATTCGATTAAAAGATCCGCTCAAACAGAAGCAGTTGTTAAAAGGTTTGGTACAACTATCGGAAGAAGGTGCGGTACAGGTATTTCGCCCCTTAATCAGCAATGATCTTATCGTCGGTGCGGTGGGTGTTCTGCAATTTGATGTTGTTGTACATCGACTTAAAACTGAGTATAAAGTGGATGCGATGTACGAAAACATTAATGTTGCTACAGCACGCTGGGTGTCAGGTGATGAGCGAAAAGTAGACGAATTTCGCCGCAAAGCCGAGGCTAACTTGGCGCTTGATGGCGGTGATAATTTAACGTACATCGCGCCGACCATGGTCAACTTGAGCTTAGCGGAAGAGCGTTATCCGGATATCACCTTTAGTCACACGCGAGAGCATTAACGAACATGCGTTTGTACGACACCCATTGCCACTTGGACTTTTCTGCTTTTGATAAGGATCGTTCTCAGGTTGTCGCTGGGGCTCAAAGGGTGGGAGTTGAGCGTTTTATGTTGCTCGGTATAACCGAGCAACAATGGTCGAACTTAATCAAACTATGTGATGACTTCTCACCTGCATTTCGTTTCTCTCTTGGGTTACATCCTTACTTTATCCATCAGCATCAATCGACTCATATCAACGCACTGGCGAGTTGTTTTGAGTCTTTATCAGACTCCGCTCGTGCGCGATGCCAGGCGATTGGTGAAATTGGGTTAGATGCCACCTGTGAACAGCCAAAATTACAAAAAGCGTTGTTAGATCAGCAACTCGTATTAGCAAAAAACTACCAACTTCCGGTTATATTGCATCATCGAAAAACTTTAGATGAGCTGCTTAAATCCGTTCGAGAGAAACGGGTTGAGCACGGCGTGGTACATGCTTTTTCTGGCAGTTATGAACAAGCTGCGGCGTGGGTGGATCAAGGGTTTAAACTCGGCATCGGCGGTACGATTACCTATGAGAGAGCCAAGAAGACTCGAGATGCTATTCAACGTATTGGCGTGGAGCATTTAGTGCTCGAAACGGATGCGCCCGATATGCCTTTGTGCGGATATCAAGGTCGGCGCAACGAACCTAAAAGGGTCGCGCAGGTGCTAGAGAGTTTGGCTAAGCTATTAGAAACCTCCACTGAGGCGATATCGCCAGTGCTCTGGAAAAATAGCACCGCACTGTTTAACTGAAGTGTTTTTGTTTCTGTTTTTTAACCCAGCGTCTATCGCGTATTCGATTAAATCCAAGCACGATTAATCCGCCCGTAATAAGAGCCAGCAAAAGTAATGTCTTGCCTTGTGAGGTGAGTCCTAATAGCGTTTTTTCGTTAGCATGTAAGATCTGATTCTTGTCAAAAGTCACCTGTAAATAGCCTTGATCATCAAACTCATCGCCGATGGGATGAATAAGTACCCAGGGTTCAGGTAGCGTGCTCGGGTAGTCAATAATAGAGCTAGTTTGACCCACGCTGAACTGATTGATGCCGGCAGCATCACGTAGCGTTACTGCCAGCACTCCGGGCTGTTCGTTGAGACGAATGATAAGTTGCTGCAAACCTTCTTGGTTGCCATTAGTTAGAAAAACTTGACTGCCAGCCGCGGTCTGACTCAGCACCCAATTTAAGTGCTCTCGTGTATTTTGTTCAAGTTGTTGTTGTGCCTGGTTCGTGGCAATATTCCAGATACTGTACATGAGTGTGAGAAGCGCAGCAGCTGCCATAAAGCGCAGTAGGCGCTTGAATGCGACCCGAGTTAAACGTTGTAATTTAGCCGTTGAAACACGGTTAATTAGCTCGTTTAAGGTGTATTTGGGCAGTGCGTTTTGCTTCACTCTGAGTTACCTATGCGTGCGGATAAGGAAACCTTATGCTAAACCATTCTGGGTTGATTGTCTTTGATATGGACTCGACCCTGATTTCAATTGAGTGTATCGATGAAATAGCTCATTTGCTAGGGCAGCGTGATGCTGTTGCGGCAATTACTGAACAAGCTATGCGGGGTGAGATTGATTTCGCGGCAAGCTTGAAGCAGCGTGTTTCCCTATTGGAGGGAGTGGATGTTTCGTTGTTTGACTCGCTATTTAACCCGATCCCTTTAACTCAAGGAGCACAACAGCTGATTGATTTCTGTAAACTAAAAAACTGGTACTGTGTTGTAGTCTCAGGCGGTTTCACTTGGTTCTCTGCAAAAGTTGCCGGTGAATTAGGGTTGGATTTACACATTGCTAATGAACTTGAAATGAGCGATAACAGGCTAACGGGCCGCGTATTAGGCGCTATCGTCGATGGCCAAAAAAAGGCTGAAACATTGCAAATGTTGCGTCAGCAATTGCCAGAAGATGTGCCGGTGGTTGCCGTTGGTGACGGCGCAAACGATCAATGGATGTTACGTGCTGCCGACCTCGGTATCGCATTTTGCGCCAAACCGTTACTTCAAGAGGTAGCTGATGTCACCATTAATCAGCCAGATTTAGCACTCATTATTCCGGAACTGGAAAAAAGATTTTAATTTGTCGCTGACAACCACTGTTCTAACCGCTTAGCAGCGACGGCTTGTAGCGACTCGGACAGTTCCAAACTTTGAGTCAATAATGGCGTAACGCTAAAGCTATCGGCAACGCCGAGTACACTATCTAGCTGGCGCTCGACGCGATCAACTTTATATTGTGCGTACGCCGATAAATACTGCATTTCTGCTTCAATGAATTGTCGATCGGGACGTCCCGTGCGGCTTAATTCGATGTTTACGGCGATGATGGTATCGTTGAGTAACGCTTGAATCACGTGATGCTCAATATCATCTAGTGTCACAGTTTCAACATCGAAGGCTAATACAGATACGGTGCGTTTATTTTGGTCATCCCAACCGAGTTGAAAAAGTAGCAACTGGTTCATGGGACGTTCGCTTTTATCTGCGCTCATCAACCATGATTTCCATTTATCTAATAATCCACTGGTGTTTAGCAATGTGGGCAATGTCGCCTTGGGTAATAGCGAATTAGGCATCTGCAGCAAGCGACTCCAGTCTGAAATCACAGGTGGTACACCAATGCGTCCAAGAAAGTCCTCGTTAGTTTTCGTTTGATAAAAAAATAAAGGTACAGCGCTGGCAGCATCGCAGTAAAGATTTCGCAAGCCTAGTTCAAAACCTTTTAACGAGTTATTTTCATATATTTTCGGAAGCCGTTGTTCTCTTTGCTGTATGAATCGAGTAAGAAACTGGGCGGCTGCTCGAGATGCAGGTTGCTCGGACAGCTTTAGATTAAATGCGGTTCGTGATTTATCAACATTGACTATTTGATACTGAACGTCTGTGAGTGGTTCGTTTTTATGGTGTTGCAAGAGCTGCGTAAAACTCACCTGCATTTCTGAGCGATTTGAACCCGGGATAGGCTCGTCGACTTGGATGCGTAAACCGTGCTCGGAAATATCTAGCACCAACCCGTCTCGACTAAATGAACCGCTGCGAACACGACAGCGACTGCGCAAGTGGTAGCGCTGTTCACTACGGAGGTTAACGAACTCTAGTTTGATAGCTTGAGAACGGTGTGGTGGAGATGGAGGATGAACAAATGCACGTAATTTGGCGAGTTCATCTTTATTGTAGCTGAGTCCGCAAAAGGGCTTGATGAGATCAGTGACATCATCAAGAGTTGCGACATAGTCTATTTCTGATAGCGCATGTTGCACGGATTCGGTGAATGGCTGCTCTCTTGAGGGCAAATTGATATGTTGTGGCACAGCCTGAGGTCGCCACGCCTGCTTGTGATTGACTGGGGAAAGACTAAGCCGAAACGCCTGAAAAGATGATTTTTGTACGGCAAAACTAGCAAATGTGTCCCACAATTCTATTTTCTTGAGTTCTTCGACCAGCGCAGAATAAAAGTAGACCTTGCCTTTAGCGACAATATTGAACGTGAGTAGCGTCAGTTCACAGGACTCGTTACGCTCGAGCTTTTTAATCATGTATTGGCTACGGCGTTTGTTGAATATCGGTCCAATTGCGAGTTCATTGGTTTCGTTATACCAATGAGCTAGGGTACTTTCATTATTGTAGGTTGTCAGTACATACTTACATGAAAGCTCTTTTGAGTGGCGTTGCAAATACAGTGTTAGACGTCGCATGCGAGGCAAGTAGAACTGTTCATGAGCTTTATTGAGAAGCGCAATTTCAGTATTGTCGGTGTTAACCCGATAACGGCGTTTATAGCCACTAATGAATCGAGTGATGAATGCGTCAAAGTCCTTATTTAAGTCGCCGTCGGCGCGCTTAAGGGAGATGTACGTACGTTGGTTTTCTTCATTTATTCGTGCTATTTCGTAACGAATCGGTAATTGCGGATCAATGGTGAACTCTTTCGCAAATCCAGTGAAATAGATGTTTGCCTGTTGTCCCACTTGCAATTGCATCTGGCTGCGATCGACTCGAATTCTTAAGCCACCTTGAGAGATGTTGTTGGTAATGGCGCGGCAAGAGGAAGCGCCTTCCAGCTCAATATAAACCTCCACCGTATAATTCATGCGCTCTTCATCGCGGTAGGGATAAAAGCCTAACTTGAATAATTCAAATGCGCTTTCATCGTCAAACGTATCGTCTTCAGCACTCTCAGCTTGCGCAGCTTTTTGTTGCTCATACATAACACGATAGTTATTCTCGGCCTGCATGATTCGTTCATAGGTGTCTTGCGTAAAAACACCATTGTAGTCTCTAAGACCACGCTCAAAAATGTCTCGAGCAACCTCATCTAAGTAATGCACCCGTCCGCGGTGTTCTATGCGCCTACAATCGCCATCCACCCGTTTGCGTAAATCGACCGTGCGTGGGCATGCTCGCGTTAAACGACGTACTTCCGCTCTTACTTTGAATTTACTAGGTCCGTCCAACGTTGACGTCAGCAAATTAAAGTGCTTCTCAAAGTCGTCATCCAAAGCAACAAGTTTGAGTTGGTCGATTAGCGGTGATAATTGTAGGTTCGGCATTCTTCTCTTTTATATTTATAATGATGAGCTTAACTGAGAGCATCATAGAACGAGAGCAGTGACATGGCAAAGACAAAAACAGCGTACGTGTGTACCGAATGCGGTGCTGACTTCCCCCGGTGGGTAGGTCAGTGCAGTGAATGTAAAGCATGGAATACCGTATCCGAGGTGCGTTTGGGCAATAATAAAGGAGCTGTCTCTGCAACACGCAGTGGATTCGCGGGAGTCACTCAAGCTAAGGTTACGACGTTAAATGAAGTTTCTTTGGAAGAGGTTCCGCGCTTTAGTTCTACTTTTAAGGAGTTTGACCGCGTCTTGGGAGGTGGTGTCGTACCGGGGTCGGCCATATTGATTGGTGGTTCTCCGGGAGCGGGAAAGAGTACCTTGCTATTGCAAACCCTATGCCGCCTGGCGGGGGGAATGAAAGCCCTATATGTCACCGGTGAGGAGTCGTTGCAGCAGGTCGCTATGCGAGCAAAACGACTCGGCTTGCCTATGGATAAGTTAAGAATGCTTGCCGAAACGTCGGTCGAAACGATTTGTCAGCTTGCCGACCAAGAAAAGCCTCAGTTGATGGTGATTGACTCAATACAGGTCATGCATTTAGATGACATTGCGTCTGCGCCGGGCAGCGTGTCACAGGTACGCGAGTCAGCGGCGTTTTTAACGCGGTATGCTAAACAGAAAGGTGTTGCCATTATTATGGTAGGGCATGTTACCAAAGATGGTTCGTTGGCAGGACCTAAGGTTCTGGAACATTGTATTGATTGCTCGGTCATTTTAGATGGCTCGTCAGATAGCCGTTACCGTACGTTACGCGGTACTAAAAATCGTTTTGGCGCGGTGAATGAGTTGGGCGTCTTTGCCATGACAGGCAGTGGGTTAAAAGAAGTTTCTAACCCATCAGCCATTTTCCTGCAGCGCGGTGAAGAGCAAGGCAATGGTTCGGTAGTAACGGTTATTTGGGAAGGGACTCGACCATTACTCGTCGAAATTCAAGCTTTGGTAGATTACTCCGCATTAGCTAACCCGCGCCGCGTAGCCGTGGGTTTAGAAGCGACTCGACTTGCTTTGCTATTAGCTGTATTACACCGGCACGGCGGACTGCATGTCTCTGATCAAGATGTGTTTGTTAATGTGGTTGGTGGGGTAAAAGTGTCTGAGACATCGGCTGACTTGGCGCTGATGCTTGCCATCGTATCGAGTTTTAAAGGCGAACCTTTAGCACGCGAGTTAATTATTCTGGGAGAGGTTGGGCTCGCCGGTGAAATACGACCGGTGCCGAACGGACAAGAGCGTTTGAATGAAGCGGCAAAGCACGGTTTTAAACGTGCAATCGTCCCACATGGTAATGCCCCTAAGCAGGCGATTGAAGGGATGCAAGTGACACCCGTTAAGAACCTGCAGGAAGCGCTCGATGCGATTTAAAGGGCTGGTCGCATGCCTGTTTCTCGTGTTCTCGGTTGCGGCGGAGGCTTCTTCTCGCTGGGTCAGTTTAAATCAGTGCCTCGATTATTTGCTAATCGACTGGGCACCCGAGCAGGTGGTTGGGATTACGGGGCTCGATGAGACATTAATCAATGAGAAGCACCGTGCCCACTTTGGGCGTTTAGAGAATATTTTAAGGTTACAGCCCGATCGCGTGTTTGCAACAGAGTACAATAATCCTAAATTGATTCGGTTATTACGTCAGTATACTGAAGTCGAGGTTTTGCCCCAGCCTTCCAGTCTTGCGCGATATGATGAGTGGGTGACACAACTGAGCCAATATGCTCAGTTAGCCCCTCATGCACGTGCTCATCAACAGCAGTTAGAACAAGCGATGAAGCAAGCACAACAGGTTGCACAGAAGGTTATTATATTGATGCCCAATCAGTTTAGTTGGGGAACGGCGAGTTGGGCTGATGAATTAATTAGTGCGATGCACTGGAAAAACTTAGCCGCGCCTTTTGGAGAAAACCTGGTCTCCTTAACCCTAGAAGAAGTGATAAAGCTTACGCCGGATCGTTATTTGCTAGAGGGGTTTAGCCGGGCTCATTACGCTCTTGCAAATGAGTGGCTCTACCACCCCTTACTGCGAGAACACTTAGAAAAAACACCGACTCAACAAATTCCTCCACGACTTTCCTCGTGCCCAGTGGTGTTTGCTGATGATTATTTGAAGGCTATTCAAGGAAAATTATGAAACTGAGTCAGAGACAGTGTTTTATTATCCTGTTTGCCATTGTTATTTTACTTAGCGCTCTACAGCTCACCGTGGGGGGAAGCTCAATTAATTGGTGGATGCCGAATGCACTAGAGAAAGATATCATCTGGGATATCCGTGTTCCACGAACGTTGTTAACCTGGTTGATTGCTAGTGCTCTTGGGCTTGCTGGCGCAGTGATGCAGCTATTACTTAGAAACCCATTGGCTGAGCCGGGCATCACGGGTGTATCCGGGTGCGCTGCTTTAGTGACTATTGCGTGTCTTTACTTTGGCTGGTTACCCGCCTTTTCCTTTGGGCTGCCGGCATTGGCTTTAGTTGGCGGTTTGCTCGGTGTCTCGTTGCTGATGGTGCTTGCTGGACGACGGGCCTCGCCTACGCGAGTGATTTTAGCAGGGGTTGCGATTGCAACCATGAGTAGCGCAGCGATGGGATTGTTGCTTTATCTCGCGCCGAATCCGTTTGCATTCCAAGAATGGGCCTTTTGGCATATGGGAAGCTTGGCAAATAAAAGTTGGCACTCAGTGATGCTGGCGCTACCGGGCATTGTGCTCGCGTTTCCTATCGTATGGTTGGGACGTCGCTTTTTATACGCGCTAACATTGTCTGAAGAGACCGTCGCGACGATGGGGTTCAATGTGGCGCGCTACCGCAATTGGATGTTGTTAGCTGTGGCGCTACTGACGACCGCATCGGTCGTAGCCGTTGGTGTGATTGGATTTGTTGGTTTATTAGCACCTCATGCAGTACGATTGTTAGGATTTAACCATCCGAAGTACGTACTGTGGCTGTCTCCAGTGACCGCAATTCTTTTACTCATTAGTTTTGATACGCTAGCACAGCTAATGAGCACCGCGCGTGAATTACCCGTGGGCATATTAGCGGCGTTAGTCGGCGCGCCACTGCTTATTGTGCTACTGGTTCGAGAGCGAAACAGCCATGCTTGAGCTTGACGATCTTTATCTTGCCGGGATTTCTCGGCCACGCTTGCAACATATCAATCTGAAGCTAACAAGCAATCAGCTGATTGGTGTTATTGGCGCTAATGGTGCGGGAAAAAGCTCATTATTGCGCGGAATAGCCGCAGTTGAACCTCAACTAAAGGGCCATATTCGATTTAAACATCAGGACTGGTTGCGCTTATCGCATCGTCAGCGACAAAAGTACTTGGGGTATTTGCCTCAGACAGAAGCGCCTGAATGGGATATTCGTATTGATGAGCTGGTCAATCTGTCGGCGCAGGTCACGCATTCACAATTAATGAAGCATTTAGAAAAGTATGCGCTACTGACTTTAAAGGAACGTCGAGTTTCACAAGTATCGGGAGGGGAACGACAGCGCGCATTACTAGCTCGGGCAACGTTGTCGGAGCCACAATTGCTTATTTGTGATGAACCCGTCAGTGGTCTCGATGTGGCGCATCAATTAACCATTATGCAGCAGTTGCATAATCACGCTCGCACGCACGGTCTGGTTTTGGCGGCGATTCACGATCTAGCGCTAGCAGCACGTTTTTGTGACAGTTTACTGTTAATGCACAATGGGGAATTAGTGCAGAGCGGGGAGCCGTTTGAGGTGTTGACTGAAAAAAACTTAGCTCACTGTTTTGGTGTACAAGCCGAGTGGTTTTGTAAAGATAACGGCGTTGGTTGGATACCAACGCCGTTGCAAGCAGTAAAAGATTAACCGATCGGTTTATATTTAATGCGGTGTGGCTCCATTGCCTGTTCGCCAAACTTCTCTTTCATATAAGCTTCGTAATCGCTGTAGTTACCTTCGTAGAAGACCACTTCAGCTTCATCGCGATAATCAAGAATATGGGTGGCGATCCGGTCTAAGAACCAACGGTCGTGCGAGATAACCAAAGCTGAACCTGGGAACTCGAGGATGGCTTCTTCCAGTGCTCGTAACGTCTCAACATCGAGATCGTTGGTGGGTTCATCTAATAATAAGACGTTGCCGCCCGCTTTAAGCAGTTTCGCAAGGTGCACGCGGTTGCGTTCACCGCCCGACAGCTCACCGATACGTTTTTGTTGGTCGGTGCCTTTAAAGTTAAAGCGACCGACGTAAGCGCGCCCTTGAACCTCAAAGTTACCAATGCGCAGGATATCGTTACCATCGGTAATTTCTTGGAATACGGTTTTGCTATCATCCATGCTGTCGCGGAACTGATCAACGCTCGCTAATTCAACGGTATCACCGAGTTCAATTGAGCCACTGTCGGGCTGTTCTTGGCCACTGATCATACGGAATAAGGTGGATTTACCCGCGCCGTTCGGACCAATGATACCGACGATAGCACCTTTAGGGACACTAAAGCTCAAGTTATCAATAAGCTGGCGCCCTTCGTAGGCTTTGCTAATCCCGTTAACCTCAATGACCTTATCACCCAAGCGCGGACCTGGTGGAATAAATAGCTCATTGGTTTCATTACGTTTTTGATAGTCGCTACTTTGTAATTCTTCAAAGCGAGCCATACGCGCTTTGCTTTTCGCCTGACGACCTTTCGGATTAGTACGTACCCACTCAAGTTCTTGTTTGATGGTGCGTTGACGAGCTTTCTCTTGACGTTCTTCTTGTGCAAGACGCTTCTCTTTTTGCTCCAACCAAGAAGAGTAGTTGCCTTCCCATGGAATACCATAACCACGGTCAAGTTCAAGGATCCAGCCTGCTACGTTGTCTAAGAAATAACGGTCGTGGGTAATAGCAACGACGGTGCCTGTGTAATCATGTAAGAAGCGCTCTAGCCATGCGACTGACTCTGCATCCAAGTGGTTGGTGGGCTCATCGAGCAGCAACATGTCGGGCTTGGAAAGTAACAGACGACAAATAGCAACACGGCGACGTTCACCGCCTGATAGGTTACCGATTTTAGCGTCCCACTGTGGCAAACGCAGTGCATCAGCGGCGCGGTCAAGGATATTTTCGATGTTGTGACCATCTTTGGCCTGAATCAGCGCCTCGAGTTGAGCTTGTTCTTTTGCCAACGCATCAAAATCAGCATTCTCATCGGCGTAGGCCGCATAGACTTCATCTAAGCGAGTAAAGGCCTCTTTAACGTCAGCGACGGCTTCTTCCACCGTTTCCTTAACGGTCTTTTCTTCATCGAGCTGTGGCTCCTGCGGAAGGTAGCCAATGTTAATTCCTGCTAAGGGACGCGCTTCTCCCTCATATTCAGTATCAACACCCGCCATAATGCGAAGCAAGGTCGATTTACCGGCACCATTAAGACCTAAAACACCGATCTTAGCGCCTGGGAAAAACGATAATGAGATATCTTTTAAGATAGTTTTTTTGGGTGGAACAACTTTGCTCACCCGCGACATTGAATAGATATATTGCGCCATAGCGACGAACATTCCTACTGTTGGATTGAAAATAGGACCTAGTTTACTGGTAAATACAGCAAATGCCCAAATTTGTTGCCGAATTTTTTCTTAACGGCATGTGACGGTTTGCTAGGCAGTTTGGGGTATTTTGCGGTAAACTGCACGTCATAATTTGGCTAATGAAATTGATGGATGTCCGAGATGCAGAAAAAAGATCAGACAATTGCCGCGTTTGACGCGGAGTTATGGCAAGCAATGAATCAGGAAGTTGAGCGTCAAGAACAACACATTGAGCTGATTGCTTCAGAAAACTATACCAGCCCACGTGTGCTAGAGGCACAAGGCTCACAGTTAACTAATAAATACGCCGAGGGTTATCCTCATAAGCGTTACTATGGCGGCTGTGAATATGTGGACGTAGTTGAAGACCTCGCGATTGCACGTGCTAAAGAATTGTTTGGTGCTAAATACGCGAACGTACAACCGCATTCAGGCTCACAAGCCAACACCGCTGCATTCATGGCACTTATGGAAGCCGGTGATACCTTCTTGGGAATGAGTTTGGCACACGGTGGCCATCTGACTCACGGTGCGGGTGTTAACTTCTCGGGCAAGCTTTACAATGCCGTACAATATGGTATTTCAGAAGAAACCGGTGAAATCGATTACAACCAAGTTGAAGAGTTAGCTAAAGAGCATCAGCCGAAGGTTATCGTTGCTGGTTTCTCTGCATACTCGGGTATTGTTGATTGGCAGCGTTTCAGACAAATTGCTGACGAAGTGGGTGCTTATTTGTTGGTAGATATGGCGCACGTAGCGGGTCTGGTTGCTGCAGGTGTATACCCAAGTCCAATTCCTTACGCAGACGTAGTAACAACGACAACACATAAAACCCTCGCAGGTCCGCGTAGTGGTCTGATCTTGTCTGGCAAAGATGATGAGAAACTGCACAAGAAATTAAATAGTGCGGTATTCCCAGGTAATCAAGGTGGTCCGTTGATGCACGTTATCGCAGCGAAAGCGGTGGCGTTTAAAGAAGCCCTTGAGCCTGAATTTAAAGCGTATCAAGAACAAGTGCTAAAGAACGCTAATGCGATGGTTAAAGCTCTGCAAGCACGTGGTTATAAAATCGTATCGAATGGCACGCAGAACCATTTGTTCCTCGTTGATTTAATCGACAAAGACATCACGGGTAAAGATGCCGATGCTGCATTAGGCCGTGCATACATTACGGTCAACAAAAATGCGGTACCGAATGACCCGCGTTCGCCGTTCGTCACTTCCGGTCTTCGTCTAGGTACGCCTGCAATTACGCGTCGCGGCTTCAAGGAAGCAGAAGCTGAGCAAGTAGCTAATTGGATTTGCGATGTATTAGATGACATTAATAACGAAGAGACGATTGATCGCGTTCGTAACGATGTCAAAACGTTGTGTGCCGAGTTTCCAGTTTATAAATAACGTTTGAAAAGGAGCGCGCTATGCACTGTCCATTCTGCGGAACACAAGATACCAAGGTCATCGATTCGCGGTTAGTAGGGGACGGTGCATCGGTGCGCAGGCGCCGAGAATGTAGCCATTGTCGCGAGCGCTTTACAACATTTGAGACTGCTGAACTGGTAATGCCCCGTGTAATTAAAACAGACGGTGGGCGTGAACCTTTTAATGAAGATAAGCTTCGCAGTGGGCTATTACGTGCGCTTGAAAAGCGTCCGGTCAGTCTCGAAAAAATGGAACAAGCGGTCAATAAAATCAAATCCAGTATCCGTGCAACCGGCGAGCGAGAGATTACCTCTAACTTTATTGGCAACCTGGTGATGGATAACCTTAAGCAAATCGATAAAGTCGCCTACGTTCGTTTTGCTTCGGTCTATCGCTCTTTTGAGGATATCAAAGAGTTCGGCGAGGAGATCGCGCGGCTCAATGATTAGTTTGGCACAAGATAAGCACGACCATCTTTATATGCATCGCGCCTTGGAATTGGCAAGAAAAGGGCGCTTTACGACTGGACCTAATCCTGCCGTCGGTTGTGTCATCGTAAAAGACGCCAGTATCGTTGGCGAAGGATGGCATCAGAAGGCGGGCGAACCCCACGCCGAGGTCTTTGCGTTACGCCAGGCTGGCACACAAGCCAAACATGCAACCGCCTATGTTACGCTTGAGCCATGCAGTCACCAAGGTCGCACACCGCCCTGTGTTGATGCATTGATTAATGCGGAAGTAGCTCGCGTGGTTATCGCGATGCAAGATCCCAATCCGATTGTATCAGGTCGTGGCATTCATAAATTACACGATGCTGATATCGAAGTTCGTGTTGGTTTATTTGAAACTGCAGCGCGAGCGCTTAATCCTGGTTTTATTCATCGTATGCAGACTCAATTACCCTATGTGCGGGTTAAGCTCGCGAGCTCGCTTGATGGGCGTACGGCGTTGAGTAATGGAGTGAGTCAATGGATTACCGGTGCTGCAGCGCGTGCTGACGTTCAGGTATGGCGTGCACAAGCCGACGCAATATTAACTGGTGCGGATACGGTGCTGGTGGATAACCCGAGACTGAATGTACGCCCTGAACAGTGGCCTGACGGGATCGAAAAACCATTATTTTTCAAGCAGCCCGTGCGTGTGATTATTGACGGGAAAAACCGCATTCATGATGATTTGCGACTATTTGAGGTTGAAACGCCTGTATTTGTCGTCCGCACTACGGAAGCTCCTGCTTCTCGACATCGTCATTGCCACGAGATTATTGCTAAAGCAGATAGCCAGGGTCGCGTAGACTTACATGACGCACTGAAAGAACTCGCATTGCGTGAGATTAATTTGGTATGGACCGAGTGTGGAGCTCAGTTAGCGGGTGCTCTTTTTAACGCTCAGGTAGTGAATGAACTGGTCTATTATCAAGCCAACAAAGTATTAGGCAGTGACGCACGCAGTATGATTGCGTTGCAGGAACTGACTCAACTCGATGATGCGCTCTCATTTAACGTGCTTGAGCGCAGAATGGTCGGCGAGGATATTCGCGTGATCGCTCAGCCAATGAAGTAGGAACTATTATGTCATTGCATTCGACAGAAGAGATTATTGAAGATATCAAGCAAGGTAAGATGGTCATTCTAATGGATGACGAGGACCGCGAGAATGAGGGCGATCTTATTCTTGCAGCAGACTGCGTGACCCCTGAAGCGATAAATTTCATGGCGCGTTATGGTCGGGGACTGATCTGCCTGACCCTCAGCGAGGAACGTTGTAAGCAACTTAACCTGCCGCTGATGGTTGATCGCAACAATGCGCCATACTCGACTGCTTTTACGGTATCCATTGAGGCCGCCGAGGGTGTGACTACAGGTATTTCGGCAGCTGACCGCGCACAAACAGTGAAAGCAGCCGTAGCACGTAATGCTCAGCCGGAAGACTTGGTAATGCCGGGTCATATATTTCCACTGAAAGCTAAGCAGGGCGGTGTACTCAACCGTGCGGGGCACACGGAAGCCGGTTGTGATCTCGCGCGCCTAGCCGGCTATGAACCTGCTGCAGTGATTGTCGAAGTGCTTAATGAAGACGGCACCATGGCGCGCCGGGCGGACCTAGAAAAGTTTGCCGAAGCACACGATATTAAAGTGGGTACTATTGCTGACTTGATCGAGTATCGCTCAGTGCGCGAGAAAACCATTCGCCGTGTAGCCCAGTGTCAGTTGCCGACCAGTTTTGGCAAATTCAATATGATCACGTATCAAGACTCAATCGATCAACAAGTTCATCATGCGTTAGTGCATGGCGAAATTAATGCCGAAAAGGTAACTAACGTGCGCGTGCATTTGCAAGACAGTTTGCATGATACTTTATCAACTGAACGCGCGGCGAAGCGTAGCTGGCCGATTGCCAAGGCGATGCAATATATTGCCGAAAACGATGGTGTTCTAGTGCTTATTGGTCGTCAGCAAACGCCTGAGGATATCATTGCACAAGTGAAAGAATTTGAGGCACAGGATCAAGGACAGCACAAACCGACTGCGTCGGCATCTAATGCTTCACGAAATGTGGGGGTTGGTTCGCAAATCCTTGCTGATTTAGGCATTCACCAAATGCATCTGCTCAGTTCACCGAAGCGTTATTCGGCATTGTCGGGATTCGGGCTTGAAGTTGTTGACTTCATCGAAGATAAAGCTGATTGAATTGATGATATAGAGCCGCATGAGTAGGTAGATTAACGCCTAACTCAGCGGCCTTTTTTAGCGCGTAGCCAGTCAGGGCCTTAATTTCTGTTTTTCGGTTAGCTTTTATATCCGACAGCATTGAAGACTGGTTTTCGGCGGTCGCCTCGCATACCTGTTCGACTAATACGAGCAAATCCGCAGTATTTAAACGATAGCCAAGCGCTTGACTCAGACTGACCAACTCAGAAACCAGCATACGTCGCTGTTCATGGTATTGTTCTTTGAGCAGTTCACCATTGAGACACTGGTTCACCGCTGTTAATGGATTAATTACACAATTAAGGCAAAATTTTTGCCATTGTCGTGCTTTGATGTCTGCATCAAAGTGCAGTTTTGGAAAGGCGGTATGCAACTGTTCGGTTAGTTGTTGATGATGTTGTATGCGCGCATCGATCCAGTCTGAACCCAATCCTTTGTGCTCGGTCACTCGGTTACTGCGCGTCACGCCATGAGTGGTTATCCATGTATAACAGGGGCGTGATGTGGTTAAGTCTACAAGGCCGTTATGCGCGCAGATAATAGGTCGATCGTGAGGTACACCCAGTGTATCTAGACGTCGAAATACACTCTCAAGATCATAGGCCTTAACGGCTATAAAAACCGCTTGTATTGAGCTGAAGTCGCTATCCTTGATGATAGGAATTCGGCAAAGCTCAGTACGCGCTGACTGATAATCTCTAAAGTGATAATCAAAAAAATCTGCGTGTGGACTAGGTGAGCGAGGCAATGTAACGATAGGCAGCTTGGCACATTGCCATTGATGGGCAATAAGCTGACCTATCGCACCCGCGCCGACGAGTAGTAACTGTTTAGGATGTTCACTCATTTGAACCCCAGTGTGCCTGATAGCTTCGTTTTAGATAGCCAAGTAATAGCAAGCTTGGCAGGATTGCTAAACTGGTAAGCACAAAGAACAGACTCCAATTGCCATCGAGCTTATCAACCAGTACACCGCTGTAGGCGGATAAAGTGGTTCGGCCAAAGGTGCTCAGTGACGCGAGTAACGCATACTGAGTCGCGGTAAAGGTTCGGTCACATAAAAAGCTGATAAAACCTACAAAAGCTACAGTCGACCAAGCACTCGTAAAGCCATCGACTAGCACGGCCGCAAGAAACAGGTTCTCACTGGGTCCAACGTTAGCAATCCAAGCGAACATTAGATTTGAGCCCGCCATAGCGATGCCTGCAATCAGAAGACCTTTGAATTGACCAATACGCAGAGTTACCACGCCTCCGACTAGTGAAAAGAAGATAGTTATCCACCAAGTCACGAGTTTAGAGTAAGTGCCGATTTGCTCATTTGAAAAGCCGATCTCTTTATAAAATACAATCGACATTCGACCTAAAAAGGCTTCGCCTATTTTAAAAAGAAACACAAACAGCAAAATTTGTATTGCCAGTTTCGCACCGTTGCGTGAGAAGAAAGAACTAATGGGCTCAATGACGACAGTACTGATCCGTTTTAATAAGGATAGGGTCGCTATGGTAGTTGCTTTGACCTGTGTGTAACGTGCAGGCTTTATAAATAGAGTGACCAAAGCCAACGAAAGCATAAGCGCGGCGAGCACGATATAGGCATCCTGCCATTGCCAACGGGTACCGTCGACTAACAGAAACGGAATTGCGCCGAGACCCGCGTAGCCGCTCCACCAACCTGATGTGGCCATGGCGGCTCCAGCACTTTGCATGCGTCCTTCCGATTCAGAGAATGTCTCAATGCGATAAGCGTCAATGGCAATATCCTGGGTCGCAGAGCTAATGGCAATGAGCAGGGCGGCGATACCGACTAGATGTAAATTATCAGCGATGGTTAAAGTCGATATAAAGATACAGAGCGCGGCTATAAGAAGTTGACAGAGTAAGATCCAACTACGACGTTGTCCTAACCAGCGATTCAATACTGGAAGTTTAACGCTATCGACAAGAGGAGACCAAAGAAAATTGATTGAGTAGACCGCGAATACGGCACCGAAATAACCGATAACTGATCGGCTTAAGCCTTCTTCTTGCAACCATGCTGACAATGCTGAGCCAATCATCACCCAAGGAAAACCGCTGGAAAGCGCTAAGAAAAAGAGCGCTATCACACGTGGTTGACGGTAAACGTTAAGATCGGTCTTTAACGTATGCTGCGCTGTCATTGCGGCACGATTTCAATTCGTTTAAGCACGGGCGGGTTAGCAGGAACATCGCGCCAACCGGTTTTTTCGTCAAATGGCAAGGATTCAAGAGCGGCTAATTTTTCGAGCACGTCTAAACCTTTAGTGATACGTCCAAATACGGCGTAGCCCCAGTCACCGTCGTCGGGGTTGAGTGAGGTATTGTCGTTTAAATTAAAAAAGAACTGGCGAGTTGCTGTGTGAGGCTCACGTTCCCGAGCCATAGCGATGGTACCGTAGGTGTTTAACAGGCCGTTGCCCGATTCGTTTACGATCGTTTCATAGCTCGGCTTATCAGAGAATTCAGCATCGTAGCCGCCGCCCTGAATAACAAAGCCAGGTACTAGACGATGGAAGATAGTGTTGTTGTATTGCGCCTTAGCAACGTAGCGGAGAAAGTTAGCGACGGTGATAGGCGCTGCTTCGCGGTTAAGCTCGACAGTCAAATTGCCTTCAGAGGTGACAAAAACGACGGTTGGAAAGGGATTGTCGGGCTGCACTTGTGCTTGCGAATATGGGCTTGCTAAGACAATAAAACATGTTAATAGTGCGATAATTGTTTTCATTTTAACCTCGCGTTTCCGTCAGACGTAGCTGGGGATCGTTAGCAATATCGTTGAGTACCTGCTGTAGCAGACGCTTAAACTCACGCTCGATAGTTGCTTCATCGGGGTTAGAAACTCCCTCCGACTTACTGGTTCCCGTGAATGTCCGTGCATAAGAACGATTCATTCTTTGCGCTTCGACGCGAATGTTTAATTGATAGTCGAGTTGATATTTTAATGCTGTCTCGGTGTGCTCGACCACCGCCTTATTGATAGACACATACCAATTGAGGTCGCCCTGACCGCTGACAATCCCTGACTGTTGAAACGCTTGTTTGACGATCGCTGTCAGCGGCTGTGATGGTGCGGAAAACTGATTAGCTTTTTGGGTCTCTGTATCGATGTGGCGATAGAGGTAGCTGTGAGGTCGTTTATCTTGCACCATCAAGCGAGAAACACTGCCTGAAAGTTGTGATGTTACCGTCGGCGGTTCGACGATCAGATCAGAATCAATTGTCGAGCAACTGCTAATTGACAGCAGTGCCAGGGCGGAGAGGGCTGTGAGCTTTACTAGTTGACGCATGGCTTCCTCGTTTTAGTCATTCACGTAACACAGTTTCATGCTATCATACGGTAAAATTGTGCCTTGCAAAAATGCTTTACTGATATCTAGCAAAGCGATACGGTGATAAGGCAACGCGTTGTCAATGAAGTTAAAGGTTTTGTCGTGAAAAAATACGCAGAAATTACAGGATGGGGAAAGTGCTTACCGCCAGCAGTCATGACCAATGATGATTTGGCAACATTTCTAGATACCTCGGATGAATGGATTGTATCGCGAACCGGAATTTCAGAGCGACGAGTCAGTCATGTAGGGACGTCTAAACTTGCGACGGTTGCAGCACAGAATGCGCTCGCGGCCGCTGGATTGAACCCAGATGATATCGACCTGATTATTGTCGGTACCTGTACTGCCGATGAGATCATTCCTAATGTCGCTTCAGCAGTGCAACAAAACATTGGCGCACCGAATGCAGCAGCGTTTGACCTCAATGCGGCGTGTAGTAGCTTTCTTTACGCCATGCATGTTGCAACCCAAGCTATTCAAACAGGCGCTCATAAAAAAGTGTTGTTGATTGGTGCCGAGCGCCTGACGCGTATTCTCGACTGGACCAAACGTGAGAGTGCAGTGCTATTTGGCGATGGCGCAGGAGCAATGGTTTTGGAAGCGAGTGATGAAGAGGTAGGTCTACTTGCCAGTCATATTAGCTGTGATGCTGATGCGCGTGACGTGTTGAGTCTTGATTTTGGTTTGAGCTTCGACCGCTTTGGCTTTGATGGCATTATGCAGTTCGATTTTGTTGGACAAGAAATTTTTAAGCGTGCGGTCAAAGGCATGAACGCAGCGGTTGAGAAAGTATTTCAGCAAACCGGCTTAAGTACCGAAGATGTTGATGCGCTTATTCCGCATCAAGCGAATAAACGTTTAATCGATTATCTCGCGAAGTTATGTAAGGTGCCTTCTGAGAAAACCGTGATAAATATTCAGAATTACGGTAATACATCTTCTGCAACCTTACCGATCGCTTTTTGTGAAGCGGTAGAAAACGGCACTGTTAAGCCAGGAGATACCATTGTCTCGGCAGTGTTTGGCGGCGGACTAACCTGCGGCGCCGGCTTGATCCGTTGGGGTCAGCGCGTCACACCGGTTAACCCTCCGTTCTATGAATTGGAGCCCACCGACTTAACCGCTTTAGATATGATTGTGCCGATGCACGAGAAGACGGCGGCGGCTTGGGCAAAGCGAGATAAATAATTCGTCTTTAAAGTACAAATAGCACTGATATTGTGGTGAAAAACTGATAATCTCGTGAGAGTGGTACAACCAGTTTCACGAGATTTTTTTATGACAGAACAACAGCACATTATTATTGATAAGAACGCCAGTGTAGTCACTATCCGACTTAATCGGCCTGCTAAGAAGAATGCTTTTACGCAACAAATGTATTCGGAAGCAACTGCCGCGCTGAAAGCCGCTGACGAGGACGAGACGATTAAAGTGGTCGTTTTCGAAGGGAGCGGTGATAGTTTTTCTGCGGGTAATGATCTTAACGACTTCCTATCCATCGAGTCACTGGATGAAACGGCTCCTCCTTTTAAGTTTCTTCATTTACTCAATAAAGTGAAAGTGACGTTGGTCGCGAAGGTCAATGGCTTAGCTATCGGCATTGGTACAACCTTGCTGTTGCATTGCGATCTTGTCTATGCGGCTGATAATGCAGTATTCGCTTTACCTTTTGTGCAGTTAGGGTTACTTCCAGAGGCGGGCTCAAGTTTATTGCTACCGCGCATCATGGGACACCAACGTGCATCCGAATTATTGCTACTAGGTGATTCGTTCTCTGCGAACAAGGCACGGCAGTATGGGTTGGTAAATGACGTGGTGGAGGCCGACAAACTTAATACGCGTGTTGATGAGGTAGTCGAACATCTGGTTAAACAGTCGCGCGGTGCTTTAAGAACCTCGAAGAAATTGATCAAAACAGAGTCGGATACTGTATCTGAACGTATTAGTCTAGAGGCTGGCTACTTTGCCAAAGCGCTCAGCTCTGATACTGCTAAGCAAGCAATAGCGGCCAAACTGAAGAAAAACTAGGCAGTCAGCGCACTGGGGCTTGTTTACCTTAGCTGAGTGCGCGATAATGCGCTTTCACGAGTTATGGTGACCCTGCGGGTCCCCTCGCGACACTAACTGGCAAACCCGGTCAGGCCCGGAAGGGAGCAGCCGTAGTCGGGGATGTGGGCGCCGAGGTGTGGCTGGTAGGGTCGCCACCCGTCTCTTTATATCCTAATCACTCCATACTTGATGACTTGCACGCAGTAATTGAGCGTGAGCAAGAATTAGGCGCGATAGGTTGCGTTGATAACCACCCCCGATTACCGCAGCTAAACTAATATTATTTTGCTTCGCGTAGTCCAGCACAAAATAGTCACGTGAAAAAATGCCCTCGATAGATACATCAAGATGTCCGAGATCGTCGCGACGATATATGTCCACCCCTGCGTCATATAAAATCAAGTCGGGTTTAAAGTCTTTGGTTACTTTGTGCAATGTATGTTTCACGGCATCGAGGTACGCGCCATCGGTGGTACCCTTGGGTAAGGCGACATCGAGGTCAGAGTCCACTTTAGTAAAAGGGAAGTTTCGTTCACCATGAATAGAGCAGGTGAAGATATTCTCGTGGTCTCTTAAAAGCGTCGCTGTACCGTCACCCTGGTGAACGTCGGTGTCGAATATCAGAATTTTTAAATTGGGTTGTGCTTTTGTGGCTAAAACCGCACTCATCGCGAGGTCATTGATCAAGCAGAAGCCGCTGCCCCAATCATGGTGTGCATGGTGGTAGCCACCTGAGAAATGAATAGCAATGCGCTTATCGAGTGCTGTCTTCACCGTCTCGAACGTACCTCCAGCTGATGTCAGGGTGCGGGTCAGTAGTTGCGTTGACCATGGAAAGCCCACTTTGCGCCATTCCTTTTTGTCAAACTGATTCGTGATGAGCTTATTGATGTAGTTTGAACTGTGAGCTAACGCTACTTGGGACCAGTTCATTGGTGTCGGTTGAATAAACTGATCGGGCTGCGCGCCGTGCGCTAATGCCCATTGATATAGCATCTTATATTTATGTATTGGATAACGGTGCCGCTCTGGTAGCTGTAGCTCGCTATAGATTGGATGGTAAATAAATGGAACCTTCATCAGCCTTCGTCCATTATTTGAATTTGCCGCTCAACCTGACTGATTGCCTGTTGGCATCGGTTGAGACGCTTTTGATAAGCCTGTGCCTGAACAAGATCTCCTGACTGCTGAAACAGTTCCGCTTTATTTCTGAGTCTTATTTCATATTGGCGATACTTGGCTAGCGTTCGATGAAGCTGCCCATGCTGCGCTTGGAGCTGGGCGCGCAGATCGAAATCAGCGTCGGGCGGACGACTGTTTTGCAGTAACGCGCTTAGAGAAAGAACTTGCTCGCTGATTTTTTCGGCAAGATATTGCTTTCTCTCGTTATCATCGCTTGTTATTAATTTATTAATAAGCTGCTCAGTTTCATTTACGTAAGCAACCGCAAATTGGGACCGCGTAGTAAACAGATTTTCCGCAAACCATTGCTCGGCAAAGCGTTTATTGGCTTGTTGTTGGTCGAAAACCTGCGCTTTTTCACGTAACACTGCCAATGCTCGAGTAAATTGTTGTAAATATGTTGGGGTCATGGCTTGCCGTAAATTTGCGGATTTAGAGTATTCTACCTAAATTAAAAGTAGCTTGCCTTTTAACAATCGATAATAGTTAAGTTATTAGTTGTTTAAATAACGTTGAAATTTGTAACGGAGTGTTGTTCGTCGATCAAAAAGTGATACTATGCGAAATAGGGTTCAGCTATGCAAAACTGCTCGGCAGTTGAGTTAGAACTGGACACTTGATTGACAGGAAGTTACCGCGAATAGCGGTTGGAAATGAATTCCGTTGGTAACATGGATTGATGTCGCACGGCTATCATAACGCAGTTAACGCTGTTTCAGCAGGTTGACAGCGTATGGTCATCGTGGGACTATTCCTGTGAATGTGCGCACTTTTTAAGGCGCGTACGCGGATAGAATTTAATCTTTTCGTCACTCAATAAAACTGGTGTTTCACGTTGTAAAACGTTGGAGCGGAAGTTAATTCAAATTGGTTGGGAACTATGACCAAAGTAATCAAGAGAACCAAACTCGCCGCAGCCTTAATGGGCGCAATGGCGGTTGCTGGCACCAGCGTTGCTGCTGCACAGCAAGTTGATGTAGCTAAGCTACAGAAAGAAGAGCAGCAAATCTTGAATGCGCAAGAGCAATCTCAAAAGAAGATTGATTCTTTGTATGAGCAAAGCCAAGATTTGTTGATTGAGTATCGCTCTGTTGTTGCTGAATACGAGAACCTCAAGGTCTACAACGACCACGTGGCTCGTTTGGTTGCTGACCAGCAGTCCAACATCGATTCACTTCAGCGTCAGATCGACACCATCGAAGAAACCAAGCAAGGCGTGGTTCCATTGATGTATGAAATGATCGACGCGTTGGAAGAGTTCGTTAAACTCGACATTCCAATCCACAAAGAGAAGCGTTTAGAGCGTGTTGAACGTCTTCGCGATATCATGGGTAACGCGAACGTATCTACCTCTGAGCAATTCCGTCAAATCATTGAAGCGTACCAAGCGGAGATGGATTACGGTCAAATGCTTAACGCTTATCAGGGTAACCTGAACGTCGACGGCGAAGAAGTTGCTGTAGACTTTTTCCACATGGGTCGCGTTGTATTCGCAGCACAGTCATTAGACTTGAAAAATGCGTGGTTATACAACAAAGACACCAATGAGTGGACTAAGTTGGAAGACGAGTTCTTGAATCCTCTTACCACAGCGATTCGTATGTCACGTAAGCAAACTGCTTACGATCTGGTGAAACTTCCAGTATTCGCAGCGGAGAGTGCAGAATGAAAAAATTAGTTAGTTCGTTAATGATTGCAGCAGCAGTCAGCCTTTCTGCAGGTACGACGCTCGCTGCGCAAGCACAAGACAATCAGCCAGAAGCAAAGAGCTTAGACGAATTGCTTCAATTGGTTGAAAAAAATCGTATTTCTTCTCGTCAAATCAGCGAAGAGCGTGAGCAAGAGTTCATGTCAGCGCGTGCCGATAAGCAGGCGTTGTTGAACAAAGCTAAGCAGCAGCTGAAAGACGAACAGGCACGCGGTAAACGTTTACAAAACCAATTCTCAGAAAACGAAATCACTTTGGCGAACAAAGAGCAAGAGCTCGAAAATGCTAAAGGTACGTTGGGTGAGATGTTCGGTGTTGTACGTGGTGCGGCAACTGAAACTATCGGTCGTATCGCGACTTCAATCGTAAGCGCTCAATACCCAGGCCGTGAAGATGTTCTTCAAAGCCTTTCTGAAGCTAAAGAGCTTCCGACTTTGTCTGAACTTGAAGACCTTTGGACTGCATTGTTAACCGAAATGGTTCAATCAGGTAAAGTTGTTCAGTTTGACGCGGAAGTATTCAGCTTAGCGGGTGGTTCTGAGCAGCGCACGGTAACTCGTGTGGGTGTTTTCAACCTGATTTCTGATGACCAATACCTGACGTATAACGACACGACTGAACAAATTCAGCCGTTGGGTCGTCAGCCAGATGGTTATGTAACAAGCCAAGCTGATACCTTCACTAGCACTGACAGTGGCTATGCAGGTGTTTACTTGGATCCATCAAAAGGCCAAATCTTGGGTCTATTGACTCAGAAAGCGACGTTGATGGAACGCTATCACCAAGGTGGCACAGTAGGTTATGTAATCACCGTGGTATTAATCATCGGTTTGATTATCTCTTTGTTCAAGCTTGTGACGCTTACAGTCGTAGGTGGCAAGATGCGTTCGCAGCTTAAAAACATCGAGAATCCTTCAGACAAAAACCCATTGGGTCGCGTATTGAAGGTTTACCATGAGAACAAAAATGCTGATGCTGAGAACCTTGAGTTAAAACTTGACGAAGCAATCATGCGTGAAACGCCGAAGATCGAAAGCGGCATCAACGTAGTGAAAATCTTCGCAGCTATCGCACCATTACTTGGTCTCTTGGGTACCGTTGTGGGTATGATTGGTACGTTCCAATCAATCACATTGTTCGGTACAGGTGACCCGAAAATCATGGCGGGTGATATCTCTATGGCGTTGGTAACAACAGCTATGGGTCTTATCGCAGCGATTCCATTGATTTTGGCTCACAGTATTGTGGCATCACGTAGTAAATCAATTATTCACTTGTTGGATGAGCAAGCTGCGGGCATCGTAGCCGCTCACTCGGAGAAGGAGTAAGTTCATGCTTTACCTGATGGAACTATGGGAATCTATCAGGGATTTTATTGCGACCGGTGGCGACGTATTGTACGTCGTCATGGGGGTACTCTTTCTAATGTGGGTACTGATGATTGAGCGTTATTGGTACTTAACGAGTGCTTTCCCTAAATTGCGAAAAGATATCATCGCACGTTGGGATGCTCGTAAAGATACCACCTCATGGTACGCACATAGAATCCGCGAAGCATGGATTTCCGAAGCGAACGATAAATTGAATGCACGTATTCTGTTGATTAAAACTTGTGTTGCACTTTGTCCTTTAGTGGGGCTGCTCGGTACAGTAACCGGTATGATTACCGTATTCGAGATCATGGCAGTGCAAGGTACCGGTAACCCTCGTCTAATGGCGTCGGGTATCTCGATGGCAACTATCCCGACTATGGCGGGTATGGTTGCAGCGTTATCCGGTATGTTCTTTGCGACCCGACTCGAGAGTCGTGTTCGTCGCGCTAAGCAGAACTTGGTCGACAGTCTGCCACATCACTAAGAGAGTATTACTATGGCAAGAAATCGTATTCGTGAAGAGGAAGATGCAGCGATTGACATGACGCCGATGCTGGACATCGTATTCATCATGTTGATCTTCTTCATCGTAACAACCTCTTTCGTTAAAGAGGCTGGTATTCAGGTGAATAAACCTGAAGCAAACCAGGCCAACAAGGAGCCTTCAGCTAACATCTTTATCGCGATTCGCGACACAGGTGAAGTCTGGATGGATAAGCGTCAAGTTGACGTAGAACGCGTGGCAGCAAACCTTGAGCGTATGCTTGCTGAGCAACCTACTGACTTAGTGGTTATTCAGGCAGACAAGAAAGCTGAGCATGGTCGTGTTGTAGAAGTCATGGACCAGGTTAAGGAAGCGGGTATCGATAAGATATCCATAGCAGCGGAGACTAACTAATATGGTGCGCTTTTTAGTATCTTTAATACTAGGTGCGGCCGTTACGTTTGCTCTGTTTGCTTTTATGGCTTACTTAATCGGTGGGGGGGCTAAGAGTAACGAAGCTCCGCCTCCCACTCCGGTCATTGACATCGTAACGTCGCCGCCAGAGTCCGACGTTCAAGAGCGCCGGAGAACTCCTCCGCCGCCACCACCGCCGCCTCAGGCTCCGCCTGAGACACCGCAGTCTGAACCAGATACTTCAGATTCGGGTGGTATGAACATGAGTATGGGCTTCGACGTCGATGTGGGTGGCGCTGACACTGGTTTGTCAGGCCCCGGCAACTTGTTGAACCAAGATGGTGATGCTACGCCAATCGTTCGAATTGAGCCTCGTTATCCACCTTCTGCGGCGCGTAATGGCACCGAAGGTTGGGTACAGTTGAGATTCACTATCGACGAACAAGGTGGTGTTACCGACGTTGAAGTAATTGACTCAGAACCTCGTCGAGTGTTCGACCGAGAGGCACGCCGCGCGTTATTGCGTTGGAAGTACAAGCCTAAGGTCGTAGACGGTAAGCCTGTTCGTCAAGAAGGTATGACTGTTCAGCTCGACTTCAACATGGATGGGCAATAAGAAATGAAAACTGTAATGAAGACATTTGTTACTGCCCTTGCTTTTGGCTTGGTTGTGGCTACCGCTCCGGTAGCCGCTCAAGACCTCGGTCTTGATTTGCCAAGTAAAGAAACCGTTGAAGCGCAGAAGAAAGCTCGTAAAAACCAAGTCGCCTCACAGCGCGTTGGTCGGGCGATCATGGATGCGTTCGAGTTGTACGAGCAAGAGCAGTTACAAGCAGCTATCACTATGCTTGAGGAAGAATTGCCAGATACAGAGGGTTACGATCGAGCTTATCTAAGTCGTTTCTTAGGTACACTCTATGCGCAAGCAGAGCGTACCGATGAAGCATTGCCAATGTTGAAAAACGCGGCTGACGAAGATGTACTCGGATGGAGTGACCAAGCGGCTGTTTTGAAGTTAGTGGGACAACTGAGTCTGCAAGAGGAAAAATTCGAGCAGTCAGTGACTTACTTACAGAAATGGTTCGAATTCACTGGTGAGATGGATCCTCAGTCCTTGTTCTATGTTGCTAATGCTTATTATCAACAAAAGGAATTCGCTAAGATCGTACCTTATGCAGAAGCGGCACTGAAGTATGCGGATGAGCCGAAGAAAGACTATTATACGCTACTGATGGCCTCTTACTTTGAACGTAAGATGTACGACAAAGCTATTTCGACGGTCGAGGAAGGCTTAAATGTGTTGCCTGAGACGATCTCGTGGTGGCCGCAACTTGCACAAATGTATATGCTCAAGGAGAACCTTGCAAAAGCATTGCAGACAATGGAAATTGCGTATTTAGCGGGTTATCTGAAAGAGGAAAACCAATTTAAGTTATTGGTTCAACTCTATGATAACGAGGGCGTCCCTTATAAAGCTGCGACGACGATGATAAAACACATCCAGTCAGGCGATATTGAGGGTACAGCTAAGAACTACTCTACCGCAGCGAATAGCTTTCACCGCGCTAAAGAGCTTGCACAAGCAGCAAAATGGTACGGTAAAGCCGCTGAGTTGGCAGATGACGGTGATAACAAAGGCGAGTATTTGCGTAAGCAGGGTAACCTGCTAGTGCAAAACGAGCAGTATGTAGCTGCGACGACTCCGCTCAAAAATGCATTAGATTATGCACAGGGTGATGATAAAGGTCGTATCTACATGTCACTAGCAGAAGCATTCTTCTATGGTGGCGATTATCGTCAGGCACTGACTTATGTGAACGAAGCGGCTAAGTTTAGCAATCAGCGTCGTAGTGCGCGCAGTTGGAAAGGTTATATCCAATCCACAGCGAAACGCAAAGGCGTCGATTTATAAAGCTTAAGTTGATAGAAACCCCGCATTCGCGGGGTTTTTTTTTGCCTATATTCACCTATGTCAGCCACTTTTATAACGATTAGATTTAGAGTATGATCAGCGCCGACTTTATTCGGAGGAATTTTCATGGGTAGTAACAATTATAAAGATCCTTCAAGCGGTAAATTTTTGTTGATTGCCGTCTTACTTTTTGTTTTCGCAGGATGTCTCCCACTAGTTTTGCGCTTTTTTCAATTGATCGGTGCGTAAAGACTACGTGCGTTCCTGAAAAGGACCTTAATGTTATGACGATTTCTACGCTCGTGGTCGACGATAACGCCAATACACGAGCTGATATTGGAAGCAGTTTGTCTAGCTTGGATATCAACCTGGTGTTTGCGAACGATGGTTTAGACGGATTAAAACAAGCCAAAGAGGGCTGTTTTGATCTCTTGATCATTGATCATAAAATGCCATTAATGGACGGTCTCACGTTACTTAAAAACTTACGTCAGCTTGGCCAATACCACCATACGCCGATTTTGTTTGTTACCACACAAGACGTGACAGAGGTAGAGCCTTTAGCGCTTAAACATGGTGCTACGCGCTGTTTGAGTAAACCGTTACAGGCACAGTTTTTGTGTGATGTGGTGAGCTATTACACAAAACGTTCGGTTGCTTAAGGATAACTATGGATTTGATCAAGTCTATCCGGGATAGTATTCGAGCAATCCCAGATTACCCTAAGCCAGGAATTACCTTTAGGGACATTTCACCGTTGTTGCAGTCTAAAGATGCGTTCAAATCGACCATCGAGGCTTTTGCGCAACGCTATCAAGGGCTAGGCATTGACCAAATTGCGGCGGTAGAAGCGCGAGGCTTTATTTTTGGTGCAGCACTTGCGCAACGGCTCGGTTGTGGGCTGACTTTGTTGCGTAAGCCAGGAAAGTTACCTGGGCCTGTGGTCAAAGAGACCTATGCGTTGGAGTATGGCGAGGATGCACTCGAGATACAAGAATGTGCATTTAAAGAGCCCCAACGAGTTCTTTTGATGGACGACTTACTCGCTACTGGCGGGACAGTCGCGGCCGCGGCAAAGCTTCTATCTCGGACTCAAGCGGAATTGTTAGAGGCTGCATTCGTCATAACATTAGATGATCTTCCAGGCGAACAAAAATTGCAGGATCTTGGCATATCGTGCTATACCTTGTGTCGATTCTAATCAATTAAGAGGCGGTTAATGGCTTATCAAGTGCTTGCTCGTAAATGGCGCCCGATGCAGTTTGATCAAGTAGTGGGTCAACAGCACGTGCTCGAGCCCTTATTCCATGCACTTGAACAGCAACGACTGCATCACGCCTATCTGTTCACCGGCACACGTGGTGTGGGTAAAACCACCATCGCGCGTATTTTAGCGAAGGCGCTGAATTGTGAACGTGGGGTGAGTGCTCGACCGTGTGGAGAATGCCCAAGTTGTGAAGAGATAGAGCAAGGTCGGTTTGTTGATCTTATCGAGGTCGATGCTGCTTCGCGTACTAAAGTTGAAGATACGCGAGAGTTGCTTGATAACGTACAATACCGTCCAACGCGTGGAAGGTATAAGGTCTATTTAATAGACGAAGTACATATGCTTTCTCGCCATAGTTTTAATGCACTCCTAAAAACCTTAGAAGAGCCTCCTGAGCACGTTAAGTTCCTTTTAGCTACGACGGATCCGCAAAAACTACCAGTGACGGTGGTGTCACGCTGTTTGCAATTTAATTTACGTGCGCTCGATCGTGAGCAAATTGTAGGGCAACTTGAATATGTTCTAGAAAATGAAAATGTACCTCATGATGCCCAAGCCTTAACCTTATTGGCGCAATCAGCCAAAGGTAGTATGCGTGACGCATTAAGCCTCACTGATCAAGCGATAGCGCAAGGGCAGGGTAAAGTTCAAGTTGAATCTGTGCAGCGTATGCTTGGACACCTCGCTGATGCGCATGTACATCCCCTTTTGGATGCGCTCGCGAGCGGTGATAGCGGTTCAGTGTTCGAAAAATTTGATGAATTAAAAAGTTTGGTACCTGATCCGTTAATGATTCTTAACGAATTACAGCGTGTTATACACCGGATCGCGTTAATACAGCAAATTCCTGCCATGATGGGCGCTGAGGACAAAACCAACACGACTGAAGCATTACTGCGAAAGTTACCCGCAGAAGTACTGCAGTTATATTATCGGATCGTAATAGAGGGCAAAAAAGAGGCGCCTTATGCGGTGGACCCGCAGAGCGCTGTCGAAATGACATTGTTGCGACTGCTATCTTTTACGTTCGAGAATCCCGAATCAGGCGAGGAGGCTTTAACACGTCCGCCTGAATCGAATTTAGACACAATAACGCAGTCGGAGCAGGCTGAAGAAGCAGCTCACGCAGGTCAGCACAGTGGCGATACTTCGATACAGAGCGAAGCTGATGATACGTCCGCACTGGAGGCTCAGCAGCGCGATATTGAAGCGCAAGCCGCTCAACATAGAATGTCGAGACCAGCAGAGGGTGTTGCTGAAGATAACTCGGTTGCGCCTGATGAAGGACTAGCATCACTGTTGAACATGCGACAGGACTTGTCTGGTCATCAAGAGCCGGAAAAAAAAAATTCTGAAATAGATATTGAAACGCCGTCCGAACAGCCTCATTTACCAAGTAGACAGCCCGATAAACAGCATGCTGAGCCTGTGCAAACGACTCCAGTTAGTCTGAGTCACATACAACAGCGGTTTGATTCGTCGACACGACGCGCAGCCGATGTAGACAGCTGGGCTGCGCTGGTCGATGCGACAGCGGTACAAGGCTTGACTCGACAACTCTTGCTAAATTCGGTGTTGGAAAAAGTAGGTCATCAACAGTGGTGTATTTGGGTGACTGAAGAACAGCAAAGTTTATTAAGTGAAAAAACGGTAGCCCTTGCCAGAGAGGCCTTATGCGAAGTGTTGTCGGCACAAGGGGAGTACCGCTTTTTGGTTGGCTCTCAACAAATGAGCACGCCGTTGCTAATTCAGCAGGCGATTGATCATTACCGGTTGGAGCAGGCGAAGTTATGGTTGCAGAATGACTCGGGATTTAATGAGTTATTGAATTCATTTGACGCGGTGACTGACGAAACGTCTATCAGCGCACGATAAAATTTAGCAATAGAGGATTTGACCATGTTTAAAGGTGGTATGGGAAATATGATGAAGCAGGCGCAGCAAATGCAAGAGCGCATGCAGCAAGCCCAGCAAGAGATCGCTGAAATGGAAGTGACCGGCGAGTCCGGTGCAGGTCTTGTTAAAGTAACCATGTTAGGCAACCACAACATCAAGCGCGTTGAAATTGATGAAAGCCTGATGGACGATGATAAAGAGATGCTTGAGGATCTGATTGCAGCGGCAACTAATGATGCAGTCCGTCGCGTAGAGGAAACGAGCAAAGAACGTATGTCGGAAATCACTGGTGGTATGGGTCTACCACCTGGTTTTAAGATGCCGTTCTAGGTTCATTCTATGAGTGAAGGAATCAGTCCCGCGATTGATCGCTTGGTTGACGATTTAAAACGTCTACCAGGCGTGGGTAAAAAAACGGCGCAACGTATGGCGTTCCATCTATTGGAACGAGACCGAGAGGGTGCGCAACGTTTGGCTGATTCCTTGCACAACGCAGTTGAGCGTGTAGCTCACTGTCAACAGTGCCGCACACTGACCGAAGAGCCTTTATGTCGTATTTGCGCCAACCCCGCGCGCAGTGAGCAAGGTACGTTATGTGTAGTAGAGACACCTGCTGACGTATTGGCTATTGAACAAACATCGCAATTTAAAGGTCGTTATTTTGTTTTAATGGGTCACCTATCTCCCCTTGATGGTATAGGCCCAGAGGACATTGGTCTTGATGAGCTCGAAGCACAGCTTAAGAGCGCTGTGATTGAAGAGATTATTTTGGCGACTAATCCTACCGTAGAAGGCGATGCAACAGCTCACTATATCGCCGATATTGCCGAATCTTTGAATGTAAACACGTCTCGAATAGCTCATGGTGTGCCCGTTGGCGGCGAACTAGGCTATGTTGATCAGGCTACCCTTGGACATGCATTCACTGGACGTAAAAAATTTGGTTGACGCTTGAAATTGCCTACATCGCCCCCATTTCTTACATGAAAAGGTGGTTGAAGTAGGAGAACACAATTATGGCGGAAGCCGCTCAAACCGAAAAACATGGATTTCAGACAGAAGTTAAGCAATTGCTTAACCTGATGATCCATTCTCTATATTCAAATAAAGAAATCTTCTTACGTGAACTGGTATCGAATGCGTCTGACGCGGCCGATAAGTTGCGTTTCAAAGCACTTAGCGATAACTCGTTGTATGGTGAAGATGGCGAGCTTCGTGTGCGAATCGCGATCGACAAAGACAACCGTACGCTAACAATAAGCGACAACGGTATCGGCATGACGCGTGACGAAGTGATGACTAACTTAGGCACCATTGCTAAGTCGGGTACGGCTGAGTTCTTCGGTCAGTTATCGGGTGATGAGGCGAAAGATAGTAAGTTAATCGGTCAGTTTGGTGTTGGTTTTTACTCAGCATTTATCGTCGCCGACGAAGTTACTGTGCGTACGCGTTCTGCCTATGAGTCACCGGAACATGGTGTCGAGTGGCACTCTAAGGGTGAAGGCGAATTTGAAGTTGCAGACACCCATAAGTCGCAGCGCGGAACAGATATTATTTTGCATTTGAAAGAAGATGCAGATGAGTTCTTAGATGACTTCCGTATTCGTGGGGTGATTAACAAATACTCAGAACACTTGAGTATCCCCGTCCAAATGTGGAAAGAAGCGGTTGAAGAACAAAAAAATGATGACGGCGAAGTTATGACGCCTGCCCAAGAGGCTCAATGGGAAACTGTGAACTCGGGTCAAGCCTTATGGACGCGCGATAAAGCCGATATCAGCGACGAAGAATATAAAGAGTTTTATAAGACTGTAGCGCATGACTTTGACGATCCGCTGTTATGGAGCCATAACAAGGTTGAGGGCACACACGAATACACCAGCCTTCTTTATATTCCTAAACGAGCTCCTTGGGACCTTTGGAATCGTGAGCAACAGCAGGGGGTAAAACTCTATGTGAAGCGTGTCTTTATTATGGATGACGCTGAGCAATTAATGCCGACCTACTTACGCTTTGTTAAAGGTCTTATTGATACTAATGACCTCCCATTGAACGTATCCCGTGAAATCTTGCAAGATAACAAGATTACTCGCTCAATGCGTAATGGTAGTACTAAGAAAGTGTTGCAGATGCTCAAGAAATTGGCAAAAGACGACGCCGAGCAATATCAAGGCTTCTGGGATACTTTTGGTAATGTGTTAAAAGAGGGTCCTGCGGAAGACAGTGGTAATCGGGAACGCATCGCTGAGCTGTTGCGTTTTGCGTCGACACATACTGATGAGCAAACTCAAAATGTCAGTTTAGATGATTACGTTGAACGGATGAAAGAAGGCCAAGACAAGATTTTCTATATCGTCGCCGACAGTTTTGAGGCCGCGAAGAATAATCCTGCCCTTGAGATCTTCCGTAAGAAAGGCATCGAAGTACTATTGCTCTCTGAACGCATTGACGAGTGGTTAATGAGCCATTTAACTGAGTTTAAAGAGAAGTCGTTGCAGTCGGTAACGCGCGGCGATTTAGACTTAGGCGACTTAGATGATGAAAATGACAAGGCCGAGCAAGAAAAGTCAGAAGAAGCGTTTAAAGAACAGTTAGAACGCTTTGAGAAAGCACTCGGTGAGCGCGTTAAAAAAGTGCGTGTAACGCACCGTTTGACTAATTCGCCTGCGTGTATCATTACCGATGACAATGATATGAGCACGCAGATGGCTAAGCTGATGGAAGCTGCGGGTCAGAAAGTACCTGAAACAAAATACATTTTTGAGGTTAACCCGGATCATCCTTTAGTCGTAAAAATGCAAGGCAAGAACGATGAGGAATTTGCCGAGTGGGCTCAAGTACTGCTTGATCAAGCTACGCTCGCAGAGCGCGGAAACCTTAAGGATCCAGCGTCTTTCGTGGCTCGTCTTAATAAGTTAATGCTTAACGCATAATCACGCTATAGCGCACAGCAACAAACGCTTGCTGTGCGCCTCTTTTCTTGTAAAAACGCCCTCATCGGGGTAAAGTTCCCCTCAGACACTTGAATACAAATATAAACGAGGCTGTTTATGCGCATTATTTTGCTCGGCGCTCCGGGTGCGGGAAAGGGCACTCAAGCTCAATTTTTGATGAATACCTTTGGTATCCCACAGATTTCAACGGGTGATATGCTACGAGCCGCAATCAAGTCCGGCTCAGAGCTTGGTAAGAAAGCAAAGCAAGTGATGGATGCAGGACAACTGGTTTCTGATGAAATCATCATCGAACTAGTCAAAGAACGTATCGCGGAACCGGACTGCCAAAACGGTTTCTTGCTCGACGGCTTCCCGCGCACGATTCCACAAGCTGACGCCATGCGTGAAAACGGTATCGAAGTTGACTACGTACTTGAGTTTGCGGTACCTGACGACGTGATTGTTGAGCGTATGAGTGGACGTCGTGTACACCCAGGTTCAGGTCGTGTTTATCATATTAAACACAACCCACCTAAAGAAGAGGGCAAAGACGATGAGACCGGTGAAGAGCTGGTTATTCGTCCAGACGACCAAGAGCAGACCGTGCGCAAACGCTTAGCGGTCTATCATGAGCAAACAGAGCCTTTGGTTGAATATTATCAATCACTCGCAAAAGAAACGGACACCGAGTATCATCGTATTGATGGAACTCAGCCAGTCGAAGCGGTTAGCAAGGAACTTGGTGCGCTACTTAAATAGACAGTTGCACTGAAAGGCTTTGATAGAGGCTCACCCCACTGGTGAGCCTTTTTAATTTTATGCGTTACTAATTTATCGGAGAACATCATGGCAACCCTCACTGTAACGAGTTTATTTGCTGGTATTCTGGCATTGATCTACGTTGTACTTTCGGTTCGCATTATTCAGCTCCGTTGGCGTCATCGTGTAGGTATTGGGACCAATAAAGTTGAAGAATTACAACGCGCTGTGCGCGCGCACGGTAACTTTATAGAATACGTTCCGTTGATGTTGTTGATGCTTGCTCTTATCGAGTTTAGTGGGGTTGGCAGTGCATGGATCTATGGCTTAGGTGGTGCGTTGACCATCGCTCGTATTGCTCACGCTGCGGGTCTATCCTCTAACGCAGGTGTGTCCTGGCCTCGTACGGTCGGTGTCCTCGGCACATTCAGCGTGTTGTTACTGCAAGCGGGCATTTTAATCGGCATCTTTGTTGGCCAGCTATAGGAGACATTGACGTGCAGGAGTTAGCACCCGGAATTTCTTATCTGCCCTCGCAGGGCGAAGTCAAAGGCACCTGTGTATTGCTTCACAGTTCGCAAAGTTCTAACGCGCAATGGAAAATACTGCAACAAACGTTAAGCAATGACTATAACGTTGTAGGGATCGATTTATTGGGCTACGGACGTGCGCCTGACGTGGAGTCTGCGCCGCATTTTCGCTTGCAGCAAGAAATTACGCGCATCGAAAGAGCACTCAAGCCAACCTTGGGTAATCAGTCGCTAATTTTGATTGGTCATTCTTACGGTGGGGCGGTTGCGCTAAAAATGGCGCAACAAAAACATTTTAATATTGAGCGCGTGGTTGTGTATGAGCCAGTCAGTTTTCATGTGTTGGAGGAAGATTCTCCTGGCATGCAAGAAATTCGGCAGGTGAGTGATGCGATGCACGGGAAAGATGAGGTAGAATGCACGCGCACCTTTATTGATTACTGGAACCAACCCGGTTATTTCGATGCTCTGCCAGAGCGTGTTCAAAAAGGTATGGTTGCGCAAGCGGCAAAAGTTGCGCTGGATTTCGACGCACTATTAAATGATGAACTAACGCTTAAAGATTATCAGCAGGTTGAAGCGCCTGTATTGATTTTACAAGGTGAATACACACGTCGCAGTGCGCGAGCGGTGGTTAAAGCATTATCCACGGCGCTGACATCAGTGACTGTAAAACCCGTCCAAGCTGGACACATGGGACCTCTTACGCATCCGGCTGAGGTTAACCCACTTATTCTTGACTTTATTTAGGATGTTGTAAGTCATGGCCAAACACACGCACGAAATTAGAAAGCTCGCTAAACTGACCGGCCCTATATTAGTCGCGCAACTGACGCAGATGCTCATGAGCGTAGTCGATACAGTGATGGCAGGGCGTAAAGATGCGGTGGATTTGGCAGCCGTTTCGGTGGGTGGCAGTATTTTTGTACCGGTCACTTTGTTGATGTTTGGTATTGCACTCGCGTTGGCGCCTATCGTTTCGCACTTTGACGGCTCAAAGAAGTATCGCCGCATGGCGAACATGCTACAGCAAGGGTTGTATGCGTGTGCTATTTTTGGCGTGTTAGCTTTGGTGGTCTTGCAGTTTTCGCCCTACATTCTTGATTGGATGGAGGTGGAGGATCGCTTCCGGCAAGTGACGCTAGATTACGTTAATTACATTGCGTGGGGTGTACCCGGTTTTGTTATTTATGTGATTTTAAGAAACTTCTGTGAGGGATTATCCAATACCATGCCATCCTTAGTGATTGGCTTTATTGGGTTACTCATTAATATTCCGGCAAACTATATCTTTATTTACGGTCACTTTGGCGCGCCCGAACTCGGTGGTGCAGGGTGTGGTTTAGCATCGGCTTTGGTGTTTTGGGGCATGGCTATTTCGATGGCGATCTATGTATTCACCAGTCGTCGTTATAAGAAGCTTCACCTACTCAGACGCTGGTATCCACCTAAGTTCGATGACGTGGCGTATATTATAAAAATAGGCTTTCCTATAGCGATGTCACTGTTTTTTGAGGTCAGCCTATTTGCCGCAGTGGCGTTACTGATTGCACCATTAGGTCCAACAGTGGTATCTGCTCACCAAATTGCATTGAACATCAGCTCGTTGGTATATATGGTGCCATTGAGCATTTCGATGGCCGTGACACTTCGAGTGGGTTTTGCTTTAGGCGCTGGTGAGCCCAAAAATGCCATGCTGAGTTTTAAAATTGCGATGGTATTCGGCATGGTATTCGCCGCGGTTAACGGTATCATCATGTATTTAGGTGGTGCTTGGCTGGCAAGCTTGTATACGCCTGATACCGCGATTATTAATCTTGCCGCAACGCTGATGGGATTGGCGGCGATTTTTACGATGTCGGATACGTTTCAAGCCGTTGCTATGGGAACCTTACGGGGATACAAAGACACCAAATGGCCGATGATCATGGCGTTTATCTCGTATTGGCCATTCGGCTTAACAGTCGGCTACATTCTTGGACGCACTGACTGGTGGGTGCCTCGCATGGGGGCCGCGGGCTTTTGGATTGGCTTTATTAGTGGCTTAACAGTCGCCGCGGTGATGCTCACCATCCGCTTGCGCTACGTATCTAAGCATTACGAGCGCAAGCAGTTCGAGCAAACAGTCAACAACGCCACTTAACGGTGGCGTTGGTGTAGTACCTCAAGCACTTGTTCGAGGCTCAAATCACTCGCTTCTAAAGTCACCAGTAGGTGATAAAGTAAATCGGCACTTTCATTAAGTAATTCATCTTCATCCTGCACAGTGGCGGCAAGCGCAACCTCAACACCTTCCTCACCCACCTTCTGAGCGATACGCTTAATGGGTTGGCTTAATAGTTTTGCGGTGTAGCTTTCGTCAGGTGAGGCGCTGCGACGCGCTTTAATGATGTTGTTTAACTGCACTAAAAAGGGTGCAGGCGCTTCGGCAAAACATGAACGCGTACCTAAGTGGCAAGTCGGTCCTTGCGGTATTGCTTGGACAAGAATCGAATCATTGTCACAGTCGCGGTAAGCGCCAGTGAACTGTAAAACATGACCCGACTGCTCACCTTTTTGCCAAAGTCGCTGCTTGCTACGACTGTAAAAGGTCACCGCTTTGGTCTGCAAGGTTTGTAGCAATGCATCGCGGTTCATGTAACCTTGCATAAGTACTTCGCCGGTTAGGACATGCTGTACAATACAGGGAACAAGCTGATTCATTTTCTCCCAAGCAAGTTGGTCTACCGTGCTTTCAGTAATTAGCATGTTACAAAACTCCTTGTTCGATTGGACGAATAGCGATGCCTTCGTCAATCAGTTGTTGCTTCAGCTCCGCCATGGCGATGATATTCTTATGAAACACCGAAGCGGCTAAGGCGCCATCAACATCGGCTTGTTTAAATACATTGGTAAAATGGTCAATGGCACCTGCGCCACCAGACGCGATCAGCGGCACTGAACAGTGACGTCGTATTGATGCCAGTTGTTCGACATCATAGCCTTTTCGTACACCATCTTGATTCATACAGTTGAGAACGATCTCACCGGCACCGCGCGCGATGACCTCGTTGACCCAATCTTTGGTCTGCCACTGCGAGCGACGTGATTTGCTCTCGTCACCGGTAAACTGATGCACCTCGTATTCACCGCTGTCCGCATTAAAATAGCTATCAATACCAATGACGACACATTGCTGACCAAACTCATCGACCATCTCATTGATCAGTTCAGGGTTCATCAGTGCAGGCGAGTTAATCGACAACTTATCAGCGCCCATGGAAAGGAGCTCACGACCATGAGCCAGCGTACGAATACCACCTGCGACGGTAAACGGAATATCGATTTCGCGCGCGACGCGTTCAACCCAACTCTTGTCGACCGTGCGACCATCGGAGGATGCCGTAATATCGTAGAAAACCAATTCATCAGCGCCTATTTCCGCATAGCGTTTTGCTAAGGGTAAGATGTCGCCGATCAGTTCGTGATTACGAAATTGAATGCCCTTGACGACTTGACCGTCACGAACATCTAAGCAGGGGATGATGCGTTTTGCCAACATTGGATCGCCTCCTCTAAACTAAATGCACCCGTCAGTAATGACTTACCTAAGATGACATGGTCACACTGGACGGCTTTCAAGCGTTGAATATCTTCGAGACTATTAACCCCGCCCGATGCCTGCCATTGAATGGCTGGGAAACGCTTTTTATACGCTTCGTACAATGCCACATTACTGCCTTGCATGGTGCCGTCACGGCTGATGTCGGTGCACAATACATGGGTGCAACCCAATGCGGAGAAACGTTTGAGTATGTCGTCTAATTTCACTTCACTGGATGACTGCCAACCATGAGTCGCAACACGCGCAATGCCATCCGCGTCAATATTGACATCAAGTGCGAGTACGATTTTCTCAGCGCCAAATTGTTTAAACCAAGCCTCAACCTGTTCCGGATCGGTAACGGCCTTTGAACCAATGACTACTCGTTTAATACCGCAGGCAAGAATTTCTTCGATATCTTCGGTGCTGCGAATGCCGCCACCCGCCTGACAGTTTAAAGTGGTCGCTGTGCAAATTGTACGCAATGTTTCGAGTTGGCGATTTTGCGGGTTCTTCGCACCATCTAAATCGACCAAGTGTAGCCATTCTGCCCCCGCAGCTTGGTAGCTTTGCGCCTGCTCCACTGCATCAATGTCGAAGGTGGTTTGTTGATTAAAGTCACCTTGATAGAGGCGCACAACCCGGCCACCAATTAAGTCTAATGCAGGAATCATCATAATGCGTTCTCCAAGAAACGTTTAAGCATGGCACGACCGACCGCACCTGAGCGCTCAGGATGAAATTGAGCACCGATAAAATTATCTTTGCGGATCATGGCCGCGAAGGTATCACCGTAATCACAGGTGGCGATGGTGTAGTCATCTTTTGCAACGGCGTAACTGTGAACAAAATAACAATAAGGCTCGGTGTCATTATCGAGCAACGGATTGGTGTTGGTTGCACAGACGTTATTCCAGCCCATATGCGGCAAAGGTCTATCACCGACCTGCATACGTTTAGTTTGCGCAGGAATTAAGCCTAAGCACTCCACGTCACCTTCCTCAGAGTGTGCTGTCATCAGTTGCATACCAAGACAAATACCCAATGTAGGTTGGGTGAGCGCTTTGATGGGCTCAATTAACTGTTTACGTTGCAGATTGCGCATCGCTGCAGCTGCTGTTCCCACACCCGGCAAGATGACGCGATCAGCGGCGCCGATGATCGCCTCATCGTCAGTAATTACAGGCTGATAGCCTAGGCGCTCAATGGCAAACTTTACCGAGGTGAGATTCGCACACTCGGTATCGACAATTACAATTTTCACGCGAGCATTCCTTTACTTGAAGGTAACTGTTGGTCGCCCGTTTTTGCCACGGCTTGACGCAGCGCGCGACCAAAGACTTTAAACAAGCTTTCAACCTGGTGGTGCGTGTTGCCCTCAGTCGTTGACAAGTGCAAGCTAATCGCCATTGCATCGGTGAGCGAGCGGAAAAAGTGCTCAACCATTTCGGTTGATAATTCGCCCACTTTGTCGCGCGTGAAATCCGCCTGCCACTTGAGGTAAGGTCGACCTGAAAGATCGATAAGACACTCAGCACGACACTCATCCATCGGCAATGCAAAACCAAAACGGCCAATACCGCGTTTGTCACCTAAGGCTTGGCGTAGTGCCTGACCTAGTGCCAGCGCCGTATCTTCAATGGTGTGGTGGTCGTCAATGTGTAAATCACCTGTCACATTGACGGTTAAGCTGATGCCAGCGTGTGTCGCAATTTGCTCCAGCATGTGATCAAAGAAGCCAATACCCGTCGAAAATGAGCGCGGTGTTGCATTATCGAGGTCAACTGCAATACGAATATCGGTCTCATGGGTGGTACGGATCACCTTAGCAGAACGCGAGCGTTGGGTCAGGTCGCGCACGATAGCGTTCCAATCTAGGTTGGCACGGTCATATCGAATACCGCGTATACCCATACTCTCTGCAAGTTTCATGTCCGTTTCGCGATCGCCAATCACATAACTATCGGTGAAGTCGATAAGGCCTTTTTGTAGGTAATCCTGCACCAAGCCGAGTTTTGGCTTCCGGCAACTACAGTTGTCTTCCTCAAAGTGTGGGCAAATCAGTACGTCGTCGAAGCGCACGCCTTGACTTGCAAAGACAGCCATCATTAAGTCATGGGGCGCGTCGAAGTCGGCTTGTGGAAAACTGTCTGTCCCCAGCCCGTCTTGGTTGGACACCATGACGAGGCGATAACCCGCCTGCTGTAACTTAAGCAGGGCAGGGATCACATTCGGCTCAAATTCGAGCTTACTGACGCTGTCTAACTGTTTGTCGACAGGTGGTTCAAGCACCAGTGTGCCGTCACGATCGATAAATAGCCAACGTTGCTGATTCATTGAATATCTCCAAAAAAGCGTTTCAGTGCATCAATAACAAGTGTGTTTTCTCGTTCATTACCGACGCTGATGCGTATTGTGTTGTCGAGTCCGACTTGTGCTGATTGATTACGTATTAATATACCGTTCTGCTGCATGGTCTGCATGAGGCTTTCGGCATCGGCAACACGATACAATAAAAAGTTCGTTTCACTCTCGGCAACTAACGCCATTGGCAGTTCCGCTAATTCATCGCGGATGCGCTGGCGTTGTTTGACGGTGCGTGTTACGTCGGCTTGAACGCGTTCGATGCCCACAGGCGATAACGCCTGGCTAGCAATTTGAATGGTCAAGTCTGGCAGCGGATAAGGCGCCAGTACTTTCTGCAATACGGTAATGACGTCCTCGTTGGCGAGCGCAAAACCACAGCGTGCTCCCGCGAGCGCAAACGCTTTAGATAAAGTACGCAACACCACCAAGTTAGGATATTTCGCTAACCAATCGACGACACTCGCCTCGGCACAAAACTCGATGTAAGCCTCATCAACGACCACGAGACTGGTCGTCGCGAACTTAAGCACTGCCTCGATATCTTCTTGCGCAAGCCGATTACCGACAGGGTTGGAAGGAGAACACAAGAAAATGAGACGAGCGTCTGCGCAACGCGCCTTGATAGCGTCTAAATCGAGTTGATAAGACGAAGTTAACGGTACCGAGACAACGTCAGCCTCATGCGTTTGCGCAGAAATTGCATACATACCGTAGGTCGGTGGGCAGATAAGCACACGGTCTTGTTTAGGTTCGCAAAACGCTTTGATAAGTAGTTCGATTGCTTCGTCAGACCCGCGGCAACTTAATACCTGTTCAAGGCGAACATTAGCATAGTCCGCATAAGCTTGATTGAGGCGCTGCGACTGAAACGATGGGTATCGGTTCAACTGCGAGCAATCCAGCGTGTAATCGTATGCGTAGGGTGACTCGTTGGCGTTTAGCCATACTGAACCGCCGCTCATCGAGCGCCGTGCTGACGCGTAGGGCACCAAGGTTTTTAAGTGTGGACGCTGTAACTGTTCGGCTAAGCTCATACTTTGTCCTCCTGCGCCTCTAAGCGAATGGTCACGGCGCGTTTATGCGCATCTAAGCCTTCGATTTCGGCGAGCGTGGTAATGCTGTCAGCGAGATCAGCTAAACCATCGCGAGTCACCTCTTGCAACGTGTAGCGGCGATAAAAGTCCAATAGCCCCAAACTGCTGTAGTTTTTTGCGTAGCCATAGGTCGGTAAGACGTGGTTTGTACCAGTTGCATAATCGCCACCCGACTCAGGGGTATAGTGACCCACAAAAATCGACCCTGCTGTAGTTAGTTGCTCACTCAATGCTGCTGCCGCATCGGTTTGTACAGCAAGGTGCTCGGGTGCGTAACTTTGTGTAACAGCAACCGCCTCGGCTAAGCTTTCAGTGACAATTAACCGACTTGAAGCAAGCGCTTGCCGCGCGATGTCGACGCGAGGTAATGCATTGCATTGCGCAACAAGCTCAGCTTGCACCGCTTGGGCAAGCGCAGCTGATGGTGTGACTAGAATAACCTGTGAGTCAGGTCCGTGCTCTGCTTGAGATAATAAATCAGCAGCGACAAAACGCGCATTGGCGGTGTCATCAGCGAGCACTAACAGCTCTGAAGGACCGGCCGGCATATCAATGCTAATGCCGCTATCGTTTTGACTTAATTGTTGCTTTGCTTCTGTCACAAACGCATTGCCCGGGCCAAATACTTTATCAACTTTAGGTACGGACTCGGTTCCGTATGCCAACGCTGCGATTGCCTGCGCACCGCCACACATAACTAAGGTATCGATACCACATTTTTCTGCAGCGTAGACGACTTCCGGTGACATCTGACCTTGTTTATTAGGCGGCGTCACCAGTACACGGGTTTTACAGCCTGCAATCTGTGCGGGTACGCCTAACATGAGTGCGGTAGAAGGTAAGGTCGCCGACCCCCCAGGGATATAAAGACCGACCGATTCAAGCGCCGTGTATTTTAGTGTGCAGCGCACGCCTGGTGAGGTGTTCAGCGTAATATCTTCAGGTGTTTGCGCGAGGTGAAAGGCACGAATATTGTCATAGGCTTTATCAATCGCCGCTTTAGCTCGCTCGGAAACCTGTGCCAGTAACGCTTGCTTCTGTTCACCGTTTAACACCAATTGCGAGATGTCTGCACAATCAAATTGACGGGTGTAGTCAAGTAACGCTGCGTCACCTTCAGTTTTCATGCGCTCAATGATTGAGCGCACGGTTTCTTTCAGCTCAAGTGAGCGGCTCTGTTCAGGGCGAGCAAGCGTGGCTTGTCGCTCTGAATTGCTAAGCTGTGACCATTGTGTGATGGCAATGCTTTGTCGCGATAACATACCGATTATCCCATCATTTTTTCAATTGGTAATACGAGTATTGAGCTACAGCCAAGGTCTTTTAAATCTTCCATTGTTTCCCAGAACAGCTTTTCTGTACTCACGACGTGCACAGCCACTTGCTCATCAGTGTGACTCAGTGGCAGTACGGTAGGTGTTTCGGCGCCAGGAAGTAATGCGTTGACTTCATCCAGGCGGTTTTTGGGTGCGTGCAGCATAATGTATTTGCTTTCTTTCGCCATTTGCACACCGTCAATTCGCGGTAGTAGCTGGTCCATCATAGCCTGCTTTTCAGCGGATAATGGATTGGCGTTTTGAATCAACTGCGCCTGTGAACGAAAGATGACTTCTTTCTCAACGAGACCGTTAGCTTCTAATGTGGCGCCGGTCGATACTAAATCACAAATGGCATCGGCAAGCCCAGCGCGTGGCGCGACTTCGACTGAGCCGGTTAGAACGACATTCTTTGCGCTAATGCCGTTATTTTTTAGGTAGCGTTGCAGTAGGTACGGGTAAGTACTTGCGATACGCTTACCTTGCAGATCGTCGATAGAGTTGTAGTCGCTTTCGCGTGGCACCGCAATGGACAGGCGGCAACCGCCAAAGTCAAGGCTACGTAGAGCCTTATACTCTGCATTTTCATTGACCGCGGAGCGCTCAAGCGCGACCTCTTCTAATACGTTTTCACCCACTAAACCGAGGTCGACAACGCCATCCATAACTAGGCCTGGAATGTCATCGTCACGTACTCTGAGCAAATCAATAGGGTGGCTGGTACTGTGGGCGATAAGGCGTGCTTCATTAATGCTGAACTTGACACCGCATGCATTAAGCAAAGATAAAGACTCCTTGCTTAAACGGCCTGACTTTTGAATCGCAATAGTAAGTCGTTCACTCATTGATCTACTCCTGATAATAAAAAAACCCTTCGAAAGCTGCCTTTCGAAGGGTTGTATAGTCATGCGAAAGGCTAGTCAAAATATGGACTAGCCTGAATAATAAACGTAGCTAGCCCAGTGATTTCGAGTGATGATGGTGGTGGTGCTGGCTAAGGTTCATTTGTTCGCTTCCTTAAAAAAATGGATGTAACTGTTAAGTTGTATAGCACTATAAATAAAAAAAGCACTGAACGCAACTCTATTGACGTATAAAAATTGGTCGACAATAGTCTAAACTCATGATGAGCAACCACTGGAGACCGCCACAATGGTCAATTTCGACGCAATGATCCCTTTAATACCAAAAGATTCGCGTATCCCTGTAACTCACAATGAAGAACAATTGAAAGTTGAACAGGTAGAAAAAGCACAGAAACTGGCTGAGGTTGAGGAGGAACAGGAAAATAGTGTCGGCGTTCGCGACGCCGAGCATGGACAGCAACAGGCGGCACAGCATCATGAGGGTGAACAGGGTAGCGCGCAGGACAATGACGATGATGAGCAAAGTAGCGATGGTCATATCGACACGTACGCTTAGCGCATGATGGAGACGCAATAATTGAGCGGAAACCTACGCGACGACAGAGGATTTATGATTAACAGCGAGCTGGCAACTATGTCATACTATAGCGCTTTAATCGGTCGATATTAGAATTAGGTGTGGGCATTTAATGAGCAAAGTGGCAGCTGTTTTTACGCCCGAGGGTCAACTGGCAAAGGCGATAGAAGGCTTTCAGCCGCGCGATGCTCAGCTTACCATGGCCCAGGCTATTGAAAAATCCATTCGTAAAAAAGGTACTTTGGTTGTCGAAGCCGAGACCGGTACCGGTAAAACCTTTGCATACTTAGCGCCTGTGCTTCAAGCCAAAGGTAAGGCGATCATTTCCACGGGTACCAAAGCACTACAGGAACAGCTTTATCATCGAGATTTGCCCACTTTACGGGCCGCGCTGGCGCCAGAAAAGGTCATCGCTTTATTAAAAGGGCGTTCAAATTATCTGTGCACCCATCGTCTTGAGCAGGCACAATTGCAAGCTGGTCAGTTTAACAGTGAAACACAAACCAAGCTGGTTAAAGTGAAACGTTGGTCAACTCAGACCCGGGATGGCGATATTGGTGAGTTGGTGGTACTGCAGGATGATCCTCAGTTGACTGCCTTAGTGACTAGCACCAAAGACAATTGTTTAGGTCGCGAGTGCCCGAATTACGATGACTGCTACTTAGTGAAAGCGCGTGATGAAGCCAAACAAGCTGATGTCGTGGTCGTCAATCATCATTTATTTTTTGCGGACCTGGCGATCAAAGATACGGGGTTCGGCGAAATCATACCCGAGTCAGACACGGTGGTGTTTGACGAAGCACACCAAGTACCAGATATAGCAAGTCAATATTTTGGTGACTCATTGTCATCACGACAACTGATAGAAATTGCTGACGAGGTTCAGCGGTTGTGTTTAACAGAGCTAAAAGACCTCTCTCAAGCGGCACAAATGGCCCGTATTCTGACACAGGTAGTGCGGGATTGGCGGTTACAGTTTCCATCCGATCCGAGCCGAGGCAACTGGCGTGATAAACGTGATGACTCAGCAATGACCGAGGTGTGTAGCCGTGTCGCAGAGAAACTCACCTTATTTATCGATGTGATCAAAACAGCGCGTGGTCGTCATAAAGAAATGGATAGCCTCATTGAACGCGCTGAGGAAGCCTATGACTTGTGGCAACAGTTGATGCAAACGGAGCAGACGGGGTATAGCTTTTGGTATGAGACAACGGTACGTCATATTGTTCTGCACCAAACGCCACTGAGCGTCGCCAAGCGTTTTGGCAATTTGGTCAAGCACAGTGACCGAGGTTGGGTGTTTACTTCGGCAACGCTCTCAGTCAACGAAAAGTTTGACTACTTTGTTAATCGGCTCGGGCTGTGGGATGCCGAAACGCTCGTATTAGCGAGTCCGTTTGACTTTGAGAACCAAGCGATGCTGTGTCTGCCGCGCTATCTGCCACCTGCGAACCAGTTTAATCGCGATCAGCGACTCGCGCAGCTGGCGCAACAGTGTATCGAGGCCAACCAAGGCGGCACGTTCTTATTATTTACCAGTCACAGCATGTTAAAGCGCGTCGCCAATTTATTGGACGAAAAACTAGACAGGCCCGTACTGGTTCAAGGTGAGGGCAGTAAACGCAGTATTTTGCAGAAGTTTACTGATGCAGGTAATGCCGTATTACTAGGCACTTCGTCGTTCTGGGAAGGCGTCGATGTGCGTGGCGCCGCGTTGCGTTGTGTCATTATCGATAAATTGCCGTTTGCCTCGCCCGATGACCCGTTACTGAATGCGCGGGTAGAGGACGCTAAGTTACGGGGCGTGGATGCCTTCCATACTATTCAGCTACCTGAAGCCATTATTGCGCTGAAGCAAGGAGCAGGGCGTTTGATACGTGACCAGCGCGACTCAGGGGTATTGATTGTCTGTGATGACCGACTTGTTACGCGCCAGTATGGTGCGCGCTTTATCAAAAGTTTACCGCCTATGGCTCGCACACGTGATCTGAGCCGGGCAATGCTGTTTTTAAAGGATACATATAATGAAACCAACCTTGCTAGCCATTGATACATCGACGGAGAACTGCTCGGTCGCTCTTCAGGTTGATAATACGGTCATTAGCCGCGAAATGGAGAGTCCACGCGAGCACTCACAGCGTTTGTTACCTTTTGTTCAAGCTGTGTTAGAAGAAGCCGATATTAAGTTGTCTGATGTTGATGGGCTGATCGTTGGCATCGGTCCAGGTAGTTTTACAGGCGTTAGAATCGGTGTTTCGATTGCACAAGGTTTGGCATTTGGTGCAAGCTTAAAAGTAAATGGTGTCAGTAGTCTTGATGCTATGGCTCTTGAGGGTTCGCAAAATAGAGTAACAGACTGGATTATTAGTGCTATTGATGCGCGAATGGGCGAAGTCTACTGGCGTGTGTATCAGCATCGTGATGGGCATCTTCAGGCGTGTGCTACCGCAAAAGTGGACAAGCCGGAGCAGTTGAATTTGGCAGCTGAGTTAGAGCGCCATGGATATCAAGCGTCGGAGTCAATTGGTTATGTGGGGACGGGATGGGAGACCTATCGTGAACAATTAGCTGCGACAGTCTCGGTAACCCCGCAGTCGCTTAATTGTGTGCTTCCGACCGCCGAAGCGATGTTACGTTGGGCACAGCTCTATAATGAGCCGGCTGTTGCTGCAGATGAACTGGAGCCACTTTACGTCCGTAATGAGGTAACTTGGAAAAAGTTGCCAGGTCGTTAACTTGTAGATTATTTTGGAACTCGCCATAATAACTCGGGTCAAACTAATGAAAGGAGCAAGCGTTGAATCCTGTTTCGTCAAGTCATGTTAATGGTGTGCAAGGTAATTTGTCACCGGCACGTCGGGTCGTGCCTGATCCGCGAGATCGCGTGGCTGGAGAGAGTGAACCGCAATCGGCTCGCGCTTCGATTGAAATTCCGAGTCGACAGCAAAGCTCTGATCAGGCGCAACGTTGGAAGGATTTGAACATTGTGTATGACCAACCATCGCAGTCTGCACAAAAAGCACTATCGGCCTATCAAACTGTCGCGCTTAACGAGAAACGAGAGCAAGTTGAGTCAATGTTCAGTTTGGATCTGTATGCCTGAGGAGGCGCTATGTTACGTATCGCGAGTTTAGCACTTGGTGCGCTATTGTTAGCGGGCTGTAGTACATTCCCAGATGCTATCGCAACGAAAGATGAAGATGCCTTAGTATCCTATTCACAAGTGAAAAACAATACCGAAGCAACCGTTGGACAAGCGGCGCGCTGGGGTGGAGTTATTGCTGATGTTCGCAATGATGAAGGCTACACGATTATCGAGATGGTTCATTTCCCATTGAAAAGTTGGGGGCGTCCGTTGGTGAGTGATGACACAGAAGGGCGTTTTCTCGCTGTTATTAATGGCTTCGTCGACCCTCAAGTCTATCAACAAGGCCGTAGTCTGACTGTGTTAGGGAAGGTCGGTGAAGCGCAAGAAGGCAAGATAGGCGACTATAACTACGTATACCCCGTTATTGAGACATCGGGCTATTATTTGTGGCCGAAAGAAGTCGACCGTGCTGACTCGGGGATTGACTACTCGCCGTTGTGGTTTAGACATAATTTTTATGCCCCGTACCCTTACCGCCCTTATTATTATCGGTATCCCACGCGCGTAAGGGTTCAGGAAGAAAAACCTAACGTGTCTAGCAATCAGTAGCGTGTTGTATCAATCACTAATTGAGCGTGCTCAGCCTCTTGAGTACGCTCTTGACTGGGGCTGTCTCAGAGGTCTCGGTTGGGGCAATGTCGATAAACCTCGCTATATCCTGTTGCATGGTTGGCTGGATAATTGTCACTCATTTCTTCCGCTGATTGAGCATTTACATGAATCTGATGACGGAATCATTGCGCTTGATTGGGCCGGTCATGGCTACTCGGATCACCGCCCCACGGGTAACTACTATCACTTTACTGATTATGCCTATGATATTTGGCAATTGATTAAGATACAGGAGTGGTCTGGCGTTACCATTATTGGACATTCGATGGGCGGCTTCGTCGGCAATATGGTTACGACGCTGCTACCAAAGCATGTATCGCACTTGGTGTTGATTGAGGCCTTTGGTTTGCTCACCAGTGACGAGGAGAACGCTCACCAGCAGCTGTTAGCAGGCTTTCAGTCGCGAAAGAAGTCGCAGATGGCGCAGTGGCGTCCATATACCGATAAGTCACAAGCAGTCGCGGCACGTGCCAAGACAGCCGATTTTAGTGACGCGTTAGTCGAAATTATCGTTGAGCGTGGCATTAAGTTAATGGCTGATGGACACTGGTATTGGCGCGCCGACCCCAAAGTTCGGTCTACATCGCCCTATCGTTTGTCCTCACAAGCCGTTGAACAAATTTTGAACCAGTTACGCGTGCCCGTGGTATTAATAAAAGGGCGTGATGGTTATGCTCAACTGGATAACGCCTTGGCACGATGGCAAGACTGTGTTCCGCAATTACGCGTACTTGAGTTGGGTGGTGGGCATCATGTTCATATGCAAAGTCCGAGTGATATTGCGGGCATTGTCCGTGAAGTGTCATCATCTTAGATTGTGCCGAAGGGCGAGATTGAGATAAACTGGTCGGATAAGCTCACGTTGACGTGAACGATACATAATAATTAAAGCAATAAATTTTGGAGCCTAGTATGGAAAAGATTTGGCTTAAACATTACCCAGCGGGAGTGCCAGATACGATTGATCCCGACCACTATACGTCTTTGCTTGAGATTCTCGAAGAGAGTATTGAGAGGTATGGTGATAAAACCGCATTCGTTAATATGGATTGCGAAATGTCGTTTGCCGAGCTGGGTGAAAAGGCAAAGCAATTTGCTGCCTATTTGCAGAGTATTGGGCTACAAAAAGGCGATGCAGTTGCGATTATGATGCCAAATCTTTTGCAGTACCCGGTTGCGCTGTTCGGGGTATTAGCGGCAGGCATGACCGTCGTTAACGTCAACCCCTTGTACACACCGCGAGAATTAAAACACCAACTGACCGATTCGCAATCGAAAGCGCTCGTGATTCTGGAAAACTTTGCCAATACTTATGAGAAGATTGCAAAAGATGTACAACTAGAAAAAGTCATTACGACACAAATTGGTGATTTACTGCCCGCTCCTAAACGTTGGTTGGTAAATTTCGTGGTTAAGTACGTGAAACGTATGGTACCAAGCCATTCAATCAGTCAACGTATCGATTTTAATGTGGCGCTCAATAAAGGTAAGCAAAAAACATATCAGCGACCTAGTTTAACGGGCGACGATATTGCATTTTTGCAATATACAGGGGGCACAACGGGCGTTGCGAAAGGTGCCATGTTATCTCATCGCAACATGGTCGCCAATTTAGAGCAGGTTTCATCGGTCATTACACCCATCATGTCTGATGGTGAAGAAATCATTATTACCGCCTTACCGCTGTATCATATCTTCGCTCTAACAGCGAACTGCTTGACGTTCATTAAGCACGGTGGGCGCAATATTTTAATCACCAATCCGCGTGATATGCCTGGGTTTGTAAAAGAGCTTGGTAAAGTTAAGTTTTCAATGATCTCGGGTGTTAATACGTTGTTTAATGGACTATTGAATACCAAGGGCTTCAAAGATCTCGATTTCTCTAACCTGAAGGTGGCTCTTGGTGGCGGGATGGCGGTGCAAAAATCAGTCGCGGAACATTGGGAACGTGTCACGAAGTCTCGCTTGCTAGAAGGCTACGGTTTAACCGAGTGTGCACCTGTGGTTACAGTCAATCCTTACGATATCGAGCATTATACGGGCAGTATCGGCTTACCTGTACCTAGCACCGACGTTAAAATTTGTGACCCGGAAAGTGGCGAGGAAGTTGCCCTAGGGGATGCGGGTGAACTTTACGTGAAAGGCCCACAAGTGATGGTTGGTTATCTAAATCGTCCTGACGCCACGGCTGAATCGATTAAAGAGGGCTGGTTTGCGACTGGCGACATGGCAACCTGTGATGAACGCGGGTACTTTAAGATTGTTGATCGTAAGAAAGACATGATCCTGGTGTCTGGTTTTAATGTTTACCCTAATGAGATTGAAGATGTCCTAGCCGATCATCCAAAAGTGCTTGAAGTGGCCGCAGTTGGAGTGCCACATGAGTCTTCCGGTGAGGTTGTTAAGGTCTTTATTGTCAAAAAAGATAAATCCTTAACGGAACGTGAGATTATTGATTTCTCTAGAGAAAATCTAACGGGGTATAAAGTACCTAAGTTAGTCGAGTTTCGTGATGAACTCCCCAAATCAAACGTAGGTAAAATCTTGCGTAAAGAGCTAAGAGACGAGAAAAAAGATTGACTAAGTTAATACAGCCACAGAGTGGATATCGTTATATCAGTAGCCTTGAGATGCTGACTGAATTTTGTCAAAGAGCCCGCTTAGCGGGCTCATTTGCTATTGATACTGAATTTGTTAGAAGAAAGACTTACTTTGCCAATTTGGGACTCGTGCAGCTGAATGTTGATGGTGAGACATTTATTATCGATCCACTCATTGATATTGATTTAACAGCACTTTGGCAATTGATAGCCGATCCCGACGTCGTTACGGTTTTGCATGCTGGTGGCGAAGACATTGAGTTGTTTTACCATCAGTCAAATGGACAGAAACCGCGTGCCGTATTTGATACGCAAATTGCGGCGGGATTTATTGGCATGGGGTCGTCGCTTGGCTACGCCAGCCTAGTTGAGCAATTATTTGATGGTGTAACCTTAGATAAAAGCCAGTCACGTACGGATTGGTTAAAGCGTCCGCTCAGCGAAGAGCAACTGACTTACGCAGCTGCCGATGTGAGCTATCTAAATAGCATGTATCCTTGGTTAGTTGAACAGGTCGCACAAGCTCATGTGGCAGATATTGTCGTTGAGGAAAGTCAATTGCAGGTCAGTAAACGCACGCAAGTTATTCCAAGACATTTACTTTATTTGTTCGTTGGGAACGCTTGGCAGCTTAACCAAAAGCAATTACAAGTGATGAAAGCACTCGCTGCTTGGCGTCTAGATAAGGCTATGAGTGAAAATATGCCTCTGGGCTTTATTTTTAAGGACGGCGTGTTATTGGAGTTAGCGAGAAAAATGCCGCAGTCTAAGTCTGACCTGTACAAGATTAAAGATTTAGCTCCGATGACGCGCAAATATTCGGGCGAAGCAATAATTGAGCAGATTGGTTTAGCACTTGCGGTGGATCCATCGCAATGGCCGCAAACTTTGCAAAGACTCGACGACATGCCAAACTATAAGATGGCGTTTAGTGGTATTAAGAAAGCAGCACAGGGCTTGGCTTCGTTGCTCGGTATTGATACGGCATTGGTAACTTCGCGCAAACAAATTAATGACTTTTTGATGTATCACTGGCAGTTTAGTGATGACCACCGTGCTGAATTACCCAGACCTGATTTGCAACAGGGCTGGCGCTGGAGAGCGCTAGAATCTGAATTAAAAGAATATATTTAACGCGAGTTTAAGACCATGCTGTGCGACGTATTTAAAAGCTCGAAAAAAAGCGATACCTATCTATACCTCCCGTTGGGAAGTGAATTTGATGAGTTGCCTGAAGCGCTAGTAAGCCACTTTGGCACTCCGCAAAAAATAATGACAATAAATTTAGACAAACGCGACCAACTTGCTCGGATTAGCGTAGAAGAATTAAAACAGCACTTGGTGGAACCTGGCTATTATTTGCAGCTTCCGCCACAAAAGGAGTCAATGCTATGAAAAAGTTAACCCTGAGCACTTTGGCGCTTATCGTAAGTGCGTCGACAGTGGGATTTATCGGCCCTGTAAACGCCTCTCAGGCTGAGCAGAGTTCGATGATCGAACAAAGCGAAAGTACCGAGCAGAAGTTTCAAACTTATGTTGATAATTTGCGCTCTGAGGCGCTTGAGCAAGGCTACACGAAAGATACGCTGGATCGTGCGTTTGCCAACGTAAAATATTACCAACGTGCAGTTGAGCTCGATAATAATCAGCCAGAGTTCAAACTTACTTTAGATACTTACCTTCCCAGAGCAGTACCTGATTGGAAAGCTCAAAAAGCGCTTGAAAAGTATCAGGAACATAAAGCGCTACTCGATGAGATAGGAAAGAAATATGGTGTACAACCACGATTTATAGTTGCATTGTGGGGTATAGAGACCAACTTTGGTTCTTACACCGGCGGATTTGATGTTGTTTCAGCATTAACAACTTTAGCCTTTGATGGTCGACGTGAAGCCTTCTTTAAGAAACAACTCTGGCAAGCGCTGACTATTATTCAAGACGGTCATATCGACCCTGAGCAAATGAAAGGTTCATGGGCGGGCGCCATGGGTCAGACGCAATTTATGCCAAGCTCGTTTATGAGTTTTGCGGTCGATTACGACGGTGATGGTAAAAAGGATATATGGAACAGCTACGGTGATGTATTTGCGTCAGCCGCAAACTACCTGAGTTCTGTGGGTTGGCGAGATGATGTGACGTGGGGACGCCAAGTACAGTTACCTGAACAGTTTGATACATCGTTAGCGGGGCTAGATACTAAAAAGGGACTCGCTGAATGGCAAAAGCTTGGTATTACGCGCATGGACGGAAGCCCGTTACCGCAACGAGATGATATTGAAGCTTCGGTTGTAATTCCTGATGATAAGGAAGGTCGAGTGTACCTTGCCTATGCAAACTACGATGCGCTGATGCGTTGGAATCGCTCACATTACTTCGTTGCTGCAGTCGGCTACCTTTCTGATCGTATCCGTTTTCCTCGATGAATTGGTATGATAAACCGCTTCATGCGCTCAATCATCGCGAATGGGAAGCCCTTTGCGATGGTTGTGGGCAATGTTGTCTAAACCAACTATTAGATGAAGAGGATAACCTGTATCAAACCGATGTCGCGTGCCGATTGTTGGATACTGACAATGCAGTGTGCAGTGACTATGAAAACCGTACTCAGCGGGTCCCCAGTTGTGTTCAACTGACACTCGAAAATCTCGATGCAGTTTATTTCATGCCTAAAACTTGTGCATATCGGCTCAGAGCACAAGGGCAACCGATTCCTGACTGGCATCCATTACGACACCATGGCAGTCAGCAAGCGATGAAAAAAGCCGGCTACCATGTAGCCGGTCATTGTATCACTGAAACGGAATTTAGAGGTGAGTTAGAAGATCGTATTGTGACCTGGCCGCTTTAGCGTAGTTTATAAATAATATGGCTTAGGCTGGCGACCGCAACAATAATCGTTACTCCTGCAAAGATAAAGGTCATCCATGCCGGCATGGTGACACCTAAAAACGACCAGTCAATGTCACCACAGAGTCCTGGAGCTGCAAAATAGCTAGGTAGCCATTCATGCAGTGGAGCCCAAGATGGAAAATTCGGGTTACTTTCACAGACTGCAAAGAAAGCATTTTTCGACGTTTGTAGGTCCCAGTGGTCATAAGCGATGAATAAGCCCTCGATGGCGGAATATAGTACGCCAGCGAGTGCTACTAAGCGTATGAATGGACGTGTCGCCCCTAAATAGCCAAGCAAAGCAAACAACGCAATGCCTATCACTGCCATACGTTGATATACACACTTTACGCAGGGTTCAAGTCCGAGACCGTACTGAAAGTACGCGGCAGCAGCCAATAGCGATAAACAGATGATAAATAACGCTAACCAAGCGCTGCGTTGACTTGGCCAAAGGTATATTTGCATGATTTGATATATCCGTGTCTGAATCTAAGCGCTATAACATAGCCGAAAAGTAAATGGCTTGTCGATAACAATCAGTTTGCTTGTCCGACCTCATATAACACTGGTAGAATCACACGATTGATAATGAAACAGGCGTAACAATGATCATTAAAGCAAAGAGTCCGGCAGGTTTTGCCGAGGAATATATCGTTAAATCAATCTGGAACGGTCATTTTGCTCCAGGTACGATCCTTCCTGCAGAGCGTGAACTGTCCGAGCTCATTGGTGTGACTCGTACGACGCTACGGGAAGTATTACAGCGCTTAGCGCGAGATGGTTGGCTTACAATCCAGCATGGCAAGCCAACCAAAGTGAATAACTTCTGGGAGACGTCTGGGCTTAATATTTTAGAGACGCTAGCTCGTTTAGACGAAGATGGTATGCCGGAACTGGTCGACCAATTGTTGTCGGCTCGCACTAATATTAGCGCGATTTATATTCGAGCTGCGATCCGTCACAACCCAGAAAAGGTAGTTGAGCTATTGTCTAAGAATGATGAGCTTGCTGACGATGCCGAGCGTTTCGCAGACTTTGATTATCAGTTGAATCATGATCTTGCGATGGCGTCGGGTAACCCCATCTATGTGCTAGTGCTCAACGGCTTTAAAGGTCTATATTCGCGTATCGGCCAATTTTATTTCTCTTCGCCAGAGGCTCGCCAGTTGGCTCGTGATTACTATCACAACCTTAATAGCGTGGCGAAGCAGGGCGATTACAATGAATCAGTAAACTTGGTTCGTCGCTATGGTTATGAGTCAGCAGAAATTTGGCATAGCTTGCGTGGGGATATCCCGTCCAACTTAGTCGATTGAGGCAATCGTTTTTTTCGAAACGAGTTAAATAGACATAAAAAAAGCCAGCATATGCTGGCTTTTTTGATAAGGAACTTGGCTATATTACGCAAAGTTTTTGTTCACGAAATCCCAGTTGAGGAGCTTCCAGAAAGCTTCTAAATAATTAGGACGTGAATTGCGATAGTCGATGTAATAAGCGTGTTCCCACACATCAACAGTCAATAGTGGAGTTACGCCGTCGTGTGCAACTGGAGTGTCTGCGTCATCCGTGTTCATGATATCGACAGAGCCATCAGACTTCTTAACCAGCCATGTCCAACCCGAGCCGAAGTTGCCCGCGGCGCTCGCGTTAAACTCTTCTTGGAACTTCTCGAAAGAACCCCATTTATCGTTGATCGCGTCTGCGATAGCACCGCTAGGAGCGCCGCCACCATTGGGGCTCAAGCAATTCCAGTAGAACGTGTGGTTCCATACTTGAGCGGCGTTGTTAAACAAACCACCTTTCTCAGACTTGATGATGTCTTCAAGCGATTTGCTTTCTAAATCGGTGCCTTTAACTGCATCATTTAGCTTGCTTACGTAAGTCGCATGGTGCTTGCCATAATGGTATTCGAGTGTCTCTTCTGAAATGTGCGGCTCGAGTGCGTTCTTCTCATAAGGAAGAGCGGGAAGTTCAAATGCCATAATCTCTCTCCATAGTTTTTAGTGCAAATAGCGTCTTACACAAAATGAATGTGCAAGCTGTTGTTGTTATTCATACGATATATAGGGGTGACTGGTTCTCTTTTCAAGTATAAGTTTTTATTATTTCCACAGCTGGCTGTAAACCACCCAAAGAGAGCAATCGGGGGTTGCATGTGTTAAAGTACTTGAGTATTTTTATCAACCATTCCATTCGTAAACAGTGATTTGAGGTGACATGGAAACCATCGACAAGATTAAACAGCAGATTGAAGAAAACCCCATCCTTCTTTATATGAAGGGCTCACCTAAGTTGCCGAGCTGTGGCTTTTCTTCACAGGCCTCACAAGCACTCATGGGTTGTGGTCAAGCATTCGCTTATGTCGATATATTACAAAACCCTGATATTCGTGCTGAATTGCCTAAATACGCAGACTGGCCGACATTCCCACAACTCTGGGTTGAGGGCGAGCTCATCGGTGGTTGTGACATCATCGTTGAGATGTTCCAAAAAGGCGAGTTACAGGAACTGATTACCGAGGTGGCCGCGCGTCATCCTCAGCCTGAAAGCGACGCGCAATAATCGGCGTTTGGGGTTGATCTTTTACGGTTGAACCCCATATTTATAAAAGCTTTTAATTTAGGTTGCTAAGTGGCAGCCCAACATTCACTAAAGACGGAGAGTATCAATGGCAGTTTTAGTAGGACGTAAAGCACCTGACTTTACCGCAGCAGCGGTAATGGGCTCTGGCGAAATCGTTGAAGATTTTAAATTTTCTGATGCGATCAAAGGCAAGAAAGCCGTCTTGTTCTTCTACCCGCTGGACTTTACATTCGTATGTCCTTCTGAGCTTATCGCATTTGATAAGCGTTTGGACGAGTTCAAAAAGCGCGGCGTTGAAGTAATTGGTGTTTCAATCGATTCACAATTCACTCACAGCGCATGGCGCAACACTGCAACTGAAGATGGCGGTATTGGCCAAGTTAAGTACCCACTTGTTGCAGACGTTCGTCACAGCATTTGTAAAGCATACGATGTTGAACACCCAGAAGCGGGCGTTGCATTCCGTGGTTCGTTCTTAATCGATGAAGATGGCGTTGTGCGTCACCAAGTCGTTAACGACCTACCATTGGGCCGTAACATTGACGAGATGTTGCGTATGGTCGATGCTTTGAACTTTAACCAGAAACACGGTGAAGTTTGCCCTGCAGGTTGGGAAGAAGGTAAAGAAGGTATGAAGGAAAACGCTGAAGGCGTAGCAGCATACCTTTCTAAGAACGCTGACAAGCTGTAATATTAGTTTTCAGTGACTCTTAAAAAACGCGCCAAATGGCGCGTTTTTTTTTGGCTTTTAGTCAGCGAGTGGCCAACCGCCTAGTGCCTTCCATTTGTTGACCATCCAACAAAACAGTTCGGCTGTCTTTTCGGTGTCATACAGCGCTGAGTGCGCTTGCTTTTGATCAAACTCGATACCTGCGGCTTTGCACGCTTTGATAAGTACAGTTTGTCCTAACGTCAACGCCGCTAAAGATGTCGTGTCAAAGCTAACAAAGGGGTGAAACGGATTGCGCTTAATGTTAGCTCGTTCAGCTGCTCGCATCAGGAAGCTATGATCAAAATTCGAGTTATGTCCAACCAACACAGAGCGCTGACAGCCAGCCGCCTTTTGTGCCTTTCGAATCGGTTTGAATAAGGCTTTAAGTACCTCGTCTTCGGGGAGTGCGCCGCGTAATTCCGAATGCGGATCGATACCATTGAATTCAATTGCTGCTTGTTCAATATTGGCGCCTTCAAATGGCTCGACATGAAACTGATGGCTTTCGACCGGCTTAAGCTGTCCATGTTCATCAAAATTCAGTATGACGGCAGCGATCTCTAACAAGGCATCGGTCGAGGCATTAAAGCCCGCCGTTTCGACGTCGATGACTACGGGTAAGTAGCCGCGAAAACGTTGCTTCATAAGAGAGTCTTCGGAACCTGACATGAAATTACCTGTATCTGCTAAATTGCTAATGCCCATTATGCCAAAGAGCGGGCGTTTTTGCTTGTGATTTGGTTAAAGGTTATTGCAACACGACCGATATAAAAGACAAGTCATTAAAGGAGGTGCGTGTGCAGGTGAATAATACGACTCGGCTATCAGCGTTAATCGTGCTGGGTAGCGCGTTGGTCAGTATCAGTTCGTTCGCAGAAGCAAACGCGGTCAGATACTACAGCGCAAACTTGGATAATTCACTTTGGTATATGGCCAACAACACGCAGCTTAACTGTGAGTTGGAGCACGTCATTCCTCGCTTCGGCAAAGTACAGTTTCATAGCGAAGCGAGTAAGCAACTCAATTTAACCATGACCTTCGATATGAACCAGCTTCCCGACAACTACAGTGTGGCACGTATTGAATCGGTTCCTCCGCAGTGGCAGCCCGGACAAAACAGTTACTCTATTGGTAGCATGGACCTATATAAGCAATTTAATGGCGAGCTTGAAAAGCAAGCAGCATGGACGTTGCTGTCTGAACTCGATAAGGGTCGTTACCCAACATTTTTGTACCAAGACTGGTATAACCCAAAAGATCAAGTTGCTGTGGCAATTTCAGCAGTGAACTTTCGCAGTGCATACGACGCATTTAAAGGTTGTATTAATGCGTTATTGCCTTTCTCATTCGAGGATATTGCATATACCGTACTGAACCATAAAGCGGATAGTGATGAGCTAACCGCGCCTTCGCGGCGGAAGCTAAAACAAATCAGCGACTACTTGAAAGTAGATGCCGACTTGAAGTTAGTATTAATAGATTCCTACACGGATGCGCTAGGCGCTCGTGAGCCGAATCAGACGCTAACAGAGCAACGCGCCAATGCTATTAAATCTTTTTTTGTCGAACGGGGTATAAAAGCGGATCGCATTCAAACGGTCGCTCACGGCGAGGATCGTCCGATCGACCATAATGATAATGAAATAGGCCGCCAGAAGAACCGCCGAGTTATCGTGCAGTTAAATAAATCCTCAGACGTTGAGCTATAGTTGCATCAATCGCTGGTTTTTTCTTTAAACTCGCAAAGGTCTTCAATAACACAGCTACCGCAGCGCGGTTTGCGCGCAACGCAGGTGTAGCGGCCGTGTAGAATAAGCCAGTGATGGACATCCACTTTAAATTCTTTGGGCACGACTTTAATTAGCTTCTGTTCAACCTCATTGACGTTCTTGCCGGGAGCCAGTTTAGTACGATTAGAGACTCTAAAGATATGCGTATCTACAGCAATAGTCGGCCAGCCGAATGCTGTATTAAGCACTACGTTAGCCGTTTTACGTCCAACACCGGGTAGAGCTTCCAAAGCTTCTCGGCTTTCTGGGACTTCGCCATCGTACTGTTCAACTAGTATCTTACAGGTTTTATAAGCGTTTTCTGCTTTTGAATTAAATAGGCCGATGGTTTTGATATATTCTTTAATACCATCTACGCCAAGCGCTAACATGGTCTCTGCCGTAGGCGCCGCCGGGAAAAGCTTACGTGTGGCTTTATTGACGCCCACATCGGTTGCTTGAGCTGATAACAATACGGCAATTAGCAGTTGGAAAGGCGACTCATACTCTAACTCAGTGGTTGGGTTAGGATTGTTGTCACGCAAACGACTTAAAATTTGATAACGTTTATCTTTATTCATATCAATTAGCTTTCGGCTGTCACGCGTGCGCGTGTAACTGTTTTCTCAGAGGATTGGATTTGCGCGCGCTTTGCGTCAATACGGTTTTTTATCGCAATAATGAAGCCCATACCAATGAAAGCACCTGGAGGTAAAATCGCCAACAGCAATGGATAATCGAGACTAAACAGTTCGATACGCAATTGCTTGGCCCACTCGCCTAGCAATAGTTCTGCGCCATCAAATAGCGTGCCATTGCCGAGCACTTCGCGTATTCCGCCTAAGACGACTAACACGGCAGCAAAACCCAGCCCCATCATCAGGCCATCGATAGCCGCATGGTGCCATTTATTTTTGGATGCATAAGCCTCTGCGCGGCCGATGATAGCGCAGTTGGTTACGATTAATGGAATGAAAATGCCAAGCGTTTGGTAAAGCTGATAGACGTAGGCATTCATCAACAACTGGATAATGGTAACAAAGGTGGCTATTACCATAACGAAAACAGGAATACGTATTTCTTGAGGCACCCATTGGCGAACCAGTGAAACTGTAATGTTTGAGCCCATTAAAACAAATAGCGTAGCTAAGCCGAGTCCTAAGGCGTTGGTCACAGAGGCGGTGACGGCAAGTAGCGGGCATAAACCTAAAAGTTGAACTAAAGCCGGGTTATTTTCCCACAAACCCTGTTTAGTCAGTGTTTTAAATTCACTCATGGGATTCACCTTGTGAAGCTGAATTGCATTGCGGTAACGAGTCTTGGAACAGCTGGTTACTATTTTGCTGTAAATACCAAGTTGCGGATTTTACTGCACCCACTACTGCGCGTGGCGTTATCGTCGCGCCCGTAAATTGATCGAACATACCACCATCACGTTGCACCGCCCATCGTTCGTCATCCTCACCTGTCAAGCGTTTGCCCGCAAATGAACGTATCCAGTCACTCTTTTGTTTTTCGATCTTATCACCCAAGCCCGGCGTCTCTTGGTGTTGTAGTGTTCGCACACCCAATACTTCACCATCAGGTTTGATGGCAACCAATAAGCGGATTTTTCCTGAGTAGCCGTTAGGGGCTACGGCCTCAGCAGCTAAAGCGCTGGGTTTACCATTCAGGTAACCGCGGTAAATTGGAACAGGCTGCTCACTCAGTGCTTTATCTGACAACAGGCCGCAGGAGTGATAGAGGTCATTGTCGTGAAGCTCAGGAGGAATAATTTCATTCAGCGAGGCGAGTGTTTGCGTGCGCTGTTGCTCCGCAATGGCATCTTCTGTGACGGCTTCCACACCAAGCACCAACGCAGTCGATACTAAAGCAAACAGCCCCAGCAACAAGCCGTTTTTCTGCATGCTATTCAGCGTCATGTTTCGCTCCTGAGTGATGTCCGTAAACAGTTGGGCGAGTATAACGGTCAATAATGGGGACACACAGATTCGCCAGTAGCACTGCGAAAGCCACTGCATCGGGATAACCGCCCCAGGTTCTAATCACCCATATCAATAAACCGATGAGTAAGCCAAATAATAACCGCCCGCGATCCGATGTTGCTGCCGAGACTGGATCCGTAGCGATAAAAAACGCACCCAGCATCGTCGCGCCGCTCAGTGCATGAAAGATAGGTCCTGGCATAATGCTAGGGGCGAACATGTGTGCTAAAAAGCTTGGTACAAGTAGACCCGCTAAAAAGCCAACAGGGATATGCCAACGGATGATGCGTTGTTGCAGTAAGATAATGCCGCCTAGCAGAAAACCCAAGTTAAGCCATTGCCAGCCAATACCCGCTAAACTTCCTAGCATGGGTTGCTGATATGCCTCGGTTAAGATCTTGCCTTGATCGAGCGCGGTTTTAACACCGTCAAGTGGGGTCGCCATCGACATGCCATCAACGGTAGTGCGTAGTTGTTCAACATCGTAGCCAGTGGGTGTGTACTCAAAAATAATAGTATGTAGTGTTTGCCACAGTCCTAAATCGTAGGGTGCAATAGGAGCAGCAGGTAGCCAGTGTGTCATTTGGACAGGAAAAGAAATGAGTAGCAGGACGTAGCCCGCCATTGCAGGGTTAAATATGTTTTGTCCCATACCGCCATAAACTTGCTTTACGACGACGATCGAAAATAGCGTCCCGATTACAATAATCCACCAAGGCGCCAAGGGGGGGATGCTAATGGCTAATAAAACCGCTGTCACCAATGCGGTGTTATCTCGCAATGCCTGACGCGCGCTACGTTCACGCGCCCAAACACAAATAGATTCAGATAGGTACGCGACAGTGACGGCGATCAGAATCTGAAACCAAACGCCCCAACCAAAAAAGTATGATTGGATAATCACGCCAGGAATAAGCGCGAACACCACCCAGGCCATTACTTGGTTCGTCTTTTTTTGGCTATGTCCATGCGGAGCGGCGGCCACTTTAAAGCTCATTATTGTTTATCCTCCTGATCAGGGCTTTGGCTGGCGCGATCGTCTGATGTTTGCTGTTCGCGTGCTTGCTTTTTCTTTTTAGCGCGAGCAATAGCCGCCGCGACCGCAGCTGATTTATCCTGTGCTGGGCGTTGCTGTTCAGTGGCTGGGCTTTCGGCTTCAACATCGCTTTCACGAGCCGTTTGCTGGGCCGCTTTCTTTGCCTTAGCACGTTCGATAGCTGCGGCTACTGCTGCTGATTTCTTAGACTTTTGCTCGGGTTCAGCGTCTGCAGGTTGAGCCGGGGTCGAGCTACCGTCCTCTTGCGCTGCTTTTTTTGCTTTCGCACGAGCAATGGCGGCAGCAACCGCTGATGACTTACCGTCGTTATCCGACGGCTGTTCAGACGCTTCTTGGGCCTGTTGTTGCTGCATTTGTTTACGCGCTTCGGCTGCCTTTCGGTGACGCTCTAAACGTTCTTCTTTTTCACGCTCTAAACGCGCTTGACGCGCTTCGAAACGTTTTTTCGCGAGTTCAGCTTTTGCTTGTTCGCGCGCTTGGTTACGCATCTGAGATTTTGCCTGACGGTAGTAATGCACAAGTGGTATTTCACTTGGGCAAACAAATGCACATGCACCGCACTCAATACAATCAAACAGATTATTTTCTTCTAGTGCTGGATAATCTTTGGCTTTTGCCAACCATTGCAATTGCTGCGGCTGAAGCGTTGCAGGGCATACTTCTGCGCAGGCTCCACAACGGATACACGCCATTTCATCGCCCGGTGGTGGCAGTTCTCGGGTACTCGGCACGAGAATACAGTTAGTAGTTTTGATGACGGGCACTGCGGTAATTGGCAACGTAAAGCCCATCATGGGACCGCCCATAATAACTCGCTGTTGTTGCTCTGGTTTAAAACCAGCGTATTCAAGCAGGGCATCAACAGGCGTTCCTAATGGTGACCAGACGTTGCCTGGTTGCTCAATACATTCACCCGTCAGGGTTACCACACGCTCGATTAACGGCTTATCGTCAATTACTGCCTCTTTTACAGCAAATGCAGTCCCCACGTTTTGCATGATAATACCCATCTCAATAGGGAGTTGTTTGCTCGGCACTTCGTGGCCAGTGAGCAGTTGGATAAGTTGCTTCTCCCCTCCTGATGGATACTTCGTCGGCACGATGCGAAGCTCAATATCATCATATTCCGCTATAGCGACGCGCATACTGTCGATAGCTTCTGGTTTGTTATCCTCAATCGCCAGCAACGTTTTATCGGTACCCGTGATGTAAGCTAGAATTCGCATACCGAGCACAATATCTCTAGCATGTTCGCGCATTAAGCGATCGTCGGCGCAAATATAGGGTTCGCACTCAACGCCATTAATGATTAGATAACTGACCGGTTTTTGCTGGGCGAGCTTTTGCGAGGTGGGGAAGCCAGCTCCCCCCAAACCTGCAACGCCCGCAGCTTGAATAATATCTAACAACTCGGCTTTATCGCGTTGCTGATAATCGGGCCGTGGCTGACGCTCTCGCCATTTATCTTCGCCATCCGGTGTAATCACAATAGCTTGTTCTGGGAGACCAGAAGCATGCGACATAGGTCGCTGTTCAATCGCTTTTACTGTGCCTGAAGTGGGTGCGTGCAGTGGCAGGCCTTGATGCAATGCCGCATCAGTTAATGGTTGACCTTTTAGTACACGTTCTCCCACGCGCACTGTGCACTGACCCGATAAGCCGATATGTTGACGTAACGGAAGAATAAGCTCATCAGCATAAGGAACTCGGCGCAACGGCTGCTCACTCGCGGGTTGTTTGCGCTCTGGTGGATGTATACCGCCGGGAAAGCGTGCAATTTGACCTGACTCAACGAACTGCTTGATGTCTTGCATCGTCTTACTCCACCAGTTTGACGGGAATGGTATCGGCTTTGTGGATATTCTGTTTCACGCTATCGAGGTTCCACTGCCAGGTTTCGGGTTTAGCTTTGACTTCTACCATATCAATGCAATCGACAGGGCAGGGCTCGACACATAAATCACAGCCGGTACATTCATGCTCAATAACGGTATGCATTTGTTTTGCGGCACCTAAAATGGCGTCTACAGGGCAGGCTTGGATGCACTTCGTGCAACCAATACACTCATCCTCGCGAATGATGGCGACTTTTTTGACACTCTCTTCACCATGCGCTGCGTCGAGAGGCTTGGCCTCGACACCCATCAGGTCCGCGAGTTTTTTTATTGTAGCTTCACCGCCAGGCGGGCACTTGTTGATCTCGTCGCCATTAGCAATCGCCTCTGCATAAGGACGACAACCCGGATAGCCACATTGTCCACACTGAGTTTGCGGCAGGATCTCATCGATTTGATCAACGATAGGGTCGCTTTCTACCTTAAACTTGATAGCTGCGAAACCGAGGATTAAGCCAAATATCAGCGCAAGCGCACCGATAGCGATTAAACCAACTACAAAACTCATTATTGGGTCACCAATCCGCTAAAGCCCATAAACGCGAGTGACATTAAGCCCGCTGTTATCATCGCAATCGCTGAGCCTTTAAAAGCTTTCGGAACATCGGCCGCAGCCAAGCGCTCGCGAATGCCAGAAAATAGAATTAAAACGAGTGAAAAACCGACTGCCGCGCCAAAGCCATAAACGATTGACTGTACGAAATTATGTTGTTCATTGATATTCAGAAGTGCAACACCTAGAACCGCACAGTTGGTGGTAATAAGCGGCAGAAAAATACCCAACAGACGATAGAGTGTAGGACTTGTTTTATGCACCACCATTTCAGTAAATTGTACTACCACCGCGATAACCAAAATAAAACTTAAGGTTTGTAATGCCATCAACCCTAAGGGCTCTAGTAAGTACTGATTCACTAAGTAGCTGCATACCGATGCTAAGGTTAGTACGAATGTGGTTGCCGCTGACATGCCAATCGCCGTATCTAGCTTGTTAGATACGCCCATGAATGGGCAAAGTCCCAAAAACTTTACCAATACAAAATTGTTGACCAGTACGGTGCCTATAAGCAGCAGCAAGTAATCCGTCATTCAATTCTTCCACACGTGATTTAAACCGGTGCCTATTATCGGTGTTTTGACATTGATAAACAACAGACAGAGGTCAATAGAACGGACAAGATTCGTTGAATTTTGTCACTGTTATTTAACGTAACTGACGCGTGACTGTCATTTTGTTAGCGCAATGTAACAGGCAAGCCAATAAACGGGGCATTGTCATGGTCTGGTTAACAGCATTGCAAGAAACCGCGTTACGAGTCGATTTAAGCTGGTTCACTCGTATTCATCGTTTAAACCAACATCGCTGGATTGCCGCTGTTGCGCAATGTTTTTCGCGTTCGGGGGACGGCTATTGGTACTTTATTGTTGGATTAGTATTTGTTTTACACAGTGCCGATGGACAAGCCTTCTTTACCGCATGTGCGGCTATCTTTTTGTTCGAGCGTCCGCTTTATTGGTGGCTAAAAAACAAGTTCAAACGGGCACGACCAACGACTTTAATGGCTTCTAAGAAACTGTTTGTCGCTCAGGATGAGTTTAGCTTTCCTTCGGGTCATACTTGCACCGCCTTTATCTTCGTGACCTGTCTCTCCTACTACTACCCCGTTTTCGCACTGTATCTTTTGCCGTGGGCATGTGCTGTCGGAGTTTCCCGCGTCGTAGTGGGAGCACACTACGTGTCGGATGTCTGTGTCGGCGCCTTGCTTGGCATTGCTTTTGTCGAAACCTTCTTTCTTATCTACTTTGCACTTTAAGGTCGAATATGCGTATTTTGTTCGGTGTTCAAGGAACCGGCAATGGTCATTTAAGCCGTTGTCACACGTTATCAAGGTGGTTGAATCACTACTCGGTTGATGTTGATTACCTCATATCTGGACGAGCGCCAAGCGCGCTATTCGATATGAGTGCTTTCGGTGAGTATCAATGGCGGCAAGGTCTGAGCTTTGCGACTCAGAATGGTCGGGTTGATTACTTCAATACCTATCGACAAAATTCATTTAAACAGTTTTGGTCAGATGTAAAAGCGCTCGATCTGTCGACTTATGATTTAATTCTAACCGATTATGAACCCGTAACTGCATGGGCTGCGCGACTGGCACACAAGCCGTGTATTGGTATTGGGCGTCAGTACGCATTCAAAGAGCCTTCGCTATACTCGAAGCTTAGTCTGCTTCAGCGCGGCCTCATCGACTATTTTGCGCCGGCTTCACGGTGGCTGGGTATGCATTGGCAACCATTGGACAATTGCATTCCACCGATTGTACGTGAACAGCAATCTGAGACTGAGCTCAGTGAGCGTCATGTATTGGTTTACTTGCCATTTGAAAATCTCGAGCAAGTCGTAGATGCCCTCATACCATTAAAGTCGTATCAATTTTCAGTTTTTCATCCAAGCATAAAGCAAACGGACAACCTAGATGCGCCTCATATTTTGGGTTTCCCTCCGTCGCGTGAGGGCTTTAAATGTCAGTTCGAAACTGCGGAGTATGTATTAGCTAATGCCGGATTTGAAACCACGTGTGAGGCACTTCAGAGCGATAAACAGTTTGCTGTTAAACCTTTGCGAGGTCAGTTCGAGCAACACTGGAATAGCAAGCTTTTAGCTGACAGTCAGCTTGCTTACGTAATGCATGAAATTTCAGAGGATAATGTGCGTGCATGGTTAGCGGACCATCAACGCGCTGCCCTCAATTGTGAATGGCCAAATATGGCAGACAATATCGCGCAATGGATAAAATCGGGTGCACAGGAAAACGAAAAAACTAGATTGACGGCGCTTTGGAGATAACAACTTTGGAAGCTTGAGGTTGGCTCCCCAGGTTGGATTCGAACCAACGACACATGGATTAACAGTCCACCGCTCTAACCAACTGAGCTACTGGGGAACAAATTGTAGGATTAAAACGTGTTGGCTCCCCAGGTTGGATTCGAACCAACGACACATGGATTAACAGTCCACCGCTCTAACCAACTGAGCTACTGGGGAACACGTCTTAACGGCGTCGAATATTAAAGACCTATGCGGCGCCTGTCAACTAATGATGCGGTATTTTTATTGTTTTTTCATTTAACTGCTTAAATCTTGTGCGAGTGTATATTTTGTAGCCTTATACCAAAAACTGTGTGCTAAAGGCTGTCCATGTAAATGTCAAGTACCTGTCATAAAGCCAGTTATGCCTTATGTTATAAATTGTTGCTCGCTGAGGATATCCACATACCGCTGAAATCCGCATCAGTTAAAGCCTACAGGATCTTATCCACGGATTCTGTGGATAACCCTGTGTTTAAGTATGTGAAATAGTACGTTTAGTGCGGTTTTCAGCTAAGGTTAGCGATTGTTCAGAAAATGCATAAATCATTAAAAAACTAATAAAAACAATGTCTTATAAAAACAAAACAAAAACATGGCTGAATTGACTGAGTGAGCACCCAAGATTGCCCGAAGAATCAGCAACTTGTGTATTTCTTATTTAATTTGGGTGATTTTTAGGCACGCTTTAAGCGTCTGTTGAAGGCTTTCAGGTCCCATTTGTCAAGCCATCAAATTGATTTTTTTGTAATAAATAAGCATATAAAAGTGGGGTTGTTGTAATAAAAATGTCTTGTGTGTTTCTCGATTTTGATAGCGGGATCGCGCCTTATTTCTAAGGTGAAAATATAAAAAAAGCCCTATTAGTACGCTAATAGGGCTCTAATGCTGATAAATAGATGTTTTATTTTAATGCTTTGACAAATTGATTGATGCGAGCGACTGCTTTTTTTAGTGTATCGAGGCTTGTTGCAAATGAGAGTCGACAGTAGCCTTCAGTGCCAAAGGCTGAACCGGGCACTAATGCGACATTAGCTTCGGTCAGCAGTTTTTCACACAACTCAACATCGTTTGCAACACCTGCTTTTTCAATTAGGTTTTGGATACGCGCGAAAGTGTAGAAGGTGCCATCACCTTTTACGCACTCAATACCCTCTATCTCGTTAAGTGCACTCACCAAGTAATCGTGGCGCTCCTTAAACGCACTGACCATTGTATCGATGCAGCTTTGGTCGCCATTTAAAGCGGCTACTGCCGCATGTTGGCTAATGCTGGCTGGATTTGACGTGCTCTGAGACTGAATCTTTTTCATCGCCGCAATGATAGGTGCTGGACCTGCTGCATAACCAATACGCCAGCCGGTCATTGCGTAGGCTTTCGAAACACCGGATAAGATAACTGTGCGGTCGCGTAATTCAGGCGCAACCATCACAATATTAGCGAATTGGCTACGATCCCATAAAATATGCTCATACATATCATCTGTCGCGATCAGCACATTTGGGAAATCAACCAGTACATCAGCAAGTGCACGTAGTTCCTCTGCTGAGTAGGCTGTACCACTCGGGTTAGATGGACTGTTGATAAACATTAAACGGGTTTTTTCGGTTAATGAGTCGCGCAATTGCTCAGGAGTGATTTTAAACCGCTGCTCTAAATCGGTATGGACGATCACGGGCTCTGCTTCAACCAGCTTTACCATATCTGGATAAGAAACCCAGTAAGGCGCCGGTATCACCACTTCATCACCCGGGTTGAGCCAAGCACTCAGTAAATTAAAAATGCTGTGTTTACCGCCTGCCGAGACGATGATTTCATCAAGACCGTATTCCAACTGGTTATCACGTTTAAACTTATCGGAAACTGCTTGTTTAAGTTCGACAATACCATCAACCGCAGTGTACTTGGTTTTGCCGTCTTCGATGGCTTTAATAGCAGCTTGTTTGACAAAATCGGGTGTATCAAAGTCGGGTTCACCCACACCTAAACCAATCACATCTTTACCCGCGCTTCTTAATTCGTTGGCTTTTTGCGTTACTGCCAGCGTAGGAGAAGGTTGGATAGAATTAACGCGCTTTGAGAGCTGATAGTCCACTACGTATTCCTTCCGATTTTGCTTATGTAAACAGCTCTCTACTATACGGATCGGTCGCGTTAAAGTCTATCAACATAGCCAAACAATAGATGTTTGCTGTACACTAATGAGGTTAATTCAACAGGAGGTATTTTCATGGCTACAACCGACGCATCTCGAAGTCTTATCAACGCGCCGGTTGGAAAAACGCTATGGGAAATGACGTGGCCCGTTATCTTTGGTGTCGCTACGCTGATAAGTTTTAATGTCGTAGATACTTTCTTTATTAGTCTGTTAGGTACTGACCCACTTGCTGCCGTCAGCTTTACCTTTCCAATCACCTTTACGGTTGTTAGCCTCACCATCGGCTTGGGTATTGGTACATCCGCTGTTATCGCGCGTAAGTACGGTCGGGATAAACCCGAAGAAGCTCATTTCGATGGTTTTGCTGCACTCTCGGTTTCCGCTTTACTTGTTCTGATACTGTCAGCCGTTGGCTATATTTTCATGGACAGTATTTTTACCCTCCTGCAAGCACAACAACGTTTACTGCCGCTGATCCGTGAATATATGACGCTATGGTTTGCGGGCAGCGTCATGTTGGTCACGCCAATGGTCGGCAATGCGGTATTGCGCGCATCGGGCGACACACGAACACCATCATTGATTATGGCCTCGGGCGGTTTGGCGAATGCCATTTTTGATCCGATCCTTATTTTTGGTTGGGGACCGATCCCTGCGATGGGTATTGAGGGAGCCGCTTTAGCGAGCGTGATTTCGTGGTTGAGTGGTGTGGTTCTCGTGTTTTGGTTACTTAATCGTAAGCAGCTTATTCGGGTACGTATCGAAACGACACGCGGGTTGTTTCGCGAATGGGTCGATGCTGCTCGCGCTATTCTGAAAATTGGTCTGCCAGCGGCAGGCGCCAATATTCTGACTCCGCTCGCGATGTCGGTCATGACGGCTATTATTGCATCTTATGGTGCGGCGGCAGTGGCGGCATTTGGCGTTGGCACTCGACTCGAGTCGCTCGCGAGTATCATTATTCTGGCGCTATCCATGTCGTTGCCGCCGTTGATTAGCCAAAACTTTGGTGCCAACCGAGTTGATCGGGTACGAGAGGCCTATGGCAAAGCCTTAAAAGCGGTATTTGCCATTCAACTGGTTATCTATGCGGCGATGGCAATAACGGCACCGTGGATTGCGATGGCATTTGCGAAAGAGCAAGAAGTGGCGCGTATCGTTGAATTGTTTATCTACATAATGCCCATCGGTTATGGCTTCCAGGGTTGGATCATTCTCTCGAACTCGAGTTTTAATGCCATTCATAAACCCATGCGTGCGCTCGGCTTAAGTGTCATCCGCTTATTTGTTTTTTTCGTACCCTTGTCCTACTTAGGTAGTCTACTAGCGGACCTACACGGCTTATTTATTGGCGGTGTGGTGGCTAATATCATCACAGCGGCTATCGCTTATATATGGTTTACGCGAGCGTTGAGGAGGGTTGGTGAGTAAAGCATTTGAATTAATATCGAGTTACCAGCCTGCGGGTGATCAGCCTGCGGCGATTGAAAAAATTCTAGAGAATTTAGACGCGGGTCTTGCCCATCAAACTTTACTCGGCGTCACAGGCTCGGGTAAGACGTTTACCATGGCTAACGTGATTGCCCAGTCGCAACGCCCGACGCTTATCCTAGCCCACAACAAAACGTTGGCAGCACAGCTCTATGGTGAGATGAAAGAATTCTTTCCTAATAATGCTGTCGAATATTTCGTGTCCTATTACGATTATTATCAGCCCGAAGCCTATGTGCCCACCACTGATACCTTTATTGAAAAAGATGCATCGATAAACGACCACATTGAACAAATGCGTCTGTCAGCGACAAAAGCGTTGATGGAGCGCCGTGATGTTGTGTTGGTGGCTTCGGTTTCGGCGATTTATGGTTTGGGTGATCCCGAATCATATATGAAGATGATGCTGCATTTGCGTCGTGGCGACATTATTGACCAGCGCGATATTTTGCGGCGCTTGGCGCAGCTACAGTATAAGCGAAACGATGCGGCCTTCGAGCGGGGCACCTATCGTGTGCGCGGTGAGGTCATTGACATTTTCCCCGCTGAATCGGAAGAGCTTGCAGTGCGCGTTGAACTATTTGATAACGAAGTCGACCGTATCAGCTTTTTTGAGCCGCTCACGGGGCAAGTGACCGAAGCGGATGTTGCGCGTGCGACTATTTATCCAAAGACACACTATGTCACGCCACGTGAAGTTTTAGTCGAAGCAATTGAGAAAATCAAAGACGAGTTAAAAGATCGTCGAGATGTATTGCTGAAACAAAATAAATTGCTTGAAGAGCAACGTATTAATCAGCGCACTCAGTTTGATATTGAAATGATGTTGGAGCTTGGCTATTGCTCCGGTATCGAAAACTATTCACGTTATCTGTCTGGACGTGCTCCGGGCGAGCCACCACCCACCTTGATGGATTACTTACCTGATGACGCGCTGCTTATCATTGATGAGTCTCATGTGACGGTATCGCAGGTCGGCGCTATGTATAAGGGGGACCGCTCACGAAAGGAAAATCTGGTGGAGTATGGCTTTCGACTGCCGAGTGCGTTGGATAACCGACCGTTAAAGTTTGATGAATTCGAGGCTATCGCACCACAAACAGTTTATGTCTCTGCAACACCTGGGAAATATGAGCTTGAACGCAGTAGTGGCGAGGTGGTTGAGCAGGTCGTGCGACCCACAGGTTTAGTGGATCCCATTATTGAAGTGCGGGCAGTAGCGACGCAGGTCGATGATTTAATGTCTGAAGTCCGTTTGCGCGTGGAAAAAGAAGAACGTGTACTTGCGACAACATTGACCAAAAAGATGGCCGAAGACTTAAGTGACTACCTCGATGAGCACGGCATCCGTGTACGCTATCTTCACTCAGACATTGATACGGTCGAACGAATGGAGATTATTCGCGACTTGCGACTCGGTGAGTTTGATGTGTTAGTCGGCATTAACTTGCTGCGAGAAGGTCTTGATATGCCGGAAGTTTCCCTAGTCGCCATTCTTGATGCTGATAAAGAGGGCTTCTTACGCTCTGATCGTTCTTTGATTCAGACCATTGGTCGTGCAGCACGTAACGTGAATGGTAAGGCGATTCTTTATGGCGATCGGATTACCGGTTCGATGCAACGCGCGATTGAGGAGACGGATCGTCGTCGTGAAAAGCAAATTGCATTTAACGAAGAGCATGGTATCACGCCACAAAAATTGAATAAGAAAGTCACCGACGTGATGGACTTAGGGCAAGGCGGTGCAAACCGTAAAAACCGTGCGGCGAAAGCCGTTGCCGAGGTGGCGTCAGGTTATGATCCACGCACCGTGATGATCAAAGATACGAATGCGGTGATTAAAGAAATCGAAGCAAAAGAAAAAGAAATGTATGAAGCGGCTCAAAACCTTGAGTTTGAGAAGGCGGCACAGTTACGTGACGATATCAAAACACTACGTGAACAACTTAAACGAGCAGTTTAATCGGTTTTTATAATTAGAAATGTAAATCGTAATTGCTATCATTTCGTTAGACAGGAATGGAGGGCATTATGATAAAGACAGCTAGTTTTGCCGTGATGCATTTCTCAATCGCTTTTACAGTGGTTTGGGTGATGACAGGCGATATCGTTATGGGTGGTGCCGTGGCATTAATTGAGCCATTGGTAAACACGGTAGGTTATTATTTTCATGAAAAGATCTGGCAACGGAGCGGCGTTCGTCGAACGAGCGCGCTATCTGGATAAAGAGGGGCGCGCGAGCACCCCTCTATTTTTCATTTGGGTCACATTCTTTTTATGCCGTGGCTATCTCGCAGGTATTGTCTCGCTTACCTTCAATGAAGATCGCACGCGTTTACTCTCGTTATTTTATAAAAGCTCAGAACAATTTGGTCTCATGCTGGTGGTCGGCTTGCCTGCGTTACTCGTTCTGTTGGCAACAAGTTTCGCCAAAGAGGATGGTTACAACTGGGCTAATCATGTGATGCGAGCTGCTCAGCCCCTGATGTTGGTCTCCCTCGTGTTAGATGCGATATTAATTAGTAGTTTGTTAATGCATCAGCATGGCAGTTTTTCTTGGGGGAAAGCGAGTATTATCTTGGCATGGTTTATTAGCCTTTGGTACGTCAGTAAATCGCGGCAATGGCGCTTTTATCGGCGTCATCTTGCTGAAAAGCCTGAATCATCGGTGTCCGAAGACACCGATAAATCAGCGCAATAAGGGCGAGCGTGTTAGAGCAGATAATGCGCGTGGAAGCGTAACTGCTCTTCAATGAAACTGCTGATAAAGTAGTAACTATGATCGTAGCCTTCGTGCAGATAGATAGCGCCCGGTCCATCTGTTTCGTCGAATACAGCTTGCAAAGCCTCAGGCTTGAGTTGCTCTTCGAGAAAGTTGTCTGCTAAACCTTGGTCGACGCGAATTGGTCTGACTTGCCCATAAGCTTTGATAAGTTCAACCGCATCATAGTCTTTCCAAGCATCACGGTTGCCTCCCAAATATTGCGTAAACGCATATTCACCCCAGGGGCATTGAGTCGGATGGGTGATCGGTGAGAATGCCGAAATGCTTTGATAGCGCTCTGGGTTCCGCACACCAATGACAAGCGCGCCATGGCCACCCATGGAGTGACCGGCAATCGAGCGTTTATCCGTTAGCGGGAACTGTGCCTCTACGCATTTTGGGAGCTCATCAAGAATGTAGTCGTACATTTGATAGTGTTTAGCCCAAGGCGTTTCGGTCGCATTCAGATAAAAACCTGCACCTTTGCCAAAGTCATAACGATCTTCGTCAGGTACCTCATCACCGCGCGGGCTGGTGTCAGGAATAATTAGTGCGATACCGAGCTGCGCAGCGACGCGCTGTGCACCTGCTTTAGTAGAGAAATTCTCATCAGTACACGTTAGCCCTGATAAAAAGTACACGCTGGGGACTGCATGATGCTCTGCTTGGGGCGGTAGAAACACACTCAACTGCATATCGCAGTTGAGTGTCGAAGAGCGGTGCTTAAGGCGGACTTGACGGCCGCCAAACGTACGTACTTCGCTTACGATTTCCATAGTGGATACCTTTGTCGCTTAGTAGTGGATAACTGAACGAATCGACTTACCTTCGTGCATGAGCTCAAACGCTTCGTTGATCTCTTCAAGTGACATGTTGTGAGTAATGAAGGTATCTAAATCAAACTTCCCATCCATGTACTGTTGCACGTAGTCGGGCAATTGGCTGCGACCTTTGACGCCACCAAAAGCGCTTCCACGCCATACGCGACCGGTGACCAGTTGGAATGGGCGGGTTGAGATCTCTTCACCTGCGCCGGCGACACCAATAATTACCGATTCGCCCCAACCTTTGTGGCAGCATTCAAGCGCCGAACGCATGACTTCGACGTTACCGATACATTCGAACGAGAAGTCGACACCGCCGTCGGTCATATCGACAATCACTTCTTGGATAGGCTTGTCGTAATCTGTTGGATTAACAAAATCAGTCGCACCGAGCTGCTTGGCAATTTCGAACTTATCTTCGTTCACATCAATCGCAATAATGCGTGACGCTTTCGCTTGTACGGCACCGATAATGACGGCTAGACCGATACCACCAAGCCCAAATACCGCGACCGTATCACCTTCTTGTACATCAGCTGTGTTCTTAACTGCACCCATGCCGGTAGTGACACCACAACCGAGTAAGCAGACTTTTTCAAGCGGTGCTTCTTTTGGAATCTTAGCGACGGAAATCTCTGGCAATACGGTGTATTCAGAAAATGTCGAAGTACCCATGTAGTGGTAAATCGGCTCGCCGTTTTTTGAGAAACGAGTGGTACCATCAGGCATTAAGCCTTTACCCTGCGTTGCACGCACGGCTTGGCACAAATTAGTTTTCCCTGAAGTACAGAATTTACATTCACCACACTCGGCGGTGTAAAGTGGAATCACGTGGTCGCCCACCTCGACAGAAGTCACGCCTTCGCCGACCGATTCAACAATACCGCCGCCTTCGTGGCCTAAAACGGCTGGGAAGATGCCCTCAGGATCAGCGCCTGATAGCGTATAAGCATCGGTATGACAAACGCCTGTCGCAATGATTTTGACGCGCACTTCACCTTTTTTAGGTGGTGCTACATCGATTTCTTCCATTTTCAACGGTTCGCCGGGGCCCCACGCCACGGCTGCACGCGACTTAATTGTTTCCATCTTAGCTTCCTTTATTCAGTATGTGATTGGCTAGTTATACGTTAATGACAGGAACAAGTTTAACTTTTTCTGTTTTAAAGGTAATCTAAACTTTTTACAAATAACTTTTGCAGATACGTAATAATGAAACAATGGCAAGGAATCAGTGAGTTTGTTGCGGTGGCTCAAACATCCAGCTTCACCAGTGCAGCGAAGCAGTTAGGTCTGTCCGTTGCGCAAGTGAGCCGTAATATTGCAGCGCTAGAGCAACGGCTTAAATTACCATTACTCTATCGCTCCACGCGCAGCGTGAGTTTAACGGAGGAGGGCTCACTCTATTTACCGCATTGCCAACATTTAGTGGCGAGTCTCAATGATGCGGATCAGGCTATCCAACAGCGATCAGAAAAACCACAAGGGTTAATCAGACTGACCGCTCCAGTATTTTACGGCGAACACGTGATTGCTCCTTTAGTAAATGATTTTTTAAATCAGTACCCCGATTGTCGACTCGACTTTAACCTCACCAACGACACGCTCGACTTGATAGAGGGACATTATGACTTAGCGATACGGTTAGGGCATTTGGGCACGCCGCGTTTAAAGGCGAGTCCGCTCGGTCGTCGCCGGCACTTTCTAGTGGGGGCGCCGGCGTATTTTGAACGTTTTGGAGAACCAACTCACTTAGCTTCGCTGGCTGATCACCGTTGTTTAACGGGCACGCTCAAAAGTTGGCGTTTTCAGGTGGATGGAAAAGTAAAGACAGTGCAACCAAACGCATTAGTTCATTGTAATAGTGGCTTAGCGATAAAAGATGCGGTGTGTAAAGGCCTGGGGATAGCGATTCTGCCTGATTATTATGTCGCTGATGAGCTTGAAGCCGGTGTCTTACAGGAAGTGATGACAGAGTATCGTCAACCGGACGATGGTATTTGGGCATTGTATCCCGAGTCGCGACATCGAATTGCGAAAGTCAGAGTATTAATAGACTTTTTGAAGGTGAAGCTAACCGATAACGGTTGAAGTCGTGGATTTACTTAGAATAATTCGGAGAGTAAAAAAAGGTGGTGGATGGTACTGGGCTCGAACCAGTGACCCTCGCCTTGTAAGGGCGATGCTCTCCCAACTGAGCTAACCATCCAACGCCAAGGAAAACAACGAAGGGGAAGAAGTGGTGGATGGTACTGGGCTCGAACCAGTGACCCTCGCCTTGTAAGGGCGATGCTCTCCCAACTGAGCTAACCATCCAGTTTTGTCATCGCACTTCTGCGTCGTTGCGAGGAGGCATTATAGGGATACGCGCCAAAGTGTCAAACAAAAAATGCAAAGTTTTTTCTGTTTGCTGACTTTTTAATCATTTTAATTGAATAATGCGCTTTTGGGCTAGGACTGGTAAAATTCAACACGTCTAATCACTGAATTAAATAAAGGAACACAGTAATGAGTGTAGTTACGCGTTTCGCTCCAAGCCCGACTGGCTATTTACATGTTGGCGGTGCTCGCACAGCGCTTTACTCTTGGCTGGTCGCAAAGGCCCAAGGTGGTGAGTTTGTCTTGCGCATTGAAGATACCGATCGGGAGCGTTCAACGCAGCCGGCGATTGATGCCATCTTAGAAGGTATGGAATGGTTAGGGTTGAACTGGGACCGAGGTCCTTACTATCAAACTAAGCGTTTTGACCGCTATAAAGAATTAGTCGATCAATTGCTTGAAGAAGACAAAGCTTATAAATGTTACTGCTCGACCGAGCGGTTGGAAAAAATGCGCGAAGAGCAAATGGAGCATGGCGAAAAACCTCGTTATGACGGACATTGCCGTGATAATCCAAATGCGTCTGGTGATAGTTACGTGATTCGTTTTCGTAACCCGCAAGAGGGTAGCGTGATTTTTGATGACTTGATCCGCGGTCGTATCGAGTTTTCAAACCAAGAACTTGATGACTTAATCATTGCCCGCAGTGATGGTACGCCAACTTATAATTTCTGTGTTGTCGTGGATGACTGGGAAATGGGTATTACGCATGTGGTGCGAGGCGAAGACCATATTAATAATACGCCGCGCCAGATTAATATTTTAAAAGCGTTAAACGCGCCGGTGCCTTATTACGCGCACGTATCGATGATTCTGGGTGATGACGGTAAAAAATTATCTAAACGCCATGGTGCGGTGGGTGTGATGCACTATCGCGATGACGGGTACTTGCCCGAAGCGGTCATTAATTATTTGGCACGCTTAGGTTGGTCGCACGGTGATCAAGAGATATTCAGTAAAGAAGAGTTGGTTAAACTGTTTAAACTAGAGGACGTGAATAAAGCGGCTTCTGCGTTTAACACCGAAAAGCTTAATTGGTTAAACCAGCATTACATGAAGACGTTGCCCGCTGAACAAGTGGCTGATGCGCTAAAATGGCAATTTGATCAACTCGGCGTCGATACGTCGACGGGTCCAGCACTGACAGCCATTGTTGGTTTGCAAGCTGATCGTGTGAAAACGTTGAAAGAAATGGCCGCGATTAGCCGTTATTTCTATGAACCAGTGACTGAGTTTGAAGAAAAAGCAGCTAAGAAACACTTGCGCCCTGTAGCTAAAGAACCATTAGAAGCGGTGAGGGCAAGTCTGTCAGGCTTAACGGACTGGACTGCTGAATCAATTCAAGAAGCGATTAATGGCACGGCTGAAGCGCTTGGCGTGGGCATGGGCAAAATTGGCATGCCGTTGCGCGTTGCAGCAACCGGTGGGGGCAACTCACCCTCGTTGGATGTTACCTTAGCTCAGTTGGATCAGCAAAAGGTTATCGAGCGTATTGATCTGGCACTTGCGTTCATTGCTGAGCGCGAAGCGAACGCATAATCTGCGATTTGCATGTAAAATAATCAACTTGATATAAAAATCGCCAGTTAGCGATATTTTTTCAAAAAACAGTTGACACTTAAGCGCTCCTCGCAATAGAATGCGCCCCGCTGTCAAGGCAGTTTCGCTGCTAAAGCAGTGGGGCTATAGCTCAGCTGGGAGAGCGCTTGCATGGCATGCAAGAGGTCAGCGGTTCGATCCCGCTTAGCTCCACCAAGTGAAATTTTGATAGCAACGTTAGTGATTGCGTCCCCTTCGTCTAGAGGCCTAGGACACTGCCCTTTCACGGCAGTAACAGGGGTTCGAATCCCCTAGGGGACGCCAATTTTACTAACACGATGCAGTTTTGATTGCGTCCCCTTCGTCTAGAGGCCTAGGACACTGCCCTTTCACGGCAGTAACAGGGGTTCGAATCCCCTAGGGGACGCCAATTTTACTAACACGATGCAGTTTTGATTGCGTCCCCTTCGTCTAGAGGCCTAGGACACTGCCCTTTCACGGCAGTAACAGGGGTTCGAATCCCCTAGGGGACGCCAACACTAAACCACCTTCGAGGTGGTTTTTTTGTGTCTGCAATTTATCAACGCTTAACCCGATGCCTCGGCGTTTTTAGCCAGCTCAAGCAAGTACGGTGAGAGGAAATCCGCAATAGCGTCTTGCGCTGCTGCAGTGGGGTGGATGCCATCATCTTGCACGAAGTCTGGGTTCTCTACTAACTCGGTCATAAAAAATGGCACCAGTGTTACATCATACTTTTCTGCCACACGCGTAAACACCGCCTGAAATCGCTTTGAGAAGCGCGGACCATAGTTGGGCGGTACCATGACCTGACTGAGCGCCACTTTAATCCCTTTCGCCTGTGCCTGCTCGATCATATTAGACAAGTTCGTTTCCACCGTCGCTAAATCGAATCCACGCAACCCGTCATTGCCGCCTAACTCAATAAAAATAGCATCCGGTTGGTGGCGCTCAATAATGCCTGGTAAACGATTGAGACCGCCACGAGTGGTTTCACCACTGATACTGGCATTGACTATTTCAATGTTCGGGTACGCCTGCTGCCAACGGTTTTGCAATTCTGCTACCCAAGTTTGTTGTTGCGAAAGACCATAACCTGCGCTTAGGCTATCTCCTAATACAACAAGTGAAACATTTGCCGCAACACTACGTATAGATATAAAAATCAAAGTAATACAAGCTAACTTTAATAGGAAATTTTTCATTTTATGCTCATTCAAACTCAACAACTCGAAAAGATAGTCGAAACCTCTGAGGGACCATTACAGATTTTGCAACCAATTGACCTCGCAATCAATGCTGGCGAGACTGTTGCGATTGTTGGAGCGTCCGGCTCAGGTAAATCAACGTTACTATCACTACTCGCTGGGTTAGACATTGCCACCCACGGCGATGTTCTTATAGAAAACGAAAAGTTAAGCGATTTGGATGAGGAACAACGTGCGAAGCTGCGCGCCGATAAAGTAGGCTTTATTTTTCAGTCGTTTTTGCTAGTGCCTAGCTTAAGCGCGTTAGAAAACGTGATGTTACCGGCAGAGCTTGCTGGCCACAAAGGCGCTGAAAAGGAAGCTCGTGAGCTGTTAGAAAAGGTCGGGCTCGCTGACCGCTGGCACCATTACCCTAATCAACTCTCGGGCGGCGAGCAGCAGCGCGTCGCTATTGCGCGCGCGTTTGTTGGTCAGCCAAAGATTTTATTTGCTGATGAACCCACCGGTAACCTCGACAGTAAAACCGGTGACAAAGTCGAACAGTTGCTCTTTGACTTGAACAAGGATTACGGCACCACTTTAGTAATGGTGACTCACGACACCACGTTAGCGAAACGCTGTCAGCGTATCCTAAACATGGAGGCTGGGCAGCTAGCGGAGGCGTCGCGAGATGTGGCATAAAATATCGTTTCGCTTACTCAAGCAGGAGCTCAAGCGCGGTGAGCTCACGATCATGGCGCTCGCTATCATTTTATCGGTGACCGCGGTTTTATCACTGTCGTTATTTAGTGAGCGCCTACAATCCGGATTACTCGAACGCAGTAGTGAATTTCTCGCAGCTGATCGAGTATTAAGTTCACGCAGAGATATCCCTCAAGAGTGGCTTGATAGAGCGGATGAGGAGGGGATTCAGAGCGCGTGGCGAGTGATATTTAACTCAATGGCGTTTGCTAACGATAAGCTTGAGCTCGTCGATATCAAAGCGGTATCTGATGGTTATCCGCTACGAGGTGAGCTTAAAGTAGCCGATAAGCCCTTTGTTGAAGGGCAAGTCACCAACACTCTCCCCCCGGCTGGAGAAGCTTGGGTCGCATCGAGTCTATTCCAAGCGTTATCGCTTGAAATGGGCGACTTTATTGAAGTGGGGAATAGCCGCTTTAAAGTGACTAAGGTGGTGACTTACGAACCTGATGTCGGTTTCTCAGTGTTCACCGACAGTCCCAATGTCATCATTCGTTATTCACAGTTAGCTGAGACCGGGTTGATTCAACCGGGAAGCCGCGTACGTTACAACGTCTTATTCGCCGGAACGCCAACGCAACTGGATAACTACGAGAATTGGCTTCTCCCACAATTGAATGATGACACTCATAGCTGGCGCAGTATCGAAGACGGCGACAGCCCCTTGGCGCGCGCCCTAAATCGCGCTGAACGCTTTATGATGCTGGCGAGTCTGTTAGGTGTAGTACTTGCAGCAACGGCTGTTGCCGTAGCCGCCCAACGCTACTGCCAGCGTAATTATGACGTGGTGGCCATATTTAAAACCTTAGGAGCGGGCAAACAGCAGATCCGTAAGATCTTTGTGCTTCACTTGCTATTGCTTACGGGAATCAGCGTCGGTATTGGCATCTTGTTAGGGTGGCTCATTCAATCCTACGTGATTAACTGGGTCGCTGAACAGTTGGGCGCTTCACTACCATCAGCCAGTTGGCGACCTTATGCGCTCGCTATTGCAACGGGCCTAATTAGTGCGGTGATGTTTACGCTTTACCCGCTATTTAGATTGATTTCTATTCCACCGTTACGTGTACTACACCGTCAAATGGTCGGTGTACAGGCGGTTCGCTGGCTGCAATGGATATTAAGCGGCGGCACGATTTATGGGTTATTGGTGCTGTACTCACAGCAATGGTGGTTATCGACGGCCTTGTTCGTGGGAGGGGCTTTTGCTGCGGGTATCCTGTTGTTGATTGGTCGTCTGCTGATCGGTGCGGGTCGAAAAGCAGGCATGCAAGCAGGGAGTGCTTGGCGTTTAGCGATGGCCGGCTTACAACGACGCGCGTCAGCAAACAGCGTACAGATGTTGAGTTTTTCAACCGCCATTATGTTGTTGCTGTTGGTTATCGTCATGCGCAATGATTTACTTGCGGACTGGCAGCGTCAACTGCCAGCGGATGCACCGAATTATTTTGCGCTGAATATCGCTGAAGAGAAAGTTGACGATTTGCGCGCTATGTTCGCTCGAGAGGACATCGAAGCAACCGATCAATATCCGCTAATCCCGGGTCGGGTAACTCACCATAACGGTACTGAACTGATTGATGAAGTGACCAAAGAAAACCGCGAGGAAGTCGAGCAGGGCGATCGTGAGGAAGGTTTTGGTCGTGAGCTCTCATTGACATGGCGCGATACGGTACCGCCCAACAATGAAATTGTGAGCGGCGAGTGGTGGGGCGATAATGCCGAGCCACAGGTGTCCGTTGAAAAACAAGCGGCAGAACGATTAGAAATCAAAGTAGGCGACACGCTGACCTTTAATATCGGCGGTGAAGTATTTACCGTGCCAGTAACGAGTTTGCGAGAGGCGGACTGGGGCTCGCTTCAGCCCAACTTTTACATGATTTTTAATACCAGCACACTCGCTGATTTTCCTGCAACCTATATAACCAGCTTTCACTTAGACAGTGAGCGTAAAGATGAGCTATACCAATTATTTAGACCGTTTCCCGAGGCTTCCTTAATCGATTTGGACGCGATTATTGACCAAATCCGTGAAGTCATCTCGCAGGTCAGTATTGCGATTCTTTTCGTCTTAGTTCTGGTGATGATTGCAGGCGCCTTGGTATTGATAGCGCAAGTACAGGCGAGCATGGAGGAGCGCCAAAAAGAACTGGTTATTCTACGCACCTTGGGTGCTTCAGGTAAGTTGCTAAGTCGGAGCATCAGCTATGAATTTCTTATGTTAGGGGCCATAAGTGGTCTAATAGCGACCATTGCGATGGATTTATCGCTGCTCATTTTACAGACCCAAGTGTTTAACATGGATGCCACCTGGCATTGGCGTTTGTGGTTGGTGGGTCCTATTTCAGGCGCGGTTGTCGTTGCTTTGTTAGGTCGACTCGCGTGTTCGCGTTTGATTCGCCGCAACACGGCACAATTGATACGTAAATTGATTTAATGGGAGGCGAAGTATGAATATTCTTATAACTGGTGGCTCTGGGCTTATCGGCTCTCGCTTTATTCGCTACTTCAGCCAACAACATTCATTTACGGTGACGACGCGCTCAGTAGAGCGCGTCAAGCAGCAATTTCGAGGTTGTAATGTCGATGTTGTGGGTGAACTGCCAACTGCTGAGGCGCTCACCTCGTTTGATGCGGTGATTAACCTGCAAGGCGCTGGAATTGCCGATAAGCGCTGGTCGGCCGAGCGTAAACAGCAATTGCAAAATAGTCGCTGGCAAGTCACTGAAGATCTAGTGCAGCGAATACGCGCGTGCCCAGCGCCACCTATCTTGCTCAGTGGTTCTGCAATTGGTGTCTATGGTCCGCGAAACAGCGAGCCGGTGGACGAATCCGCTACGGCAAACCGACACGACTTTGCCGTCGAACTTTGCGAGCAATGGGAGTCCATTGCGCTACAAGTCAAGGAGCACACGCGTGTCGTATGTTTACGCACTGGCGTCGTACTCGACAGCAGCCAAGGTGCATTGCCACGCATGTCGCTGCCCTATAAATTCGGTTTAGGTGGTCCGATGGGCTCAGGGGAACAAATGATGTCGTGGATTCACATTGAGGATATGATCCGTGCGATAGAATTTATTCTGCAGGACGGCAGCATCTCGGGGCCGGTTAATTTGACGGCACCTAATCCAACGCCGAATAAACAGTTTAGCCAAACCTTAGCGAAAACGTTGCACCGGCCCCATGTATTATTCGTTCCAGCGTTTGCGTTGAACCTAATGTTGGGAGAAATGGCTTCGATGTTGTTAGAGGGGCAAGCGGTCGTGCCGAAAAAGCTTGAGCAAGCGGGATTTAACTTTAACTTTCCTCAGTTACAAGACGCGTTGTCTGATCTGCTTTAATGGCAGGTAACAACGCTTTTTGCCAAAGCGTCTGCTGGTGGGTCGGCTTAAAGATATTAAAGTGTCCGATGCGGCGACCCGCCTGTTGCGGAGTCAAACGCGTCACCTTTTGTTGTGTATTAGGATAACGTTGTAACAGTGCACGAACGTTATCTTCTACCAACAACTCATCATCACTAATAGCGAAGGCATGATACGATTGGGTTAAACGTTGATAGCCTTTGAGTTGCTCAGTCGATAAATGGTCGAATAAATAATTGCGGCTGCGACACCAACGGCTCCATTGACGCATTGCCTGCGCTGGCATGTCACCCACCATGTTGAGCCGCTTACCTGGAAAATAACCCGCAATCGGTGTCGCAAGTGGTATCGCCAAATACCACAACAGCCAAGATGTGCGTCTGACTTGAGAGCTGGCTTGTCGCCAGTACCCGGTTCCGGAAGCCACCGTGACTATCCTATCGATACGCTCGGGGTGAGGAATTAATCCCAAAAGTTGACCGCCTAAACTATGACCCAGCCAAATTAACTCGGCGCTGGGAAGCTGCTCCCGTGCCCAAGTGAGCACGTTATCAAGGTCTAAGGTCGCCCAGTCGATAATATCGGTCTCAATTTTACTGAGCGGCTTATCTATAGAGTCGCCAATGCCGTAATAATCGAAACACGTCACGGCAATACCCTGTTCTGCCAACCACTGCGCAAATCGATGATAAAACCGTTGTTTTACGCCAAGGGCTGGCGCAATCACAACATGTTGTTGCGCCCCTGCGGCAGGGAAATAATTAATTGCTAATGCGCGGTTAGCATATTTGAGCCGTGTGGATTGCATACAGAGTTAGGGTAGCACCGGGTTGAACGGTTTAACCTGCGCTGAACGGTAGACGCCTGCATCCCAGTAAGGATCGGCGTGCGCCCACTGCTCTGCTTGTTCAAGGGTGTCGAATTCAGCGATTACGACTGAGCCGGTGAAGCCCATGATACCTGGATCCTTCTCTGCAATCGCAGGGCAAGGGCCGGCGACAAGTAAACGTCCTTGCTCTTTTAACGCCTCTAAGCGTTTAATATGCGCTGGACGCGCTTGCTTACGCTTGGCGAGTGAATCGTCATGATCTTCTGCAAAAATCACAAACCACATGGCTTATTTATCTCCTTCCATGTCCTCAGCGTGTCGGTAGATATACATTCCTGTAGCAACGACAAGCACCAACGAAATGCCAATAATGCCAAAGACTTTAAAATTAACCCAAGCATCTTGTGACATATACTGAGCAACATAAACATTCACAGCGGCGATAGCCAAACAAGTAATAACCCAAGCATATGTGAGTCGGTTCCAAGCGCTATCTGGCATTTTTATGTCTGCATCAAATAGGCTTTTTAGTGGACTGGTTTTTTTTATCCAAAGTGTGCCAGCTAACAATGCGGCAATCAGCACATAAATAATGGATACTTTGATTTTAACAAACCAATCATCGTGTAGAAAAACGGTGATGCCGCCAAAAACCAGCACGGCACCTAACACGATCCAATGACGCGTAGTAATAGGTTGCTTAAGCAGCTTAAGACCGACTAACTGTATAATCGTTAATCCCATTAAAGCCCAGGTTGCCGCGAAAATATCGACCATCTGATAAACAACAAAAAAGACAACTAATGGTAAATACTCTAATACCAGCGCCATGGATACTCCTACTACGATGTGGCTGACTTCATCGACTCAACAAATTGCCCAAGTTGGTCGAGCATTTGTGCTGTATTGTCGATGTTTTTTTCGATAATAGCAACGACTGCGGAACCACTGATAGCGCCCTGAGCGCCCGCCTTAATCGTGGCTGTTACATGTTCAGGTTGAGAGATACCAAAACCCAGCATAATCGGAGCTGAGCCGGCTGAACGCAGTTGTGAAATGAGTTTCTCGGCCGGCACCTGCATTTGTGTCTCTGTTCCCGTAACCCCAGAGCGACTAAGCAAGTAAACATAGCCTTGGCTTTGTTTGGCGATCGCCTCGATCAACGAATCTGAAGCATCCGGCGGACAAATAAACACGGGCGCTATTTGACGATCGATAGCCGGTTGTGAAAAGCGAATTGCCTCTTTGGTTGGTAAATCGGCGACGAGCACCGAGTCGACACCGACAGCGGCCATTTTTTCATAAAAGGTATCGATACCTTTGGCAAAAATCAGGTTTGCGTAAACCAGCAAGCCAATCGGTATATCAGGTGCGTATTCGCGGACCTGTTTTAGAATCGATAAACAGTCTTCAAATCGCGTACCTCCCTCGAGGGCGCGAACATTAGCGCGCTGAATGACGGGACCGTCGGCGACCGGGTCAGAAAATGGAAGACCCAGCTCCAATGCATCGGCGCCCGCATCGATCAATCGCTTAATCACCTCAACGCTGACCTCAGGAGTCGGGTCGCCCAGCGTCACAAAAGGCACAAAAGCACCTTGATGTTGCTTGTCTAGGTTTGCAAATAGTTGTTCATAACGACTCATGTGTGGACACCCTATGATTGTTCTTGAGCATTGAAAATACGACGGACGTGATCGATATCTTTGTCACCACGACCCGATAAATTGATCAATAGAATTTCTGGAGCATCAGGCTCAGCCGCGCGTTTTAGCGCATAGGCAAGCGCATGTGCAGATTCTAACGCAGGTATAATGCCCTCATGGCGGGAAAGCAGTTGAAATGCCGCCAATGCCTCATCATCTGTAACCGACTCATAACGTGCACGACCAATGGCCTTTAAGTGCGCGTGTTGTGGTCCTACGCCCGGGTAATCCAAACCCGCTGAGACCGAGTAGGATTCTTCCACTTGCCCTTCGTCGGTTTGCATCAAGTAGGTCAAGCAGCCGTGCAAGATACCAGGACTTCCCGCAGTGAGTGTAGCGCCGTGGTGTTGCGTATCGACGCCTTTACCTGCGGGTTCAACGCCCACGAGAGCTACATTAGGTTCGTCGATAAAATCAGTGAACATGCCAATGGCATTCGAACCACCGCCTACACAAGCAATGACTTCATCGGGTAAACGACCTGCTTGCTCAATAATTTGCTGCTTTGCTTCTTCTCCGATCATTTTGTGGAACTCACGCACAATTGTTGGGAAGGGGTGAGCTCCGGCTGCTGTACCGAGCAAGTAATGAGTGGTTGGGTAGCTAGCCGTCCAGTCACGTAATGCTTCGTTCACCGCGTCTTTTAATGTACCGCTACCGGTATCAACAGGCACTACTTTAGCGCCCATCAACTCCATACGAAACACATTGGGCTGCTGACGTTCGACGTCTTTTTTACCCATGTAGATGATGCACTCGAGGTCGAGCAATGCACACGCCAGTGCGGTCGCTGTACCGTGCTGTCCCGCACCGGTCTCAGCGATAATTCGTGTTTTTCCCATACGCTTGGCAAGCAAGGCTTGCCCGAGTACTTGGTTAGTTTTATGTGCACCACCATGTAGCAAATCTTCGCGTTTGAGATATATTTTTGTACCGTTAGGGCTTTCAAGTGGCAAGTTACGACATAGTGATAGAGGTGTTGGTCGGCCTAAATAATTTTTCAGCAGCCCACGAAACTCCTGCTGAAACGCCTCATCTTGTTGCGCATCGATAAATGCTTTTTCTAGCTGCTCGAGCGCAGGTAGAAGGATTTCAGGTACGAACTGACCACCAAAATCACCAAAATAAGCTGAAAGTGACTGGCTCATGCTGCGGCCTCCTGTGACTGATTTGAGTTTGCATTGGCACCGTAGTGGCGAATGCGTTTAAAAAGAGAAGAAATTAACCGTGCGTCTTTGATGCCTGCTTGCCACTCTAATTTAGAGCTTGCATCGACACCACTGAAGCCTTGTTCAATTGCGTCGCAAACATTATCGGGACTAATGCCACCAGCGAGGAGACAACGTCCTCGTTCATCGGTATCTAATTCGTTCAGTAACTGCCAATCAAAGGTTTTGCCGGTACCCCCTTGACCATGATCGAGTACAAAGCGGTCAACTGAGTGACGCAATGGATGTTCATTGAGTCTGAATGGTGCGTCAACGGTGACCGCTTTCCAAATCTGTACGTGTGCGATACCGGCTTGCTTAAAGCGGTTCTTGAGTTCAACGGTAAAGTCGATATCTTCATGTCCGTGCAATTGAACTGCGTGTAAACCCAGTTCGAAAGCTGTATTAACAACAAAGGATAGCGGCTGGTCGGCAAATACGCCGACATACTGAAGACCCTGAACTTGACGGATAATCGCCTCGGCCTGGCTTGGTTCAATGCATCGAGGTGAACGCTCGGCAAAGATGAGTCCGCCAAATACCGCACCGGCTGCATGAGCGTTTAAGGCGTCCTCCGCTCGAGTTAGTCCACAGACTTTGTTTTCACCATACAATAACTTACGGCAAGCCAGGTCGACATCGTTTTCAGCACTTAATGCACTTCCGACTAAAAAGCCATTTACGACATCACTGCAGCGGCGAATATCTTTGTGTTGGCTAAAGCCCGACTCAGCAACAAGTAAGGCACCCTCGGGAGCATAAGGTGCGAGCTCATGACTGCGATTCGGGTTGATGCTGAGGTCGGTCAAATCACGGTGATTAATACCAATAATGCGCGCACCTAACTGCGCGGCGCGACGCATCTCAGTCTCATTGGCGACTTCCGTCAGTACATCTAAACCTAAATTGTCCGCGATTGCGTGTAGATGTTGATACTGCACATCATCGAGTACCGATAACATGAGTAGGATCGCATCAGCGCCAAAGTAGCGTGCTCGATAAACTTGCTGTTCATCAATAAAGAAATCCTTGCATAATATCGGTAGGTTAACCTGTTGACTGACAGCCGCAAGGTATTCATAGCTGCCTTGAAAATACTCAGGTTCAGTTAATACCGAAATCGCGGCAGCATAGGGTTGGTAGGTTTTTGCCAACTCCACTGGATTAAAATGGGGGCGAATAAGTCCCTTGGAAGGGGACGCTTTTTTGCACTCTAAAATAAAGCCCGCTTGAGGCTGGTTCAACGCATCGTACAAACTACGCTCACTGCGCGATAGCGCGTGTTTGTCACTCGGCATCGGGTAGTGTTGCTCCTGCTGCTCGTTCTGCACTCGTTTGCGGGCAATAATTTCAGTCAGAATATTACTCGACATAGATGCCTCCTTGTACCGCTTGAATCGCCTCTAAGTGTGTCATGGCTGCGCCGCTCGCAAGATGCTCAAGCACTGCCTGGGCCGCTTGTTTGTAGTCTGAAAACTTATCCGCCATCACTAGCAATGGTGCTGTGTTTATTGCAATGGCATGGTTTTGAGCGCGGGAACCTTGCCCTGCTAAGATACGTTTTAATACCGTGGCATTAAAATCGGCATCGCCGCCTTTTAGCTCGCTCAGTGGTGCTTCATTCAAGCCAAAGTCACTGACCGACAGTGTGTATTGTTCAAGTTGGTTATCACGTAACTCAACAACTTCCGTCGTGCCGTGTAAAGCAAACTCGTCAACGCCAGAGCCATGTACGACCATAGCTCGCTCAGTGCCAAGACGCTGTAAGGTTTCGGCCATCGGTTGTAGCCAAATTGGACTATACACGCCTAATAACTGAATGTTGGGCCGTGCTGGATTCACTAGCGGACCGATAAGGTTAAAAAGGGTACGCGTTTTCAGAGTTTGGCGCACGGGCATCGCATGTTTGATACCGGGATGATAATGCGGCGCAAATAAAAAGCAAAAGCCGTGATCAGCTAACTGCTTTGAAGCCTCGCGCGGATCGAGATCAACGCGCAGACCCAAAGACTCTAATACATCGGCTGATCCTGAGCGCGATGATACGCTGCGATTACCGTGCTTTGCCATGGGTAACCCCATTGAAGAGGCAACTAACGCCGATGTGGTCGATAGATTAATACTGTTGGATCCATCACCACCGGTACCGCAACTGTCCGCAAGTATACCGTTGGTGCTGGTCAGAGGCTTGCTCACATCGAGCACAGCGCGCGCTGCACCGGCCAATTCCGCTGGCGTTTCACCGCGTAATTTCATGGCGACCAATGCGGCACTGATTTGTGCATCATTGAGCTCACCTTTTACCAGGTGACGAAATAGCTTTTGACTCTCGTCCTGGGACAGAGGTCGACCTTCAAGCAGGGTGGTGATCTCATTCATGACTGTGTCCTTGACTAAACTGTGTAAAAAGGTAGTGAACCGCATCCTGCAACATAAGTTTGCCGGTCGGTGTTAATAAAGATTCAGGGTGAAATTGAAAGCCCACAGCATTCAACTCGGTAAACTCCGCCGCCATCGGAATCATTCCGTTGACGCTTTGGCATTCGCCGATTACGTTAATGGTCGCTGGTAAGTCGTAAATACTGAGCGAATGATAACGACCGATGACGCAATGATTTTGTTGCGGTTGGCTCGCGAACAGTGGGTGAGAGCGAAACAACATTTGTGCGGTTTTGCCATGCACGACCTCGCCACAGCGGTCGACTCGGGCGCCGCTTTTTTCAGCCAGAGCTTGAAAACCTAAACAGATACCGAGCATCGGATACCGTTTTTGGCATGCGTCGATCATGTCCATCAAGTTTCCCGCCTGCGAAGGGTTACCTGGACCGGGCGATAGACATACGACTTGTGGACCTGAGTAACTATCGAGTTCACGTAATAGGCGTTCGGCACTGATCGTGTTGCGATACACTTTTAGTTCATAACCGAGTTGGCTGAGCTCATCAACTAAGTTATAAGAGAACGAGTCAAGATTATCGATGAGCGTAATACGACCTTTCATGAGCGCTCTCCTTGTGCATTTGCTGTTTGCACTGCGGCGATTACGGCGCGTGCTTTGTTTTCTGTTTCATCAACTTCCGCCTGCGGATCAGAATCGTGTACCACCCCTGCACCGGCTTGAACCACCGCACGACCGCCACTCACGAAGGCGGAGCGTATAACGATGCAAGTATCCATATCACCATTACCAGCTAGGTAACCCACAGCACCGCCGTAGCTACCACGGCCTTGTTGTTCGACTTGTCGAATTAACCGTGCCGCACTGACTTTGGGAGCACCAATCAATGTGCCCATATTCATACAGGCGCGGTAAGCGTGAAGCGCATCGCAGTCTTCACGTAGTTGGCCGACAACACGAGAGACCAAGTGCATTACGTGGGAGTAACGATCAACTTTGAGTAGGTCAGCGACATTGCGTGTACCAGGTTGGCAAATCCGCGCAAGGTCGTTTCGTGCAAGGTCGACTAGCATCAGGTGTTCTGATAATTCTTTTTGATCCATGCGTAACTCGAGTTCTAAACGACTATCGAGATCGTGATCAAGGTTACCGTCCGGCTGTTTGCCGCGAGGCCGGGTGCCTGCAATCGGATAGAGTTCGACCTGATTGCTCGCCGCGGTGTACTTTAAAGCGGACTCAGGTGAAGCGCCGAATAGCGTAAAATCTGGATGACTTAAATAAAACATGTAGGGTGATGGGTTGGTCTGTTTTAATACTGCGTAGCTGGCAAGTGCATCGTGGCACGGTAAACTAAAGCGACGCGAGGGCACCACCTGAAAAATATCGCCATCGAGAATATGTTCTTTCAACTCCGACACATGTTGCTTAAATACCGCTTGTGACGGCGTTGCTGTAATACTCTGGTAGTCTGCGGCTAGCGGTGTGTAATGGGTTTGCTGACGTGGCGGTAATTGACACCGAGCTGCGAGCTCTCCGATGCGCTGACTCATTTGCGCATATGCGTCGGATGACACTTCGGGCGTAAACAAGCTAGCTATTAATTGACTCGACTGGCGTTGATGGTCGACCGCTAGCAGTGTTTCAGACACATAGAACACATAATCAGGCGCACGATTTTCGCCGGTTTCAACTTGTGGTAATTGCTCATAACTCGCGAGTAAGTCGTAGCCAAATGAGCCTGCAAGGAATACCGCAAAATCGTGGCTTGAAGCTGCGTTACGACGCTCTAGCGTGTGTTGGATAAGCCGCAATGGCTCGAAGTTAGAGACCTCTTTAAGGCGACTCATCTCGTCGAGATCACGGTTAGAAACAGGGAATTTGAATTCGCTCGTTGACTCCGAGGTCGCCAGCAAATAATCAGTGAGCTGTTGGTCTAACAGCGCTTTAAGTGGCTTACCGTTATTCGTTAGTGCTTGTACGGTAACGCGCTGGCCGTTGCATTTGAGTTCGAGGGCGGCATCGATGAGTAACAGGCTTTTTAGCGCTTGTTTAGTGCCGATATCGGCTGAATCGAGTAGCACGTGACGACCATGAGGTTGGCAAACCTGTTGGTACACGCTCTGAGTATCGGCTTGATAGGGTAACTCGACCTGAATCGATGTAACCGCTGCTGGCGCTTGTTGAGTGTTTGAATTCATTTAACTACTTCCTTTTGAGACCGCCCAACAAGCATAAAAAAACCCGCTCGTTGAGCGGGTTTTCGAAACTGTACTTATTTACGTATGCGCACAGAACCACCACCCGCTAATTCGGGAAGTGCCACCACCAAGCTTGTAGTGAAAATTGTGCGAGTTGCATCGTAATAATGTCCAATTCGTTTTAGTTTGCTATTCAGTGATTGACAAATTACCGCGCAAAGAGCGCGGTGTCAACACCCAAAATGCATTACTTGTATTGTGCTGGCTGACCTTCTTTTGGAAGCGCGTTCATAATGAACTCACGCAGATCATCATTTGCTTTTTGTAGGTCAGGTCGGCGCAAATACATCATGTGACCACTACGATACCCTTTAAAGCTAATGCGATCTTGCATCAGTTTACTACGGTCTAACTGCCAAGTTGTATACTTCGCATCAAAGTAATTGGTCGCGCCGTCAAAATAGCCCGACTGTACCATCACATTCAGGTAAGGGTTCGCTGCCATCGCTTCGCGTAGTTGTTTGCCGGTGTTGTTATTGCTGCGATCCCACGGATGCACAGGACCGAACATATTGTATTTCACATCGGTCTTGTAACCTAACTCTTCGCGTAGATAGTAGTTAATTGCGGGAGTGAACGAGTGTAACCATGAAGTCAGCTCAGCATTGTAGTCAGGACTATCACCTGAACGGCTGCCATCGATACCTAAATAGCGAGAGTCCAGACGACCAATTGTGCGATCGCGGTCACGTAAGAGTTCTTTCCAGAAATACCAAGTGCTTGGCGCTAAGTTATTACTCAACACGGCTTCTTCTGAAAGGCCAGAGTAGTGTGCCACCTGAGAGGCAATTTGCTCGCGTTGTTGTTGGGTCAGTGAAGCACCTTTTGCTAGCGCGGGTAGATATTCGTTGAGTGTGTATGACTCCGCTTCGTCGAGTACATCTAGCAGATCCTTACTTTGTAGGTCGCTTGGTAATGCGTCGTGGTACCACGCGGCGGCAGCAAAGTAGGGTAGACGATTCGCCTCTTCAACCGGACCGCTACGCTCAATACCCAATTCAGTCGGAGAGACTAGGACAACACCATTGAGGTACATCCATTGTTGATTTTGTAAAGCGTGAGCCAGACCCGATACACGTGTCGTGCCGTAACTTTCACCAATTAAGAACTTGGGTGAACGCCAGCGGTCATAACGTGAGGTGAAGGTATTCATCCACTCGGCTAAATATTGGATGTCGGAGTTAACTCCGAAAAACATTTTTTGTTGAGCGTCACGTGAGGGCATTTCGCCGTCTTCGTTGGGTAGAACACGCGAGTAACCCGTGTTGACTGGGTTGATAAATACGATGTCAGCAACGTCTAAAATTGAATACGGGTTATCTTCGACACCATATGGTTGTACAGGGTAACCTTCATCACTGATCTTGAGGACTTTAGGACCCGTGTAGGCCAAGTGCATCCACACGGAAGCAGAGCCTGGACCGCCATTGAATGAATAGACGATGGGGCGTTTTTCACGGTTATCGATGTCTTCTCGTTTATAATAGGTATAGAACAACGTGGCGGTTGGTTTACCTTCGTCGTTCCATACCGGTAAGGTGCCGGCCGTTGCCGTATAATCAACAGTTTCGCCACGAATTTCGACACTGTGCTCAGTGGTTTTACTTGATTCAATCGGAATTAAACGCTGGTGCGCTGTCACGTCTTGAGTCTGTGCTTGAGCATCTAATGTCATGACTGAGGCGGTTGTTAATAAAGTCGCAGTTAATGTGCCTACGATAGTTTTTGTTGCTAAAGTCATAACGCTCTCCTTGGAATTTTCCATATCAGACTAGCAGGTTTTTACCCGTAGGGGTCAAAACAAATGCGACCATCGTGCGAACAAACACGACTACTGATAGGCTTGAGCAAATACTTATAAAGGTATAGAGTGAGCTAAAATTAAACGCCCGTTTAAAATAGAGAATAATGAAGATGGTAGCTAACACACAACAGTATCCGACGCTTTTCACGCCGCTTGATCTTGGCTTTACTCAATTAAAAAACCGCGTACTCATGGGTTCAATGCATACGGGACTCGAAGAAGAGAAAAACGGCTTCGAAAAGCTGGCGGCTTTTTACGAGGCTCGTGCTAAGGGCGGTGTCGGCTTGATTGTCACCGGTGGTATTAGTCCAAACTTTAGAGGTCGACTGGCGCCTTTGGGGAGTGAACTGTCAAAGCCGTGGCACGTCGCTAAACATCGCAAAGTTACGCATGCTGTTCATAAGCATGACAGTAAAATTTGCCTGCAGATCTTGCATGCGGGACGTTATAGCTATCACCCGTTCTCTCTTGCTCCGAGTGCAATTAAAGCGCCTATCACGCCTTTTAGTCCCAAAGCGATGAGTGAGCGACAAATCACCAATACCATTAGTCACTACGGGCGTTGTGCCAAGCTGGCTCAGAAAGCAGGGTATGATGGTGTTGAAATTATGGGCTCGGAAGGTTATTTAATTAATCAATTTCTCTGCCCACGCACAAATAAGCGCACGGATGAGTGGGGGGGCGATTTTAACGGACGTAGTCGCTTAGCACTTGCAATCGTTAATCGCGTGCGAGAGCAAGTGGGTAAGGACTTTATTATTATTTTTAGATTGTCCATGCTGGACTTGGTTGAAGACGGTCATACGCTCGACGAGGTGATTGAATTAGGACAAGCGCTTGAGAAAGCCGGAGTGACCATCATCAACACCGGTATTGGCTGGCACGAAGCGCGTGTGCCAACGATTGTGACGTCGGTGCCACGGGGCGCGTTTGCATGGATCACTGAGCGTGTGAAGCAATCACTGTCAGTACCCGTTGTGGCTGTTAACCGTATCAATACGCCTGAAATTGCTGAACATATATTGTCCAGTGGGCAAGCGGATATGGTATCGATGGCACGCCCGCTATTGGCCGATCCCGAACTCGTGATCAAGGCGCAACGTCAACAACCTGAAAAAATAAACACCTGTATTGCGTGCAACCAGGCGTGTCTTGATCATGTGTTCTCGAATAAGCGGGCGTCATGTCTGGTTAATCCACTCGCATGCTACGAAACTGAGTTATTAATGCAGCCAACGCAACAGTCAAAACGGCTCGCGGTGGTTGGAGCAGGCCCTGCGGGGTTAGCGTTTGCTTGCTTCGCCGCTGAGCGTGGGCATGATGTAACACTGTTTGATAAAGCGAGCGACATTGGTGGGCAGTTTAATTACGCGAAGCAAATTCCTGGCAAAGAGGAGTTTTTCGAAACCTTACGTTATTTCGATGAGCGCTTAAAAGACGCGGGGGTGAAACGCGTCTTGGGTGAGGAACAATCGGCTGAAAGTCTCACCGAGGGTGGTTTTGACGAAGTCATCTTGGCCACCGGAGTACTACCTCGCCAAGTTGATATTGAAGGTATCGATCAGCCCCATGTGTTGAGTTATTTGGATGTCTTACGTGATCATAAAGCGGTCGGCCAACGTGTAGCGCTGATTGGTGCAGGCGGTATTGGTTTTGATGTGGCAGAGTATCTGACGACTGAAGAGCAACTGACACTTGATGAATCGGCTTGGAGCGAGCGTTGGGGAATCGATAAATCGTATGAAACGCGTGGCGGTTTAAAAGAGCAACACCCCGAAGCCAGTCCTCGCGAAGTCTGGTTGCTACAGCGCAAAGAGAGCAAAGTGGGTAAAGGCTTGGGTAAAACGTCGGGCTGGGTACACCGTACTGAACTGAAAAGTAAAAAAGTGCACATGTGGAATGGCGTGACGTACAAGAAAGTGACAGCCGAGGGTTTATTGATTGAGCGCGATGGTAAAGAGCAACTGATTGAAGTGGATAACATTATTATTTGTGCAGGACAGGTTCCGTTACGCGCGTTACAATCTTCGCTAGAGCAAAAGGGCAAACCCGTGCATCTGATTGGCGGCGCTGACGTAGCCGCTGAACTCGATGCGAAACGTGCGATTCGTCAAGGCGCGGAACTCGCAGCAAGGATTTAATTTGATAATCGATTTACATTGCCATAGTACGCATTCTGACGGTAGCCTGACTGTGCCCGAGTTGATTGATCGGGCACACAATAACAGTGTTTCGGTGTTAGCGCTGACTGACCACGACAATATTGACGGCGTGGATGAAGCTCAGCAGTATATTGAGCAAGCGCATTATGATATGACGTTGGTGGCGGGGGTTGAGTTATCCTGTTGGTGGGAAAATTTTGAAATTCACATTGTTGGCTTGAATGTCGACACACGCAGTGAAAGCTTACAGCGGCTGCTGCAAACGCAGCAAAATCGCCGCCGGGAGCGCATTGATTCGATAATCCAAAAGCTTGCCGCCCGTGATATCAATGTTGAGATTGATAGCGACGGTATTCCTACCCGAAAGCATATTGCCGATCAGCTCGTTCAGCACGGTTATGTTGATCAAGTTCAAAAAGCCTTTGATCGATTTATCGGCAAAGGTAATTTTGCTTACGTAAGGCCGCAGTGGTGTTCAATTGGGCATGCGATTAAAGCGATACATGACGCCGGAGGTAGCGCAGTGTTAGCGCACCCACATGCCTATCAACTGTCTAACAAATGGCTGAGAAAGCTCATCGGTGAAGCGAAAACTTGGGGGCTTGATGGTATTGAAGTCAGCATCGGTCAGCAAACTTTTGGTCAGCGCTCAGCTTTAGCTGAATTTGCTAAGGATTTCCAATTAAAGGCTTCGCAAGGCTCTGATTTTCATTATCCTTCGCAGTGGCGTGATTTAGGCAAAAATCTTTGTCTGCCGGATGCTTGTGTGCCAGTATGGAATGACTGGTTCAGTTAAAGACCACACTCGGGTATGGAGGGGCTATGAGCCAATATTTTGAAGTACATCCGATGAATCCACAGAAGCGCCTTATCCAGCAAGCCGTCGATATCATTCGTCAAGGTGGTATCGTGGTTTATCCAACGGATTCGGGCTATGCAATTGGCTGTCAAATTGGCGATAAAAAGGCGGTCGACCGTATTTGCCAAATCCGAGACATTGACAAGGAACACAATTTTACCTTGATGTGTCGTGATCTCTCTGAGTTGTCGACCTACGCTCGAGTCGATAACGATGCATTCAGATTGTTGAAAAATAACACGCCTGGACCTTATACCTTTATTCTTAAAGGCACTAAAGAAGTACCTAAGCGGCTATTGAATCCAAAACGTAAAACAATCGGTATCCGCGTGCCTACTAATCGTATTGCACTGGCTTTGTTGGAAGAGCTCAATGAACCTTTAATGTCGACGAGCTTGATTCTCGGTAATAATGAATTGGCGGAATCCGATCCTGAGACAATTCGCGAACAACTCGAGAAGCGTGTCGATCTGATTGTCGATGGCGGCCATAAAGGCGAAGAACCAACGACTGTGGTTGACTTATCTGAGGGCGCCCCCGTGGTCATTCGTGGCGGTTCAGGTGATACTCAGCCGTTTGAATTTTAATGGAGTCATAGCAAGGACGTGGCAGAACAGCAATCCTTACCGCTTGGCTTCGTACGTGGAGAGCCGGTCATTGAAAAGCCGGAAGACCTCTATATTCCACCGGATGCGCTCGAAGTTATCCTTGATGCCTTTTCCGGACCAATGGACTTGCTGTTGTATTTAATTCGTCGACAAAAGTTTGATGTCGTTGATATTCCCGTGTTAACCATCACTCGGCAGTATGTTCACTACGTCGAGATGATGAAAGAGTTGAAATTAGAGTTGGCGGCTGACTATCTTGTAATGGCCGCGATGCTGGCTGAAATAAAAAGTCGACTATTGCTACCTAAACCCCCGCAAGAGGATGATGAAGAAGACGATCCCCGGGCTGAGTTAGTGCGCCGCTTACGTGAGTACGAAGCGATTCGGCACGGTGCCGAGTATATTGATGAACAGCCGCAAATCGGCCGTGATATGTGGTTGTCCGAAGTGAGCAGCAATGCGCGTGATCATGTTACTACAGCGCCACCTGAAGTGAGCCTCGAAGATTTAACATTGGCCTTTAGCCGTATTCTTAACCAAATTAAATTAAATGCGCACCATCATATTCAGCGTGAACAGCTATCGACTCGCGAGCGCATGAGCCAGATCTTGCAGCGATTACAAACGCAACCGTATTTGCGCTTTGGACAGTTATTTAATAAAAGCGAGGGTCGTGCTGGCGCGGTGGTAAGTTTTTTAGCAATTTTGGAACTTGTGAAGGAATCAATGATAGAATTATCACAAGTAACACCCATGAGCGAAATTCATCTACGCAGAAAAGCCTCTTTTGATGAACAAGAAGCAATTGAAACAACTGATTGAAGCTGCATTGTTTGCGCACCCTCAGCCGCTGTCTGTACAGCGGCTGTATGAGCTGTTTGAGGCGCAAGGTGTATCATTGAATGGGGTGAAAGGCGCCATTAAAAGTTTGCAAGACGACTACCATGACCGTGGCATTGAGTTAGTTAATGTAGCATCTGGCTTTCGTTTTCAGACACGCCCAGAGTTTGGCGAGTTACTCGCTGGCTTGTGGCAAGAGCGGCCTACACGTTATTCGCAAGCCTTGTTAGAAACCTTGGCTCTCATTGCTTATCGGCAGCCAATTACGCGAGGTGAAATTGAGCAGGTGCGGGGTGTTAGCGTAAGTTCGAATATTATTAAAACATTACAAGAGCGACAGTGGATCGCGGTTGTTGGGCAAAAAGAAGTGCCTGGACGACCGCAGCTTTATGGCACCACTGCGCAATTTTTGGATGATTTTAATTTAACAAACTTGTCAGAATTACCATCGATTGATTTTTCTGATGAGACTACCGCTGAGACAGCGATAACTGAGAGAGACGATCTTCATGACTGAGAAGTTACAAAAAGTATTGGCCCGTTCTGGCTATGGTTCACGACGCGAAATTGAGGCGATGATCGGTGCTGGCCGCATCCGTGTGAATGGCAAGGTAGCGCAGGTGGGTGAGCGAATTGATGCCGATGCGTCAGTCCGTATAGACGGTCATGAGGTCGTGATTAAGTCGGAAAACTCAGTTGTCTGCCGTGTTTTGACCTATCACAAGCCAGAAGGCGAATTGTGCACCCGAAAAGATCCCGAAGGTCGGCCAACAGTTTATGAGCGTCTTCCGCGGATGAGTGGAGCACGGTGGGTTGCTGTCGGTCGTTTGGATGTGAATACTTCTGGCCTGCTTCTTTTTACGACGGATGGCGAGCTTGCTAATCGGTTAATGCACCCGAGTCAAGAAGTCGAGCGGGAATACGCCGTACGTATTTTCGGTGAGGTGACCGACGCCATGATTAATCGCCTCAAGAAGGGGGTTCAACTTGAGGATGGGCTGGCGCACTTCGATACCATAAAAGCGGTCGGCGGTGGTGAAGGCATGAACCGATGGTACCACGTGACACTCAAAGAAGGTCGGAATCGTGAAGTTAGACGCTTGTGGGAAAGCCAAGAAGTTCAAGTGAGCCGCTTGATTCGAGTGCGCTACGGCGACATCAAGCTTGAGTCAGGCCTCCCTCAAGGGGGATGGAGTGAGCTTGAACTCGATCAGGTTAATGAATTACGCGCAAAGGTGGGATTGCCGCCAGAAGATAAATCCTTCGTTGATCCGCGTCATCAGGAATCTAAGCAGCGTAAGTTCGCAAAAATCCGCAAAGCGACGTCTAAGCGCAAGGACCGCTTACGCGAAGCACAACGTGTAAACAAGAATAAGCGTAAATAAGCAGGCTGATGATGGTTTATTGGCGCCCAGATTTTGCTCCGGGCCAGCAGATTGTGTTGGCTCAGCCCTACCGTCGTGACGTGTGGCGACAGTCTGCGCGCCCTGCGCGTAAGTGTATCGAATCGCTCGCGCAGCTGTTACGGCAGTACCACCCTATTTGTTTACTGACTCCGCAGACGGTCTCATACGATGATATTTGGATGCGCGATATTCTGCCGCTTTGGTATCAAGAAGAGTCAGGCAAATGGCGTGGGCTATTGATGGAATTTGACGGTTGGGGGGATGTGCAACAGACCATAGAGCAAGACAGCCAGTTGCCCGAACAGTTATTTGCTGAACAGCTGTATCCAGTATCCAAATTGATTGGTGAGGGTGGCATGCTGACTCATAATGGCCAAGTGGCTTTGATGGGCTTGGCGGCGCTGAAATCAAGACAACCCGAATTGACTGTGAAACAACTGTCACGTCGTGTCGAGAAAAATTTAGCTGGACTCGAAGTCTACTTTTTTGATGGCAAGCTGAGCGCTGATGAAACGAGTGGGCACATGGATAATCTCGCTTTGTTCATTGCTGATGACGTGCTGTTATATTGTGCAACTGAAGATCCGACTCATCCAGACTTTTTAACTTGTCAAAAGTTAGCAGAGGTTATTGAACAGCTTCCACCGGAAATCACCAAAGTGCCTCTGCCATTACCGAAGCCACAACAACCGCTAGCTCAGGATCGAGCTGGCATTATTAGCGATAGTCAAAGTCTTGTACGCGATCTGAGCTTACCGATTTGTTGTAGCTATACGAATCTCATTGCGACTGACAAGGTGATTGTTGTTCCACAATTTGATCTCAGTACGGACGAACCTGCGTTGGATGTTATTCAACGCTATGCTGGCAATAGGAAAGTGGTTAGCCACCCAGCGCGTGAACTCGTACTGGGTGGGGGTGGACTACACTGCGTTAGTCACCAAGTGCCAGCAGATATTGCTTTACCTGTTATTTGAGCGAGAAAACGACCTCTAGGCGAGCTTCAATTTGCTGCTCGCCGGGCATCGATGGAGACTTGGCGTCCATTCGTGCCTCAGCCATATGGAAAACGACGGGGCGTGGATAAGATTGCTCTGTAATCTCTAACACTGAACCTAATTCGCGTTGTGCGACGCCCGCTAATTGACCTGCTTTGTCACGTGCCGCAGCAAAGGCATCTGCTAGAGCGCGTTGATACAAGTCTTTTTGATTTGATACCTCAAACCGAACCTGACTCACGCGCGTGACACCTTGAGCGAGCGCTAAATCTACGATCTGATCATATTGCTCGATGTCGGGTAGCGTGATAGATATTTCGCGCATGACCACGAAACCGTCTTGTTTAGTTTGCCCGTCGTCATTTTGATACTGGGGATACACCTGCAGCTGGTAAGAACGAATATTGCGCTCCGGGACATCTCGTTTGACAAGATCGCGCAATAGCTTTTCTGTCGTTTGGTCTACTAAACCTTTCATGGCACTCAATTTATCGCCGCGTTGCTCGATGCTAAACTGAAGACTGACTTGATCTGGCACTGCTGACGCGGATGCTGCACCGGTCACTCGAATTTGATCGGCGGTTTTAGTCTGTGCGGTAGCGCCGAATGATACACTGGCGAGTACTGCTATCGCGGTAGCGATGATAATATTCCGTGAAGGAAAAAATGGTTTCATAGAGCTTATCCTTTGCTATTCGGTTGTACGTTGGAGTAAATACAGTTTGAAAAGTTCACATGATGATGAGCAGGTGCTCAGAGAGAAATGTTTTAAACTATTAACTAAGCGAGAGCATAGTCGTTTTGAATTAATTTACAAACTGAGCCAACGCGGCTTTGAACGCCCGCTTGTGGAGCAGGTTGTTGATCGCATGCAAGAAGAGGGCTGGCAAAGCGATGAACGTTTTGCTCAGAGCTTTGCACGAGAAAAAGTCATGCAGCGACAAGGACGAACCAAAATTGTGGCACAGGCAACGCAACAGCGTGGCGTCGATAAAGCACTTATTGAACAAGCTTTGCAACGATTAGAAGTGGACTGGTTTGAGCTATGTCAGCAGGTTTATCAAAGCAAGTTTGGCTCGACACAACCGAGTGATCGCAAAGACTGGGCCAAACGAGCACGATTTTTGATGCAACGCGGCTTTTCGCAAGAACACATCAAATTTGCAATACAAGCGCATGATGATGACTAGTGATCAAAACCTTCACATGGTAATCTAGGGGATCATAAATTATGACAAATGCGTGCAAAAAACAGGGTGTTTAATGAGCATTACAAGCGCTGAAATTCGAGAAAAATTTATTCAGTTTTTTGAGCAAAGAGGTCACCAACGGGTACCCTCCGCCTCAATGATTCCTGCTAATGACCCCACATTATTATTTACTAATGCGGGTATGGTGCCTTTTAAAGATGTGTTCTTAGGTACTGATAAGCGAAACTACACCCGAGCGACCTCTGCACAACGTTGCTTGCGCGCTGGTGGTAAACATAACGACCTTGAGAATGTCGGGTACACGGCTCGTCATCATACCTTTTTCGAAATGCTTGGAAACTTCAGCTTCGGTGACTACTTTAAGACCGAAGCCATTGAATTTGCGTGGCACTTTTTAACCCAAGAGCTACAACTTCCGGCCGAAAAACTGTGGGTCACCGTATTTGAAGAAGATGATGAAGCCTACGATATTTGGGCTAAGCACATCGGTGTGCCTGAGGATCGCATTTCCCGTATAGGCGTTAAAGATAACTTCTGGTCGATGGGGGATACGGGTCCTTGCGGTCCCTGTTCGGAAGTCTTTTATGATCATGGTCCAGAAGTGTGGGGCGGGCCTCCTGGAACGCCTGAAGAGGACGGTGACCGTTATATTGAAATTTGGAACTTGGTCTTCATGCAGTATAACCGCCAAGCGGACGGTACCATGGAGCCGTTACCCAACCCCTCGATCGATACAGGTATGGGATTAGAGCGTATTGCCGCTATTTTGCAAGGTGTGCATAGCAATTATGAAATCGATACGTTCCAAGCACTCATCAAACGCAGTGCCGACATTATTGGCGTCAGTGACTTAAGCAGTAAATCGCTACGTGTTATTGCTGACCATATTCGCTCTTGCTCGTTTCTAATCGCCGATGGTGTCATGCCATCGAACGAGGGAAGAGGTTATGTGCTCCGCCGTATTATCCGTCGAGCAGTCCGTCACGGCAATTTACTGGGTGCTAAACAAACGTTTTTCTACCAGTTGGTCGACGAACTGGTCAAGCTGATGGGTGAAGCCTACCCCGAGTTGGTTGAAAAACGTCATATTATTGAAGACGCATTGAAGCGTGAAGAACAGCAGTTTGAGAAAACACTTGAACGCGGCTTAGCGATTCTTAATGACGAGATTAAGCAGCTATCGGGCAACACGCTAAATGGTGAGGTGGTGTTCAAGCTATATGATACGTACGGCTTTCCGATGGACTTAACCGCAGACATCGCGCGCGAGAACGAACTGGTGATTGACGAGGAAGGCTTTAACGCCGCCATGCAAGCGCAGCGTGAGCGTGCCCAGAAGGCGTCACAATTTGGTGTCGACTATAATGCTCAGGTAAAAGCGACCACGAAGTCAGTTTTTGACGGCTATACTGAAGACAAAGCGCAAACGACTGTAGTTGAGCTATTTCATGAAGGAACAGCGGTTGAATCACTTGAAGCGGGCCAGCAGGGTGTTGTGGTGCTGGCTAACACGCCGTTTTACGCTGAGAGCGGTGGCCAAGTCGGTGATACCGGTGTATTGCTAGCAAATCAAGGTCGCTTTGAGGTCACGGATACGCAATATATTGGTAAAGCGATTGCGCATCATGGTCAGGCGGACTGTACGATAAAACTAGGCGATGCCGTTACGGCAGAAATTGACTCCGAACGACGCGCTAACATTCGTCGTAATCACTCGGCGACTCACCTGTTGCATGCTGCGTTACGAGACATTCTCGGCGACCATGTACAACAGAAGGGCTCGCTTGTTGAGGCTGAGCGCATGCGTTTTGACTTTGCTCATTTTGAGCCCCTTACGAAAGCGCAAATTACCGAGCTTGAGCGTGTCGTTAATGAACAGATTCGCAAGAATGTTCGACTAACAACGCAAGTGATGAATATCGATGAAGCGAAGAAAGCAGGTGCGATGGCGTTGTTTGGTGAAAAGTACGATGACGATGTTCGAGTCGTGCGAATGGGTGAGTTTTCGATGGAGCTGTGTGGCGGCACACATGTGGCTGCAACAGGCGATATTGGGTTATTCCGAATTACTCATGAAACAGGTATTGCGTCTGGAGTTCGTCGCTTAGAAGTCGTTACAGGCGCCGCTGCGTTCGAATTTATGGCGAACCAGCAAGCGATACTCAATCAATTGACGGCTGACTTTAAAACCGACGAAACGGGTTTGCTTGGTAAAGTCGATCAGCTTCAAAGCAAATATCGTGAACTCGAGCGGAAAGCCGAACAATTACAACAGAAACTCGCTCAGCAAGCTGGCGGTGGCTTAGTCCAGCAAGCCGTTGAAATGAACGGTCATAAAGTCATAGTCGCTCAGCTTGAGGATACAGAAGCGAAAGCATTGCGTGGTATTGTGGATGACTTAAAGAACCAATTAGGGTCTGGCGTCGTACTATTAGCAACTGCGCAAGGCTCAAAAGTAAGTTTGATAGCGGGCGTAACTAAAGATTTAACATCGATTGTGAAAGCCGGTGATTTAGTTAACCAAGCAGCCAATGTCGTTGGCGGTAAAGGTGGTGGGCGTCCCGATATGGCGCAAGCTGGCGGGTCTAACCCAGAACATTTGAGTGAGGCATTAGCTACGGCTACTAGTTGGTTAGAGCAGTCATTCAAAAAATAACTTGAATTTATTATAGTCAGTATAGTGTAATGAAAAGATAACTTGTTACACTCAAAGGTAGATTTAGCTATTTACGTTCAAGGAACCGTTCTTAATCAAGCTGAACGCGGAACAGTATTTAAGGAGTAGGGTATGTTAATTTTGACTCGCCGTGTAGGCGAAACGCTGATGATAGGAGATGATGTCTCGGTCACAGTGTTAGGTGTTAAAGGTAATCAAGTTCGAATCGGCGTCAACGCACCCAAAGACGTCTCTGTGCATCGAGAAGAAATTTATATGCGGATCCAGTCAGAGACGGATGAGGAGAAGCCGGATAAAGAATAACTTTTCTACTAACTGTTCCGCAGACTTAAAGCCAGCTTAATGCTGGCTTTTTTAGTTTTTGGCTGGTTTTGACTAAAAAACCGTCGAGATGGTTAAATATCCCACGCTTGGTTACAAAAAGGGAAAAAAGCAATTGACATTATTGTCAGTCTCGCTAGAATGCACGCCACAACGTTAGGGAGAGGTGGCCGAGTGGCTGAAGGCGCTCCCCTGCTAAGGGAGTATAGGGTTTGTAGCCCTATCGAGGGTTCGAATCCCTCCCTCTCCGCCATATACTTAACGTTGATTGAAATAATGTTTGCGCTCGTAGCTCAACTGGATAGAGTACCTGGCTACGAACCAGGCGGTTGGAGGTTCGAGTCCTCCCGAGCGCGCCATATTTCAATAACCAAACACTGCATTATACGCGCTCGTAGCTCAACTGGATAGAGTACCTGGCTACGAACCAGGCGGTTGGAGGTTCGAGTCCTCCCGAGCGCGCCATCTCCAAGTATTTCATGTAATCCCGCTAATTAAGTTATCCGCTAGTCGATTTGCTGATTTTTATTTCTTATCCTTTATCCTATTGATTTATAAATAATAATTTTTCATTTCCACTCATTTATATTCTGAATAGTCAGTATATGCCCCTTTATCCGCTTGCTAAGCCTGTTAGCATAGTATTTAATATTTTTATAACAATTGTACGGAAATCCGCAAGGAGTAGTCGTGTCTGAGTTATTTATAAATGCTGCGGAAATTATGGCTGTGGGGATGACATCCGTTATCGCCTTTTTATTGCTGTTAATTTTTTGCATGTCGATGATGGCAAAATACCTGCCTAAAGGTGCAACCCATGAACCGACGCCTCGAAGCGCACGTAAGCATGCTAAAGCGGGTAATCAACCTTCTGATGACACTGTGGCAGCGATTTCAGCAGCCGTTCATGCCTACCGTACCCAACGCAAAAAATAACGCGAATAACGAGGAGAGTTCCATATGAGCAAGCCCCTTAAGTTAACTGAGCTTGTATTTAGAGACGCCCATCAGTCATTACTTGCAACGCGGCTGCGACTCGAGGATATGCTACCGATTGCGGACAAAATCGATAAGATTGGATTTTGGTCGGTAGAGTCGTGGGGCGGTGCAACATTCGACGCCTGTATTCGCTATCTAGGTGAAGATCCTTGGGAACGCATTCGAAAACTTAAAGAAGCCATGCCCAACACCCGCCAGCAGATGTTGTTGAGGGGTCAGAATCTATTGGGTTACCGCCATTACGCTGATGATGTCGTCCGTCGCTTCGTGGAGCGCGCGCGCGAGAATGGTGTCGACGTGTTCCGTATTTTTGATGCAATGAACGACGTGCGGAATTTGAAGACTGCAATTAAAGCGGCAAAAGACGTAGACGGTCATGCGCAAGGCACCATGTCCTATACCGTGTCGCCGGTGCACACATTGGAAAAATGGGTCGAGATGGCACAAGAACTTGAAGACCTCGGCTGTGACTCCTTATGTATTAAAGATATGGCTGGCTTACTACGACCCAATGACGCGTTTGAACTGGTGTCAGCATTAAAAGAAAAGACTGATTTACCAATCGCGATGCAGTGTCATGCGACAACCGGTCTCAGTGTCGCGACTTACCAAAAGTCGATTGATGCGGGCATTGATATGTTGGATACAGCTATTTCGCCGATGAGTATGACCTACGGGCACTCGCCGACAGAAACGCTGGTGGCGATGACGGAAGGCTCTGATCGAGATACCGGTTTATCACTTACTGAGCTTGAGGACATAGCCAGTTATTTCCGTGATGTGCGGAAAAAATATGCTCAATTTGAAGGCTCTCTAAAAGGAGTCGACGCGCGTATCTTATTGGCGCAAGTACCTGGCGGTATGCTCACGAATATGGAAAACCAACTTAAAGAGCAGAACGCGCTGGATAAGTTTGATCAAGTATTAGAAGAGATCCCGAAAGTACGCGAGGATCTGGGCTTCATCCCATTGGTTACGCCCACTTCGCAAATTGTCGGTACGCAAGCGGTGCTCAATGTGCTAGGTAAAGAGCGTTATGCCAATATATCAAAGGAGACTGCGGCGGTATTAAAAGGCGAATACGGAGCCACTGCCGCACCAGTCAACAAGGAGTTGCAACAACGTGTGCTTGAAGGCGGCGAGGCGATTACTTGCCGTCCTGCCGATCAAATTGATGATGAGCTCGAAAAGCTGACTCAAGAGCTGAATGAAAAAGCGAAAGCAGATGGTATTCGGCTGGCAGATAACGTCGTCGATGACGTGCTGACCTATGCTTTATTTCCGCAAATCGGTCTGAAGTTTTTACAGAACCGTGATAATCCCGATGCGTTTGAACCAGCGCCATCCGCGGATGAACCTAAAGCCGCTGAAAAGCCTAAGCAGAGTGCTTCGAGCGCAAGTGCCAGCAGCCCAGCGCAGGGCGGTACCGAGCATTATGATGTAGCGGTCAATGGCAAGACTTACCAAGTATCGGTTAGTGCTGCAGGTGAGCTTGAAGCTGTTCAACCTGCGCCGCAATCCAGCTCCGATGACAACGCTCCGACGGGAGAAGGTACGACTGTCGCTGCGCCTTTGGCCGGTAATATCTTCAAGGTCAATGTCAGTGAGGGCGATGAGGTCAGTGCGGGTGATGTGCTTATCGTCATGGAAGCGATGAAAATGGAAACCGACATCAAAGCCGAGCAGGGTGGTACTGTCAGCAGTGTCCATGTTAAGGAAGGCGATGCCGTGTCGGTCGACGATGAATTGGTAACGCTGGGGTAATCCATGGATAAGCTTACGTTGTTATGGCAAACCACCGGATTATCAGCGATTACCGTAGGGCAAACTGCGATGATTATCGTCGGCGGTATCCTGCTGTTCTTGGCCATTGCTAAAAAGTTTGAGCCGCTGCTGTTATTGCCTATCGGCTTTGGTGCGATATTAGCCAATATCCCTCTTGCTGGTTTTACCGAGGCGGGGGGCGTACTTTACTACGTCTACAAAGTAGGTATTGATACCGGCATGTTCCCGCTCATTATCTTCATGGGGGTGGGGGCTTTGACCGACTTTGGTCCACTGCTTGCTAATCCAAAAATGATGCTACTGGGTGGTGCTGCGCAGTTTGGTATCTTTGCAACTTTGTTCGGTGCGATTGCACTAAACTTTGTGCCTGGCATTGAATTTTCGATGGCCGATGCTGCGGCAATATCCATTATCGGTGGCGCCGATGGACCGACAGCTATTTTCTTGGCATCACGACTCGCGCCCGACTTACTCGGAGCCATTGCTGTTGCGGCGTATTCATATATGGCACTAGTGCCTATTATACAACCGCCGATCATGCGTTTACTCACATCAGAATCCGAACGACAGATTAAGATGAAGCAACTACGGCCGGTCGGACGTCGCGAGAAGATTTTCTTCCCTTTGGCCGTTATTTTATTGACGTTATTATTATTGCCAAGTGCAACACCGTTGGTCGGCATGTTCTGTTTAGGTAATCTGATGCGAGAGTCGGGCGTCGTTGAACGTTTAACAAAGACCACGCAGAACGATCTCATCAACATTGTGACGATTTTCTTGGGCTTAGCAGTTGGATCGAAGTTGCAAGCCGAACAGTTCTTGAGCTTCCAAACATTAGGCATTCTAATACTTGGTGCAATTGCATTTGCGATAGGTACCGCCAGCGGCATTTTAATGGCAAAACTGATGGGGAAATTCAGTAAAGAGCCCATCAACCCATTAATTGGGGCTGCAGGGGTGTCGGCGGTTCCAATGGCTGCCCGCGTTGTCAATAAAGTTGGATTAGACTCAAACCAAAGTAACTTTCTGCTGATGCACGCGATGGGACCTAATGTCGCAGGCGTGTTAGGCTCTGCTGTTGCGGCGGGTATTTTACTTGCATTGGTCTAACGTCTGAGGTTGATGTGGCTTACAGGTTACCTCGACCCGTAAGCCACATCATGACTGTGTAAAACACTGCAATCACTGCGCTAACAACGACAATATAAATGAATCCTTTCTGTCCTTGTTTTAAAGTCCAACCGTGAGCCTTTAAGTAAACCAACCAAAGCAAACTCAAAACAAGCGGAATGATGAACATAAAGCGAATCATGATTGCTCCTGTTGTTGATGTTGATAAATCGCCGCTAGATCATTGGCTGCTTGGTGCGCATGGTTTAATGATTTTTCTAACCCAGTAATAGTGTCGGCAACTTTATCTATATTACCCGCTGCCATATGCTTTTCTAGGTCCGCAGCTCGCGTCTGCAACGCTTCTAATCCTAAGTTGGCGGCAGCACCTTTTAGCGAGTGAAAATAGCGACGAGCGCTTTCATGTTGTCCGCGTGTAATGAAATCAGACACTTTCATGGCGCTGTTCTGATACTCATTAAACAATTGCTCAACAAGACGAAGGTATAAGGGAACATTGTGCTGTAATCGAGCAAGTGCTTGTTCGAACTGAATACCTTTTACCTGCGGATAACGAATTCGCTTTTCATCTGCTTGGGCGTGTTCTGATGCTTCTTCTAAATCGGCTGGTTGTGTCGGCTCATCTTCATAATGACCGGGCACACACCACTTAATAATTGCCTTAATTAATTGCTTTTCATCGATCGGCTTAGCAATGTGCCCTTGCATGCCCGCAGAGAGTGAACGCTCTTCGTCACCACTCATGGCGTTAGCTGTCATCGCGAGGATCGGGAGCTGTTTGTAGTCATAGTAAGAGCGTATTTTTTTGGCGGCAGTAAGGCCATCCATGACCGGCATCTGAATATCCATTAACACCAATGCGTACTGTTTTTGTTCGATGGCGTCTAATGCTGCCTGTCCATGTTCGGCGATATCAACTTTAAAACCTTGGCTTTTCAGTAGCTCAAGCGCCACCTGCTGGTTAATCTCATTATCCTCAACCAGTAGGATAGGGGCGCCTTGAATCGCATCGGGTAGGTTGGTCGCCGGAGCGTCTTTTGATGATATGCTATCGTCTCGTTTATATAACGTGGTGGCGAGACTATGACCGAGTGTGGTTGCTGTAAAAGGCTTCGAGAGAATATCGGATATTCCAGCTGCGGCTGCCTGCTCACTCATCTCTTCAGCATAATATCCGGTCGCCAGAATCATCTTAGGCGCCTCGCTAGCGAGTGATTGATACACACGTTGGCACAACGATAGACCGTCCATTCCTGGCAGACGCCAATCCACCAATAGTACATCGTAGGGTTCTAGATCTTCGCGTAGAATATCGAGCGCCTGTTCGGCTGTTCTGCAAACACGGACATCGACTTGGTAGCTGCGCAGCATTTCTTGAATCATTTCACGCGTGCTTAGGTTGTCATCAATGGCGAGTACTCGCTTGCCACGTAACTTTTGGATCAAGTATTGGTGGTGTGAGTCGTCTTGCTCAGGTTGCATCGGCAAGGTTAACTCAATATAAAAGGTGGAGCCTTGACCTACACCGCTAGTAACGCCAATATCGCCACCCATGAGTTGGATTAACCGGCGTGAAATCGCTAAACCCAGCCCCGTACCACCGTATTTGCGCGTCGTTGAGGAGTCCGCTTGCGTGAACGCTTTAAACAGGTTTGCGCGTTGTTCTTCGTCCATCCCAATACCTGTATCGGTGACGGATATGCGTAACCAGACTTTATCGGTATTTTTATCGAGCAACGTAACGGCAACATTGATCTCGCCATCTTCGGTGAATTTAATAGCGTTGCTAACTAAATTGACTAATACCTGATTCAAGCGCAAAGGGTCGCCAAATAGTCGGGTCGGAATATTGGCGGGTAGGTTGATGATAAACTCAAGATCCTTGTCATATGCTTTGTAGGCAAACATGTCCGCTAAAGAGGTCAGAACGTCTTGTAGATCAAAAGGAATACGTTCGATACTGAGCTTGCCTGCGTCAATTTTTGAGAAATCTAAAATATCGTTGATCACGCCAAGCAGCGCTTGCGACGATGAGTCGATTACTTTTATATAGCGCTTTTGTTTTTCTGATAACTGCGTTTTTAGGCAAAGGTTGGCCATGCCTACAATGGCGTTAATGGGCGTTCTAATTTCATGGCTCATGTTGGCAAGAAACTCGCCTTTGGCAACATTCGCTTGCTCTGCTGACTCCTTCGCTTGCTCCATTTGCTCTGCAACCGACTTAATTGACGAAATATCGTAGTAACTACCGATGATGCCGATGACATTTTTTTGGTCGTCATAGAGAGGGACGCTGGAGTGCTCTATATAGCGTGTGTTATTTGCTAAATTCAACTCAATTTCCGCATTGCATGACGCTAGGCCGTGCTCGAGCGTGAGACGGTCACGCTCCTGCAGTATGGGGTTTTTCGCCAACCATGCTAATTGGTCATCACGCTTTCCTTCAAGCGCTTCAGTGCTGCATTGAATATCGCGCAGAAAAGCATCATTGCCACCAAGAAACTCTAAATCGCTATTGCGCCAATAGACACGCGTTGGTAGATCGTTAAACACCTGTTGCAAAAGTTGTTGTGAACTTGCGGTTAGAAAAGGTTGGCGCAGCGGTGATGTCAGCGATGTCTGACGCGTCCAAGTGTAGATGACGGTGCCTGCTATTAATCCAACAACAACCGAAGTCAGTAATACGTAATCACTAAACGGTGCGGGTAAAATCAGATAGCTAATGATGCTAATGAGTTGAAAGGCAATAAAGCCTATTTGAAACCGTGTCCAGAATGTTGTCATTCGCCACTTGCCAAACGCTGTGAAATAAAAAGGTGCTTGTTAAGTGTGCCATGACATCGCCTTAACGCCAAGTTTATTAAGCCAATCATGGACGTGTGAAGTAAATCTAAGTAAGCTAACCGCATGCGTCAAAAAAGGTAGTATCGGAGTCCCTTTTGCAAACTCAATTCGAACGAAAAATCACCGAGCTCACAGAAAACCACTCATCTGCTATTTGGGAAGGTATTCATCGTGGCATCGAGCGTGAAGCTTTACGCGTATTAGAAAATGGTACGCTGGCACCCACGGATCATCCAGAAGCACTCGGTAAAACGCTCACGCACGACACCATTACGACGGATTACTCAGAAAATCTATTGGAGTTTATCACACCCGTTGCTGAATCTATTCGCACGACTTTGTCGCAACTTAAGGACATTCATACTCATACCTTTCAGTCGCTCGGTGATGAGTTGCTGTGGCCGTTGAGTATGCCGTGTTATATTGGCTCGGATAAAGATATTAGGGTTGCCAAATTTGGCGATTCACATTCTGGACGGATGAAGTCTTTATACCGCGTGGGCTTGACCCACCGCTACGGTGCAACCATGCAGATTATTTCTGGCGTGCATTTTAACTTCTCTGTGCCAGAAGCATTGTGGACAGCAATCGCTAAAGATGAACAGATTGAAGATAACGCCGCATTTCGTTCGGGAAAGTACTTTGCATTGATTCGAAACTATAAACGTTTATCGTGGGTTATCCCATTTTTGTTCGGTGCTTCACCGGCACTCTGCGAGTCCTTTTTTACACAGACCCAAACAGAGAGTAAGTTAACCGAATGGGACTTCGCTAAACTGGGTAAAGGTACCTGCTATTTGCCTTACGGCACTTCGCTGCGCATGAGTGATCTGGGTTACACCAATAAAGAGCAAGCCAGTTTAAAAATCACCTACAACAACTTAGACGAGTATGTTGCAGGCTTACGTCGTGCTATTACAACACCATCGCAAAACTTTAAATCCATTGGTGTTAAAGAGGCGGGTGAGTACCGTCAGTTGAACAGTAATATTTTGCAAATTGAAAATGAGTTTTACTCGCCTATTCGACCAAAGCGCACGGCAAAAGGTGGTGAAACACCGACACAAGCACTTGAGCGCGGTGGGGTCGAGTATATTGAAGTTCGCGCATTGGATGTAAACCCATTTAGTGAAGTGGGTATTACCGCGCAACAAATAAAATTCTTGGATCTGTTGCTGCTCTACTGTCTGCTGTCAGAAAGCGCGCCAATGGATTGGGATGCCCAACAAGAAACAGACCAGAACTTTAACAAAGTAGTGATGCAAGGACGTAATCCATCGCTGAGTTTGAGGCAAAATGGGCATGATCGCCTGATGACTGATTGGCTTGAAGAACTCTTTGCCGAACTTGCTGCTTTAGCGCGTACGATGGATTTGTCTCCGCACTCTGAGTCTGGGTATGTTGAAGCTATCGAGTCGCTATATCCCTGTGTCCTGAATCCTGAGCTTACTTTGTCGGGGCAAGTACTGGAGATATTGCGTAGCAACAATTGGGACGCAAGTCGACTTGGAAAAGAGCTAGCGCTTAAATATAAGCGGATGTTCAGTGAAGCCTCGTATGAATTTTTTACTAAAAACGACTTTTTACAATGGAAGCAAAGCTCGGAGAAAAAGTTTGCGGAGCGTAAAGCGTCGGATAATGTAGTTGATTTTGATACGTTCTTGCGTGACTATTTCGAAAAAGCGAAGTGTTCAGGGCGTTAGTGAACTACTGAGTCTTAGTAATGCATAATAGAAAAAGGCGCAACGGAAAGCCGCTGCGCCAAACAGTTCAGGGGTGAACACAACATAACGTTTACTCTGATACGTGTGTCATTAAAAAGTTCAAAATCATGCAAAAAAAATTTTATCAACGTAGCTCATTGATAGCCTCTGTCGTCTTAACGGCTGCGTTAACAGGTTGCGCGACACCCCCGCCTCAGTCACCTGAAAACATCTGTGACATTTTTGAGGAGCACAACGACTGGTATCACGCGGCCGCTGATGCCCGCGAACGTTGGGGAGTGCCCATCCATGTTCCCATGGCGATGATGTACCAAGAAAGCTCCTTTAAACATGATGCTGTGCCACCGCGGTACTATTTTCTTGGCTTTATACCCTGGGGGCGGGTGAGCTCGGCATATGGTTACTCGCAAGCCAAGGATATGACGTGGGAAGATTACCAACGCGAAACAGGAAACGGTTGGGCGAGCAGAAGCGACTTTGAGGATGCAGTCGATTTTATGGGATGGTTTATCTATAAGAGCTATGAAATCAACGGCGTGTCGAAGTGGGATGCTTATGCGCAGTATTTGAATTACCACGAGGGATGGGGGGGATATGCTCGTAAAACCTATCTCAGTAAGCCTTGGCTTGTGAAAGTATCAAAACAAGTGAAAAGTCGTTCACTGCGATACGCTACGCAACTCAAAACCTGTGAGGACGATCTGAAACATGGTTGGCTGTATAACTTGTTTTTTGATTGGTAAGCGTCACATACTAGCCAGCGGCATTATTCACCGCTGGCCGAACTAGGTTCTTTAAAGTGCTGAGGTAAAACGCGCACTTGTTTAATCATCGTGTCGCCGACTTCAATGAGTTCCACCGGGTAACCGCCTAGTCGTAGACTCAGTCGTGCATGGGGAATGTCTCCGAACTGTTCTATCACCAATCCACTGAGCGTTTTCGGGCCATCCGTAGGAAAGTGCCAATTCATTTCTTTGTTAAGCTCACGAAGGTTCGCAGCTCCCTCAACTAGATAGCTTCCGTCAGGCTGGGCAACGGCTGTTTCGCTCGGTTGCGGTGCCATCGATGTGGTAAAGTCACCGACAATTTCTTCCAGAATATCTTCGAGAGTAACGAGTCCTTGAATATCGCCATACTCGTCAACGACCAAGCCAATACGTTCCTTGCGGTGCTGAAACTTAAGTAGCTGTACGTTAAGCGGTGTGCCTTCGGGAATAAAGTAAATATCCCGTGCTGCACGAACGAGTGTCGCTTTATCGGCTTCAAATTGGTTTTTGGTCATGAGACGCATGACATCGCGTGCGTGGAGAAATCCTACGGCATCATCGATATCGTTGCGGTATAGCAGTACTCGGGTATGTTGCGCATGTTCGATTTTCTTAATGATCCGAGACCAGTCATCGTTGATGTCAATTCCAACGATTTCGTTGCGTGGAATCATGACATCTTCGACGGTTACCTTTTCCAAGTCTAAGATGCTCAAAAGCATCTCTTGGTGAGATGCTGGAATCATGTTTCCTGCCTCGTTCACCACCGCACGAAGCTCCTCGGAGTTGAGTGCATCACCAACTTGTGCGCGTTTAGGGTCAACGCCTAATATTCGCATAAATGTGTTGGTAATAAAGTTTACACTGGTCACGAAAGGATACATGCCAATAAGTAGCGGTCGCAAAATCAGAGAGCTGGGGAATGCGATTCGTTCAGGGTGTAAAGCTGCAATAGTTTTTGGTGTCACTTCCGCAAAAATTAATATGATCAGCGTAAGTGCAAGCGTTGCGATGACAATACCTGCATCCCCAAACCAACGAATACATAAAATAGTGGCAATGGAGGAAGCCGCGATATTCACCAAGTTATTACCAATCAGGATCAGGCCGATTAACCGGTCAGGGCGCTCCAGCAGGAACTGCACTCGACGTGCGCCATGATGATTGTTTTGCACCAGATGCCTTAACCGATAGCGGTTGATCGACATCATGCCCGTTTCCGAGCCGGAAAAATATGCAGAAAGAGCGATGAGAACTACGAGTATTACGAGTAACATACTCGTCGATATATCGTCCAAACTTACTACCCTCTTAGTCGTTGCGAACCTGACAATTTAGTGTTTTCAGCCATTAAGTCAAGCTTAGACTTAACTGAGAATGATATCTTTGACAAAGCGACTGCCAAAATACCCTAATGTAAGTAGGACTGTTCCTAAAATACTTAATACCATCACTGGTTTGCCTCGTAATCCTGTCGCCTTATGCGCCACATAAGTTACGATATAAACGAGCGCTGCAGCCATCGCAAGAATCGTTTTATGGGCTTGGTTTTGTGCGAACATATCGTCTAGAAAAGCAAAGCCTGATGCAATTGCGAGAATCAATAATAGAGTTCCCGCGGACAGCAACCTAAAGAAATAGCGTTCGATATTCATTAACGGTGGAAGCTGTTTAAACAGGCCACTGGTTTTTTTGGTTTTAAGTAAATAGTTAATATAGCTGGCTTGAATCGCGTACAAAGTGGCTAGGGCGAGTACCCCATACGCGACTAATGAAAGGACAATGTGAATAACCAGTCCATGCCCAAAACCAATATAAGCGCCAAGATCCGCTGGTGTCAGCACGAGCAACAGGGCTGAAAGGGCCGCAAACAAATAGATAACGGGTTTAAGTAACAAACTATTGGATTGTTTGACACGGAACAGCGACAACAACGCAATCAGCCAAGCAACAATCGATAAACTAGAAGATACGTTTAGGTGATCGAATTCATCGCTGGCTAAGCGCATGTAAATTAAGCCGCCATGGCAGATTAATGCCAAAATAGCTGATACCCAACTAACGATAGTGAGCGGAGAACGTGGTCTGAAAACCTGTTGCAGCATAAATAGCGCACTGGCGACATAAAGCACGAGTGTCGCACTGAGTAATGCGGAAATAAGCACTGCGGTTGCTTCCCTAGGTTAACTAAAGTACGAATGAGTATACGCCCTTGATTAATTAAACCCAAGCGCTCTAAGGGCGAAACTTTGTTGGTTTTCAGATATACTATCCCCATAATATAAATTAGCTCGTTTTGCGACAACAGAAGAGATCGCGGTTATGTTTGAGAATTTAAGCGAACGTCTCACCCAGACGTTGCGAAGCATTGGCGGCAAAGGTCGTCTGACAGAAGACAATATCAAGTCAACGTTGCGCGAAGTGCGTATGGCGTTACTTGAGGCTGACGTTGCCTTGCCTGTCGTGAAGGAATTTATTGGCAAAGTAAAAGAGCGTGCGGTAGGCACCGAGGTCAACAAGAGCCTAACGCCAGGCCAAGTGTTTGTTAAAATCGTCCAATCAGAGCTTGAAGCTGCGATGGGCGAAGCTAACGTACCGCTTGACTTAAGCACGCAACCGCCTGCGGTGATTTTGATGGCGGGTTTGCAAGGTGCGGGTAAAACAACGTCAGTTGGTAAGTTGGCCAAATACCTTAAAGAGCGCCAGAAGAAAAAAGTCATGGTGGTCAGTGCGGACATCTATCGTCCGGCGGCGATTAAACAGCTCGAGACCTTGGCCGAACAAGTGGATGTATCGTTTTTCCCATCGACAACAGCACAGAGCCCGGTTGAAATTGCTCAAGGCGCGATTGCGGAAGCTAAAAAGCAGTTTGTTGATGTGGTGCTCGTGGATACCGCCGGCCGCTTAACGATAGACGAAGATATGATGCAGGAAATTCAACACCTGCACACCGAGATCAAGCCGGTTGAGACACTCTTCGTTGTTGACTCAATGACAGGTCAAGACGCTGCGAATACGGCGAAAGCGTTTAACGAGGCACTGCCATTGACCGGGGTTATCTTGACCAAGACCGACGGTGATGCGCGGGGTGGTGCTGCGTTATCGATTCGCCATATAACGGGTAAGCCCATCAAGTTTTTAGGTGTTGGTGAAAAGACCGATGCCCTTGAACCGTTCCACCCAGACCGTGTCGCGTCGCGTATTCTTGGCATGGGCGACATCTTGTCGTTGGTGGAAGAGGTCGAGCAAAAAGTTGACCGCGAAAAGGCCGAAAAGGTTGCTCGCAAGGTGATGAAGAAGGGTCAGTTTTCGCTGGAAGATTTTCGTGATCAGTTAGCTCAGATGCGTGAAATGGGCGGAATGATGGGGTTGATGGCAAAAATGCCGGGTATGGGCAAAATGACCGACCAAATCAAGGGCCAAATGGACGACAAAATGACCCTGCGCATGGAAGCCATCATTAACTCGATGACACCTAAAGAGCGTCAACATCCAGACGTCATCAAGGGATCGCGCAAGCGTCGAATTGCGGCGGGTTCTGGCACCCAAGTGCAAGACGTCAACAAGCTGTTGAAACAATTTCAGCAAATGCAAAAGATGATGAAGAAGATGAAAGGTGGCGGCATGCAAAAAATGATGCGTGGCATGGGCGGCAAACTACCGCCTGGGATGTTTGGAGGCCGTTAATCCCAACCTCGCCTTTATCGCCCGATAAGCTTGCATTTGTTGTAAAAATCAGTAGAATTGCCGAGCCTTCCGAACCTATCGGAGGGCTTTGCTGTTTATAGCAATTACGTTTTACATTTACACAGAAAAATTGAGGAACGCAATGGTAACCATTCGTTTACAACGTGGTGGCGCTAAAAAACGCCCCTTCTACCAAATGGTAGTCGCAGACAGTCGCAACGCTCGCGACGGTCGTTTCATCGAGAACGTAGGCTTCTTTAACCCGGTAGCTCGTGGTCAAGAAGAGCGTCTTCGTGTTGACTTAGATCGTATCGAACACTGGGTATCTCAAGGTGCATCGCTTTCTGAGCGTGTTGCACGTTTGGTTAAAGACGCGCGCGCAGCGGCGTAATTAACTAGGCATTAGGGAGCGAAGTAATGACGAAACAAACATCAGACGCATTAGTCGTGGGCCACATCGGTGCCGTCTACGGTGTCAAAGGATGGTTGAAAATTCAGTCATTTACAGAGAACCCTGAAGATATCTTTGATTATACCCCTTGGACTCTGCAGGGGAATGCAGCTCGCCAAACGACGGAAGAAGTCGTTAATGTGGTTCAGTGGCGTCGTCATAACAATGGGCTTATTGCTCAGTTAGAAGGCATCAACGACCGCGAATTAGCAGCGACAAAAACCGGTTTGAGCATTTGCATTAACGCAGAGAAATTGCCTGAGTTAGCTGATGACGAATTTTACTGGCGTGACCTTATCGGATTACGTGTGGTAAATAAGCAAGGCTACGATATGGGTGTAGTAGAGCAAATCATGCCGACCGCAGCCAATGATGTATTGGTCGTGACGGCAAACTCAAATGATGCGTTTGGAAAGTCTGAGCGACTGATTCCGTTTGTGCAAAGCCAGTATGTACTGGACGTGGACAACGAGAAGCAGCAAATTCAGGTGGACTGGCCCGCAGATTTTTGAGGCAAACAATGCACATTGGTGTCATTAGTTTGTTTCCAGATATGTTTTCGGCGATCACTGAACATGGTGTGACACGTCGGGCTATCAAGGAAGATTTGCTAACGGTTTCGGTATGGAACCCTCGCGATTTTACTCATGATAAACATCGCACGGTTGATGATCGCCCATACGGCGGTGGTCCCGGGATGTTAATGATGGTGCAACCTTTAGTCGATGCGATTAATGCAGCTAAAGCCGCGTTGGGTGAAGATACACCGGTTATCTACTTATCACCGCAAGGGCAAACACTTGATCATGGTGGCGTGACGCAATTAGCGCAAAATGATCGCATGATACTGATCGCTGGTCGTTATGAAGGCATTGATCAGCGTGTGATTGACCAATATGTCGATGCAGAATGGTCAATAGGTGATTACGTTCTCAGTGGCGGTGAGTTACCAGCAATGGTGCTTATCGATGCGGTGGCTCGAATGGTACCTGGTGTCCTCGGTCACCAAGATTCGGCAGCCGAAGATTCGTTCGCCAATGGGTTACTGGATTGCCCACATTACACGCGGCCCGAGACTTATAATGGTCAGCAGGTTCCGACTGTTCTTTTGGGCGGGAACCACGAAAAAATTCGACAGTGGCGCTTGCAACAAGCTCTGGGTAAAACCTGGTTGCAACGCAAAGAGTTAATTAATCGCCTAGCTCTGACTGACGAGCAGGAACAGTTGCTGAATGAGTTTATTCAACAACAAGAGTCCGATGACTAACGTACAGTTTATCTAGGAAAGGAGATATACCATGGCAAAAGTAAGCCAGAACATCATTAAGGCTCTTGAAGAAGAGCAAATGAAGAAAGATTTACCGGCATTCGCTCCAGGCGATACGGTTAGTGTAAATGTAAAAGTAGTTGAGGGTAACCGTGAGCGTCTTCAGGCGTTTGAAGGCGTTGTTATCCGTGTTCGTAACCGTGGTTTGCACTCTGCATTCACCGTTCGTAAAGTATCTAGCGGTGAAGGCGTAGAGCGTACTTTCCAAACGCACAGCCCACTGGTCGACAGCATCACTGTTAAGCGTCGTGGTGCAGTACGTCGTGCGAAGCTTTACTATCTACGCGAGCGTTCGGGCAAGTCTGCACGTATCCGCGAGAAGCTGTAAGCAGCATTCGATGCAGAAAAAGCCCGGCAATTCAGTTGCCGGGCTTTTTTTTGTTTGTGCTAGACTGGTTCCATGCAAGCATCGATTCAAATACTAAAAGCAGCGTTAGAAGAACTGCTTAACAAACAGTCACGTTGGACCGAGTACGAGTTAATCCAAGCGCTCAAAGCCGAGCCTTACGTTATTTTTGACGGTCAAGCACTGTCAGATACTCAGGCACTATTCGAAACGCACTTTATTCTGTTTCACTGCCTGTATTTGATTCGCCAAGAATGGTTCGGACATACGGCTCTCGAGATTCACACGCTCGAAATACAAGCAAGGCCAAGCTCGACGAACTTAGATAAAGCCGGCGGCATGACTTCTTTGAAAGCAAACGATCCGCTAGCGGACTATTACTTAGATTGGTCCAACTTTACTGAAACAACACAACAGGATGTGGAACAACTATTAAATGATTTTTGGTCTCGTATGACTGGTTCGACGCCTAAGCGTCAAAGTATGGCACTTGATGAAGCTTGGCATCAGCTTGAGCTAGCGCCCACTTCGGATATGAGCGAAGTCAAACGCCAGTATCGCAAGCGGGTACATCAATGCCATCCCGATAAAGGGGGGTCAGTGAGCGAGATGCAAGCAATACAGGTCGCATACCAGCGTATTATAAAGTCGTAGCCGGGGAAGTGAGAAACGCGCATGAATAACGATGCTAAGCAGCAATTAGAACAATTGCGTCAAGCGATTGATAACACCGACTCCCAATTGATTGAGTTAATCAAGCAACGCTCTGAGTTAACTAAACAAGTGGGTGATGTGAAACGGCACCTTCAAGCACCGCTCTATGTTCCTGAACGTGAACAGCAGATGATTTCTGCGCGGCGTCAGCAAGCTGAGCAGATGGAACTCAGCCCCGATCTAATCGAGGATGTATTGCGCCGTATTATTCGTGAGTCCTATCGTACACAAACCGCGCAAGCGACACCTACCTCGTCTGATTTGGAACGACCAGTCGTTATTGTCGGTGGACGTGGTCGTCTAGGCACGCTGTTTTGTCGTTTGTTTAAACAAACCGGTTACACGGTCAAAGTGATTGATAAAGGTGATGCATTGAGTGATATTACCGAGCATCACCCCCAACTGGTTGTTATCGCTGTGCCGGTTAATATCACAGCACAGGTTATCAGCGAACTTCCTAAGTTACCCGATGACTGTGTCTTAGCTGATTTAACCAGTATTAAGCATCAACCTCTGCAGCAGATGTTAGCGCAACATGAAGGTCCCGTCGTAGGACTGCATCCGATGTTTGGTCCCTCAGTACCTAACCTCGCTAAACAGCTTGTGGTTGCATGTGAGGGACGTAAAGCGGAAGCGTACCAGTGGCTTATCGCGCAATTCACTAATTGGGGTGCACATGTAGAGTGGGTTGACTCTCAGGCACATGATTCGAGTATGGGCTGGATTCAAGTGATGCGGCATTTGAGCACCTTTGTGTACGGTGCACATATGGCCGAAGAACAGGCGGACATCGCGCAGCTTTTACAATTAAGTTCGCCGATTTATCGGATGGAATTAATGATGGTTGGACGTCTCTTTGCCCAAAATGCCGATTTGTATGCTGATATCATTCAGTCCCATCCTGAACAATTCGATGTTATCAAACGTTATTTAGCGCGTTTTCAACATACTTTGGATGTGTTAGAGCGGGGTGACAAAGCGAACTTCGTCGAAACATTTCAACAAGTGAATGGGTATTTTGGCGAGTTTGCAGAACAGTTTCTGCAAGAAAGTGAAGCGCTCGTCCAGTTATCGGATGACCAGCGCTTTAGAGGGGCGGCTACCGGCTAACTTGATATTGACTCATCAGTTCGGCAAGTGCGTCTGGAGAAGCAGGTTTATGCAGTGTTGCGTCCATTCCTGCATCTCGGCAGGCTTCCATTTCAGTCGCACTTTGATGACTGGTGATGGCAATAATCGGTGTTTCGGTGTAGTGAGGTTCTGCGCGTAGACGTCGCGCGACTTCATCGCCATTCATGTCCGGCATTTCGTAGTCGATAAAGAAAATATCAATCGTGTTTTGTTGCGCCACTTGCAAAGCCTGAGCACCATTCTCGGCGTGATATAGTGTTCCCGCATACTGTGCCAGCATCGCCTTTAATACTTCCGTGCTGATAAAGTCATCATCAGCAATTAAGATATTCATGATATACGTCCTTATGATACTACCGTTCTTGAGCATTTCGTTTTACCCTAGCACTGAACGTAAGATTTGCCTAGTCAGGAGATAATCTGTGAACGAGAAGTTTCAGCGCATAAAAATCTGGGATAGTTTCATCCGTATTTATCATTGGTTAATGGTCGCGGCCGTTGCTGGGCTGTGGTGGACCGGTGAAGAAGGACGAATGGATCTGCATCAGGATATTGCGATTGCCCTTGCAGCTCTATTAATCACCCGTGTTGGGTGGGGTTTTTTCGGTAGTGAAAACGTTCGTTTTAGCGCGTTTGTCACCTCACCCAAACGGGTTCTGAGTCATTTAGGTGCGCTATTTAGCAAACGCTATGAGTCAGGCAATACACATAGCCCAGCAGGTGCTTATTCGGTTTTACTATTGTTGCTGATATTGATGATTCAAATAGGCACCGGACTTTTTGCGACTGACGGAATACTGTTTTCCGGTCCACTCAATGACTGGGTATCGTCTGATGTAGCGGACTTTTTGACCGACTGGCATAAAACGCAATTTAACGTCATTTTGGGGTTGGTAGCATTACATATTTTGGCGATTTTGCTTTATCGCATACTCGGCTACCGGCTGCTGGCAGCCATGATTACCGGGTATCGATACACGGCTAGTCAAGTGCCGAGACTAAAATCGGGTTGGCAAGGCTTGGTAATCGCGCTTGCGGTTTGGTTTATATTGGTGATGCTGCTTTAACAGCATCACCCGCAACAACTTAATCTTTATATTGGTCGTGGCAACCTTTACAGTTTTTCGCCGCGGCCATAAATGCAGGCTTAATCTCATCCATCGAGCCCGAAGCAGCTGCGTCAACGAGGCTATCCGCATCTGTGATGAGTTGATTTGCGCGCGACTCAAAATCTTCCCAATTGTCCCAAATAGCCGGTAATGCATCGGTATCGTCACCAGGCATTGCGCCTTCAACAGCAAAACCATCCCATGGGATATGAGTCAGGCGAGCGAAGTCGCTAGCGCGGTTGCTAAACACTGCGGCATCGTATTGCTCTTCACCCTTCACCATCGCGGCCATTGCGGCAAAGTTATCTCGCATAATGGACAATGCACTTTGACGGTATTTCACCGCTGACTCAGCATCGTTGAATGCATGTTTGTCCGCATGTGCGAAAGTCGACACGCCTAAACACATGACACCAGCCAATACAGCTGAAACTGTTGTATTTTTCATTTTTATATCCTCTGCGCTAGATTATTTAACGATAATATTGCACATTCTATCTGTTATGTCTTGTTACGTATGTTACATACGCTTTAATTTACAATTTTGTCTAACTCTTTACATGAAAATAATAACTACTGGGGAACAACCATGAATGCGAAGCACCAGCTGAGCGCGTTGGCTTTGGCGGTTACGAGCGTTTTCGCAACGTCCGTGAGTGCCGATCAAACGACACGCGTCAATGGCATGCGCGACAATACACCATCGCTCGTTGCTATTCAGAATGCCACCATTACCACGGAGCCTGGGCAATCTATTGTTAATGCGACCTTAGTGATCAATAACGGTAAGATCGTTTCTGTCGCTAAGAACGGTAAAGTACCAGCAGGCGCAAAAGTGATTGATGGTACGGGATATCATATCTATCCAGGCTTCATCGATGCTTACACCGATTATGGTGTTGAGCAGGCGTCTCAACCAGATTGGTCTGAAACGCCCATTTACAACAACCACCGTGAAGGTGGCAACGCAGCCAACGACGCCATCCACGCGCAGCAGCACTGGTACACAACGTTCGAAAACACGCCCGATGCGGCTAAAAAATGGATAGCTAGCGGCTTCACTAGCGTTCAAACAGCACGTTTAGATGGTATTTTGCAAGGTTACGGAGCCACCGTTTCGTTAGCTGACAAAATTGCGAATGAGACGATCTACCAACCCTCGACGCGTCAATTTGGCTCGTTCGATAAGGGAACGTCGCAACAACAATATCCCACTTCGTTAATGGGGAGTATTGCGCTCATACGACAAACGCTATCAGACGCACAGTGGTACGAAAAAGCCTACGGTAAGGAAGCATACAACGGACCGGTCGAATTTAATGCGGCACTTGATGCATTAAAGGACATTGAGCAAACCGGTATCGTTTTCAAAATAGAAGATGAAAAATCGCTATTACGCGCTGATAAAGTATTTGATCAATTTAATGTGCCTGCGATCTACCTAGCCTCAGGCTACGAATATGCGCGTTTAGAACAAGTGAAAGCAACGGATGCTGATCTAATTGTGCCGGTCAACTTCCCCGCAGCCCCAGACGTCTCAGGCGTAGATGCTTACCTTGATGTTGATCTTGCGAAACTCCGGCACTGGGAACGCGCACCTGCTAACCCCGGTATGCTCGCCAACGCAGGCGTTGACTTTGCATTAACGCTGTACGGTTTAGATAAAGCCGATCAATTTTGGCCTAATGTAAAGAAAGCCATGGAAAACGGCTTAACCGAACGCCAAGCCTTAGCCGCACTGACTACCATCCCTGCCAAAATCGCGGGAATCGAAGATAAAGCAGGTAAGCTGCAACAAGGCTACATGGCCGACTTTGTTATGGCTAAAGGTGATTTGTTCAAAGACGGCGTGATCCAATCGGTTTGGACACAAGGTCAAGAAATTGATTTGATTCCTCGTGAACAAGTGGATTTCGCGGGTGAATATACGACTGACTGGTCAGGTAACTCGTTAACGCTGAGCGTGACGGCACAACCAAGCTTCTCGGGCGACGTTAAGTTAGGCGATCAGAGTAGTCAGTTACGTCATCTTGATTCCGGCATTGATCAACTATCTTTTGTGGCTGATCTGGATGTCGCCGGTGAGTCAGGTACGTGGCGCTTTAAGTTGATGCAGACAGCGCAGAATGCAGCTGAGTTAGTGGCTGTGGCGCCAAGCGGTAGCGAACAACGGTTAGCGTTGAACTATCAAGCAACGAACAAAGATGAACAGGCCGCAGAACAAGCAGAGCCGACGTTCGTCAGCGAATTAACGTTCCCGAACGTTGCCTATGGGCAAAAAGGCCTACCAGAGCGTGAAGATGTATTAATTAAAAATGCAACTGTCTGGACCGCAACCGATCAAGGCATATTAGAAAATACCGATGTGTTGGTTCGTGACGGCAACTTTGCTGCAATCGGCAAAAACCTCAGCACGCCAAGTGGTGTTCGTGAAATCGATGGCACCGGTATGCATCTAACCCCGGGTATCATTGACGAACATTCGCACATTGCCATCGACCAAGGGGTGAACGAAGGTTCAGAAGCAGTGACTTCAGAAGTACGCATTGGTGATGTGATAAATTCTGATGATATTCATATTTATCGTTCGCTTGCTGGTGGTACCACGATGGCACAGCTACTACACGGCTCTGCTAACCCGATTGGTGGTCAAGCGCAAGTCATTAAATTGCGTTGGGGCGCCACAGGTGATGTGATGAAGTTTGACGCAGCACCCGCCTCTATCAAGTTCGCTTTGGGTGAAAACGTGAAGCAGAGCAACTGGGGCGATGATATGACGATTCGTTATCCGCAAACACGGATGGGCGTTGAAACTATCATTCGCGATGGCTTCCAAGCCGCACTGGAATACCAAGAGCGTAAACGTGAATACGATCGCTTGAGTGCTGCGGAGAAACGTAAAGCCGCACCGCCACGTCCTGATTACCGTTTAGATGCACTGATTGAAATCATGAATTCTGAGCGTTTTGTTCACGCGCATTCCTACGTGGCATCGGAGATTTTGATGCTGATGCAGGTCGCCGAGGACTTTGGCTTTACCTTAGATACCTTCACTCATATTCTCGAAGGCTACAAGGTGGCTGATGAAATGGCCGCGCACGGGGCGTCAGGTTCGACCTTTGCCGACTGGTGGGCATACAAGTTTGAGGTCTATGATGCGATTCCACAAAACGCCTGCTTAATGCATGATCGCGGTGTACTCACTAGCATTAACTCGGATAGTGAAGATCTGCAACGTCGCTTGAATACCGAGGCGGCCAAGTCGGTGCGTTATTGCGGGATGGAACCGCACGAAGCGCTGAAAATGATCACCATTAATCCAGCGAAGCAGCTCAAGGTCGATCAGTACGTAGGCAGTATCGAGAAAGGTAAAGACGCGGACTTTGTGCTTTGGAATCACTATCCATTGAGCAGCTACGCGCAGGCGCAACAGACTTGGATTAACGGTCGTAAGTTCTTTGACCGTGAACTTGATAAACAACGTCAAGCCCAAGTGAAACAAGAAAAGCAAGCGCTTATTCAAAAAGTTCTTGCAGCGGGCGATGCCGCGAAGCAAGGCGAACAAGACGCGTATAAAAAAGAGCAACCCGAGTGGCACTGCGAAACTCAGCATGACTTTTGGCTCGATCATTTCGCTGCCAAGTCGCATAGCCATGGAGGACATTAATCATGAAATTACTTAATAAAGCACTGACCGCGGCTTTGCTTAGCGCATGCGCAGTGACGCAATCGGTAGCGCACGACGAGGTGCCAGGCAAGAAACAAGTACAGCCCATCGTGTTGCAGAACGGTACTTTACACACGGTGACTAAAGGCGTTTTAAGTCAAACCGACTTATTGTTTGCTGATGGTAAGATCGTCGCAATAGGTCAAGATCTGGCGGTACCCGCCGACGCGCAAGCAATCGATATCAGTGGGCAACATGTGTATCCGGGTGTAATTGCCATGGACACGACGTTAGGTTTGAACGAGATCGAGGCGGTGAGGGCCACTCGTGATGCTGATGAAGTCGGTGATGTAACACCGGAAGTGGCGGGGCACATTGCCTTTAACGCTGACTCCGAAGTGATCCCGACGGTTCGCTACAATGGAGTGGCGTATGCGCAAGTGGTGCCAGAAGGCGGTATGGTGAGTGGGCAATCATCTCTCATGCAGCTCGATGGTTGGAACTGGCAAGATGCGTTAGTCGCGGCAGAAGAGGGCGTACACATTAATTGGCCACGTACTTATGTGGTAGATACATGGTGGGAGCGCCGCTCAGCAGAAGAGCAACGTAAAGCCAATGCTGAAGCCTTGCAAAAGCTTAAGCAAGTATTTGCTGACGCTAAAGCCTATTATGATGCCAAACGTGCAGGTCGCGATATTCCCGAGGACCAGCGTTGGGAAGCGATGATTGGCTTGTTTGACGACAGCAAGCGTTTATATGTGCATGCACAAGATAAGCGTCAGCTTGAGCAAGCTATTGAAGTCAGCCAAAGCTATGGTTTTGATCTCGTCCTAGTGGGGGCTTACGATGCGTGGCGCATCGCGGACAAACTGGCTGAATTGCAAATCCCGGTTGTTTTCGGCTCACCGTTTGGTTTGCCGATGCGTGAAGATGATGGCTACGACCAAGCATTTTCTACCCCCGCTCGTCTTGCCGAAGCTGGGGTGAACTTTGCGATTGCGTATCCAGGTTACTGGGATGTTCGTAATTTACCGTTTGCGGCCGGTAATGCGGTTGCCTATGGCTTAGATGCACAGCAAGCGCTTAAGGCGATTACACTTAAGCCTGCTGAGTTTATGGGCGTTGCCGATAAGCTGGGTTCACTTGAAGAAGGTAAGCAGGCGTCGATTGTTGTTTCAAAAGGGGATTTACTTGATCCGATGGGACAATCGTTGACGCACATGTTTATCAATGGCCGTGCGGTGAGCTTAGAAAGTCGTCACACTGAACTGTATAACAAGTATAAGCAAAAGCCGGCTCGTAGCGAATAATCCTTGAATATTATTCGATATAAAAAGCCACTTTCCGAAGTGGCTTTTTTATTGATCTAATAAATTGATTAACAGCTTTTTAAGCGTTGCGGGTTCAAAGGGTTTATCTGTTAGCGCATCGACACCGCTTTGCTTGATATTGGTTACTTGCAGCTCGTTAGCTTGCGCAGTCACCATCAGTATAGGGGTGTGTGCATGAGACGGGTCTTGGCGAACGTGTTGAGCAAATTCGCTTCCACTCATTTCGGGCATATTAAAATCGGTAACTATTAAATCAAACGACTGTTGATTGAGAATTTCAATAGCAGTGACGCCGTTGTTTGATTCTACAATATGTTCAACGCCCATATTTTCAAAAACACGGCGTAACGCGTGTAGAGAAGTCATGCTGTCATCGACAAGTAAAACACGAAGGTCTTCTACGTCAAATAAATTGAGCTCAACGGATTCTGGTTCTATTAAATCAACAGTAGCGCGAATTGCGCGTTGCAGTTGTTGGCTGCTAAATGGTTTAGGTAAAATAGCAACGATACCTGCTTGCTTGAATTGCTCTAACTGATCGGGGCGGTGTTCACTTGAAACCAACATGAAATGAACCGTATCTTCTAAGTTCGATGCGTGAATAAAATCAATTAGCTGATGTGCTGTACCATCTTCAAAGTACATGGCACTGGTGACAATATCAGGCTGCCATTCACGAATTAACGTTTTTGCTTCTGCGATGGTTGACGCCCCTCGAGTTTCCGTTAATTGAGCTTGCATTAAGTGCTGACCGATAACTTTTCTCTGGACATCTGATGGTTCGACTAGAAGGATGCGAAGTTCGTTAATTGAAAGAGACATACTTATTTATTATTAAGATTTTTAAAAAGAGTATTTGATTTAGTCGGCAAACTCAATTAAAAAACGTTATGCTAGGAGCAATAATAATTAAAAAGGGGAAGTTATGAGCGTCACTCGTGAGTTTTCAGCGGACCAAAAGCAGTTGATTATCACTATAAAGGGTAAATTCGACTTTGGTTTGGTGCAAGAGTTTAGACAGGCCTATAGTCATATTGGCGATAGCGAGCCTTTGGTTATTATTGATTTGCGAGAAACGGAGTACTTGGATAGCTCTGCACTAGGTATGCTCCTGAATATGAGAAAGTCGCTTGGTTCGACGGTCAAAGGAATACACCTAATCAATGCTCGGCCAGAAGTAAAACGCATTTTAGATATTTCACGTTTCGAGAAAATGTTTACGATTGCGTAATGAAGATCCTTGTTGTCGACGACCAAAAGGCGAACCAAATCATGTTGACGGGGTTGTTGACGTCGTTCGGACATGAAGTGGTATGTGCTAGCAATGGTCGTGAGGCGTTAGGCTTATTTGAGCAGGTTCAGCCTCAACTTATATTGCTTGACGTGATGATGCCAGAGATGGACGGCTTTGAAACAGCCCCGAGGCTCAAAGCCATGTCTGGTAGCGTGCACTTGCCGATCATTTTTCTCACCGCTCTAGATTCCCAAGATACGCTTTTAGAGTGCCTAAAAGTGGGCGGTGATGACTTTTTAAGTATCCCGTTTGAGCCTGTAGTGCTTCAAGCTAAAGTGAATGCCCATGCACGGGTGCGAGAGCTAAGTTATTCCATTGTTGAGAAGAACCGCGCGTTAGCATGGCACACAGCGCGAATGGAGCGCGAGCAAAATGTGGTACAACACATGCTTGAAAACGCACTGGCGGATAATCAACTCAATTATTCGTTCGTTAAAAGTTATCTGCGTGCCACCAGTGATTTTAACGGCGATGTGTGTTTAGGACGTAAGGGTCCGTTTGGAAACTATTATATCTTCTTGGGCGACTTTACTGGCCATGGTTTAGCGCCGGCCACCGGCGCGTTACCCGTTGCTCAGGCATTTTTTAGCATGGCTGAACGTGGCCTATCGGTTGGCGATATGGCGACCGAATTTAATAATCGACTCTACAAAGTGTTGCCGGACGATATGTTTTGCGCAGCTATAGTGGTAGAAATGTCGGCAAATGGTGACCGAATAAGTTGCTGGAATGGTGGCATGCCGGACGCACTTCTTCTTGATGCGCAAGGGCGCTTGGCGCATCGTATTAAACCCCAGCATATGGCACTGGGTATCCTTTCTCGCAGCGAGTTTAATAGTCAGTTAGAACATTATTTCCTAAGCCCCGGTCAGCGATTGGTCATGTTCAGTGATGGCGTAGTGGAGGCCTGCAATCACAAGAACCAAATGATAGGTGAAGAGCGATTTGCGAACTGGGTTACCGAAATGCTGGATAGCGACTGCTCGGAAGTTCAATTTAATGCCATCGTGCAACGTATAGACGACTTCACAGGCAACGCATCACTGAACGATGACTTATCTTTGGTCTGTCTCCAATGTCAGCCAACGGGTCTAGAGCCTCAAGCAAGATCAATAAAGGGGTACCACCTGCCGTTTTCTCTTCGCGTCACGCTGACCGAGTACGATGTCCGTGATCGCGACCCCATGCAAAGTATGGTGGATTCGCTCGCTAAACTCGATGCTTTACAGCCTCATAAAACATCGCTTTACTTATTGTTTGCTGAAAGCTTCAACAATTTACTGGAACACTCAGTCTTAGGGATGCAGTCTGAGTTAAAACACGAAGAAGGCTTTGAGAGATACTACGAAGAGCGACAGTCACGTATTGAGCAGTTACAGGGGCTAGAAATTTATTTTGACATCAATTATGAGCCCAACTTAAATAGGCTTGCCTTTACGTTGTCGTCAAACAGCGAACATCGTTTTGATGGTCGCTGTGATAGGTCGACAACGATTGAAAACGATGACACTTATGGTCGCGGGATTAACCTTATTAATCAAGTCGCCGACAAAGTTGAGTGGCGTGACGGCGGCACGCTGCTTTACGTTAGCTACTCGCTCAGCCGCCCGCTTGTTTAACACGGTAACCTTGTTTAGTCAGCCATTTTTCAATGATATCACGCTGGTCACCCTGAAGCTCAATAACGTACTCTTTCACTGAGCCACCAACGCCACACTGTTGCTTTAGCTTTTTTGCCATTTGTTTGAGTTCATTCTGCGGTAAAGCTAAACCCGTCACCAGTGTGACACCCTTGCCCTTACGTCCTTTGGTTTCGCGTCGCAAACGCACAATTCCATCACCTTCGGGCACTTCTTCTGCTTCTGGCTCCGGACTAATGCGGCCTTGATCGGTGCTATAAACCATTTGTGACAATTGGTCTTTCCAATCTGACATACTGAATTACCACTTTTTCTTGGGTTGAAATAATTCCTCGAGCTCGTCGCTTTTTCGTTTGCGAGCATCATTTTTATTGGTGACGCGCAACTCGTTGGTGATTTGTTCTAGTGACGCCTCAATTTGCTGGTGGCGGTGCTCAGTGTACTCATCGCTGTAAGTATGCTCATCTATGGTGCGTAGTGCCTTCTCGTAATATTGCCGTGCGGAACCGAGCATACTGCTATTATAAGCATTCTCACCACGCTTGATTAGCGTCTCGACACTGATTTTTAATTGCAGCTTTTGTAGGCGCTGATCCTCAATATTATACACTTGTGTGTCAACACGGCCTTTTGCGTGTTCACTGCGTAATGCGCTTCTTAGGCGCTTAAGCGCATTGATCATGGCAATAATTTGCTTGTCATTGTGCGGCAATTCAAAATCATCAGAGATGACCGATGTGTCATTAACATCAAGACCCTGTATGCGGTTTTCGTATTCGTGGATACGGTCTTTCAAAGCATCGGACGGCATGACTTCGTTCATGTTGACGAGTAAATCTTTGGCGCGCGAATTCAATAGCGCATAGACGGAACGCCCAACCGGGAAATAACCCGTGATGTTGATGAGATCTTCAACCTGATCAAGTATTGCGCGAAACTTGGCATAACGCTGTCTGCGTTCTAAATTTTGTTTTTGTCGATACTGCTGTACAGCACTGATCATAATGGCCATCAGTACGAGTAGAATGATCAACGATATTATTATTGTGTAAACCATAATTTGAGTCTGTCGCTACCATTTAATACTGCTAGGGCAGGTGTAAGGTAAAACGGCTGCCGCCTAACGAGCTAGAGTTTTCTAGTTTAATATATCCTTGCTGTCCTTTGTACTCGTGTGCCTGGGCGATAAGCCTAGCGAAATAGAGTCCGAGTCCTGTGCGACTTCCTTCCATGTCTAAATAACGTGCCGATAGTTCGTTCAGTACTAGCAAAGATTCCGGGTATCCCGGACCATTGTCCTCTATCGTAATAGAACAGCCACGTTCTGCAACACGCTGCGCCTTTATAATAAGCTTATCGGCGGTGTAGCGCATAGCATTAATGACAACATCATTCAGAACCTGCGTAATCAAGCTTCGATCGCCATAAAAGTAAATATCCTCAGGTAATTTAACGTCGACCTCGATTGCTTTGTGTTGGCTATAAAAACGATTATTCATGACCAGTTCTTCAATAATTTCGTCTACGTAGACTTGTTCGCTTTCGATATGCCAAGCATCTTGCTGACGATACAAAGCCAGTAAGTGAACGAGATTGGTATTGATGCGTTGTGCCTCGTAATGCATATGCGCCAATTCGTTCTGTGTCGCTGCATCGTTCACCTTGTAGGAGATATCTTGCAGTTGTTGTACAAGTAGTCCTAATGAGTTTTTCATGTCATGCACGGAAACGGCTAGCAGCGTGGAAAAATCAATGGACGGTTTAGACATGTTAGCCTCTATCGATTATTGCAGAATGCATTTGGCATAGGATTCAAATTTAATATATGATTTTTTCATATTAAACGGCAGCAAATAAGGTCTGCTTATATGAAGTTACAGCAATTACGTTATATTGTCGAAGTTCTCAATCACAATCTGAATGTCTCATCGACGGCGGAAAGTCTGTTTACCTCACAGCCAGGTATCAGTAAGCAAGTAAGAATGCTTGAGGATGAATTAGGCGTACAGATTTTTGGCCGCACCGGTAAACACCTGACCCATGTGACGCCCGCAGGTCAAGAGGTGATACATATTGCTCAGCAGGTGCTCGAGCAAGTGCAGGCAATCAAAGCGGTGGCCGCTGAACATACGCAACCTGATTGCGGTAAATTAAATATTGCGACGACGCATACCCAAGCCCGGTATGCACTGCCTAAGGTTATTAAGCGGTTTATTGAGCAATATCCGAAAGTATCATTGCATATGCACCAAGGCTCACCTACTCAAATCAGTGAAGCAGCGGCTAAAGGAAAAGCCGATTTTGCCATCGCAACCGAAGCACTGCATCTCTATCAAGATTTGATCATGTTGCCTTGTTATCATTGGAATCGCTCCATCATCGTGCCCAAAGACCACCCGCTGGTTCAGATTGATAAGTTGTCAATTCAAGATATTGCGCAGCATCCTATCGTGACTTACGTGCATGGGTTTACTGGCCGTTCAGAGCTTGATAAAGCATTTAATGCGGCAGGAGAAGAGCCACAGATTGTTTTCACTGCCACAGATGCTGATGTGATAAAAACGTACGTACGCATGGGAATCGGTATTGGTGTGGTGGCGACTATGGCGTATGACGCTGAAGAAGATACTGATCTCGTCGCGTTACCAGCAGCTCATTTATTTGAGCCGAGCACAACCAAGATTGGGTTCCGCCGAGGATCGTTTTTGCGGACTTATATGTTTGACTTTATTGAGAACTTTGCGCCGCATTTGACCAAATCAAGGGTTGAGGAAGCAATGCAGTTACGCAGTCATGAGGAAATTGAGAAGTTATTTTCGGATATCGAGTTACCGACCTTATAAGCCGGTAACTCGATAGCCAGCGCGGTTAGCATTCGATGATGTTAACCGCTAAGCCACCACGAGCAGTTTCTTTATACTTCGTTTTCATGTCGTTGCCCGTTTCCCACATAGTCTTGATGACTTTATCGAGCGAGACCTTGTGATCACCGGTACCGCGCATTGCAAGACGAGCAGCATTGATTGCTTTAATCGCGCCCATCGCATTGCGTTCGATGCACGGCACTTGCACTAAACCTCCAACAGGGTCACAGGTCAGTCCTAAATTATGCTCCATGCCAATTTCCGCAGCATTTTCGACGGTTAGGGCAGAGCCCCCCATGTATTCTGCAAGACCTGCGGCAGCCATTGAACAGGCGACTCCGACTTCACCTTGGCAGCCGACTTCGGCACCCGAGATCGAGGCGTTTTTCTTGTATAAAATGCCAATCGCAGCTGATGTCAACAAAAATCGAACGACAGAATCTTCATCTAGGGTTTCGATGAACTTATCGGCGTAGCTCATCACGGCGGGCACAATACCCGCAGCGCCATTGGTCGGGGCTGTTACAATACGACCACCTGCCGCATTTTCCTCGTTTACCGCCAGCGCAAATAGATCTACCCAATCCATAAACTGCATGGGTTCGGTTGATTTCTCTTTTTTCAAACGTTGATACAAACAAGAGGCCCGACGTCTCACTTTTAAGCCGCCTGGTAGAATACCCTCGGTGTTAATACCGTTCTCGATGCTTTGTTGCATCGTGCGCCAAATTTTCATTAGACCCGAACGAATCTCGTCTTCTGTTCTAAATACTTTCTCATTGGCCATCATCAGCGAGCTGATGCGCATACCGGTATCTTTAGTATGTTGAAGTAATTCAGCCGCAGTATCGAACGGGTAGGGGATTGGCTTATCCGACTGCTCAATCGCCTCTTCAAGCGTCTCGTCAAAGTCTTCGTCACGTACGATGAACCCGCCACCGATCGAGTAGTAAAGATCTTTGTAAATAACCTCACCTTGTTTGAGGAGTCTGAGCTCCATTGCATTCGCATGCTTAGGCATGGTTTTACGACGATGGAAAACGATGGCGCCTTCTTTTGGAAAGTCGACTTCTTTCTCTTTCAGTAGCACCAGCTTTTCCGTATCTCGGGTCTGCGCGAGAAAGTTTTCGACATTATCGGTATCCACAGTCTCGGGCAGCTCACCTGCTAAGCCTAAGATGACGGCTTTACCTGTACCATGGCCTTTACCGGTTTGGCCTAACGAGCCAAATAGCTCAACTTCAATACCGTCAGCGTCAGCAAGAACGCCTTTTTCCTTGGCTGCTTCTAAAAAATAATAGGCAGCTTTCATCGGCCCTACCGTGTGAGAGCTCGATGGACCGATTCCTATTTTATAGATATCAAAAACACTGATCATACATCTGACCCATTGGTTAATTCGAGAAATTGCATCTATTGTCGCATGCTTGCCACCCGGTCTGGCAAGTAAAATTGCGGAATAATATAGAAATGAGAAGTATAGCCCACCTCGGGCATTTAATCGCTAATTGAGTGGACTTACCTGTTGTTTAAGTTCGGGCTGCAAATGTTCAGCAAGTTCACGCAAAATACCGGCTGTGGCGCCCCAAATATTGCGATGCTGCCATGGAATAAAGTAGACACGGTCGTAGATAAACTTACGAATGCGATAGGCGTAATGATTATAGGGATCGAGGACATCGGCTAAGGGCACCTCAAATATTTCGGCGACTTCACTGGGTTGCCGCTTGAGCTCGTGGTGGATGCGAGCAAACCCGATGAAAGGACGAATATTGTAATAACTCAGTACCGGATAATCTTGTAAACGACCAATAACTTCGATGTCACTCCGACTTAAACCAATTTCCTCTTCAGTTTCGCGTAGTGCCGTTTCGAGTAAGTTGCGATCCGACTGATCGAAACGTCCACCGGGGAAACTAATCTGGCCGGCGTGTTTACGTAACGTTTTGGCACGCTGCGTGAGTAGCAACGATAAGCCATGAGGTCGTTCAACTAATACAATCATCACAGCAGCAGGACGTAGCTTTTGCTTCAGCACGCTATCTACTCGACGCTCGATCTTAGGGGACGGTTGTAAGTTGAAGCGACGCAAGAATTCGGCGCGCGTTTTAATCATCGGTCGTCTCCAACGTTGGCAAAATGCGCGCAACTTTATCAAATGTTTCTTGGTACTCTTCCTCTCCCTTCGAATCGTACACGAGCCCGCCGCCCGCCCAGCAATGTATGATCCCGCGTTCAGCAACTAAGGTCCGAATGGTAATACTGCTATCGCTGTTACCGTTTACTGATACGAATCCAATGGAGCCGCAATACGCATTTCGACGATTAGGTTCAAGCTCTTCGATGATCTCCATTGCGCGAACTTTGGGTGCGCCGGTGATCGAGCCCCCTGGAAAAGCGCCGCCCCATAAATGGAAGGTGTCGCTGTGCGGGTTTAACTGACCGACCACGGTAGAGACTAGGTGATGGACGGCAGGAAAGCTCTCGACGGCAAACAACTTTGGCACATCGACTGAATGAGGTTGGCAATGTTTACTCAGGTCATTTCGCAGTAGGTCGACAATCATCAGATTTTCAGCACGATCTTTTTCAGCGTTAATCAGCGCTAAGCGATTGGCTTCATCTTGCTCTGCTAAATGACTCCGTGGACGCGTACCTTTGATGGGCTTAGTCTCGACTTGACCTTGTGCTGAAACAGAAATAAATCGCTCAGGCGACACACTCAGTAAACAGCTTGTCGGTAAGCGCATGAATGCACTGAATGGTGCGCGGTTGCTTGCTCTCAATTTAAGGTAGGCGAGCCACTCCGCACCTTGGTAATGAGCGCTGAAGCGTTGTGCGAGATTAATCTGATAACAGTCTCCGGCCGCAAGATAGTTTTTCACTGCATTAAACCGGCTGAGGTAATCGTCGGCAGACATATTGCTTTGCCATTCGCTGGTCAGCTTAAATGGCTCAGTTGAGCACGCTGACTGCTCTAACCATTGCGATTGGCGTTCATTAAAGGTGTTTGCAGGGGCTAGAAGAAACACGCGTTTTTCCAGCTTATCGATGATTAGGGCATTGAGATAAATACCAAATACAGCATCGTTAGTCTCATACTCATCTGGATTAACGTCAGGCAGCCGTTCTAATTGACGGCCAAGGTCGTAACCCATCAAACCAGCAAGACCTCCGCAAAAGGGGAGTCTATCGGCGTCGCCATCAAGTTGTATTTGCCTACCCAACTGATCATGAATTTGACTGGCGGCAGAAATAAAGTTGTCTGCCGAGCAGCTCAGCTCCAAAGGGCTCTGCTCAGATGTTCGAGTTAACGTTGTAGCCTGACCTCGTGCTGTTAAGACGTACTCGGGCTGCTTGAGGAGAATATGATAACGACTATTGGGGTGGTCAAAAGCAGCGGAATCTAGCCAAAGACTATACTCTTGGTGCTGTATCGAAGCAAAGCGTTGTTGTACCCAAAAGTCCCAGTCCTCTGCTCGAGAAGATTGGCTTGGGACCCGATGATCAATTAGTTCACGAAGTGTCAGTTGCACAGTGTCGTTTACCCCAAAAGTTTACGGCTTATCGTCGTTTTAGACGCAGTATACCATAGGCATTAACCCAATCATCTCTAGTCATGGCGATTTGAAAACGCTATTATGAACGGCACTATTCTGCCGTGTAAATGCCTGTTTGCGGCGGTATTAATATCATAGCTAAGCTGAGGTGCAGTGAATGGCCATCATTCGTCAAAGTGATTTTATCGACAGTATTGCAGACTCATTGCAGTACATTTCCTATTACCATCCTATCGACTTTATTCAAGCGCTTGATGAAGCGTATCAGCGTGAGAAGAGTGAGGCGGCGAAAAACGCCATCGCGCAAGTGCTGACGAACTCGCGTATGTCTGCGCAAGGGCACCGCCCGATTTGCCAAGATACCGGTATCGTGACCTGTTTTGTCAAAGTCGGAATGGGTGTTCAATGGGATAAGACCGATATGACCGTGCAGCAAATGGTTGATGAGGGAACTCGCCGTGCTTACACGAATCCTGAAAACCCGTTACGTGCATCCATCGTTGCCGATCCCGCCGGTACGCGCAAAAATACAGGTGACAACACGCCTGCGGTAGTGCACTTAGATATGGTGCCAGGTGATAAAATCGAAGTGATGATTGCAGCCAAAGGTGGCGGTTCAGAGAATAAGTCGAAAATGGCGATGCTTAATCCGAGCGATTCGATTGCGGATTGGGTTGTTGAAACCTTACCAAAGCTAGGCGCGGGTTGGTGTCCACCGGGGATGCTGGGTATCGGCGTCGGCGGTACCGCGGAGAAATCAGCGGTGCTAGCAAAAGAGTCACTGATGGATCCGGTAGATATCCATGAGCTTATCGAACGTGGTCCACAGAACGCTGAGGAAGAGCTACGTTTAGAGATTTTTAATCGAGTTAACGCATTGGGTATTGGCGCACAGGGTTTGGGTGGTGTGACCACAGTATTGGATGTGAAAATCAAATCACTGCCAACTCACGCCGCATCCAAACCTGTCACTTTAATTCCAAACTGTGCTGCCACACGTCATGCGCACTTTACGCTTGATGGCTCGGGTCCTGCGGACTTAACGCCACCAAAATTAGAAGACTGGCCGCAAGTGACGTTCGAACTGGGTGATGATGCGCGCCGTGTGAATTTGGATGAGGTCACAAAGGAAGACATCCAAGAGTGGAAAATGGGGGAGACGGTCTTGTTGTCGGGTAAACTCTTGACCGGACGTGATGCTGCTCATAAGCGCATTAAAGAGATGCTGGCTAATGGCGAAGAACTGCCCGTCGACTTTAACAATCGCTTTATTTACTACGTTGGTCCCGTTGACCCTGTTGGTGAAGAGGTTGTCGGTCCGGCCGGTCCAACGACATCAACTCGAATGGATAAGTTCACCGATATGATGCTCGAAGAGGCCGGTATTATTGGAATGATCGGTAAAGCGGAGCGTGGTCCCGAAGCGGTTGAAAGTATACGCAAGCATAAAGCGGTTTATCTTATGGCTGTCGGTGGTGCTGCATACTTGGTGGCTAAAGCGATCAAGAAAGCGCGTGTTGTAGGCTTTGAAGATTTAGGTATGGAAGCTATCTATGAATTTGAAGTCGAGGATATGCCTGTGACAGTGGCGGTCGATAGTGACGGTCACAATGCGCACGAGCAGGGTCCTGCGATTTGGAAGGTTAAAATTGCAGAGCTTGATGAAAAGCTAGGAGCATAAATCGTGTTGAACGACATGATGACTATGAGCACCACCATTTGGGTGGTGCTTTTGTTTGTAGCCACCTTAACCAGTGTCACATTTGCTGTACTCTGGCGCACCCATGCGAGGCGTGTTGAGTCATTGCAGCAGACGGTGGATAATCAGGTAGAGCAACTTGAGCAACTTCGCGAACGCCTACACTATACCGAGTCGCAATGGCAAACCTTAAGAGCGACCGCTGCACAAGAGCGTCGTGCGAGCGAGGATAAGTTACGCACACTCGAAGCGGCTGAGCAACGTATGTCGCAGCAGTTTGAGAACCTCGCGAACCGTATATTCGAACAACGTTCTAATCAAATGCAGCAACAGCACCAGCAAAGTTTACAAGCGACTTTAGCGCCTTTTAAGCAGCAGCTAGAAAGCTTTAAACAGCAGGTGCAACAACAGCATAGCGATGAAACTAAAGAACGAGCCGCATTACGCAGTGAATTATTGTCGCTCAAGACCTTGAATCAACAAATGGCGCAAGAGGCCGATGCGTTAACGCGAGCTCTAAAAGGTGATAATAAACATCAAGGTAACTGGGGTGAGGTGGTACTTGAACGTATTCTTCAGCAGTCAGGATTAAGGGAAGGTCACGAGTACGATACGCAGTCATCATTGGCTGATGATGACGGCAAACGGTTTCGCCCTGATGTCATCGTTCACTTACCCAATGAGCGCGATGTGGTCATTGACTCAAAGGTCAGTTTATCGGCTTATGAGCGCTATTTTAATAGTGATGATGAAGCGGTACGTAAGAGCGCGCTTAATGAACACGTTCAGTCCCTAAGACAGCATATTAAGCAATTGGGCAAAAAAAATTATCAGCAGCTACAAGGTATCAAAACGCTCGATTATGTATTGCTATTCGTGCCGATTGAGCCAGCATTTTTGCTTGCCGTGGACAAAGATCCTGAATTAATTAAGCTGGCGCTTGATGAACAAATTATGTTGGTGAGTCCAACTAATTTACTCGTTGCTTTACGTACTATTCACAATATCTGGCAGTACGAACACCAAAACCAAAACGCTCAGCATATCGCTGCGGAGGCTGGTAAGCTATACGATAAATTCGTTGGCTTTGTTGAGGATTTAGACAAGATAGGAGCAGGAATTCAAACCCTTGAACAACGCTATCAAGATGCGATGAAAAAGCTCAGTCAAGGGCGTGGCAACCTACTCACTCGGGTTGAAAAGTTTCGTACGATGGGGGTGCAAACAAGCAAACAACTCAGTGCAACGACGCTGCACAAATCCGTTGAAAGTGAGGCGGACGGGGATGATTAATACTGACCTGCCCACAAATCCATAATTGGCGCTGCAAAACGACGGGCATTAAGACGTGTTGTAAGCCATTTAATTGCAAGCGCAAACATATTCCATGAGGAGTTGAGCTGTTTTTAAGCAACTCAATAGCGCATTTGAAACGCTGTTGGTCAGTGACCTCGAATTGACGTAGCCATTTTTGCGCATCGGCAATTTTCGCCCGACTTTTACGCGTTGATAGTGAGGACAGTGATGTGCTTATTAGCATGATATTGTTTTCGGGCAGGTACAGATATGCATATAAAGTGTTGCTGTTCATAGATTGCGACTCCGTAATAACGTGTTAGCTATTTTGGCGAAGCCGCAATCTGCAAAACAGACGCAAAACGTGCTATCACACGTCTGAATTTAACGCTTTAACCCGGTAGTGATCGACCCACATGGACGTCGCTCCAGCAATTGCGACAGGCATGATGATCAAGTTGATAAACGGCAACATGGTAATGATTGTGATCGCCATGCCAAAGCTCAGAGAACGGAACTTTTGTGCACGCAACTCAAAGCGCATGCGACCAAAATCGAGCTTATGATTGTCAAACGCATAATCCATATACTGAATTGCAAGCATCCAGCATACCCATAAAAACCAGATGACCTGACCGATGACCGGTACAAACAGTGAGAGTAAAAAGAATCCAATGGCGCGTGGCAGATAGTAGGCGAGTTTTTGGAACTCACGACCAACCGTGCGTGGAATATCCTTAACTAATCCCATCACGCCATCGTCCCCTAATGGCTGACCGGACTCATATTGTTCAACCTTTTCGGCGAGTAGGCCATTAAAAGGCGCGGCGATGATATTCGTAATAGCGGTAAAAATAAACGCAAATAAGCCCAGTATAAAAAGAACAGTCAGTGGCCAAATAAGATACTCTAGCCACTGGAAGTAGCTTGGGAGCCACGCCATTAACTGATCAATCCAATCACTGGTGCGACTCATGAGCCAACTAAACGCGGCCGCAAATAACACGAAGTTAATCAAGATTGGACCCAGCACGAAGCGTTTAAGACCTTTGGTGGTCATTAATTGAAACCCACGAAGCAAATAGGCGAAGCCCGAATCGCTGAACACTGCTTTTTGCATTGAGTAACCTTTGTTGAGTTGATGTATAGTTATAGGATAATGCTAAAACGCCTGTTTTGCAGTGGCTAAATTGTTACAAAACTCAAATGAATCTGCTAGAGTTTCTAGCTCATCTTTAAACGAACTCGCGCGATGGATATAACGATAACAAGATGCGCCTGAAACATATAAAACTGGCTGGATTTAAATCGTTTGTCGATGCCACCAAAGTCCCTTTTCCCGATCAAATGACGTGTGTTGTCGGCCCCAATGGCTGCGGCAAATCAAACGTGATTGATGCGGTGCGTTGGGTCCTGGGCGAGAGCTCCGCTAAAAACTTGCGCGGTGATGCGATGACCGACGTGATTTTTAACGGTTCGCAAGCGCGGAAGCCTGTCTCTCAAGCGAGTGTTGAGCTGGTCTTCGATAATACCAGTGGTCGCATTCAAGGCGAGTTCGCTTCCTATAATGAGATTTCGGTAAAGCGACAAGTGACGCGTGATGGTCAGTCAAATTACTTCCTGAACAACAGCAAATGTCGGCGACGAGATATCACGGATTTATTTCTTGGTACCGGCTTGGGTCCACGCAGTTATGCGATTATTGAACAGGGCATGATCTCTCGACTCATCGAGTCGAAACCGCAAGAGCTTCGTATCTTTATCGAGGAAGCGGCAGGTATTTCAAAATACAAAGAGCGCCGTAAGGAAACCGAAAATCGCATGTTACACACTCGAGAAAATCTCGAGCGGATCAGCGATGTGCGCGAAGAACTCGGTCAGCAATTGCAAAAATTGCAACGTCAAGCCGCCGCCGCGCAGCGCTATAAAGAACTTAAAGCACAAGAGCGCGATTTACGAGCACTGCTTTTAAGTAGTCGCTGGTGGCAGTTAAACGAAAAGCAAAACCAATTGCGAGAGCAACGCAGCCATTATCGTTTGGAGCTCGATCGCTGGCAAACCGAGCAAACGGGCGATGAAAAAGGCGTCATTTCGCTACGTGAACACGCTGAGGAGCTTAAACAGCGAGTCGAACAGGCACAACAGGCAGTGTATGAATGTAATCATCAGATCATGCGCATTGAACAGGCGATGCAGCATCAACGCCAACTTGAACAGCAGCGGGAAGCACGTGTTGCGCAGTTAAAGCAAGAACGTGAACAATTGACCGAACATGATGCAGAAGACAGCCAAAGTGCCGAACGCTTGGCGCAGAAAATCGCGGAGCTTGAGCCCGGCTTAGAGCAACTTGAAGCGCAATTGGAAATGGCTACAACACGCCACGACGAAGCCCGTGAGCAACTTCAGCGCGTCGAACATGATGAAGAACAAACGCGACGTCAAATGCGTGAGGTTGAGCAGCAAAGACAGCGCAATGAATTGGCTTTGCAACAATCTGAACACACCAAAAGCCACAGTCGTGAAGCTTTAACAGACCTTGACGAACAACGCGTGCAAGTGACTCAACAAATACAAGCCATTGGTATTGCGGAACAGCAAGAAAAATTAGCCGATATCCGTACGCAACTGAATCAGAGTGAGTCAGACTTAGCGACCGCGACGCAATCTTATGAAGCAGCACAACACGCTTTGCAAGCGCACCGAGAACAATTACAAGGCTTGCAGCGCGAACAGCACAGTCAGCAAACGCGTGCTGAACTGTTACGAGAGTGGCTTGCAGGCGAGGATGGCAGCGTCAATGAGTATGTCCGACAATGGGCGCAGGATAACGACTTGCGCAGCATGCCGGAAATGCTCGATGTTGAACCGGCGTGGCGAGATGCGGTGGAGGTCTGGTTGTCGCCGTGGCTCAATAGTTACTGGAGCGAAGATAACGCATTGACTGATTCGCTCCCGAAGGGAGCCATGCTATCAAGCCCTGACCAACCTATGATCTTGCCGCAAGGCGTAACGGGATTGGCTGATGTGGTATCAGGCTCTGTGGGTGATTGGCCGTTAATTCAACGTTGCTTAATCGCTGAAACAGTAGACGATGGACAACGTTTATTACGGCAGTGTCCGGAAGCCATCGCGGCATTGACCAAGGCAGGGGATGTTATATTGCCCGGGTTGGTGCATCGCGCGGGAGAGGATAACAAGCAGGGGTTATTGCACAAGCAAGCTGAGCTGGCGCAATTAGAGCAAAACCAGCACGCGATTGAAACAAAGATAAACCAAACAGCTGAAGCGTGCGATCGTTTAGCGAAGCAACTAGATGAAGCTAAAAAGGCTCAACACCGAGTCGAGCAAGCTCACAATACACTGCGAGAGGAGTGGGTCCGTGCGCAGCAGCAATTAGAGAATGCGCAGCAACAACATCAGCGATTTGAAAGCACCTTGTCACAGCTTGCCGAAAAAGAGGCGCAAATTAAGTCTAAATTAGAGAGTGCGGAGCAGCAGGCGGCAGTGTGTGAATCCACCGCGGACGAGCTAGAGCAGCGGTTTGAACAGCTACAAATTGAACTCAATCAATCTCAACGCGAAAGTGTCGAACAACATCAGCGCGAGTGCGAACAACAAGCACAGAGTGTTCGCACACAACTCGACCAACACCGTTTACAGCTGACGAGTACACAAGAACAACACGCTCAGCTTCAACGTATGTCCGAACGACAAAGTCAACGTTTGCAGGCGATTGATTTTGAGTTGAGTGAATTAGCGGCACAGAAGGGTGAAAGCGAAGAGCCACAGCAGGCACGACTCGAAGACCTGTTAGCACAGCGCGAGGAACGCAGTGAAGCGTTGCAACAAGCGCGCGATGCGCTCGCGCAGGTGGAATTAGACATTCATGAGCTCAGTCAAGGCCGTTCTCAATTGCAGCTTAAAATCGATCGCACTCAGCAGGCACTGCAAGGTCTCGATATTGAGTACGCTAAACTGGATGAACGGACACAAGGTGTACTTGAGCAACTCTCGCAAACTCAAAAAACACTCAAGGATATCTTGCCACGTTTGCATGAAGCGGTGGATGAAGGGGCGACCATGAGCCAGCTTGAGCAAACGTATTCGCAGCAACTTGAACGTACTACACAACAAGTCGGTCGGTTAGGTGCTATTAATTTGGCGGCAATTGAAGAAGCCGAAACGCAAAAACAACGTAAAGATTACCTCGACGAACAATATGATGATTTATCGTCCGCACTAGAAACACTTGAGGCAGCCATACAAAAAATTGACCGTGAGACACGACAACGATTTAAAGCGACATTTGATGCGGTAAACGGTGATTTACAAGCATTGTTCCCGAAAGTATTTGGTGGCGGTTCGGCATCCCTCGAGCTTACAGATAGTGATTTGCTTGAAACCGGTGTAACTATCATGGCGCAACCGCCAGGGAAAAAGAATAGTACGATCCATTTACTCAGCGGTGGAGAAAAAGCGTTGACCGCTTTATCATTAGTCTTTGCTATTTTTAGACTCAATCCGGCGCCGTTTTGTCTTCTTGATGAGGTAGACGCACCGCTTGATGATGCCAACGTCGGCCGATTTTGCCGTTTAGTAAAAGAAATGTCTGAAACAGTACAGTTTATCTATATCAGTCATAATAAAGTGGCTATGGAAATGGCAACACACTTGGCTGGAGTGACGATGCAGGAAGCCGGCGTATCACGACTCGTCGCTGTCGATATTGAACAAGCTGTGGCAATGACCGAAGCATAATAATAAAGGAAGTATGAGATGAGCAATTTACAGATAACACTCAGTATTATTGGAGTATTGCTGATTGCTGGCATTATTGCCCATGGCTTGTGGACGATGCGGCGCAACAATAGTATTTATAAACAAGCGCAGAGCGAAGTCGCTGAAAAGCGTCACCAACAGCAATCCGATGATGACTTTGATGCGGACGGTATTGGTGCGGTAAAAACGATTAAAGCAACACGTGATGAACCCAATACAACGTCAAACGAAGCTACACAAATGTCGATGGATCTTGATTTAGAGACGGACGACGAGGAAACACCATTACCATCGATGCGGGTCGATAAAGATGAAGAGCCTGCACCGGTTGAAGAAGCTGAAACTGAAACCGAACCTACAGAGGATGAAAACTTGGATGAGCCTGAGCTAGAAACAGAACGTCAACCAGCGTTCGAAGCGGCACCTGAAGCTACTTCTGCAACGAAAGCCGAAGAAAAACCTCAACCGCCGCAGGATGTCATCTCGTTGTTTGTAAAAGGTAACGTGCAAGGTGTGCTATTATTGCAAATGATGACCGAGTTAGGCTGTAAATTTGGTGAAATGGGAATTTTCCATCGCTACGAAAATACTAACGGTACTGGAACCTTGATCTTCTCTGTGGCCAATATGTTTAATCCAGGTACCTTTGATCTTGATAACATAGAACAATTTGAAACCGATGGTGTTGCATTGTTTATGACGTTACCTATCAATTACGATGGGCAGCAAGCCTTCAACATGATGCTCAATGCAGCGAAGAAACTGGCGACTGAAATTCCACAGGGGCAAGTACTCGATGGTTCTCGTCAACTGCTAACGCGTCAGTCGATTCAGCAAGCCCATCAAAAAGTACGCCAATACGAATCCACGTCTTAAAGAGATATACACAACGATATGAGCCGTTCATCGACTGTAGAACAACGCATGCGTGAGCTAGAGCAACAGCTAACACGCTACAATAAAGAGTATTATGAGCTAGATGAGCCGACGATACCGGATAGCGAATACGACAAATTATTTCGCGAACTGCAAACACTTGAAGCCAATAATCCGGAGTTAAAAAGTCAGCACTCGCCGACTGAAAAAGTAGGTAGTAAGCCACTTGATGCGTTCACTTCTGTCACTCATGAGTTGCCGATGTTGTCGTTAGACAATGCGTTTTCTAGCGAGGAGTTTTCTGCGTTCGCTGAGCGAATTCAGCAGCGGGTGGATAGTTCGGTGGCGTGGGCGTTTTGCTGCGAGCCTAAACTTGATGGTTTGGCTGTCAGTATTTTATACGAAAACGGGCAGTTGGTGAGAGCTGCGACTCGTGGTGACGGCTATTCGGGTGAAGATATAACAGCCAATGTTAAGACGATAAAGAACGTGCCCCTGCAGTTAAGTGATGATGCGCCCGAGCGTTTAGAGGTGCGAGGGGAAGTATTCATGATGACGGACGCATTTGAACGCTTTAATGACAATGCTCGAAAGCGCGATGAGAAAGTATTTGCCAACCCTCGTAATGCCGCAGCAGGGAGTCTGCGTCAGCTCGACTCTCGAATTACGGCAAAACGGCCATTGCACTTCTACGCTTACAGCTTGGGCGTGGTAAGCGAACAAGATCAAGAACAGTTGGCTGACTCGCACTATGAACGTTTGCAGCAGTTAAGTGCTTGGGGTCTACCGATTAATGATGAAGTAAAACGAGTTGAATCGGTTGAGGCGTGCGAGACGTACTATCAAGCCATGTTAGAAAAGCGCGACAGACTGCGTTACGAAATTGACGGTATTGTCTATAAGGTTGATTCGATTCGTATGCAGAATGAGCTGGGCTTTGTTGCGCGAGCGCCACGCTGGGCGATTGCACGGAAATTTCCTGCACAAGAACAACTAACGCGTATTACTGGCGTTGATTTTCAGGTGGGTCGCACCGGGGCAATTACCCCAGTGGCTCGTTTAGAGCCCGTTTCAGTCGGCGGTGTAACTGTATCAAACGCGACTTTGCACAACGCTGACGAGGTTGCTCGTTTGGGCGTCATGATTGGTGACACTGTGAGTATTCGCCGGGCGGGAGACGTCATTCCTCAGGTCGTCAGCGTATTAGAAAGCGAGCGTCCTGAAGATGCCCAAGCGATTGAATTTCCAAGTCATTGTCCGGTCTGTGATTCTGAGGTAGAACGCATTGAGGGAGAAGCGGTTGCGCGATGCAGTGGTGGACTCATTTGCGCCGCCCAACGAAAAGAGGCGATAAAGCACTTTGCTTCGCGCAAAGCGATGGATGTCGACGGGCTTGGAGATAAATTAGTTGAGCAGTTGGTCGACAAAGACTGGGTTAAATCGCCTGCAGATCTATACGAACTAAAAGCACCTGTCGTCGCTTCTTTGCCTCGCATGGGGATGAAGTCCGCCCAAAATCTAGTGGATGCGATAGCCAATACGCGCGAAACGACATTACCGCGCTTTATTTATGCGTTGGGAATCCGCGAAGTAGGGGAGGCTACCGCAAATAACTTGGCTCGTCATTTTGGTACATTTGAGGACGTACAAAAGGCAGACCTAGAGGCGCTGCAAGAGGTCGATGATGTGGGTCAAGTGGTTGCGAAGCACATTATTGCTTTCTTCCGTGAGCCTCATAATCAGGTGGTTGTGGCTAAACTACGTGAGTGGATTAGTTTTCCGGAGGGTAAAGCGGTTGGACCTAAGAGTGATGAACTTGCTGGGCAGACCTTTGTACTAACCGGCACATTAACCGAAATGACCCGTGATGAGGCTAAAAAGGCATTGGAAGCTTTAGGTGCGAAAGTCAGCGGTTCTGTTTCGAAAAAAACATCTGCTGTTTTTGCAGGTGATAATGCGGGTTCGAAGTTAGCAAAAGCTGAAAGTTTAGGCGTTCCGGTGAAAACAGAACGCGATTTGATTAATCTAATTAACGGAAACGAGTAACCCCGAGCGTGTGTTTGCGGAGAACTAACCGCTTCTCCGCAAACGCAAATCTTTAATTAAGCCACTGCCATTAATATCACTGATACCATTCTGATCAAATTCAAATCTCAAATTAGGATGCGTCGTGTCGATTAAATAGCTACGATCGTCTATTTCAATGACGATATGTCGATAGGGCTTTTCCGGTTCAAACTCACCGCGCGTATAAACACTGACCTGGTGGCTACCGATCGACAGGTCGAATGATGTGAAAAAGCCATTAGCGAATTCCGCTACGTAAATTAAGCCCTCATCATTAATAATTACATTAAGAATATAATTGGGCGGTACGGAATCGGTTCGTATTTGAGATTGGCCGGCTTTAAATATGTGGGTATCAAAGTGTTTGGTATAAGAAAAACCAAAGTTAATCGCTTCCTTACGGCCCGAAGGATAGGTCAGCTCACCTTTTCCTTCTACGCGCCAGTCTGCTGCAACCGCATTATGAGGCACTGCTGCGCAGAGCAGTGTGGGTATAAGTAATAGCTGGAGCAAGTAGCGCATCATCAATACTAGACCTTTAAGAATTTATTAAAGGTCTAGTATTGAACGATTTTAAAACGTGATCAAGTGGTCAAATTGACTGCTACGAGTGTGGATATTTACTCAATACGCAGCATGTCACGAATTGACGTTGACAACATCAACCTTAAGCGTGAGATGTTGTCCAGGCTGCAAGTACCGGTTACGGCTTATATTATTCCATTGCTCAATTTGAGAAATAGTAACATTAAAGCGATTAGCGATGCGTGCTAACGAGTCGCCGCTACGCACCTGATATACGATGGTGCGTAAGATACCTGTCGATTTAGGTGAGCTATCGCCTTTTTGCCAAATGACTAGCTGCTGTCCTGGTCTCAGATAGTCGCCGGGAGCCATCGAGTTCCAACTAGCTAACTCTCTAACGCCAACATTAAATGCGCGAGAAATATCCCATAACGTATCACCAGAGCGAACGTCATAGTTTATCTTTGACTGACCATATTGCTTATCTTGTTTTGCTAAACGGCGCTGATTAGAAGATAAGGTGTACTGTTCAAGGTCTTTTGTCGCAACTGGAATTAACAAGTAATCGCCCGCGCGAATCAAGGCTCCGTTTATGTCGTTGACACTCTGAATTACATCAACAGAGGTGTTGTACTTTTTAGCTATCGTCAGAAGGCTTTCGCCGGTACGAATTTTATGGCGCTTCCAGCTGAGCCAATCTTTAGGATCGGTTTTTTTAATGGCGTTTTCGAAGATACTCGCATTCGGTTGTGGTAGCAGCAGACGATGAGGTCCATCGGGAGCCGTAGCCCAGCGATTATAAGCTGAATTATAGCGGTGTAGCGTTTCGAGCGGTAATTCAGACATTTCGGCAGCGCGGGCAAGATCGATTTGTCCTGGTACCTCAATAACGTTGAGTTGCGGCTGGTTTTCTATGGGATACCAAACGATACCGTACTTGTCTGTGTTTGCCAAAATATCAGCAAGAGCAAGCAGCTTGGGCACGTAAGCGCGCGTTTCTCGCGGCAAATCTAAGTGCCAAAAATCAGTTGGTTCGCCTTTACGCTTGTTGCGTCGGATCGCAGCTGCTACGCGACCTTCACCCGAGTTATAAGCAGCGAGCGCATGTAACCAATTACCATCAAAGTAATCATGCAGTGCTTCGAGGTAGTCGAGTGCTGCTTTAGTCGCCGCGTAAACATCACGGCGGCCATCATACCACCAATCAATTTTAAGGCCGTAATGGCGCGCCGTAGACGGAATAAATTGCCAAACACCCGATGCACTACCATGACTGTATGCGAAAGGGTCAAATGCACTTTCAACAATCGGTAGTAGGGCAAATTCCATCGGCATCCCGCGCCGATCAATTTCCTCAACGATTAAGTGCAGAAAGGGTTCGGCTCGCTTACCGACGCGTTCAAGATACTCGGGGTGACTGACATACCAATTTCGCTGTGAATTCACTCGAGCATTGTCGGGTACATCCAACGCGAGTTTCATGCGAATGCGTTGCCATAAGTCGTCTATTGGCACAGGTTTAGCGTCTTTGCTCTCATGTTCGGTCGAGCTAGCTTCGACGGGAACCGGTTGTAACTCGTCAAGATTGAGAGCCGTATCGGTCACTGGTTCGAGCGCTTTTTCATTGACGCTTACATCTTCACTTGGATGTAAAATAGACGTCATTTGGCAACCCGACAATGTTAGTAAAGAGGCGCACAGCAACGAGCTCGTTAAAAAGTTATAACGTACATTCATGATTAACTTCTTTAATAGTGTTATATTATAACGTGGATATACTACGTGACTACGCGTTATCTTTCCACTCTCTAATGATGCCGAACACGTCTTCTGAGGAACTTTGTGTCTGTTCAGCATAATCACTCGCCGCTTGGCGAACTGCTGACTGGTCAAACCGTAAAAACGGATTAATTGCCAGCTCCAATTGGAGCGTCGATGGCAATGTGATCTGATCGTTTTGACGCATGAGCTTTATTTTTTCTAAGTAACTTTTTAAAACTGCATTGTCGGGTTCGACAAGAGAGGCGAAGGTTAAGTTCGCTTGCGTATACTCATGTGCGCAAAAAACACGCGTTTCGCCTGGTAGGCGACGCAGTTTATCAAGTGACGAAACGAACAACTCGGGGGTGCCCTCAAACATACGGCCGCAGCCGCCAGAGAACAGCGTGTCACCACAAAAAAGTGCTGTGTCACCATAGAAGCTAATATGGTCTAGGGTGTGACCCGGCGTGGCTAAAACGTCAAACCGTAAGCCAGCGATCTGAACTGTATCGCCCTCCATTACAGCGTAGTCAATGCCCTTAATAGCGGGATTGTCAGGGCCGTAAGATGTCGCTGGGAAGCGCGCTTTGAGTGCTTCAAGCCCACCCGTATGATCATGATGATGGTGTGTAATGAGGTAACCAGCGATGTCCTTTTTATTCGCTTTTAACCATTCAATGACCGGCTTGTCATCACCCGGGTCGACAACGACAACACGATCCTGAGTGGATTCGATTAACCAAATATAATTATCATCAAAGGCTTTAACAGGATGTACTCGCATACTCTGGGTTTCCTCGCTATGATTATGCGTAGACTCTAGCCTAACACAAAGGTCGGCCCTTGTTTATTCAACCCGCGTATCGTCGTACGAAAATGCAGGAACCCGATGACTGGGACCAACTTGCGAACGGACAGATGATTCAGTCCTGTGTACAACAACAACTGGACGACTCTCGCAAGCATTGCCTTAACGGCACGACGGTTACGCTTGGTAACTTGGCTCAACAACTGGATGTCAGTGGCTTTACGCTGGGTCGACCGATACATATCTGTCAAATTCAGAAGCCAGCAGAAAAATGTCATGGGGTTCGCGCGCACTATACTCAGTTGCCGATTAAAAATGAATCGGTGGACACCTTGGTTTGTCCGTTTGTATTAGATTTTTCGGCCGATCCACACCAAGTATTGAGAGAAGCGCTACGTGTATTAGCGGATGACGGTACTCTGATATTAGCGGGCTTTAACCCGTTGAGCCCTGCTATATTGAGCGGGCTCTGGCGCAGTCAGCGATGGTCATTCCCGTGGCAAGGACGGTATTTCAGCCAAGCACGCGTTAAAGACTGGCTGTCGTTGCTGGGATTCCGAGTGGAGCGGCAACGCTATTTTATTGGGCATTTTCTTGCAAAGCAGGATGCCGAGTTCGGTGGCTACAGTGAGTGGCTATGTCAACGCTGTTCGTGGTTAAGTGCGGGTTACTGGTTAGTTGTAAAAAAATCATGTTATATAAAACCACAGGTCAACAAATCGAGAAAAGAGCGTTTAAGCTTGACACAAGCGTTACCTGCGGCGAGAGTAAAACAATCTGCAAATTGGCATTTTGAAGAGAGGTAATTATGGTAATTGATGCTAAAAAGCTTTGTCAGACGGCAAAAAACAACGTAAACGAAGTAACCACTGAGCAACTTCAGCACGCATTGCGGGACGGCGCGCGAATTATTGATGTGCGGGAACCGGCTGAATTTACTCAAGGGCATATTCGTGAAGCTATTAATATGCCTCGTGGTGTCCTTGAGATGCAGCTTAATCAGCATCCCGATGTTGCGGGTTATGATGACGCGCTTGATCGTATTGCCGAAAAGCCGTTGTACTTAATCTGTCGTTCAGGCGGACGTTCTGCGCTCGCAGCTGAAAGCTTACAACGGATGGGATTCACGAAAGTGTATAGCGTGGACGGTGGCATGAACGCATGGCAAGAAGAGAAAAGACCCGTTGTTGCGGGTGTCGAATAAGCACCGAGGTTATTCGGTGCTAAAACCCGTATCGACTTGGGTCGGGTTTTGTTCAGCTGCGGCGCGCGCAAGCTCGTCGCAGCGCTCGTTTTGCGGATGCCCTGCGTGACCTTTCACCCACTCCCATGTCACTTTATGAGCAGCAATGGCTTGGTCTAACTGTTGCCACAAGTCGACATTTTTAACGGCTTTTTTATTTGATGTACGCCAACCATTGCGTTTCCAGTTATGAATCCATTGCTCAATGCCTTGCTTTACATATTGACTATCGGTGGTCAGAATGACATCGCAGGCTCTGTTAAGGACTTGAAGGCCCTTAATGCAAGCAAGAAGCTCCATACGGTTGTTGGTCGTGCACTGATAACCGCCACTGAGCTCCTTATGATGTTGACCGTACTCGAGTACGACACCGTAACCACCAGGACCAGGATTGCCCAGGCATGAACCGTCTGTAAAAATATGTACTTTAGCCATGCGACTCACTGTAAAATAAACTGAAACCGCGAGTATATCAGGAATCAAACACTATGCGTCAGATCGTTTTAGACACCGAAACTACAGGCATTAATCCCGATGACGGACATCGTATCATTGAAATCGGGTGTGTTGAGTTAATAGATAGAAAGCCGACGGGAAACCACTTTCACGTTTATATTAATCCGGAGCGCGTGGTTGAGGATGAAGCTATTGCGGTGCATGGTATTACGAACGAATACCTCGCGGATAAGCCCGTTTTTGCACAAGTGGTTGATGCATTTATTGATTTCATCAAAGGTAGCCAGCTTGTAATCCATAATGCGCCGTTCGACGTCGGCCACATGGACGCTGAGTTTAAGCGGCTCGGCAAGATGTACGGCAAGACATACGACTACTGCGATGTACTCGATTCACTTCAATTAGCGCGTGAAAAGCGTCCGGGCCAACGCAATAGTTTGGACGCATTATGCAAAGCTTTTCATGTCGATAATTCTGCTCGTGAATTACATGGCGCTCTGCTCGATGCCGAGATCCTCGCGGATGTCTATTTGGCGATGACGGGCGGGCAAACAGCGTTGAGTTTGCACGGCCAAAATCAAGACAATGAGAACCAAGAACCGGGCGCCATTGCGCATCAAGCAATAAAAAATCGTCCACAGCTAAAGGTTTTACGCGCAACAGCCGATGAAGAGGAACAACATCAACAGCGCTTAGCGATAGTAAAATCTGAAGGTGGTGCGTGCCTGTGGCTCGATTCGTAACAACGGTATTACTGGGACTTTTATTAACTTTTAGTAGCCAACTACTCGCACAGTCGGATCAAGGCAACGCGCAAAACAATAGCGAACCACCGGCTAAGCTTGACGTAATTAATGATCCGATGGCAAACCGCTTGCCCATTGAGGGACAGCGATTTCGAATTGATGACAAAATCAAACAGATTACGTTGCTGTTCTTCCGAGAGCGCGGCAGTGCGCCGCTCATACTAATAAAACCCGATGGCAGTAAGTGGTATGAAACACGCCATCCTATCGAACAAGTCACTTGGTATACTAACGAAAACTTCGACATGATCCGCATTAAGGATCCGATGCCTGGACCTTGGCAAGTCGCAGGACGAGTCGACGAGCAAAATGAAGCGGTTATCGTCTCAGATATTAAATTTAAAGCAAAACCGTTACCTTCCCCACTTTATGAAAATGAACAAATAAAGGTCGAGGGCACGCTGTACAACGGGGACGTTCCTGTTGAGACTGCTCGCTTCCATGAGACGGTATTACTTGATGTGTTATTTATTAGCACCAACAATTCTAGCTTCGACAATTTTGGCGTTGCACCTAAGCGTGTGGGTCAGTTTTCAGATGATGGCAAAGAATATGATGAACAAGCGGGTGACGGGGTGTTTACCAGTCGGTTCAAACTAACTATTCCGCCCGGCGAATACATGCCAACGTACGAATTAACCACGCCACTTTATGATCGCTCGTACGAAACTTCTGCTGTAGTGGTTGAGCCAAGTCCAATCACCTTGAGTGTTAAGCAAGCGAATCGAGCTGAGCAGGATCATCAACTAATTTTAACTATTGATGGCGATCGTGTTGAATTGAGCAGCATGGCGATTAATGGAACGGTGGATTTTCCTAATGGTGAAAAGCGCGACTTTTCATTAACGGAAATAGAAGCGAACACCGTTAATATTCCTATTGCAAACCTCGATTTTGGCCGCCATCTCATCGATATGACGATTTTTGCGACAAATAAGCAAGGTCGAGAGTTTGAGTTAGTGATCGATGACTATAGCTTTATTTCGAAACGTCCTGACAAGAGTACCTTAACGAAAGCGGAGCAATTTGCAGCTAAACGAGCCGCGTTAGAACAGCAGCGGATAGAAAAGCAACGGCAAATTGAGGAGCAAGAGTCGCAAGCGGTGGTGAATTTAATCATTATTGTGGCGATTAATGTGATCTTGGTACTACTCGGAGTGAGTGCAATTTGGTTCCGAAAGAGACGAACTAAGTCGGCAGCAACGGATAGTCATGAGAAAAATGATTAAAAAACGTCTCATCTGGACATTTAACAGTCAAACGAACGGGAAAATATAAAAATCTTTAAAAAAAGGGTTGACTGAATCGGTGGTCACTCGTAATATTCACGCCGCGTTGAGGGGGCAACCCCCAACACAGTGATTTAGTGGAGCGGTAGTTCAGTTGGTTAGAATGCCGGCCTGTCACGCCGGAGGTCGCGGGTTCGAGTCCCGTCCGCTCCGCCATTAAGTCACGCACACTCTGAGAATGTGGAGCGGTAGTTCAGTTGGTTAGAATGCCGGCCTGTCACGCCGGAGGTCGCGG